>OFDN01000102.1_pt1 | contig 86176 bp, 76 predicted proteins | sample 1520971 | NCBI WGS metagenome assembly OFDN01 (sample SAMEA94257418, study PRJEB24077) | hot springs metagenome | biome: Aquatic biome; feature: Geographical feature; material: Water | place: India | collected 2012-06-12 | depth 5 m
GCTATGGATAGATTGCCAGTTCTCTATCAATAGCATCGGGATTTATTCCCGATGGCTTGAGGTAAAAAACCTCCCTCACCCTACTTAGTGCGAGGGAAACCACGCGCAGCCCTTTATCAGCGACAGGTACACAGACCTGCCGCTATGGATAGAGTGCCCAATATTCTATCCATAGCATCGGGATTTATTCCCGATGGCTTGAGGTAAAAAACCTCCCTCAGTCCCTCCTTAGTGGAGGGAAGCCACGCGCGGGCACTACCCGCTTATAAATGGGGAATGAGCTGCCGACATACGCCGGCAGGACGTTAAATAGCTACCGATGTGCCTTCTACTTGTTTTTCAATAGAAGTGTTGTAGGTTTCTTTAAATTCAGCGGTCATGCCAAAGAATTCGCCGTCTACCAGCACTTTGCCGTCGTTTACCTTACCAATTACTGAGTAGGCTTGGTTGGCAGCTTTCAAGTCGGCTTCAATAGCAGCAAGGTCTTGCGGGCGGCAGCTAATGGCTACGCGACTTTGGCCTTCGCCAAATAACACAGCGTCTTTGCGCAGGTGGGCATCGGTGGTTAGTTCAAAGCCCAAGTTGTTGTACATGGCGCTTTCTAACAAGCTGATGAACAAACCGCCTTCCGATACGTCGTGTGCCGATTGCACTTTGCCCGATTGTATCAGTTTGCGCAGGGTGTTTTGCATGGCAAACTCCTCGTCCAAATCAAAATACGGTGCGGGTGAGAAGTTTTGTTTGTGCCAGTAGGCAAGGTATTGAGATGATGAAATATCGTTTTGGTTTTGGCCTATCAAAACAATGATATCGCCTTCGTTTTTGAAATCGAGAGTCATTGGGCTGCTGCCTTTTTCAATAATACCCACCATACCAATGGTTGGGGTTGGGAAAACAGCAGTACCATCAATGGTTGATTGGTTGTAGAAGCTAACGTTACCACCTGTTACGGGGGTTTCAAACTTCAAACAAGCAGCTCCCATGCCTTTTATAGAACCTACAAACTGCCAGTAAACCTCAGGGTTGTAAGGGTTGCCAAAGTTTAGGCAGTTGGTAATAGCACTTGGCGTTCCGCCGGTGCAGGTAATGTTACGGGCGGCTTCGGCTACGGCAATGCTTGCGCCCTTTTCGGGGTCAGCAAAAATATAGCGGCTGTTGCAATCCACTGTCAACGCCAGTGATTTGTCAGAACCTTTTACCTTCACTACCGCAGCGTCGCTGGGTTTGTTGGTGCTTTGGTTCACAGTGCCCACCATACTGTCGTATTGGTTGTATACCCAACGCTTGCTGGCAATGTTGGGGTGTCCGGCTAAGAAAAAGGCTACCTCGGTTAAGTTTTCGGGCTGGGCTACTTTATCAAAGCTGTATTCGGCAATTTTTTTCAGGTATTCGGGCTCTTTATATTCGCGGTGGTAAACGGGTGCGCCGCCACCCAATGCCAACGACTCGGCAGGAATATCTGCGCAAAGGTCGCCGTTCATGTAGTATTGTACGTTACCGCTATCGGTTACTTCACCAATTTGGGCAAAGGTTAAATCCCATTTTTCAAAAATGCGCTCTACTTCTTTTTCAGTGCCTTTTTTGATGATAACCAACATACGTTCTTGCGACTCTGAAAGCAGGATTTCCCAATCTTTCATACCCGCCTGACGCATGGGTACTTTATCCAACTCAATGCGCATTCCGGTGCCCGATTTGGCAGCCATTTCGCTGGTGCTACAAGTAATACCAGCCGCGCCCATGTCTTGCATACCTATTACGGCACCTGTTTTTAGCAGTTCCATCGTAGCTTCCAAAATCAGTTTCTCCCAAAAGGGGTCGCCAACTTGTACGCTGGGAAGGTCATCGGCAGAGTTTTCTGAAATATCTTTAGAAGCAAACGCCGCTCCGTGGATACCGTCTTTTCCGGTGGCAGAACCGTAAATATACACGGGATTGCCCACGCCTTCGGCGATGGCCGAAACGGTTTTGCCTACCTCAGCAATACCTACCGACATTGCATTTACAAGGTTGTTGGTGTGGTAGCACTCGTCAAAATACACTTCGCCGCCTACAGTAGGAATACCAAAGGCGTTGCCGTAATCACCGATGCCTTTTACAACACCTTTCAATAACCATTTGGTACGGTCTTCTTTTAGATTACCGAAACGTAGCGAGTTTAGCTGTGCAATAGGACGTGCGCCCATGCTGAATATATCGCGGTTGATACCGCCCACACCCGTAGCCGCACCTTGGTAAGGCTCGATAGCACTGGGGTGGTTGTGACTTTCTATCTTGAAACAAACAGCCAATCCGTCGCCAATATCTACCAATCCGGCGTTTTCCTCACCTGCTTTTGCAAGCATGGCAGGGCCGTCTTTGGGCAGGGTTTTTAGCCAAACAATACTGTTTTTGTAGCTGCAATGCTCGCTCCACATTACGCTGTAAATACTCAACTCGGTGAAGTTGGGTGTACGACCCAGTATTTGCTTGATTTTATCGAACTCTTCGGGCAATAAACCCAGTTTTTTGGCGGTTTCTACGGTAACTTCCATCAGACGTTTTTTAGAAACCGCAAAGGTAAGGTTCATTTGGCATTTATCAGTTACAATTTTATAGATTGTCGGTAGGTTTGGGCTTACTAGGAAAGCTATATTGAGGATGTGTCATTGCCTATGCCTGTGAAGAAAAATACCAGGCTAAAACTGTGAGAAACACATAGACGTGCTTAAAAAATCCAGACGGATAGGAGTGATTAAAATCTCTTTTTGAGAGGATTTTTCCGAGTATCCCAAAAAGTAATCAATGTGATATGAGTGGGATAGATTTTGTAAATCGATAGATTATGAGGTGTAATTAACGCTTCGTAAATATTCGGCTTGTCTGTTTTACGAAACATTTTGGGGTGAATAGAAATGTAATGGATAATGTTATCTGTAGCCTAAGCAATAATTTCATTTTCCGTCCAATGTTCTTCCAAATAAACAACCATCTTACTAAAGGTTTCCAGTGCCTCTTTCGACCATCTTACCTCTTTAGCCATTTGGCATATACTTGTCTTGCCTCGCTATGTGAGACAGTGTCTCCCTTATCAGCCTGTTGCAAACCCCTCTCAACAGAGTCTTTAATATCCTTGGGCAGATTATCCCACCAACCCAAAGAACGGGTTTCAAAAACAGCTTTTATATGGTCAATTATGCCCTTATCGTTGGTTTCAAGCAGCTTTTTAACCAATTCTAATTTATACTGTCAGCATTCATAAATTTACATTCAAAAACACAAAATAGTTGTCAAATGCTATCCCAACAAATCTACTGAAAGAAGCCTTACTTTTGCCTTTGAAAATGCCCCTCAAAACCCATATAGCCAAATTATTGCGCAGGGCGCCTGTGTTTTTTCCTATCCGCTTTTTTCTTATTCTGACTAAACCCGATAAAAAAATACTGGAAGAGGAAAACTACAACGCATACAACCCCAAACAGGATATCCCCGAGCCCTTTTTCACCGAAAATGAAAAAATGCTGGTGCAGGGCACAACCACTTTTGAGCGGGCTTTGCACATAGCCAAATACCTGAAAGGCACTTACCCCGGCGGGACAAAAAACCTGGGGTATTCATCGGCGAAAACTCTGCATACTTTACAAACCCGCCCCGAAGGGACCTGTGGCGACTACTCGCAGGTATTTATTAATTTTTGTATTTTGAACGATATAAAAGTCCGCGAGTGGGGCGTACACGATACAGTGTATAAAAACAAAATAGGGCACGTGTTTAATGAGGTTTTTTTGCCCGAAGAAAACCGCTGGATATGTGTCGATTTACATTTTGCCATTTATTTCAGGGATAACACCACAAAACAGGCACTCTCCATGTCTGAAATCATTTCCAAAACTGCCGACGGTAGAGAAGAAGAAATTGAAATCACCCATTTTTTACCGATAAAGAACAACGACGAAGGCCGCGCATACATAAAATCTATTTACTTCGGCAAAACGTATTTATTTTTTATTGTTACCCGTTATCTTATTAAAAAAATGGATAACGCTTTGGATAATGGCGGCAGGCTCCCCATTCCACTTATTCACTTGTTATTAATATTCAAACGTCAGTATTATAAATATATGCTGGTTTTCAGCCATAAAACCGAAGCTGAAATCAACCAAAAACTTAAAGTTATTTTCAAAAGGCCTAAACCGTTGTTGTAACTCCAACAGACGTAAAATTCTGAATAGCACAACCCAACTATTATCCCCATTTTTGCAGTATGTGGCCCGCTACGTTGCAAGGTTTTAAGCAGCATTTGCAGTTGGAGAAATCGCTTTCGCCCAACTCGGTAGAGGCATACCTGCGCGATATGGAGAGACTGGGGCAATATTTTGAGATTAGCCACCTAACCCTCTCACCGCAAGAAGTTACCCCAACTCACCTGAAAGGATTTTTAAAGTGGATTACTGAATTGGGCATGACCCCGTCTTCGCAGGCACGGATTATTTCGGGCATTCGGGCATTTTATAAATACCTGTTGCTGGAGGACATGGTGCAAACCGACCCCACGGAACTGATTGAAATGCCCAAACTGGGACGCAAGCTGCCCGAGGTATTGAACGTGCAGGAAATTGACGCCATGCTGCGCATAATTGACCTTAGCCAGCCCGAAGGCCACCGCAACAAAGCCATTATTGAAACGCTGTATAGTTGCGGGTTGCGGGTGAGTGAATTAGTGGAGTTGAAACTGAGCAACTTATTCTTTGACGATGAGTTTATAAAAGTGGTGGGCAAGGGCAATAAAGAACGCTTAGTACCCATTGGCCAACAGGCTATTGATAGTATTTTGCTGTATGTGCAACACCACCGCAAGCACATTGCCCCGCAACGCGGCGAAGAGGATATTGTTTTTTTGAACCGTAGGGGTAAACGACTTACACGGGTAATGGTGTTTATTATCAGCAAGCAGTTGGCTGCCCAAGCGGGAATTAAAAAGACTATTAGTCCGCACACGTTCAGGCATTCATTTGCTACCAGCTTGGTAGAGGGTGGTGCCGATTTGCGCGCCGTGCAACAAATGCTGGGGCACGAGAGCATTACCACTACAGAAATCTACACCCATTTAGACAGGCAATACCTTAAATCGGTGATTGCACTTTATCACCCTAAGAATAATTACAAGCGGTGATTATTGAGGCATACCCACAGCGCGTTTGTTAATTATCCTGAATATAAAATTCAGGGCTTTGAGGTTATCGTCTCGAAGGGTTTAAAACCCTTCGAGACGCACACCCAATAATAGCGACGGGCTTTCTGACCGTCGGAAGAATTGACGAAGCCATCCGTTTATCATTAATGCGTTGGGATTGCTTCGGGAGCCCCTCGAAATGAACTGTTTTAAAATTACAATGCGGCAATGACTTAAGTCATTGCCCGCATTGTAATCACAAAAACCACGAGGCTTAAGCCCGTGGAAAATATATTATTTAAAGTAAGTAAGCACCGGTACGTGTGAGTGGTTTACCATCTTTTTGGTTAAACTGCGGTGAAACAATTGGCTAAAAAAGCTGCGGTGGTGCACTGCCATTGCCAAAATATCGCAAGGGCCGGTTTTTATAAAATCAGTAATGCCATCGCCCACGCTGGTGTTGTCTATATTGTGAAAGCCCATTGATTTATAACCCGTAGCTTCAACAATCCCCTTAAACACCTCTTCGGGGTTCTTCTCTTCAGAAGGCATTTCAGGGTCGGTAATGTGTAAAATATGGAAATTGCTATCGTACAGTTTAGCCAAATCAAGCAACTTGGTAATCACGCTAATGTCGTTCTTTTCCAAATCGCTGGCATATACAATGTCGTTAATCTTAAACTCTTTCATCTCATCAGGTATGCACAATACAGGCATTTTTGCTTGTCCCACAACACCCGATGCGTTTGAACCCAATAGCAACTCTTCGGCGCCGGTGGCACCTGTGGTTCCCATTACAATCAGGTCGATATTGTTCGTTTCTGAGTAGTTTATTATTTCATCCACCGCAAAACCAAGCTTCACTGTAATTACGGGGGCTTTACTTTGCAGCTCTAGCGCAAGTTTTGCCAACTCTTGCTGGGCGCTTTTTTCTTCTTCCTCTTTTATGGTATTAATCGTCTCGGCAGGGGTATAGGGGTCTATTACCGGAACGTGTATCACATTAAGCAAGTGCAATTCTGCATTAGCCTTTGCTGCAATTGACGCGGCTACCGTAAGCGCACTTTTTGCCACACCTGAAAAATCAGTAGGCACTAATATCTTTTTAATACTCATGGTTGTTAAATTTAAGTGTAAAATTACTAATACTTTGGGTGGATGTAAAATGATATTTATCAGTACATACTTTATCTTTCTGTTAAAAAGTAACTTGTATGCTTCAAAAAAGCATTCAACCTTTGCCATTTGAAAAACGTTACATACACAGTTTTCGTTTACTATAAATGCATACTTAACCAATTACTATGCATGAAAATATTTGATATAATTGCCATGAGAAGAAGAATATACGCTGTGATTTTTGCCGCACTGGGAGTAATATTGTCAACAGCTTCAATTGCCCAAAGTACGGGCAGTACAAAAAATAGTGCGCTGGCCTATCGCTTGGGGTTTAATATTAATATGCCCTTTGTATCCGCCCATACCGATACCTTTAAAAGCCGAGTAGGCTGGGGCTTGTGGGGCGAGGCCGAATACAAGCTCACCAATCGCTGGCGGATAATGCCCGGGTTGGGCTATAACAGTTTTGGGTTCAACCAGTATTTTTATAACGACTCAGGGGCCGTAGAGCGACGTATTATTACCGAACATTATATGGAATTGGGGTCGAGGTTCTCTTATCAGCCGCTTGAAGACGAAAACAGTGTTCGCATTATTATGGGGGCGGCATTTTCGTTTTTGGTTGACCGTAAAACCAGCCTGCCCGATATTGAGGGAACGAACGTTACCCGTTTAACATTGGACAATAAAAAATCAATGCAGCCCGGCATTTTACTAAGCGCTGGGTTTATGGCACCGTTGAGTAAACATATCGACCTTGGCATACAATACAACCAAGGGTTACCTGCTAAAATACACCCGCTGGATATTGTGGGCAGGGTGGGTAGCTTGCAAGTGAAATTAAATTATAAAATTGTGCCTAAGAAGGCGGAGACAGTATTACAAGCTGATGAGAAGGTTGAGGCTGACACCGACCTACCCTACAAATACGACAGCCTGATGATTATTGTGAGGGTGAAGGAGAATTTTACCCGCGTAGCCTTACTTAAAGACCAAGGCTATTTAGAAGAAGCCGAGGAGGAACGTTTGAAGGCTCTTGAGGCAGCTATGGAAATTCGCAATGCGTTTATCCAAAAGTTTACGTTTGTACCTGTTTATTTTATTTACGACAGCGACAGCAAATTGGCCTTGAACGGCAACTTTGACGGTATTTTACTGAATAGTGCCTTGCAGCGCGACAGCTCAATTAAATTGCCTGCCAAACAACATTTGTTTGCTGAATTTGCAAGGCAGTTTGATGAGGTAAGCAACACCAGCGGGATGTATGGTTTGGTAGTTTATACCGATAAGTTTAAAAATATACCCGAACCTTTTCCGGCATTTGTTTCTAATGCGTACGGGTTTTTGAACGAAGCCGAAGTAGTTGCAAAATTTGAAAAACGCCTGAAAAAGTATTTCGCACCTAAGCAGTAAAAGCCTATGGAAAACCCCAATGCCTACATTAAGGTTAACTACATGGAACCCGGTATGATGGTGGGGGTGGTTTTTGGGGCAACATTTGCAGGTATGGGTGCAATGTTTACGCTTATTATGCTGGGAGCACCCGTTTGGCTTACTGTTATAGTTTTTATTGGGATTATTGCTCTTATTATTTTCAGCCTGCTTTATACCGGTGAGTTTTGGTTGTATAACGACCGTTTGGAGCAAAAGTTAACCCCTAAACTGCCGCTTGCGTTAAAACCCAAACAGGCAGTATTTTACTGGCGCGACCTTGAAAGCTATCTGCTAGACTCAGAACTTAGCCGCAGCAGCGGTGAGCGTAAATACATTAAACTATATTTTATTAATCCGCCCCGCACAGTTGCTTTTAATGAAGGCAATGATGCCGAAAGCCGCGAACAGTTTGCCGCATTTGCAGATAAGTTTATTGCATTGTTGGAAACCAAGGAAACAAGTAGCGGTGACCAATCGGTCAACACCATTGATGAATCCCCTAAAACTATTGAAAATACTGCTGCTTCCGTTGAGTTTGTAAAGCCCATTAAAGCACGCGCACGTAAAGGCTTTTACGATACCATTTGGGGAAAACTGCTCACCATAGTGTTTCTGTTATGTACAGCAACCATTACGGCTCTTTACTTTTTTCCTGAAACCTTTGGTATATCATCCCTTAGTGGTAGAAACTCGTGGAGGCTTTGGGCAATAATAATACCCGGCACGTTGTACATGATGAGCAGGACACTTTGGGCCAAAAAGAAACCGTAATTACAAAAAATTATCTTTAATACGCTATTATCAACGGGTTATTAGCTACGGTGTATAATTAAGTAAACACATCCAAACCCGCTATTTTGCTGAAAAAATTCAACAACATATTTCCTGTGTTAACATAGTGTGAACAAGCGGTCATACTCTGCTAACCCTTGTGTAACAATATGTGCAATATTTTGCTTTAGCTTTGTGTTAGTGTTTTCAGGCCAATCAGAATATCCATTAAATTATACTCCTGATTTTGAAAGGGAGGCCCGTCTTCAACAGCTATATGACAGATTGGAGAGGAAGATTACTTTTTTCTCTTTACCCGAAAACGAAATCAAGAAAATGGCAATTGCGGCATCCGATATTGAATCGTGCTGCATCGTGGGTTTTGACAATGAAAAATTAGACACCCTATCGCCCGAAGATATTTACAATTTCTGCCTTGCCATCGAAGAAGGGTATAGCCCTGCCGTTACCCATTTAGAGGCTTGGCTCAGCAAAAACATAAAAACGCTTAAACCCGAACACCCTGAGACATTATTGGCTTTGGTGGGTGGTTTGACTAAAAATGCAGGAAGCGAATTTTCAGCTTCGCTGGATATTGGCGGGTTGCGTCCTTGTTTCGCTCATATACTTAATCCTGCAAACGGTGGTATTTTTACCCAAAGCTGGATGCTGAGAATGCTGGTGCAAATTACCCGCCCGTTTAAAAATTACCCGTTATCATACCCCGCGTTGGTGCAATCGGTGTTTTTGAAAACAAAGGGATTAACGCTACGTAATTTGTTTACGGTGAATTTGGCTGCTTTAAACCAAAAGAACTTGTTAAACGAGCATACGGAAGCACTTGCCGGACTAACTGTGGGCCAGTTGCGCGAAATGGATTTAACTCCTTTGCTGGAGATTGGGTACACAATTACCGAAGAAAGCCTGCAAAGGGTAGATGGTTTGTTGCGTCAACTATACAGGCAAAATGCCGGTTACCAAAAGCGCGAACCGCGTATGCGCAATATGCTTAACTTTTTGTACGACGAAGGGCTTGATATGTTGGCCCCGCACTCGCAAGAGTTTAACGAGCGTCAGCAACAAATTATACGCTATTTGTTCTCAAAAAGGTATTTGGGGACCAAAGAGCTTACGCTTGACTTTAAATGCGACCGTAAGACCATACAACGTGATTTCTCGAAACTACTGAGTACCGAAGTGGTGCGTAGTATAGGCAACGGCAGCGCACTTAAGTACTGCATCAACCTTAAAACCAACAGCTACGATATGCTGGAAATATACAGCGTACCCGTGCGCAAACGCGAAGAATACCAAGAAAGCCTTTTTGGCGAAGAAATTTGGGAAACGAAAAAAGCCTGATGCTATAATAGCTACAGGCTTTTAAAAGTTCTTACTGCGTTGTTTTACAGTTCGTCTTCGTTAAAAAAGTAATCCTCATCGGTGGGATAATCCTGCCAAACCTCTTCAATACTTTCGTAAGGTTCGCCGTCGTCCTCCAATTCTTGCAGGTTTTCAATCACCTCAAGCGGAGCACCTGAGCGTATGGCATAGTCTATCAATTCGTCCTTAGTAGCGGGCCAGGGAGCGTCGTCCAAATATGAGGCTAATTCTAATGTCCAGTACATAAGCCGTCTTTTATTTTTCCGCGAAATTAAACTTTTTTGCCAAAAATCAAACAGTATTTTCTCAGGGGCATTTTTTACAACAACTTTTATGCAGCGATTGATTAGTTAGCGGTATTAAAACTGCCCAAAGCCTTTACAAACGTTATCAGTTTGTCGCGCAGTTCTTCCACGTTGTTTTTTTGCGAAGCCGATATAAATACCACGGGAGCATTCTCTTTTGCCATCCATGTATTTTTTAGCTGTGATAGCGATACGGGGGTGTCCACCTCCTCGTCGTTCTCCGCATAGCTTATATGGTCTTCGGCTTTGTACAAATCTATTTTGTTCATTACCATCAAAACAGGTTTGTGTTCGGCTTTAATCTCACGCAAAGTGTCTTTTACTACCTGTATGTGCTCCTCAAAATTGGGGTGTGATATGTCCACCACGTGCAGCAAAAGATCAGCCTCGCGTACTTCATCCAACGTAGATTTAAAGCTCTCTACCAGCATGTGGGGCAGTTTGCGGATAAACCCTACTGTGTCAGAAAGCAGGAAAGGGGTATTATCCAACACTACTTTGCGTACGGTACTGTCCAGTGTAGCAAACAGTTTATTTTCGGCCAATACATCGCTTTTGGTAAGCAAATTCATAATAGTGCTTTTGCCCACGTTGGTATAGCCTACTAAAGCTACCCTAATCACCCCGTCGCGGTTTTTGCGCCGCGTTAGGTTTTGCTTGTCAATCTCGGCCAGTCGTTCTTTCAGCAAGCTGATGCGGTTACGTATTCCGCGACGGTCGGTTTCAATCTCGCTTTCACCCGGTCCTCTTGTGCCCACACCCCCTTGGTGTTTGCTAAGGTGCGTCCACATTCGGGTAAGTCGGGGTAAAATGTATTGGGTTTGTGCCAGCTCCACTTGCGCTTTGGCGGTAGCGGTTTGTGCACGGGTAGCAAAAATATCAAGTATCAGGTTGGCGCGGTCAAGCACTTTACAGTTTAGTTCCTGCTCAATGTTCCTCACCTGACTTGGAGAAAGTTCATCGTCAAAAATTACAGTATCTACCTTGTATTCCTCAATGTACAAGCGGATGTCTTCCAGCTTGCCCTTTCCTACAAACGTGCGTGTATCGGGTCGTTCCAGCTTTTGTGTGAATTTTTTTAAGGTTTTCACTCCGGCTGTTTCGGCCAAAAACTCAAGTTCATCTAAGTATTCTTTGGCTTGGTAATCGCGCTGCTTTTGGGTTTGCACGGCTACCAGTACCGCAGTTTCCTGTTTTTTGGCAGTGTCAAAAAGTTGTTTTTTCAAAAAATATTGTAGCTATTTAAAGCACAAAGATACCAATCACTGAGCATCTTTTATATATTGCTGTAAACTATGAAAACATGAGCCACTTTTAGTGGGCTTAACGTATTTTTTTTTATGATTAAAATTACTTCTAAAGGTATATCCTGCTTGTTTGTCATTCTATTTCTTGTCCTTAGTTCGTCATGCAGTACAAGGTATGGTTACATCCCCAAAGTAAAAAAACCAGCACAGTCCTCTTTGGTTAAAAAAAAGAATGGTAAAAAACACATTACATTAGCCTCAAAACCAATCGTTCTTACGTTTTCTACCCCTAATCACTCTACCCCTCACATTTACTCTTATGATACGGTGAATGAGCCACGAAGAGCGGGGCGTGAAATAAGCATAGTACACAAAAACCGTATTGTGACGAACTTATACAATAAAGTTGAGCAACATGACACAAGTACTTTGGCTACAAACAATAATGTTACAGAAACACATTTAGGGATTGACAACTTTACTGAAGTATTGGTTACAATGATTTTAGGAGTAGCTGCAACACTGTTTTTTGCAATAATAGCGGCTATAATAGCCTTTGCTGTTGCTGCAGTAATTGAGTCTTCAGCAAGTCCTTTAGCAATTGTTTTTTACGGATACATGATTGCCTTGTTTTTATTGTTTATGATAGTTGCCGGTTCGGTCGCAAAATTTTTCTCAGGCATTCGAAAGAAATTAAAAGTATATGTTGGCGGAAAACCACACACCCTATCAGAAATAAAGAAGATGAACAAAGCAATTAGGGTTAAGCATAATTTCTTCAACTTCATCGCAGCTCTAATACTCACCCTATTCCTATCAGTGTTATTTTTGGCCATTACCAATGCAACAGCTCCACTTTCTGCACTTCTGACCTTCTTTGGATTTTGGTGCCTTTCAGGCATTACACTGTTCTATTTTTTCAAAACAATATGGCTGCTTCTGTTCGTTAACGATTAATCTACACCAACCTACTGTCAATTTCTATAGTTCCTGTCAAGATTTTTGCAACGGGGCAAGCTTTGGCAATTGCCAGTAAACGCTGTTGTTGCTCCTGTGATAACGCCCCATTTAGTTGAAGTGTACGAATAAAAACAGTACGCTTCCCCTGTGGTGTTTCTTCCTGCTCCATATTCAAGGTTACGTGCACATTTTCAAGCGGCCAGTTTTTCCTATCGGCATACATTTTTACAGTAATGGCTGTGCAGCTTCCCAAACTTGCCAGCAACAACTGGTATGGGGCAGGTCCCTTGTCTAAACCGCCGTCTTCTTCAGGCTCGTCTGCTAAAAAAACATGGTTTACAGTATCTATCCGGCTGGTGTATTTTTCATTTCCTAAAAATACCTTTACGTCATTATCAAGCAATTTTTTCATTCTTCAATATAAATTTTTTTCCAAGCTTCTCCCCTGTGGATGTCTTATGACTACTTATGACTTTTAGTATAATAATTGCTACTCCTTAAAATATCACCCTTATTTACTCCGTTTTAAACGTGTTTAAGGATGGTTTTTTAACATTAAAACAGATTTATCACTGTTTTGTGTGGCATTTGATAACTAAATCAAATGTAGTAAGTAAAGTTTTTTTAATGTTTGGTGGTGTTCAGGCAGGGCTTAAGGTTCCCTGCCTGTTTTTTTTATTGACAACCCAACCCGAGCCTTTTTTCATACGTGATAGTGAGTAGAAAAACATTAAACTCTTATGAAAAAAATTTTATTGGCTTTGGTAGCTGTATTGAGTGTAGCCCTGCACAGTAGGGCGCAAAACAATGTCAGCGTGTATGGCACTATTGATACTGCCATATCAGGAAAAAAGGTGTGGGTTTCCTTTTCAGGTGGTCCGGGTTCGGGCTGTTTCTTTATAGATAGCACCACTACTACTTCTACGGGTGATTATTATTTCCCTAATTTAAATTTAGGCGCTTGCAGCTACGGTAACATTTGGGTGAGCACCGTTGGTTGCCGCAACCAATACGATACTCTTACCCAAAACGACTTTTTTGACTCAACCAAAAACAACGATACGCTTTGGCTTAACTTTAAATATTGTGATACCGGTTGCAGCAGGTTTTATACTTCAATATTTACTCATGTAAACCCATTTACCAAACAAGTAACAGTTGATGCCAACACCAATGGAAACAAATTTTACTGGAACTTATTAAGCGGCAGCAAATACAACGGTTTAGGCACCACATTTTCAGTGCCTTCTGCCGGTGGCTATAATTTTTCTTTTGTGTCGCGAGATACCCTGTTTGGCTGTTACGATTCAGTACCGGTGTATATTCCTGTACCATCATACGATAGCGTATTTGTAAAAGGACAGATAGACACTCCAATAAATAATCATGCTGTAATAGTAGCGCAATACACAAGCTGGTACAGCACTTTCCATACACAAACTTTTTATACCAACAGCAGCGGTCAGTATTCCGGTTGGTTTAAGGTATTAGATTCTGCCGGTAAAATATATGCCTCGATTTTAGATTGCCGCAGCGATTCGATAGTTAATGACAATCATCATTTACAGTACCGTGATACAGTAATTATCGATTTTGCATATTGCCCCGCTTACAATCCATGTGCTGGATTCACAACCAATTTTAATTTTAGCATTTCAGGCACAGGAGTATATTTTTATCCCGGTTGGTCAAGCACTGCTAATGCGTTTCATTGGTCGTTTGGTGATGGAAGTTTTTCAACTACAAAATACCCAACCCATACTTACGCAGCCGTTGATAGTACTTACAACGTTTGTTTGATAGCATCGGATACAGTGCGGGGATGTGCGGATACCATTTGCAAAAATGTTCATATCGACCCACGCGCATTCCTTGCCGGGTATGTGGATTTGGATAGCACCTCTTCTCAAATCGACAGCGGTTTTTGTCGTGTATGGTTGATTAAACGCGACAGCGTAGGCAGTGATGTGTTGCTTACCGCTATTGACTCAACCAACTTAACGGACTCTGGAACTTATATGTTCAGGGTGATACCGGGTAATTATTTAGTAAAAGCAGCGTTGTTGCCTCCATCGGTTCATTACAGTAATTACTTACCCACTTACCATACTAAAGCCAGCTTGTGGAGCAGTGCTACTAATGTATCCATTACTACCAGTCCCTATACAACTGCAAACATTACGTTAATTAAAGGCACTAACCCCGGTGGCTCAGGGTTTATTGGCGGTCTTGTTTCAGTAGGTGCCAACAAAACCGGCGACCCGATTGAAAAAGCAGATGTGCTACTGTTTACTGCTGCCGGCAATCCCGTGGCCTTTACCAAAACAGATGGAGGCGGAGCTTATAGCTTTAGCAACCTTGCTTTTGGCAGCTACAAAGTGCGCATTGAAGTAATAGGCAAACCCAGCGAGGAGTATTTAATTACCCTTGATGCAAACAACCCAAGTGCTACCAACGGTAACTTTGAGGTGAACAGCAAGGATATTAAACTGAAAAAATCAGGAACAGGAATACTTGAAACAACTGCTGTTGCTTTGGGTATTTACCCCAACCCCGCAAGCAACAACGTTTCATTAAGCTTTGAAAATGCTGAGGACGGCGTAGCCACTGTAACTATTTACGACTTGGCCGGCAAAGCAGTAAAAACACTTGCGCTGCCAGCGGTACAGGGTAATAACATTTTGAATGTTGATTTGGAAGGCTTGAAAAACGGCTTATACATCATAGGTGTAAGTACAACCCATGCCCAATACACAGGCAGGGTTTCGGTTAGCAAATAATTATCAATTGTAGTTAAGTACTTTTAATCCGAAGGGCGGGGTCGTAAGACCCCGCTTTTTTGTTTTTGGGCATGATGGCATAATTGGGGGACGGTATATAAAATGCTGTTCAGTTGGATGTGCCACCTCTAATGGTTTTAAACCATTAGAGGGTATATAATCCAACAGCAGCGGGTATGAAGCCCGCCGGAACACCCCTCGGAAAGCGTCTGTTCAAATACTCAAAATACATCCCCCACATTACATTCAAAAACCTATTTTTGCCCCATCAGCACGTATAACTATACCACCGAAGTTTTAATAGCCGGAGCGGGCCCTGCGGGTGCCACCACTTCGCTGTTCTTGTCAAAAGAAAAAATACCCCATATCATCATTGATAAGGCTGTTTTTCCGCGCGATAAAATTTGCGGCGATGCCCTTAGCGGCAAAGTAGTAGAAGTGTTTAAAAAGCTTGACCCATCTCTAATTGAAGAGATTGCAGCCAATCCTGATGAATACACCCCCAGCTGGGGCGTTAAGTTTGTAGCGCCCAATTACAACTTTATTGATATTCCGTTTAAAAGCGACCTGAGCAAAGAAAAACACGCTCCGGGTTTTATTTCAAAACGGTTAGACTTTGATAACTTCTTGGTGAGCAAAATCAATCCTGAGTACGCCCAGCTAATGCAGGGCACTGAGTTGATAGACGCTACCCGAACCGATGGCGGTTACGCACTGAAACTGAAACAGGGGGATAAAGAACTATCGGTATTTACCCGCCTTTTGATAGGTAGCGAGGGCGACCGCAGTATAGTAGCCAAAAAACTGGCAGGCCATAAAATGGAACCCGCGCATTATTGCGGGGGCATACGCGCTTACTACAAAGGCGTTGAGGGATTACACCCCCAAAACTACATAGAGCTTCACTTTTTAGATGAATTATTGCCCGGTTATTTCTGGATATTCCCCATGCCAAACGGCATGACTAACGTGGGAGCGGGTATACTAACCAAAGCGGCAAGTGCCAAAAAGGTAAACCTGCGCGAAAAGACACTAAAAATTATTAATGAGAATCCGCAAATAGCACCCCGCTTTAAAAATGCCACCCTTGAAGGCAAAATACTAGGCTGGGGATTGCCGCTGGGTTCAAAAAAGAGAAAAATAAGCGGTGAAGGATTTTTGCTTACGGGCGATGCAGGCAGCTTGATAGACCCCTTTACGGGCGAAGGTATTGGTAATGCCATGATATGCGGAAGATTTGCTGCCGATGCCGTGAAAAAGGCATTGCAAACAAACGACTTTAGCGCAAATGCTCTTGCTGGTTACGATGAAGACGTGTATCGCTATTTGTGGAGCGAGTTAAAGCTAAGCCACACCATGCAAAAGCTTTGCAAATACCCGTGGTTGTTTAATGCAGTGGTAAACAAAGCATCAAAAAACACAACCTTGCGCGAAACCATTTCGTGTATGTTTGAAGATATGGACATGAGGGCTAAATTTAGTAACCCCTTATTCTACCTTAAAATTTTATTCGGCTAAGGACATTTCTTATAACATTTCAATAATATTGAAAGTCTTTTCACACAGTTAAAAAACCTATACCACCGTGCTAAAGAAAATACTACCCGCCTTTTCTCTGCTTTTTTGTTTTGCCTATGTTACAGCGCAAGAAGAAAAGCCCGATTTCGGTCAGCTTACAGGTAATTTTCAAACCGGCAGCAACTTTTTTATTAAAGACGCTAAACTGGGTCAGTTGCCGCCACAATACACCAAGCAATTATCAAGCAACGAAAGTTTTTTGTTTCTTAACTACAAGGTAAAAGGTTTTGATTTTAACTTCCGTTACGATTTCTTTTCAAACTCAAACCTATTGGCTCCGTTAGCTTCCTACAGCAACAACGGCATCGGGTTTTGGAGCATCAGCAAAGATATAGGCAAGCTAAACGTTACTGTAGGCTCTTTTTACGACCAAATTGGAGCTGGATTGGTATTTCGTTCTTTTGAAGACCGTTTAATTGGTATTGATTATGCCGTACAAGGTGCAAGGATAAAATACACCCTTAGCGATAACTTTTTTGTGAAGGCATTTGTGGGTCACCAAAAAGGCTTTTTTAACGCCACCACGCTTGAAGACAGCCGTTTTAACTTCTCAAAACAATCTCTTGCGGGAGCCAATATTGAAAAAGGTATCCGTGTATCAGAAAAAATAAACTTAAACGTAGGTGTAGGGGCCGTGAACCGAACATTAGACGACGGCACTATGAACCAATTGGTGACCGAAATAAATGCACTGCCGCTTGAGAGAAGGTTTATTCCCAAATTCAATACGTATGCATTTACAGGCTATACCACCATTAACTTGTTTGAAAAAGTAAGCATGTATTTTGAATACGCCCACAAAACCCAAGAGGCGCTACGTAATACACTTTCTACCGATTTATTCTCATCAGAAGGAAAAGTGATGCTGGGCAGTATCTCGTATTCAACCAAAGGATTTGGCATCAATGTACAAGGCCGCAAAATTGATAAATACCAATTCCGCAGTTCGCCATATAATGTGCTACTAAACGGCATCATTACGTATATGCCTGCGCTGACCCGTCAAAATACATATCGCTTGTTGGCTCGTTACAATCCCTTTGCACAAGAATTGGGTGAGGATGGCATACAGGCTGATTTTACCTTTACCCCTGAAAAAAACACCACAGTTACAGGTAACTTTTCATATGTACAAAGCAGCGGGGTGCAACCCGGTAAAACCACCAAACTATTCAGGGAGATGTATATAGATGTGAACCATAAGTTCAACAAAAACTTTAAAATGACGTTGGGTTTTCAAACCATCTTCTACAACCAAAAAATATATGAGCTGAACACCTCAGCACCCGATGTACAAACCCTCACTCCCTTTGGTGAATTTAACTATAAAATCAGCCGCAAACAATCGTTGCGTTTTGAGTGGCAATACCTTCAAACCCAACAAGACCAAGGCAGCTTTGTAAACGCACTGATTGAATACAACATAGCCCCCAAACTTTCGTTTGCCGTTGGCGATATGGTAAACACTGCACCAGTGCGTACCCCCGGAACGCCGCAAGAGCTTATCTCAAACGAGCAAATACATTACTACACGATTTTTGCTGCATATCAAGAGGGGCGCACCCGTTTTGTAGCTGAGTATAAAAAACAAGTGGCAGGTGTAAACTGCACCGGAGGTATTTGCCGTATTGAGCCCGCATTTAACGGAGTACGTGTGGCCGTTACAACTTCTTTTTAAAAAAAATAGTCTGTATATTTAGCTGATTATGAAACCAATGAAACTGATACATAAAACCCTTTTTGCAAGTGTTGCCTTGCTGGCTTTTGCCGCTTGCAAAGAAGAAAATCCCGGTGTGATACTTACCAAACCCGCCGTACAGTTTTATGATACCACATACTTGGCCACTGCTGCTGAAACCCCTCAATCTAAAAACTCATTGGTAGAAGATTTAACAGGTGCACGTTGCAGCAACTGTCCCAAAGGCCATAGGGCAATTGAAGACATGCAGCAACGCAATCCTAACCGGATTGTGGCGCTGAGTATCCACGGCAGAGATTTCCCACAGTTTACAACACCGGTTGATAGCACCAAAGATGTGGACATGCGAACCACCTATGATTTTTTGATATACAACATCGTTGGCCGCCCCGGTGGTTTGCCTTTTGGCACTATCGACAGAGTGCATAAATCACCCACAGCAGGTACATGGGAAGGATATGCCTTGAGCCGTATGGCACTGCCAACTCCCGTAAATTTGTACATCGAGAAGGATTACAACGCTGCTACCCGTGAACTGAATGTGAAGCTAAAAGCGGTATTTACCACTGATACGCTAACCATTCGTCCGTTTTTTAGTGCAGGCATTGCAGAAAGCGGCATCATCACCCCTCAAAAAGACGAAGATTTGGCCAGCGACCCCGTGAAAAAGGGTGTTGAACCAAATTATGTTCACAACCACGTATTGCGCACTATGGTTGCCTTTAAGGAACCCTTGCTTCCTACCACAGTTACCGGTATGCCCGAAAAGAACCGCGTAGTTGAAAAGTCGTTTTCGATTAAATTGAAAGACGACTGGAACGCTGATAAATGCTCAATAGTATTCTACGTGCACCGCGATGCAGATGTAATGCATGTGATTGAAAAGAAACTGAAATAATACTTCGCTTTCGTCAATCATTAAAAAACATACTCCAGACGCTTTTACGCTATCTTAAAATCTGTTTTGTGCAACTGCAAACGTGTTGCTAAAACCTTAATTTTGCGGCACTATGCAAAACCGCATCACACAACTTTTTGGTATTAAATATCCCATTATACAAGCCGGCATGATTTGGTGCAGCGGCTGGCGATTGGCAAGTGCAGTATCAAACGCAGGCGGACTTGGTTTAATCGGCGCAGGCTCTATGTACCCCGATGTGCTGCGCGAGCACATACAAAAATGCAAAGCAGCTACGGATAAGCCTTTTGGGGTGAATGTTCCCCTACTATACCCCGACATTGAGAAATTGATGGAGATTATTGTGGAAGAGGGCGTAAAAGTTGTGTTTACCAGTGCGGGCAATCCCAAAACATGGACGGAACACCTAAAAAGCAAAGGCATAACCGTAGTACACGTAGTGAGCAATACCAAGTTTGCCAAAAAATGCGAAGAAGCAGGTGTTGACGCGATTGTAGCCGAAGGCTTTGAAGCAGGAGGGCACAACGGTCGCGAAGAAACCACCACCCTTTGTCTGATACCAATGGTGCGCGAAGCGGTTACCATTCCGTTGATTGCAGCAGGCGGCATTGGCAGCGGCAAAACCATGTTAGCAGCTATGGCACTGGGAGCTGAAGGTGTGCAGGTAGGGAGCCGATTTGCCGCCAGCGAAGAATCATCAGCGCATCAGAATTTTAAGCAGGCTATTGTAGCTGCCGGCGACGGCGATACCCAGCTTACCCTAAAGGAGCTCACTCCGGTGCGCTTGATAAAAAATAAGTTTTTTAACGACATACAAGAGGCCTACGCCCGCAAAGCAAGCGCCGATGAACTGCGCGAACTGCTGGGACGTGCCCGTGCAAAACGCGGTATGTTTGAAGGCGATATGGAAGAAGGCGAATTGGAAATAGGCCAGATATCAGGCTATATACACGATGTGAAACCCGCCGCCCAAATTGTAACCGAAATGGTGGACGAGTTTAACCTCACCGCTGAAAAAATTGGCGGCATGAGGTTGTGATATTCTTAACTCCCGCCCCTAAAAGGGTACTTTACACACTACGGGCAAGTGCGGCGAACATCCTGAGCCTGCCGAAGGATAGAGCCTGCCGAAGGGTGCGGTGGTTGCAAGCAGCCCCTCGCCTTTAGGAGAGGGCGAAATTGAGCTATCAAGCCATCCTTGTCCTTCGGGTGAGGTAAGCGAAGAACCCTATTACAAATGTGTTAACAGAGCGTGATAAGATGCTTCCTTCGTCAGCAGGACAACGGTTTGCATCATTGCGAGGTCTCCCGAAGCAATCCGCTTACACAATTTCAAAAGGATTGCTTCAAAACCAAATACCTTAACTGTAGGTGATAGATTATTGTACTTTTGCATACTCGTCTTCCCGAACTAATTTCGGGGCAGCATATCCTGTAATGCGATGCTGAACCAAGTTCAGCATGACGAACCTCAAAATCAAAGATAACTCTGTGCACAAAATACATCAGTTTCCCAACGGCCTGCGGCTTATATACCAACACCACCCGTCAAACATTGCCCACTTTGGTATTCATATCAATGCGGGCACCCGTGATGAAACCCCAGATATAATGGGTATGGCTCATTTTATAGAGCACATGCTGTTTAAAGGCACCCAAAAACGCCGCGCCTTGCAAATTATCAGCCGACTGGAAGAGGTAGGCGGCGAAATGAACGCCTATACCACCAAAGACAAAACTACCCTGTATGCCTCGTTTATCGACGGGTATTTACCCCGTGCAGTTGATTTGCTTACCGATGCAGCCTTTCACTCTAATTTTCCTGAAAAAGAGATGGAGAAAGAAAAGAATGTGATATTGGAAGAGATTGATATGTATGCCGATAACCCCGAAGAATGCGTAAACGACGAATTTCAGGAGTTGATGTTTAAAAACCATCCGCTGGGGTATAACATATTGGGTACGCAAGACACCGTAAAATCTCTCACCCGCGAGCAATCCATAGGGTTTATAGCTGCCAACTACTTACCGCACAACATTGTGTATGCCTACGTGGGCAATTCGTCCATAGAAAAGGTAATAGGCCTGTGCGAGAAATATATGCCTACGGTACAAAACGGCACAAAACCCAAAAAACGTGAGGCGTTTAAAAACTATGTGCCCTTTACTACCGTTAAAGAAACCGAACACGCCCAGTGCTATTGCGTAATGGGTAATTTATCATATAATAATTTACACCCGCTAAAACCTGCGTTGTCATTGCTCAGTAATTTGTTGGGCGGTCCGGGGTTGAATTCCCGCCTGAATTTGGCAGTACGTGAACGTTACGGCTATGCCTACCAAATCGACAGTAGTTTTTCTACTTATGAAGACACCGGATATTTCAGCATTTACTTTGGTACCGACCTTAAGTACCTTGATAAAACGATGAAACTGGTGGAGAATGAGCTAAAACGCTTGCAAAAAGAAGAACTTAGCGAAACGGTGCTAAACAAATACAAACGACAAATGGAAGGCCAAATGCTATTGGCTGAAGAGAACAAAGCCAATCTGATGCTTTCATTGGGTAAAAGCCTGTTGGATTATAACAAAGTGGATACACTGGAAGAAGTCATCCAGAAAATATATGCCGTTACCCCCGCCCAAATATTGCAAGTAGCCCGCGAAGTGTTTGACGAAAGCCAAACCAGCCGCTTGCTTTATAAAAGCAAGGCATAAAGGGGCTATCACAAAAGTAAGTTTTGCGTGTTTTTGCAACGACAGGTTAAAACCCCTGACTTTTGAGAAAGTCCCATTACCCCAAACTTTCAAAAAACGTACCTTTGCCCTACACCTTATGATTGAAGTAATACCCGGCCAACTACCCACCGCAAAATTGCACGCCTATATGCTTGCATCGGTTGCACCACGCCCCATATGCTTTGCCAGCACTGTAGATGCTGAAGGGAATGTAAACCTAAGTCCGTATAGCTTTTTTAATGCCTTCGGCAGCAATCCTACCACGCTTATCTTTTCGCCTGCAAGGCGCGTACGCGATAACACCATAAAACACACGCTTGAGAACGTAATGGCTACCAAAGAGGTGTGCATTAACGTAGTAACGTATGAAATGGTGTACCAAGCCAGCCTTGCCAGTACAGAATATGAAAGAGGGGTTGATGAGTTTGTGAAAGCAGGTTTTACCCCGGTGGCCTCTGATTTAATTAAAGCCCCGCGTGTAAAGGAAAGTCCCGTACAAATTGAATGCAAAGTGCGCGAGATTATTGAAACCGGACAGGAAGGCGGAGCCGGTAACTTAGTAGTGTGCGAAATTTTGAAAATGCACATTAACGAGGATATTTTGGGTGAAGACGGGATGATAGACCAACGTAAAATACACTTGGTGGCAAGATTGGGCAAAGACTGGTATTGCAAAGCCTTTGGCGATGCTTTGTTTGAGGTAGAGAAGCCCAACACCAAAAAAGGTGTAGGTGTTGATGCCATACCTGCCCGCATACGTCTTAGCAATGTGCTTACTGGCAACAACTTAGGCCAGTTGGGTAATTTAGAAATACTACCTACCCCTGATGAGGTAAACGGCTATAAGTATGAAAATGTAGAGCTGAAAGAACTTTTGGAGCGACTAACCAACGACCCTGATAATTTGGAAACCCAAAAACACCTGATGGCCAAAAACCTGCTGGCACAAGGCAAAACCGTAGAAGCATGGAAGGTGCTTCTATCATAAACCAAACAATTTTGCAGGTGCAACTATTATTACTGTTGTGAACATACAAATACAAGCCGGCTCGCCACAGGAAAACAGCCTTACGCTGCGTGTGGCCAAGGCAATAGCAAAACAAATAGGCTCAGAACATACCCATAGTATTGTTGATTTTCACCACTACGACATACCGTTTATTAACCAAGGCAGTGTTGAGATGGATAACCTCACCCCTTTTCAGCAACAACTGATAAACGGCTGGGCAGATGCCAAACTGGTGATTGTATTATCGCCTGAGTACAATTGGTTTCCCAGTGCTGAATTGATAAACATGCTGCACCAATTGGGCAGTCGCCAACACAAAAACCTGTTCGACGGGAAGGTATTTGCCTTTGCTGGAATTTCAAACGGTCGCGGCGGGCGTATGCCTACCATGCAGTTAACTACCGTTTACAACAAACTGATAAACGTATTGGCTACCCGCTCATTTAGCAGCGGTAAAACGTTTGAATCGCAGTTTACACAAAACGTATTGGACGAAAACGGCGATTCATTAGGCAATGCTGAGTACGATAAGGGACTAAAATCCTTTGTTGATTACTCGCTGGATATGGCCTCACGTTGGCAATAAGCTGCCCACAGCCCAAAACAAACAAGCCCCGATATAGAACTATATCGGGGCTTGTGCTTATAAGGGATAACTATTAATAGTTGTTCAACATCATCGGCATCACAAGCATCAGCATATCTTCGCTGGGCTCGTTCTCAAAAGGCAACAATACACCTGCACGGTTAGGCGTACTCATTTCAAAACGCACTTTATCAGTATCCATGCTGGTAAGCATGTCCATCAAGTACTTACTGTTAAAGCCAATCTCCATGTCTTGTCCTTCGTATTCGCAATTCAAACGCTCGTGGCCTTCGTTGCTTTGGTCAAAATCTTCAGCAGATATAATCATATTGCTACCTGCCAGTTTCAAACGTATTTGGTGGGTAGTTTTGTTTGATACAATAGAGATACGGCGTACTGAGCTTAAAAACTCACCCCTGTCAATCACTAATTTGTTAGGATTTTCTTTGGGGATAACCGCGTTATAATCAGGGTAACGCTCGTCAATCAAGCGGCACACCAAGCTCACATCACCAAACGAGAAGAACGCGTTGGCGTTGTTAAAATCAACACGCACAGCAGTTTCATCATCCTTCAACGATGATTTTAGCAAGTTAGAAGCCTTTTTAGGTAAGATAAACGATTGCTCAACACCCGGGGCAACATCCACACGTTTGTAGCGTACCAAACGGTTTGCATCAGTAGCTACAAAAGAGATGTCGTTGTTTTTCAACTCAACAAAAATACCCGTAAGGTTAAGGCGCAACTCATCATTGCCTGTAGCAAATACCGTTTTGGCTATCGCCTTCAACAACACTTCACTCCTGATACTGAATGATTTGTCACTTTCTACCTCAGGTATTTTTGGGAAATCTTCACCGGGCTGACCTGCAAGTTTAAAACGGCCGTTACCCGAACTGATTTCGATGGCATGGGTTTTTTCATCAATAGTAAACGTAAGGGGCTGGTCGGGCAGCGAACGCAAAATATCAAGGCAAAGTTTAGAAGGAACAGCTATCTGGCCTTCTTCCTGCGCTTCTACCTTCAAGGTAGTAGTCATACTGGTTTCAAGGTCGGTAGCACTAATGGTAAGGTTACCTTCCTTAATGTCAAACAAAAAGTTTTCTAAAATAGGAATAACCGCTTTTGATACCACCACACCACTCACCACCGAAAGGTGCTCCAGCAAAACTGTTTTTGAAACTATAAACTTCATACCTTGCTCTACTATTGTTGTTATTTAAAATGCCAAAATTAAAGTCAAGGGGCAATATAGTCAATTGTTAGTTATGAACATTGGAGTAGAGTAGTGAAACGAACCGCATTAAACTCCGTTGCGAGTATATGTAAGCATAATTACCCCTGATTTTGTGGACACACTTTTTACCAGTTTTAGCGAGACGCGCTTTTGTATGTCTATAAATAAGGGTTTGCCGGCTCCTAAAACAATAGGGTGTAGTGCCAACTCGTACTCATCAATTAAATCAAGGTTAACAAAGGTTGTAACCAAGCTCGATCCGCCAAACAGCCAAATGTCCTTACCGGGTTGGGTTTTAAGCTCGTTTATTTTTTGCACAACCTCGTTGCTTCTCACCAACTCGTCACCGTCTTTCACCTCGGTTAGCGTGTCAGAAAAAACATACTTTTTCATGTGAAGTATTTTTTCAAAGCTTTTTTTTCTTCTTCTTTTATGTTTTCGGGTATTTGGCTGCCAAACAATTCATAGCTTTTACGGCCGTATAAGGCACAATCAAAACGATCGAAATAGCTGTCAAAACCCATGTCGTCGTCAATAATGCACCAGTCGTATTCTCCGTTAGGCCCTTCAATATAGCTGTCTAGGCTCACAGCAAGGCTTAGTATTATTTTTCTCATGCTGCAAAGATGACCAAAGGCTTAGTCAAAAAATTGTACAAAATTTCCTTTTTGCGGGTTAATAGAGTTGGGAAAGCTGCTGTGTACGTTGCCCGCCTTTACCATTTTCTTATAGGTTAGCGGGGTAATGCCTGTGTAGCGTTTAAATATCCGTATAAAATGTGCCTGGTCGTAAAAACCACAATCAAAAGCTACCTGCACAAGCGAGGTTTGAGGGTGGCGGGCAATTTGTGCTATGGCTTGGTTTATTTGTTTTAGTTGCCAGTATTTACTTGGGGTAAGACCGAAGGTGGCATCAAACTGCCGAATGAATTTTTTTTGAGAGAAATGACGATTGCTTAGGTAGTTTTTTTGCCTGCCTTTTTGCAAAGGTTCGTACTGTACCGTTTGCGCAAACTCTATTACCAGTGGGTGGGTTTGTTTAGGTACAGCATTTGCCAGCAGCAGTTTTTCAAGGGTTTTTATTTTTTGGTCTGGGGTAGGCTTTTGTTCTATTTGTGCAACTATACTTTGGGTGTTTTTGCCCCAAATACCGTACAGTGTTTGTGGCTGTGTTAAGGTAGAGGCATCTAACCCAAAAAGACGATGAAGACCCTGTGGCTTAAACATAATCCCTATGGCATTGTACCGCCCTTTTACACGGGTTGTCATTTGCTTTTGCCAAAGGCCTGAAATACAGCCGGCTTTAGTATAGTTAAAGCTTTTATTGCCCGCTTGCATACTAAACTTTTCGCCAAAGTTTATAATCAGTTCTTGGTGCATGAAGGGGAGGGTGATAACGAAGGCATCCAAGTTGTCTTCCTGGTGAAACCACATATAGTCAACAACTTCTTTCAACTCGTTATCAGGTATGTGGATGTAAGCATTCATAGTGCAAAATTAGTTAAATAAGAACTACTGTACCTAACCCATTTTGCTGACGGGCATAAAGCCCATCGCTGTTGCGTCCATCGTCCCGAATGGTTTAAAACCATTCGGAACGAACCATTGAAAAGCGGAGGGTTTTATACCCGTCGGAACAATAGAGTTTCAACCCCATTCAAGTAAACAATAACAAAACTGCACATTGGTTTTTTATAAAACCCGTCTTAATTTGTATTATGGTAAGATATATCGGGATACTATTACTAATTGCAGGTTTTGCTAATCATAGCATTGCACAAAAAGCAAACAAACACCTTCAGGCAGCTGATTCGCTTTTTATATTGGCACAATATGAAACCGCCATTAAATACTACGATTCAGCACAAAAAACCTCTCCAACCGACAATATTATCACGTTCCGCAAGGGGATATGTTATTATAACCTTCAAAAAAGTAAAGAAGCAAAAGCCAGTTTCGACAAAGCGTTGCAGCAAAACCCCCGCTGTTTGTATTGCGAGTATTTTTTGATTTCTATGCTAACTGAGGCTCAACAAACCGATGCTGCTTTGCACAAGGCCGACAGTGTGCTTACTAAATATGCCGATACGGGCAAAGTACTTAGTTCATACATGGATATAAAAGCACTGAAAGCTCGTATATACTGGAACAGAGGCCAGCTTGAAAAAGCAGGGGCGGTGTATGATGAATTAGTAGCCGATTACCCTGATACCGCCGGTGTATATTACTTACGCGGTGAGTTTAATTTTATTAACCAGCGAAAATCAGTGGCAATAAAGGATGTAACCAAAGCTATTGAGTTAGACCCAAACGTTGCCGCATACTATTTTTTGAAGGCCAAAATTTATCTTACCATCAACTACTATAAAGAAACTCTACCCATTATTAATAAGGCGATTGAGTTGAATAGTGAAGAGGGTGAGTTTTACGGATATAGAGGCGGCATTCATCATCATTTAGGCAATTATGAAGAGGCATTGAACGACTACATACTTGCATTAAAATACAACGGTGCCGGTGGATTTTACAACGCCAAGGTTGCAGAAATTTATTTGATAAAGGAAGACATGGACTCGATGTGTTTTTACTTACAACGTTCAAAAGAATCCTTTGAAAAAGACCCGCCAATAATGCAAGAAGACATAGAAATGCAAACGTTGGTACTGCATAAACAACAGGAGTTTTGCGATAATAGTAAACCCGGTTATTATTACCAAAGAGGGGTAGCCATGTATAACCTCGGCTTGTACGATAGCTCTATTTACTTTTATACAGCGGGGCTTGAAAAGTTTGTAAACCAACCTGTGATGCACAACTTTAGGGGTAATGCCTATGTGAAAACTGGAGAATGGGCAAAGGCCGAGAAAGACTTTTTATTATCGATGCAAAACCCCGAAGAACTGAAAAAAACGCTTGCAGAGCGCTTTAAATACGATGACCCTCAAGGAAATGAGCGGTATTACAAAGGATTTATTGCCTCAGCATATTTGGGCTTATCAGAAGTATATCTGCAAATGGAGTATTACGATAAAGCGATAAAAGCGGCAGATAGTGCCCTAAATATAGCCCCCATAGGAAGCGGCATACCCCTTGCCGATTATTATAACCAATTGGGAAGATCTTACCTGGCCTCCGGCAACTATGAGAAAGCAATAAGGGAATTTGAAAAAGTAATCACGCTTGAAGCAGAGAACCCTATTGGACATATAAACATGGGGTTAGCAACGGCATACAAAGCAACGGAAACACCTGAAACATATAGAAAATTCGGATTCTCAGGCACTTGGAATTCGGGAACTTCACAGCTAAAGTTTGAAAGTAAACCCATAAAACTTACCCAAAATCAGCAAAAATTAATGCAAGATGCCCTTGGCTATTGTGATAAAGCCATACAGTTTGCTCCACAAGAAGCTCAGTTTTATGTAATACGCGCTTATGTGAAAAACATGTCCGGCAACCCCGGTGTTTGTGCAGATATAGCAAGGGCAAAAGCATTGGATATAAAAAGCATAAACGAATCTTTAAGCAGCCTGTGCCCTTAGTTAAGCAATAACAATCAACCTATCTGTTTGATAATAAATGAATAAACTAAATTTACTAAAAAATTAATAGCTTTGATTAAAACAAAACATACCTAACTATGAAAATTTTAAAAACTATTCTTAAAGTATTGGGGGTTATTTTACTGCTGGTAATAATAATATCCCTGTTTTTACCAGCTGGCGTAAGAGTTGAGCGTTCAATTACTGTGAATGCCTCACCCGAAGAGGTATATGCACAAATCAGCGATTTGAAGAAGTGGGACACGTGGTCGCCTTGGAAAAAACGCGACCCTAATATGCAAAATACTTACGAAGGACCTGATGGTGCTGTTGGCCAAAAAAACACCTGGAAAAGTGAACACCCTAAAGTGGGTAATGGCTCGATGATGATTACTGAACTGAAACCTTTTGAGTCAGTAGTTACCGAACTTGATTTTGGACAAGGCGGGAAACCCAAAGGAGGATTTAAACTTGAGAAAACCGACAGCGGCACAAAAGTAACGTGGTACATGGAGGACGACGGCTCACAAACTCCGTTTCTATTTAAAATCCCAGCCAAATACTTCAACCTAATGATGGACGGTATGTTGGGGCCTGATTTTGAAGTTGGATTGAAAGGTATAAAAGAGGCCGCAGAAGCCGGTACGGGTCAAGCACCACAACTTACTTACACCATTGAAGAGGTTGAGTTAGCCTCCATGACTGTGATTGCAGCCCCTCCCAATAAGATAAAAGTGGAGCAATTGAGTGCGTATTTGGGCAAATATTTTCCGGCACTGTATGCAGCCACTAAAAAGAACGGGCAAAAACCAGGTACACCTACCGCCATATACCATGAGTGGACAGGTACAGAAACCGAAGTGGAAGCTGTTTTACCTGTTGACAAGGTGGTGGTTGCAGGCAGCGAGTTTCCGCACCACCCGATGCCTGAAGGCAAAGGGTTAAAAGTTGATTACTATGGTGCCTACGCTGGTTCAGAGAAAGCCCACATGGATATTGATGCCTATGCCAAATACAAAAAACTGAAACTTGGCAACCCTTGGGAAGTATATGTTACTGGCCCCATGACTGAAAAAGATACAGCCAAGTGGCTTACTCAAATCTATTACCCAATAGTAAAGTAAACGATATTTATTATTGAGAGAAAAGGGCGGGGCAACCTGCCCTTTTGCTTTTATACTACCATGGTATTGCAACCGCGTACCTCGCTAAAATCAAGGCGTCCCAGCACCTCAAAACTGCCGTCGGTATATTGTCGGCCTAAATCTTCCGTTTCAATAAAACTACACGAATACAAATTGGCAAGGTCAATCACATTTATTCCACCGGTTTTGCCAATGGCGGCATAATTAAATGGGTCGTCGGCATCGCGCACCAAAACACGCATCCACGGTGGACAAAAGAACCGCCCTTCGTTTTTCGAGTAGGCTTGGGAAAACAGTTCCGTCATCCCATACTCAGAATGTATGGCCGATGGTCCAAAAGCCGTTTGCAACTCTGTATGCAGCTCTTTGCGGGTAATTTCCTTCCTCCTGCCCTTCATCCCCCCCGTTTCCATAATCAGCGTATGTGTCAGCTCCATCGGGTACAGAGCCGCAAAATCAAGCAAAGCAAAAGATACCCCCAGCAATAATGTTTTTTGCCCATTCGCTTCATTTTGGCGTATTACCTTAGCCAGCCCCTCAAAGTCATTCAGGTAAAAGCCGCTATCGGCATGCCCGCTTTGTTGTATCAGCTTATCCGCCATATACACCAATGATGAACCTGTACGCTCTAAATAACCGGGCAATAACGCAAGAATGCAATACTGCTGTGGCAAGCCGTAAAACAAATCAAAGCCTTGGGTAAACGAGTTTTCATACACACTTAAATCAGCGGCTAAATGTCGGCTTTGGCCAGTGCCGGTGGTGCTGCTGCTTAAAAAAGTATGCTGTGCTTTCATACCCTCTGCCAATACATCATGGGTCTTAAAAAAACGAATAGGCAAAAAAGGTATTTGGTGCAATTGCCAAACTTTATCGGGGTTTACTTTTAAAAAATTGAGGTATTGTGCATACACGGCACAATGTTCTGCTTGAAATCTGAAAACTTCATAAACGCTTTCTTCAAAAAAATCGTTATTTGTAATAAACATCTCCTGTTTTAAACGGGTAAGCATTTATGAATGGTTTACAATTATTAAAATATACAGCCGTAGCACTTATAACAATCATTGCGCTGCAAAGTTGCTCGCGCTCCGATGATGGCGGCCCTCCTGTACCCGAATTGGGTTATACGGGGTACAGCAAATTTAAAAACACAGCCGGAAAAGATAGCTTTGTTATGCTAAATCTTACGTTTAAAGACGGCGACGGTGATATAGGTTTAAGCGAAAGCGATTCCGTTCCGCCGTATTCATACGGCAGCCCGTTTTTCAACAATCTTTTTGTTGAGTTTTATGTAATTGAAAACGGTACCCCTTCTAAAATTACTTCGCAATTCATAGGCCCTGATACGTTATACAAAGACACGGTGAATTTTAGCCAACGAATAAAATACCTGACGCCTGAAGGAAAGAATAAAAGTATAAAAGGAAGGATAGATGTAATTACTCCGTTTTTCCTACTTGATTTGGCTGCCTATAAGCCCGATTCAGTATATTACGAAATTACCTTGGTTGACCGAAGCCTTAACCGCAGCAATTTGATAAAAACACCTTTGATTATGCTTGACTTTTAAATGAAGTGCGACGATTAAAAATCGTCGTCTTCAAAATCGTCGTCATCATCAAAATCGTTAAACCCTGTTTGGTACCCTGCGTCGGTGTCGTCCTCAAAATCATCGTCTTCCTCTTCTTCAACTTCGCTGAAGTTTTCGTCTTCTTCTTCTTCCTCGTCGCTGTTCTTGGGTTTAGCCGCCGAGCGCACAGCACCGTAGTTTGCTGCACCAAACATTACACTGTTAAAACCTTGAAGGATAGTTCCCTGCATTTTCATCTCAAAATAGAAATTTTATGCTAATTTAAAGGAATTAGGAAAAACAATAGCAAGTGAAATTTATAAAAATGCTTAAAAATATACCCGCAGAGCTTGCTTAAAGGTATTACAATGGGCGTTTACCACATCGCTAAGGCGGGGAGAATACCCGCCGCCCATACTCACAACCACAGGAATACCAAGGGGTTTAAGCGTTTCAAACACATACGCATCTCGCTGCTCACAACCTTGCATACTCACGGATAACTTACCTAATTTATCGGTGGCCAAAATATCCACGCCCGACAGGTAAAAGGCAAAAGTGGGTTTAAAGTCGGCTATAATTTTAGGCAAATGAGTATGCAACAAAGCAAGGTATTCAGCATCGGCAGTATGGGTGGGAACTTCAATATCCAAATGCGATTTTTCTTTTTTGTAAGGGTAGTTGTCTTTTCCGTGCATGCTAAAGCAAAACACCTGTTTACTGCCCGCAAAAATCTGTGCCGTACCATTACCCTGATGCACATCCAAATCAATTATCAATATCCGCTCGGCCGGGTTTTGTTTTAAGAGACAGTTAGCTGCTATTGCAAAATCATTCAATAAACAAAACCCTTCTCCGCTGTTGGTAAAAGCATGGTGGGTGCCCCCTGCCACATTCATCGCTACACCGAACTCACGTGCATGGACGGTACAGTCGATAGTTCCCTTGCTAATAATAATCTCACGCTGTACCAACTCCTGCGATAAAGGAAATCCGATTTTGCGCATCTCTTTCGGAGTCAGCTCAAGATGCTTCATACGCTGCCAATACTCCGCATCGTGGGTTAGCAATATGGTTTCATCGTCCAACGGTTCAGGTTCAAAAAGATTTTCAGCAGTTATTGCCCCCTCGTGCATCAGCTGTTTAGGAATCAGGTCGTATTTCTCCATCGGAAAACGGTGACCTTCGGGCAATGGGTGGGCGTAAATAGGACTCCAAGCTATTTTCAGCATTTTGTAGTTATACTTTTTGTAGCACCTGCTTTATGCAGCAGCTTACCACAACTCTATCAATTAAGATAAAAAAGCGTTTGATTGTTTTGGGCAGAATCGAAAAAATTAACCGGCTGTTGCCCTTCAACTCCGTCAAGGGTATTTAAACTCCTTAGCGTAGCTGTATAATAACCATTCAGGTATTTGCCGTTGCCGTGAAAGCCGTTGTTTTTGTAATCTATTAATTCTATCACTCCGTCGTTGTTATAATCAGTAATGTACAACGCATCGGGCAGCCAATTCGTCTGCAACGCAGTAACACCCTTGGTTTCATCCGTATCTATTACTACTAATGTGCATTTAGCCGAAAAAGTCCCCATAGCCTGCGGGTCGCTCAACACAAGCACAATAAAACCATTTTGCAAAACCGGCACGTACAGTAAAGCATCTAATTGCAGGCGAGCCCGTTGCAAACTCAATGGAAGCATCCATGTTTTACCTCTATAGCCAAGGCTTGGCGTATCAACTATGGCAATGTTTTCCCCACTGTCATTGCTCTCGTATTCAGGAAACAGGGGAACAAACAGGTGGCTTATGATTATACTATCGCCCTTATAAACAAAGTTGGTTTGGTTAGTTGTTAACGATACCGTATCTATTTTAGGCGGAGCAGGATATACAGTTTTCAACAAGTCTGCAATTTTGGCAAAGCCCTGTTTATGAGGTTTCTTTTGGCCGCAAGCGGCCACAATAACAACAACCAATACCGCCAACCAACTACAACGCATAGCTTTTATTCTTCACCCTCAAATCTGGCCCTAAACCCAACTTTTGAAGTATTAAACCCTGAGTTATAGCTGTTGTAATTTTTTTGTTCAACTGTAATAATGTTAAACATATCAAACGGCGGCACCAGTAAATCATTATTAAGGCAATGCAGCATGCACTCTTCCAGTATTTTGTTGGTGTACATTTCATTCATTTCTAAGGTAGCAAAATCGTTGTACAAAAAGTTAAACGGACGGTTGCCATCCATAAAAAAGTGCCGTTCACGGTTCACAAACAGACGGGTAATCAGCGAACCCATATCTCCCCCTCTATTGTATTTTAGTGAGTCTGAAAGAAAGTTATATACCTGTATCAGCCCGCAATATTCACGCAACGGGTCTTCTTTTACATACGGAATCTTGTTTATCGTGTGCCCGCTGTCAAAATCAAAGATATTGGTGTGCATCATAAACACCAGCGTATCCCCTCCAAACTTCAAATGGGCTTCAAAAGGGCCTACCTCAGTAAATTTCACATCAAGATTTTTGTGCAGCCCTTGTATTTGGTTATTCAGGTTTTGCTCATATCCCTGCATCACTTTTTTAAACTCGGCCATTACTTCAACAGTGGCCTGATAGGCTTGTTGCTTTGCTACCGATTTATTGCGCATTATATCTACAATCTCTTCAATACGGGTTTTAGACATTTTTCAAAGATTAATTTATGGTACGCAAAGTTTAGTTGTTTGTACATAAAAACAAAAGCCGGCCTGTTAAAAAACAAACCGGCTTTAAATAATTTTTGAGTTATTATTTTTTAAATGCGTGGTTATGTCTCATGGTTTCAAGCTGCTCGCCTTTGTTATTAACCCTTATAAGGTTGCCTGTATCTTTATCTAACTTATAATAAGTACCTTTGGCATCAGTAGGAGGGTTTTGCCACCATGCCCACTCACAAACACCTTCTGCACTATACACGCACAGGTTTCCATCGTCTTGCGCAAATACCCGCCAAGGGCCTTTACCTTGCGTTCCCGTTTCCCAAACATCTGTGGGTTTGCTACCTGAGTTTTTATATAGCACAAGGTTTCCATCTGTTTGATAATGTAGTATATGCTGGGCTTTTGTAAGGGTTTGTACCATTACAGTTACTTTCTCAGCAATTTTATGAATAGTTTTTGTTTTAGCTCTAGCCATATTACGGTTCCTATTCATATTTGCTTTACGCCATCCTCCATTAAAAAATGCACGCATTGCGTCAAAAAAACCATCATTCTTCCTGCTTTGCGACTTATCTTCCTCCCACCGTTCTTCGTAACGTATCCGCTCTTCAATTTTAGGTATGTTTTCAAACAAAACGGTTTGTATAGACAGTGAATCTCCGGGCTCTAAGCTTTCACCCGGAAGCAATACATTGCCTTTGCCGCGCGAATATACTTTCCAGCCTTCGGTACTATCTTCTTCCCATAGTTTGCCATATTTTGCACGCACAATGGCATTTTCCTTCACTATCCAAGAGTGATCGCTATTGCAATCGAATATTGCGTTCCGGTCAAAATTGTCCGACACAACCATTACTGTAACGTCTGACACAAAATCGAAAAACGACATAAACTTGCTGGGGCTTAAAAGGCCTAAAACCCCCAATACGGTATCTAAAAGTTTAGGGTCTTCATCCACCATCTCTTTTAAAATGGGATACTCATTCAGCGTTTCACGACTTACAGATTTTTTAAGAGGATTTTTTGTGGCCGTAATATCAAAAAGATGGTTGAACAAATGGCACACAGAGGCTATAACTTTTTTGTTGTTTACTTCTTTGCTGTCTCCCGGGCTTATTTTTATTGCTGATTTTCTTATCAGCTCTATTGTGGCATTGTAATCTTTTGCAGCTTCGTTGGCATTTATAATACCGCCTATAGCCAATGCCTTACCTAGCGATATTGAGTATACTTTTGTTACAAAGGTTGTTAAATCATAAAAGTCTTTAAGGCTTTTGATTGTTGAGGGCATGGAGCTCCAAACTTTTGCTAAGTTGAAACCTCCCGAATAAATAGTTCCGGCCACGTCGTAGGCAAAATCTCCGGTTATCCAGTCTTTGTTTGGGGTTACATACACCCAAATGTCCTTACTTGTGCTGTTGGAGATGTGTACTTTGTTGTTTAAAATTCCCATAATTTTGTTAGTGATAGTAAATTAACAATTAATTCATTTTAGCTTGACATATAGCGGTTTAATGCATATAAAATCAATAGAAAAGTGAAATCTAATACTAAAATTTAATTAGTCAATACATTAATTGAAATACTAAAACTAATTAGCCAAAAAAAAAGAAGCACAAGTAAACTTGTGCTTCTTTTTTTTCTTGGATCTTACAAGACTGCCTATTTCAAAAACACTTTCACAGTTTTGTAAACATTGTTGCCGTTTATTTTTACTAAGTAGTACCCTGTTGATACTCCGTTTACGGTTAGGGTTTGTATTTGGTTGCCTGTGAAGCTTACGGGGGCTTGTACCGTTCTGCCTAACAAGTCCATTACTTCTACCGTATAGTTTGCTGTATTAGGTGCATTGATGGTAATGGTGTTACCCGTGCTACCCACATATACAGGAAATTTGTTTTCTGTTACTTCTTCTACACTTACGCCGCTTTTCTTGCTGAAACGAAGTTCAAAACGGTTGGCTGCGTTGCTAAGGTCGTGGGCAAAGGTGTAGTCGCCTTTAGTGATGTCGTGTTTAACTCCGCTTTGTTTGTCAGCCAATTCTACGGTGATATCCGGAGTCATGTTTTCTGTGGTGAAGCTGAAGGTGTATTGTCCCGCTTCTTTGGCTTCAAAACTTAGTTGGGCTGACTGGTTTTCTATGGTGTTCCTCACTTCTTTGTTGGCTTTTCTGCCTTCTAATACAAAGTACAAGTTAGGGGCTACCAAATTGGGGCGTTTATTACCGTCCATCACATCATAGCCGTTGGTGGCGTTATCATCCGTATAAAACTTCACTTTGTCTGTTTTGCCGTTTTTGTCGCTTACTTGTACTTGTACAAAGTTGGGTAAGCTGGTTTTATCAAAGTAGTTTACTAAGCTATCGGTTGTTCTGGCACTGTTCTTTAAAGTGATGCTGGTATTGTTTGTGGTTACTTCTATCAGCATCGGGGTAAAGGGCGGAATAACTCCGTTGTCTGTACCATCAAATACTTGGTAGGCTCCTGCGCTTTGGTTGTATAACCATACTTGGTTGCCTTGTACGCCACCACTGTTAATCGTGATATTGTTATCGTCCCAAGTAAATCCGCTGGGCCATGGGTTGCCTATGTAATGCCAGCCTGTAGTATCTGCCTTTGAGCCTGTACGAGTGAGGTTGGCATGGGTATAGTCGCTGGTTCCTCTGTAAGTTCCTTGGATATCCAAGGTAAGGGGTAAGGGGTTTGCCCAGCTGGAAGTTCCGCCCATATATATAGAGTAGGCTGTATCACCAAAGGCTGCACTCGTTCCTGTGGGGATTGACCAATAGGGAGATGTCTGTTCGTTAAAATAATATACGGTGGCAAAGTCATTATCGGGAGTACCGAAGTTCAGCACAACATCGTCGTTTACTTGTGCTAAGGTAGCTCCGCTTACGGGTGAGTTTACCGGTCTCCAATCGGCTCCGCCTCCTGCTATTAGCATTTCGGCAGTTAGGTTGCCGCTTAGGGTACCTGTTCCCGTTCCTGCTATCTGGCCATAGGTGGTGGCTCCAGTGGCTTCTAATTTTAGTTTGTTATTGGTGGTTAGCGTACCTGAGCTTAAGGTCAATACTCCGTTAATGCCCAAGGAATCTTGTATGGTGGCTCCTGCGCTGTTGTTCAGTTGCAGGTTTCCGGTAGTTCCGGTGCCGTAAATGTTTTGGGCAGAAGTACCGTCTAATACTATTTTACCCACTCCGCTTACAGTTCCGTTGTTGGTGTAGTTGCTCTTTATGCTTAAATCGCCGCTTAGGCTGGCGGTGGTTCCGCTATTCACCGTTAGGGTGTTTAACACCGCACCGGAAGCGATTGTAGCCGTTCCGGCTGAAATAGTACACGCGCAAGATACGGTAGAGCCGCTGGGGCTGCTACCTACCCAACCGTTGTTGTATTCAAGTTCGCAGGCACCATTTTGAAGAAAGTAGGCCGCTCCGGCATTGCTTTTATAGTTTCCGCCGGCGCTGTCCCAGTCGTTACCTGCACCTGCTGTGCCCGAACTTATTAATGCATACGTTCCGTCAACTGCCACTGCTGTACCAAAGCGGTCACCGGCTACACGGGCACTGTCAGTATCAGGCGGGCTTAATTTTTTGCTGTAGCCCCAAACGCCGTTGCTTTTCTTAAACTCGTAAGCAGCCCCCGATGTAGATTTGTAGTTAACACCAGAGCTGTCCCAGTCTTGTTGCGAAGCACCAACTATTATATAATTACCGCTTATACTTAATGAGTTACTAAAGCCATCGCCAACTTTCCTTGCACTGTCGGAGGTATTCGTAGGTGGAGTGAGTTTTTTCACATATCCCCATACACCGTTATTGCGTTCAAAAATGTACGCCGCGCCGGCTTGTAAGGCCAAATTGCCCCCTGCACTGTCATAATCTTGCCCAACAGATCCTACAACAAGCGTAGTACCTTGTAAACTTATGTTTTGCCCAAATTGGTCACTACCTACCCTTGCACTATCCGTGTTGGGCGGGGTTAGTTTTTTAGCATACCCCCATACTCCGTTCCTTCGTTCAAATATATATACCGCACCGGCCAAACTTTTAAAGTTGCCCCCTGCACTGTCCCAGTCCTGCCCATTGGCGCCCACTGCAATATAATCGCCGCTTATGGCTACTGATGCACCAAAGTTATCGCTGGCTACACGGGCACTATCGGTATTGGGCGGGGTTAGCTTTTTTTGAAAGCCCCATGTGCCGTTTACACGTTCGTAAACCCACACTGCACCTGCATTGCTTTTAAAGTTACCGTTTGCGCTGTCGCGATCATGGCCCGGGGCACCCACTACAATAGTAGTTCCATCTATGGCCACCCTTGTAGAAAACTGGTCGGCTCCTTGACGGTCGGGTGCCGTGATTTTTTTCACTTGCGTCCATGCACCAACACTGTTTCGCTCCCAGATATAAGCAGCTCCGGCAGAACTCAAAAAGGTGGTTGGGCTTGATGTTGAGTCATAATCATGGTCTCGGCTGGCAACAATGCAATAGTCACCACTGATGGCCACAGAAACCCCAAAAAAATCACTTGCAACACGAAAACTGTCCGTTGCTCCGCCTCTCGGCGACAGTTTTTTTACCCTGCCCCATACACCCGTACTTGGGTTGCGCTCCCATATATGGGCATTACCGGCACCACTTTTATAATTAGTTCCGGCAGAATCCCAATCAGAATCGGGCGAACCTATAATAGCATAATTGCCACTAAGGCCTACAGATACCCCGAAGTTATCACCAGCAACCCTTGCACTATCCGTATTTGGGGGGGTTATTTTTTTTAGGTAATTAAAATTTTGCGCATAGCTTCCGAGCCAACTAAGCATAATGAAGCCTGTGAGCAATAAAAAATTTTTCATAAGTACTTTAGCAGTTATTTATTTCAATAACAAAGGTGTACTTATAAATTAGTTGTTGCTACATACGTAATCAACCGTTTTTTGTTTAAACCAGATACTTACGTATAAAATAATACACACTACTAAGCATGATTACTTTTTAAATCGCCATTTTATTTTAAATTTCATGCAGCTTTTTAAAAAAAATAAACTCGATATTATAACTATAAACATAGCACAGCCCCAAAACAATTAATGCTTTGGGGCTGTGCTGGGATATTTTCAGTGGGTTTGGTTACCTCAAAAACACTTTCACTGTTTTATAAACGTTGTTGCCGTTTATTTTTACTAAGTAGTACCCTGTTGATACTCCGTTTACGGTTAGGGTTTGTATTTGGTTGCCTGTGAAGCTTACGGGGGCTTGTACCGTTCTGCCTAACAAGTCCATTACTTCTACCGTATAGTTTGCTGTATTAGGTGCATTGATGGTAATGGTGTTACCCGTGCTACCCACATATACAGGAAATTTGTTTTCTGTTACTTCTTCTACACTTACGCCGCTTTTCTTGCTGAAACGAAGTTCAAAACGGTTGGCTGCGTTGCTAAGGTCGTGGGCAAAGGTGTAGTCGCCTTTAGTGATGTCGTGTTTAACTCCGCTTTGTTTGTCAGCCAATTCTACGGTGATATCCGGAGTCATGTTTTCTGTGGTGAAGCTGAAGGTGTATTGTCCCGCTTCTTTGGCTTCAAAACTTAGTTGGGCTGACTGGTTTTCTATGGTGTTCCTCACTTCTTTGTTGGCTTTTCTGCCTTCTAATACAAAGTACAAGTTAGGGGCTACCAAATTGGGGCGTTTATTACCGTCCATCACATCATAGCCGTTGGTGGCGTTATCATCCGTATAAAACTTCACTTTGTCTGTTTTGCCGTTTTTGTCGCTTACTTGTACTTGTACAAAGTTGGGTAAGCTGGTTTTATCAAAGTAGTTTACTAAGCTATCGGTTGTTCTGGCACTGTTCTTTAAAGTGATGCTGGTATTGTTTGTGGTTACTTCTATCAGCATCGGGGTAAAGGGCGGAATAACTCCGTTGTCTGTACCATCAAATACTTGGTAGGCTCCTGCGCTTTGGTTGTATAACCATACTTGGTTGCCTTGTACGCCACCACTGTTAATCGTGATATTGTTATCGTCCCAAGTAAATCCGCTGGGCCATGGGTTGCCTATGTAATGCCAGCCTGTAGTATCTGCCTTTGAGCCTGTACGAGTGAGGTTGGCATGGGTATAGTCGCTGGTTCCTCTGTAAGTTCCTTGGATATCCAAGGTAAGGGGTAAGGGGTTTGCCCAGCTGGAAGTTCCGCCCATATATATAGAGTAGGCTGTATCACCAAAGGCTGCACTCGTTCCTGTGGGGATTGACCAATAGGGAGATGTCTGTTCGTTAAAATAATATACGGTGGCAAAGTCATTATCGGGAGTACCGAAGTTCAGCACAACATCGTCGTTTACTTGTGCTAAGGTAGCTCCGCTTACGGGTGAGTTTACCGGTCTCCAATCGGCTCCGCCTCCTGCTATTAGCATTTCGGCAGTTAGGTTGCCGCTTAGGGTACCTGTTCCCGTTCCTGCTATCTGGCCATAGGTGGTGGCTCCAGTGGCTTCTAATTTTAGTTTGTTATTGGTGGTTAGCGTACCTGAGCTTAAGGTCAATACTCCGTTAATGCCCAAGGAATCTTGTATGGTGGCTCCTGCGCTGTTGTTCAGTTGCAGGTTTCCGGTAGTTCCGGTGCCGTAAATGTTTTGGGCAGAAGTACCGTCTAATACTATTTTACCCACTCCGCTTACAGTTCCGTTGTTGGTGTAGTTGCTCTTTATGCTTAAATCGCCGCTTAGGCTGGCGGTGGTTCCGCTATTCACCGTTAGGGTGTTTAACACCGCACCGGAAGCGATTGTAGCCGTTCCGGCTGAAATAGTACACGCGCAAGATACGGTAGAGCCGCTGGGGCTGCTGCCTGTCCAGCCGTTGTTATAGGTGAGGGTACAAACCGACCTCTCAAAAAAGTAAGCAGCACCTGCATTGCTTTTATAATTTCCGCCCGCACTGTCCCAGTCTTGAGAGTTGGATGTACCACACCCGGCTATTATGTAGTTTCCACTAATAGCAACTGTACTTCCAAAGGCATCGCTGGCTACCCTTGCACTATCGGTATTGGGCGGGGTTAATTTTTTTGCATAGCCCCATACCCCGTTGCGGCGCTCAAATACAAACGCTGCTCCTGCATTTGCTTTATAATTACCCCCGGCCGAATCATATCCCTGACCTTGTGAAGACGCTACGATAAGATCACCGTCAAAGCTAACTGCTACACCTAAAAAACTGCTGGCATCGCGAAGACCTGTGCCGTTTGGGGGAGTTAGCTTTTTGGTATAACCCCACACCCCGTTCACACGATCAAAAACATACACTGCACCCGTATTGGAAACAAGATTGCCTCCTGCCGAGTCATAATCATGCAGGTTGGCTCCCACTACCAGCGTATTGCCTGAAATGGCTACCGAAACACCAAACTGGTCTCCGGCTACACGCGCATTATTAATATTGGGCGGGGTAAGTTTTTTTATGTATATCCACTCGCCGTTTACCTTTTCATACATATATACCGCCCCGGCATTGGATGCAATATTCCCCCCGGCTGAATCATAGTCTTGTTGCAATGCCCCTATAGCCATATAATTTCCGCTTAGTGCAACGCTATAGCCAAAACCATCACTGGCTACCCTTGCGCTATCGGTATTAGGAGGGCTTAGTTTTTTGGCAAAACCCCACACGCCGTTGCGACGCTCGTAAACATAAGCGCAGCCAGCGCTGGCTTTATAATTGCCGTTAGCACTGTCGTAGTCAGCCTGGCGGGCACCCGCCACAACGGTAGTACTATCAATAGCTACGGAGTTAAACGCATAATCATTGGCACGCCGATCGGGGGCACTTAACCATTTCGTTTGCACCCAAGCTCCGGCATTGTTTCGCTCCCAAATAAATCCTGCTCCGGTTTGGACAGTATTATTTCCTCCGGTTGAGTCATACGATTGATTGGGAAAACCATAAACAAGGTAATTGCCATTAATGTTCACCACGCTGGCATTTCCATAATTGCCAACCCAAGCATTGGTGCCCGAAGGGACTATTTTTTTTACCCGACCCCATACTCCGGTGGACGTGTTACGTTCCCAAATAAAAGCAGCCCCGGCGTTGTTTCTTTGGGTGGTGCCCAAAGAATCGTAATCCTGGCTGGGGGCAGCAATAGCTGCATAATTGCCGCTGATTGCAACCGAAGCACCGAAGAAATCACCGGCTACCCGGGAGCTATCGTTATTACGTCCGCTTATTTTTTTTACATAATTAAAATTTTGGGCTTGAACGCCTGTAAATAGAAAGAGGGCATAGCAAACCCATACAATTTGTTTTTTCACTCCTAAAAAGCCTTAATTAATAAGCGCAATTACCAAAATTCAATTTGAAAAGAAAAGAGAGTTTTAAATTATTTAATAAAAAAATAATGTTTGTTAATTTTTTTAAAAACTTTTTGTCAATTAATACAACTGCATCCTAATAAAAAGTCCCTGCTTAATAATTAGGCAGGGACTTTTTATTAGGATTTTTTAAAAGAGAGCTACGCGCTATATTATCTAGATATAGTAGCTAAATATTTAACAAAAATCAATATGCTTTTGCAAACAACACCCTTTGGGTAGATGGCTTTCCTGTTAATATACAAGTGCCATCTTCTTGTTTATTATCTAAAGGTATGCAGCGAATGGTTGCTTTAGTAAGCTCTTTAATTTTCACCTCGGTTTCAGTAGTACCGTCCCAATGTGCTGCTATAAAGCCGGCTTTGTTTTCTAATATATCTATAAACTCATCCCAAGTATTCGCATAATGGATGTTGCTATCCCTAAAATCAAGGGCACGCTGGTATATATTGTTTTGGATGTTCTCAAGCAGGTGCACAATCTTCTCGTCCAAATCAATCATGCTTAAAAACTCCTTCTCTTTGGTATCGCGGCGAGCCACTTCTACAGTGCCCTTTTCAACGTCTTTAGGACCAATAGCTATGCGCACAGGTACCCCTTTTAGTTCGTACTCGTTAAATTTAAAGCCGGGCTTGTGCGTATCGCGGTTATCATACTTTACTGATAACCCTTTTGCTTCAAGCATTTTTTTGGCTTCAAGGGCTTTTTCGTTCACCAATGCAAACTCTTCTTCGCTACGGTAAATGGGTATAATTACCACCTGTATGGGAGCCAAGCGCGGAGGCAATATCAAACCATCGTCATCACTGTGCGCCATAATCAAAGCACCCATCAGGCGGGTGCTCACCCCCCACGATGTTGCCCATACATAATCCAGTTTACCTTCTTTGTCAGCAAATTTCACATCAAATGCTTTGGCAAAATTTTGCCCTAAAAAGTGTGAGGTACCCATTTGCAAGGCTTTACCATCCTGCATCAATCCTTCAATGCAATAGGTATCATCAGCCCCTGCAAAACGTTCGTTTTCGGTTTTCACACCCTTTACTACAGGCACCGCCAATACATTTTCAGCAAAATCAGCATACACCTCCAGCATTTGTTTAGTTTCGGCCACAGCTTCTTGTGCAGTTGCGTGGGCGGTGTGCCCTTCTTGCCATAAAAACTCAGCCGTGCGAAGAAACAAACGGGTACGCATTTCCCAACGTACCACATTAGCCCATTGGTTCACCAATATTGGCAAATCGCGGTAGCTCTGTATCCAGCCTTTATATGTATTCCAGATAATAGCCTCACTGGTGGGGCGCACTATCAGTTCTTCTTCCAGTTTGCTGTTGGGGTCAACAATCAATTTACCTTTGTTATCGGGGTCAGCCTTCAAACGGTAGTGAGTTACTACTGCGCATTCTTTTGCAAACCCTTCGGCGTTTTTTTCTTCGGCCTCAAAAAGACTTTTGGGCACAAAAAGCGGGAAATATGCATTCACGTGTCCGGTAGCTTTGAACCTCCTGTCCAAATCCTGTTGCATCTTCTCCCATATTGCATAGCCGTACGGTTTTATCACCATACATCCTTTAACTGCACTATGCTCGGCCAAGTCGGCGTTTTTCACAAGGTTGTTGTACCAAAGCGAGTAATCCTCGCTGCGTTTTACTTTTTTATTGTCCATTGTGTTTACATTATTCAAATTTATTGCTTACCTTGTACTAATCGGTAGGCTTTATTACCATTTGCTTTGGAATGGTTTTTGAAGTATTTACGGTATTCACCCCAAAACCACACACGTTATGAAATGGGTATCTTCTTTAGTTGTTGTTATTTTGTTGAGTGCTTGCTCAACGTCGCAAAAATATTCAAATAGCCGATACCAAAGGCAGAATAATACCGACGATGCGTATTTTTCACCCGATGATGTGAAAAAAAATGCGAAGACAAAACGCGAGGAGGCTAAGACAGAAGTTGAAGAAGCGCAGGTAGAGCAATACCAAGGCAACTCTTCGTACTATGATAATACCCACAACGAAACTGCCAACCCTAATGCTGCCCAACGCAGCAACAATTACCAGCAGTATTCTCAAAACAATACAGCCACTAATATAACTTCTCCGCCTTCAAACCCAAACTCATTACAAGGTACCCCGCAATACAACATTACCAATAACTATTACGGCGGTTCATTTTTTGGCCGCAGGCCTTATTCGCCCTTGTTTTACCCTTGGATGTCAAGCCCGGGCATGTCACTTTCGTACAACACATGGAATAACTCGTGGTACATAGGACCCAATTTTAACTCAGGTTGGGGCTACAATAATTGGAATGCCGGATACAACCCCTACGACCCTTGGGGATGGAACAATAACTATTGGGGCTGGAATAATTCATGGGGATATAACCCCTGGAATAATAACTTTGTGTACGATCCCTGGATGAATACTTGGGTATATATGCCGTTTGGCTATAATAACTGGGGCTACAATCCATACAACCCTTTTATGGGCTATAATCCTTACTCGCCGTATTCACCCTATTGGGGCGACCCATTTTGGAGTATTGGCAATAACAACGGCGGCAGCACAGTATCTAATACCGTAAATACACGTCGCAGGCCTACCAATAGTTTTATGCCTGCCACACAAGCATCGAGCCCTAACGGGGGTTCACAAATTGTGGGTAGAACCGAACGCATTGAACAGCCTACTACAGGCAATGCTCCTACCCCAACAACTACAACTCCTCCCACCGGCGGAACTTATACAAGGGGTGATGTTAACACAACACCCACTACTCCTACAACTACCGGTACTCGCACACAACCTGATTACCGCACCTACCCAACAGGTAATAATACCCCGTCAACCCCATCTGCGCCATCAACTAATACAACGCCTCCGCCAACAAATTACAACCCTTCGCCCGCTGGCGGCACGTATGGTAATGGAAACGCAAGTACCACGCCATCGCGTAACAACAACACGCCAACTAATGTGCAGCCTGCTCCGCAAGCGCCTACACAACAACGCTATACTCCCCAACCTACCAATAATGCTCCCCGTGATGTATTTGCCCCACAAAACACCGGAGGCAATAACGGAGGCTCTAACCGTAACGGCGGTAGCACCGGCGGTGGTGGAAACGGCGGCGGCAGAAGAAGATAATCCAAGCTGTTTATTTGTAAGCACTTTTGCATGAAGAAATTAATTTTAGCAACCATACTGGCGGGGCTTGCTATGCAAGCACATACACAAGGTTTTTTAGACCTCAAACGCTATTCGGTAACTCGTCAGTTTGGTACCGCACGCAGCATGGGTATGGGCGGTGCCATTGGGGCTACGGGTATTGATTTTAGTGTATCACAAGTAAACCCCGCCGCTTTGGCTCAAATTCGCGTCAGTCAGGCATCGGGTACCATCGGTCTTAATTTTACCAATAACAGTGGTACATATCTTGACCATAATATACAAGACAGTCGTTTTAACTTCTCAATACCTAACATGGGCATAGTGCTATCAAAAGTGCAAACCAAAATGGGGAAGGAAAAAACAACGGGCTTAGTTAGCTATTCGTTTGGGTTTGGATTTAACCGTGTAAATGATTTTAACCGAACTATTAGCATTGGGGGCACCAATAACAAAAGCAGCTACTTGGATTATTTGGCAGAACAAGCTACTAAATATGTTGACTGGAATAGTACGGCAAACAATTTTTATCCTTTTTATCCTGAAGAATTAGCCTTAGCAGCAAATGCTATTAGGCATATTGACAGCAATAAATACGAAGCAAACCTGCCCAACGTAGTAACCATGAACCAAAACTACCGCTACCAGCAAGGTGGCAGGCAAACCGACTGGAATATCTCGTGGGGAGGTAATTTTAGTCACAGAATATATTTTGGGGCAGCCATCGGCGTTCCTGCGATACGGTATAATTCAACCGAAACTATCACAGAGCAATCTGACGACCCCAATCTAAGCCCCGATGTATCGTTTGAACATACTACAACCGTTAACACTTCAGGTACCGGTTTTAATGGTAAAGTGGGACTAATGTTTAGGGCTAATGATTGGTTACGTTTTGGCTTGGCATATCACACGCCCACATCTTACACACTAACCGACCAGTTTAGTTACACCTTCATGTCTCGTAACTTTACAAACGGTCAGTTTGTGTACACTTCAGGACAACTACTGAGTTCTGACCCCGGCAACTTTAAGTATAAATTTGTTACCCCGGGAAAAATGGTATTGAGCACTGCTCTTGTTTTCAAAAAAACAGCCATGGTAGCCATTGATTACGAGATGGTGAATTATAAAGAAGCCCAAAGCCCAACCAGCGAGCTTATCTTTGTTAATAATTTGGTTAACAGCAATTTCCAATCAGCCAGCAATGTTCGCGTTGGTGGCGAGTATAATTATTTGGATTATCGTTTCAGGGCAGGGTATGCCTTGTATGCATCGCCGTTTAATGATGCTATTTTAAGTGCAGTTAACAACGATAATCTTGCTTTGCAGGTATATAGCGTTGGTTTTGGCTATCAGGAGCCTGACGGCAAGTTGTTTTTTGATGCCGCCGTTACCTATGAAAGATTTGACGACTATTACACTCCCTATCTTTTAGAAACAACAAATAGGCCCTACTTTACCTCTGCTAATAAAATAGGCATTACCCGATTACTGTTTACTGTAGGCACTAAGTTTTAAAAGGTAAGTTGGCCGAAAACTTAGGGTTTTTCTATGTTTATTAGGGCTGGTCTTGTATTTTTGTTAAAAACGCTCTTAAACCTATGACAGAATGGTGGACTGCCCTCGACGGCTTTGATAAAATGCTGTGGGCCATTACCCTTGTTGCTACCCTTATTTTTATCTTTCAAACCATCGCCACCTTCACAGGCATGGATAGCGACGGCGGTGTTGATGCCGATTTTTCAGGTGATATGGAAACCCAACACGGCGGTGATACTCCGTTTCAACTGTTCACTTTCCGCAACTTTGTAAACTTCTTTTTAGGCTTCGGCTGGACGGTATTATCGTTAGAAGACACCATAGGCAACCGCGCCATCACATTAGTAGTAGGCGTAATAGTGGGAGCGTTATTGGTGGCTGCCGTTATGTATATGTTTTTCGCCATCAGCAAGCTTAGCCAATCAGGCAACATGGAGTTGAAAAACGCCATAGATAAAACCGCACAGGTATATCTTACAGTTCCGGCCAATAAAAGCGGTGCGGGTAAAGTACACGTACAAATACAAGGCAGTTTGCACGAGTTGGATGCAATGACCGAAGGGGACGCATTACCCACCGGCTCTATGGCAAAAGTGAAAGAAATACTTACCGATAAAATAGTATTAGTAGAAAAAATCTAACCTCTTTAATAGTTCATTAGTTTATGCCCGAATTAATTTTTGTAGTTGTAATTGCTGCCGTTCTGTTTGTAACGTTTGCAGCCCTTTTATCGCGTTACAAACGTTGTCCGTCAGACAAGATTTTAGTTATTTACGGTAAAACCGGAAAACAGTCAACCGCACGATGTGTGCACGGTGGTGCCGCCTTTATCTGGCCGGTTATCCAAAGCTATGCGTTTTTGGATTTGAAGCCCATTTCTATCGAAGCTAACCTTACTAATGCACTTAGTAAGCAAAACATCCGTGTAGATGTTCCCTGCCGTTTTACCATTGCTATTACTACCGACCCTGACAGCATGAACAACGCTGCCGAGCGTCTTTTGGGTCTTAGCAACGACCAAATACACGAGTTGGCAAAAGATATGCTGTTTGGTCAACTGCGTTTGGTGATTGCAACCATGGATATTGAAGAGATTAACAGCGACCGTGATAAGTTTTTGGCCAACGTATCAACCAACGTAGATACAGAATTGCGCAAAATAGGCTTGAAACTGATAAACGTAAACGTAACGGATATAAGAGACGAATCGGGTTATATTGAGGCCTTGGGTAAGGAAGCTGCTGCAAAAGCCATTAACGAGGCTAAAAAGAGTGTTGCAGAGCAAGACCGCTTTGGTGAGATTGGTAAGGCGGTAGCAGAACGTGATAAAGACGTAAGTATTGCCGAAACCCAACGCGACAGGGATGCCAGTATTGCCAATACGGTAAAAGACCGTGAGGTATTGATTGCGATTGCAAAACGCGACGAGGCCATCGGTAAGGCAGAAGCCGAACGCGAAACCCGTATAAAAACCGCTGAGGCCAACTCAATTGCGGTGGAAGGTGAAAACACGGCAAAAATCACCATTGCCAATTCTGATTCATTACGACGTGAACGCGAAGCCGAGGCTAACAAAAAGGCGGTATCGGCTGAAAAGGTGCAAACTGCAAAAGCATTGGAAGAATCGTACCATGCTGAAAAACTTGCGGAAGAAGCCCGTGCTCAGCGCGAAAAGGCAACCCAAGAAGCTAACATTATTATCCCTGCACAAATAGAGAAAGAAAAGGCAATTATCGACGCTGAAGCCGAAGCAGAGCAACTGCGCCGCAGGGCAAAAGGTGAGGCAGATGCAATATTCGCTAAAATGGACGCGGAGGCACGCGGTATGTACGAAATACTTACCAAGCAGGCCGAAGGTTACCAACGCATTGTGGCAGCTGCCGGCGGCGACCCTGCTAAAGCGGTTACCTTCTTAATTGCTGATAAATTGCCCGAATTGGTGCGCACACAGGTAGAGGCCGTTAAAAACATTAAAATTGATAAGATTACGGTTTGGGAAAACGGCAGCAATGCCGATGGTACTACCAGTACCTCTAACTTTATTTCAGGGATGATGAAGGCCGTGCCCCCATTAAACGATTTGTTTAATATGGCAGGCATGAACCTACCCAATTACCTGAAAGGGGATGATAAAAAGGCGGACGCTCCTACCAATACTTCTACCCCTAACAACAACGATAAACCTGCGTTGTAATAATCCACATTAATCACAAAAAAACCCTGTTGCTTTTAATAAAGCAACAGGGTTGAATAGTATTGTATATGCAAAAGAGATTACACTTATCATTAGTTGTATTTGGTTTCATTTTAATTGGAATTTCACCTACAAATGCCCAGAATCTACCGAAAGACATGTACGACATTTACCAAACGGGAGGAGGGGTCTCTGCTGTCAAGATAATAGATAACCCTGACTCTAATATGGCCAACTGGTTGCTGACGGTTAAGCCATTGAATTTTTACTATGATTTGGGAGCCGAAAGCAATTTAGGATTATACACAGGCCTACAATTATTTTACATAGAAACCCACAATAAATATGGCTTTGAAATTAATTATGACCATTCATTTGTTGTTGCTGCAGGAGGAATACACCATTTGAAAAATAGCTTTATCAATGCAGGGTTTTATAAGAATTATAAAGTAAAGGAGGGCGTTGCTAATGAACGCATCATAACAAGTGTTAATACATCATACGTAGGCAATCAGAAGGTCGTTAATAAAGAAGGTATAAAGTGGCCTGTACGTGTGCTAAGATATAAAGGAATAAGGGGTGGTTTGATAAACGAAAACATTGTTTACAATCAAACACGGTATTCAACAGGAGGTTTTTATCTTGGATTTACAAAACAAGAGCGATCAAATAATTACAGTCAGGCAACGATAAATTCCGAACTACATCACATTGATTATAGTAAGCTTAACATACTAAACTTTGACTTTATGTATTTCCCATATATAGTTAACGATATTAGAGAAAAACCGGGTGTTGCCTTTAGAAAAAGTCTCCCTTTTGGCATCAGAGCTAACGCACAAAAGCTGTACCCAATAGCTAGGAAATACCAGAAAGGGGTTAGAGGGCGTATTTACGGATTCTCTACAAAGTTTGAATGTGGCTATAAATTTATTCAAGGCGTTTACGTAAACGTAATTGTAGGATTACAAATCATTCGCATATAATAATTTATCTACTAATCCCTAAAGCGGTACACTTCTTTAAAAGTGGTTTCAATTTGGGTGCGGTCTTGCGGGGGCAAGGCTACTAGGTAAAAGATTGTATAGGTGCGGTCTAAGGCACTTTTCTCTTTGTATTTAATATCCAGTTCGCGATAGCCGTCAGTAGAAACCGCTACCACACGATTGGCTGTATCTGTAAACACCATCATGCGGAAATCATTGGCTCCTTCGGGCGAACGTCCGTCGTGGGCAAACCACATCGTATAAGGCCCTGTCAATTCAGCCTTGATAAAGCCGAAATCAACAGCAAACTTTTCAAATACCCCCCATTGTTTGTTCTTTTTGGCTTTAGCAACTGCTACAAAGCGCGGCTCCATGCGGGTTGATTCAATAATGGCCGTATCGGGAATGTATAAATAGAGGGCAAACTTTTTTAAATGCCTGTAATTGCCCTGCAACGGGTCGTTAAAGAAGGGCAATGTAAAATCAGTAACAGTCTTAGAACGAATACTGAAATCAAAAAACTCACGCAAAGGGGTGCCTGCCTTTATCTTATTGCCCTCTTTTATGTATTGGGTATCTACATAGCCTACCCACATAATCATGCGCCATTTGCCGTATGCAGGCTCGTATGGATAAACCATAGCACTATCTGCAAACTCTACCATTGCATTGCCGTCTATTGCTTGTAAAGCAGTCGTGCCTTTTTTAACCAGCTCGGCACGGCCAACAACAGCTACAAACAGTAAAAGTATTCCCCAAAAACTTTTCATTATTCTATTCTCCGTAAAATCCGTGCCGAATGTGGTTGTTTGTATTAATTCTTACCACATCTCAGCTAAATTAATGGTTTTGAGCCAGCCCTCTTATTATTTTATACAACCGCCTTAAAACAAAACGGGGCTACCAAACTGGCAGCCCCGTTCATATAATGTCTTTTATCTATTAATAGAATTTGTAGCGCATATCTGTAATATCAGACAGTTTACGCAATGCTTCAGTAGCACGCATTTCTGAACCGCTGGTAGCTTGTTGCGCCATACGCAATTTAACCTCGTCCAGCTTTTCAGGAGCTTTAGCTTCATCCTTAGCTGTTATGTAAAATGCATACACGCCGGCTTGACCTTTTACAGGACCGGTAATTTTATTTTTCTCGCTGCCGAACAAATAACCCAACAAACGAGGCTCCATACCGATACTCAAAACGTTTGGAGATACAAAAGTTTGGTAAGGAATATCTATTACCTGAGTGTTTAGTTTTTGTGCCACTTGGTCAAGGCTGGTAGCACCGTTAAGTGCATCCTGCATTTTTTGACGCAATTGGGCAGCTTTCTTTTCTTTACGAACTTGTTCTTCTAGTTTCTCACGAACGTCTTCTACTTTAGCAGTACCTTTTTCGCGGATACCTACTACACGTGCAATGATAATCTTGGTGTTACCATCAACATCCATAGGCTCAGAAATATCGCCAACTTTACGGTCGTCGTTAAACGCCCAAAGTACAACACGACGAGCATCGTTGATACCTGAGAACGTTTGGTCGTTAGGACCTACTTGGTCAGCTATACGCTTGCTCATTCCCATTTTCTCAATCAGTTGGTTAAACTGCTCTTCGTTTGATGCAGAACCATAGAATTCAGTAGCCTTATTTGAGATGCTTTTCAGTGTTTCTTTTCCGGGTTCAATCACACGGCTAATCTCAGCAACTTTTACCATGCGTGAGCTGGGTTCAGCAGTTACTTTTACAAGGTGAACACCTTGGCCGGTAGCTACAATAGTATAATCACCGGTACGGGTGCGGGTTACTGCATCCACAAGGTCTTTAGGCAACATTGGTGATTTTTTCTCAAACCATCCCAAATCACCACCTTTAGTGTTAGTACCGGGGTCTACGCTAAATTCTTTTACAGCATCTTCAAACGATTTACCACCGCGAATTTGAGCCAGTACATCGGCAGCTTTTTTACGGGCATTAATGGTATCGTCTTTGGTGATACCTTCAGGCCTGATAAGAATTTGAGCTGCATTGTAAAACAAAATGGTGTCGTTTTTAGCATCCAACACTTTGTAAATTTTATACGCTCCGTCTTTATACAAGGGGCCTACAACTGTACCTTTTTCAGCACTGAACAAAGGACCTTCAACTTCTTGGTTGAAAGCACCGCGGCGTTTAAAGGTTGTATCGTACATACCACCGTTGTTTACGATATAAATTGAATCGTTGGCAGTTTGTTTTAGCGCTTCGGTTTTTTCTACAGCCCATTTAAGAGTAGAAGCAGAATCTTCTTTTGATGGGAATATGTTAAAGGCCACATACTCCATTTTGCGAGAGTCTTCTTGCTTGAAATCTTCTGGGTGCTTTTGCAAGTATTCGCTCAACTCAGCATCGGTTACTTTAATAGTTGAATCAGCTATGCTGAAATAATCAAGTTTCACAATTTGGGCTTTTACATTGTTATTGGTAGCTGCAAAATCTTCTTTAGCTTCCAATGCTGTAACATGAGAAACCTGACGCAAGTACGTGAAGTACTTTTTGTTTTGGGTTTCTTCCATGATACCGTTATCAATGTATTCAATCCATTGTTTTTCTTCGTCGCTACCCTCTTCTAATTGCTGGCGATGACCAAGTGCTTTTGAAAGGTCGAGTTGACCCATCGGATTGCGAAACTGTTCAAAAATTTGACCTTCTTGCGGGTTGGTAAAATAGCTCACCAAACGTTGTGAAGGCTCTGGCGCTTTAAATTCAATCCAAGTAAGTTCCTCAGGACTGATTGTAATGCCCATTTTCTCGTATTGTTTTTTCAATACAAGATCTTTGAAGAAGTTTTCCCAAACTTGATCGCGTATCATACCTTGAAGTTCGCCGGGAACTTCGCCGTATTGCTTGCGGTAGTTTTCTTCTACTTCGTTAACTTTTTTATCAAAGTCTTCAAATTTGATTTTTGTGCCCCCGATTTTACCGACGGTATTTTCTTGCCGGTTGAAAAGAGAACTGTTGCTTGAGAAGGCATCTGTAAGGATGAACGCAAGCAGCGAAACAAAAATAACGCCTATAACAAGGCCCGAACGTTGTCTAATTTTACCTATAACAGCCATAATGCTATTTCAAAAGAGTCGCAAAATACACTATTTGTGTATGAAATTCAACCGGATATTAATTTGTTGGTACGGGGTTAGTGTTTTTTGACAGAAAATCGGCATAAGCAATCTTAATGCCCTCTGTTAAAGTTGTTTTGGGCTTCCAGCCTGTGGCAAACAGTTTATTGCTGTCCATTAGCTTGCGTGGAGTGCCGTCAGGCTTGGTGGTATCAAATTTTAACTCGCCTTCATAGCCAATCACATTCTTAACGGTTTCAGCCAGTTCTTTTATAGTCAAGTCTTCGCCGTAACCAATGTTTACAAACTGCTTTTCGTTGTAATTAAGCATTAAATGAAAACACGCGTCGGCTAAATCATCGGCAAACAAAAATTCACGCAACGGGGTACCTGTCCCCCAAATTTCAACAAATGAAGCTCCGCTTTCTTTAGCTTCGTGAAACTTGCGTATTAAGGCAGGTAATACGTGTGAGTTTTGGGGATGATAATTGTCGTTTAGCCCATACAAGTTGGTGGGCATTACGGCTATGTAATTACAACCGTATTGGTCGCGGTAGGCTTCGCACATTTTTATGCCTGATATTTTAGCAATGGCATACGGCTCATTGGTAGGCTCCAACAACCCTGTAAGCAAATATTCTTCTTTTAGCGGTTGTGGTGCCAACTTAGGGTATATGCACGACGACCCGAAGAACATCAGTTTTTTTACATTGTTTACGTACGATTGATGAATGATGTTGTTTTGAATCATCAGGTTATCATACAAAAAATCGGCACGGTAAGTATTGTTGGCTACAATACCGCCCACTTTTGCTGCTGAAAGAAAAACATACTCAGGTTTTTCAGCCGCAAAAAAATCAATAACAGCTTGTTGATTACGCAAATCCAACTCAGCACTGGTGCGGGTAACTATGTTATTGTATCCTTCCGCCTGTAATTTGCGAACCATTGCCGAACCCACCATACCACGGTGGCCGGCTACGTATATCTTTGAACTCTTATCCATTATGAGTTGTGTTTTGTGATTGGTGATTAGTGGCTTGGGTTAACTTTTGTTTCAACCTGCTTAATAAACCATTCAGCATTTTTCCAATTGAATCTAAACTAAAATTAAGACTCGTAAACTCTTCTACTTTGATATAACCCAAGTCTTTACTAAGAATAATAAAGTATTTGCATTCCTCTGTTGAACCCCTTGAAATGGTTAGAAAATGGATTAACTCTGCGGTAGTTTTACGTCCACAGCCTTCAGCAATGTTTGCTGGGATTGAGATTGATGCCCGTATTAGTTGGTTGGTCAAACGATATTCTTCAGTTTTAGGAAAAGACGCTATCGTTTTATATATGGCGAGCACATACTCGTGCGCCATTCGCCAAACTTCTAAATCTCTGAAACTGTTAATTTTGTTTTCCATGCCCCAACACAAAACACTAATCACCAATTCCTAACCACCAAAACCTATTCAAAGTAGTTCATCGTCTTGTAGCCGCCATCGCGCATATACTTGTCTTTTTTCATCAGTTTCAAGTCGCTGCGCATCATGTCGTCCACAAGGGCTTTCAGGTCGTATTTAGGCTCCCAACCCAATTTGGTTTTAGCTTTGGTAGGGTCACCTATCAGCAAATCCACTTCAGTAGGGCGGAAATAACGAGGATCAACCGCAATCACTTCTTGTCCTTCTTTCAAGCCTGTGCTAATATCTAACGTGGTTAAGCGCTCAAGGTTTATTGAGGATACCACACCAACTTCCTTCACTCCCTCACCTATAAATTCAATAGTAATGCCAAGATACGCAAACGCCATGCGGATAAAATCGCGCACATGGGTGGTAACCCCAGTGGCTACAACATAATCCTCGGCTTTTTCTTGTTGCAGCATCAAGTACATCGCTTCTACATAATCTTTTGCGTGGCCCCAATCGCGTTGAGCATCCAAATTACCCACATACAACTTTTCTTGCAAGCCCAACGTAATTTTTGAAGCCGCACGGGTTATCTTACGGGTTACAAAAGTTTCCCCGCGTATCGGCGATTCGTGGTTAAACAAAATACCGTTGGTAGCAAACATATTGTAGGCTTCGCGGTAGTTTACCGTAATCCAGTATGCATACATTTTAGCCACCGCATAGGGAGAGCGGGGGTAAAACGGCGTTTTCTCACTTTGAGGCACCTCTTGTACCAAACCATACAACTCTGATGTTGACGCTTGGTAAAAGCGTGTTTTCTCTGTCAAATTCAATATACGGATAGCTTCCAGCAACCTTAGCGTACCAATAGCATCGCTGTTGGCAGTATATTCAGGCGTTTCAAAGCTCACGTGTACGTGGCTTTGGGCAGCAAGGTTATAAATTTCGTCAGGCTGAGTTTCTTGTATAATCCTAATCAGGTTGGTACTATCCGTCAAGTCGCCGTAGTGTAGCTTCAGCTTCACATTCTTTTCGTGCGGGTCTTGGTACAAATGGTCTATACGGTCGGTATTAAACAGCGAGCTGCGGCGTTTAATACCGTGTACCTCATAGCCTTTATTCAGCAAAAATTCGGCAAGGTATGCCCCGTCTTGTCCTGTAATACCTGTTATTAGTGCAGTTTTCATTCAAAAAAGTGGTACTTGAGCGGTTTTAGTTAATTTGCAAAAGTATTTAATTAATCGTTAATGGTAATCATTTATTGCCCTCAAAGCAGCGTTCGGTTCACTTACGCGGTCAAGCAAGTGTTTAGTCTTATGCCCGGGGCCAACTATGAAGTTACCGATAACAAAGATGCTTTTTTGCAAAGTAAAGCTGCACGTATTAATTACGATAGCTCTTACATACAAGGAGCAATAAATATTTTTCCGCAGGGATTGTTGTTTAAAACAGCTATAACCCCTGTAAATCCAACCATCGGGCAGTGGCAGGAGCACACTACCCTTTTTGCCGGCGAGGGAGATGTGCCTTTTGATATTTTCAGTGCCGCGTTTTGGTTAACAAGCCGCTATGAGGAATATACTGATACCAGCCGCGACGAGCACGGAAGGTTTAGCGCTAAACAAAGTTTTTTGTTTAAAAACAACTTACTTCACTTACCGCTGATTAATATTTGGGCTGATGGATTACGAAAGCTGCTGAACGATGAGTATGCGCTTAACTTAAACCCGTTAGCATATAATTACCTGCCAACGCTGGATATTGACCAGGTATATTACTACAAACACCGCCCGCTGATAAGTAGCATGCTGGGGGCCGGAAAACAATTGGCAAAAGGCAACTTTAAAGGTTTTTGGCAAAGAATACTAACGGCACTTAATCTTGTGGCCGACCCTAACGATACGTTTGCATTCCAGCAAGCATTACATAAACGACATCACATTAGCCCTTTGTATTTTTTTCACATGGGTGAGGGGGGTAAGCACGACCCGATACCTTTGTACACAAAAAAGTCAGTTTTGGCCGTAATTAATTCTGTCTCGTTACAAAATATGACGGGTATACACCCTTCTTATCGTTCGTTTAATAATAGCAGTGTTATTTTGGCTGAGAAAAAACGGTTGGAGGGGATTATTGGCCGTACCGTTGAATGCAGCAGGCAACACTATCTTAGGTTTACCTTACCGCAAACCTACCGATTGTTGGCCGCCTGTGGTATTACCCACGAATATAGCATGGGCTATGCTGATAATACCGGCTATAGGGCAGGCATTGCCGCCCCATACCGCTGGTTTGATTTGGAACGAAACGAGGTAAGCTCACTTACCGTGCACCCGTTTGCGGTGATGGACGTGACGCTTAAAAATTATATGAAGTTAAATACACGCAACGCCACAAAAGAAATTGAGCGACTTGCAGCACCGGTGAAACAATACGGAGGTGAGTTTTGCAGCCTGTGGCATAATGAATCGCTGGGAAGCCTGCCCGAATGGAGGGGCTGGAGCGACGTGTATGAAGCGATGACTATTTTTTGCACTACAAATGATGATTGAGTTTTTACATAGGGACGAGATTGATGATTCGCGCTGGGATGCTTGCATAAACAAAGCACTTAACAGCCTTATTTATGCTTACTCGTGGTATTTAGATGAAGTGTGTGATGATTGGGATGCCTTGGTGTATGACGATTACAAGGCCGTTATGCCATTGCCGCACCGACGTAAATGGGGGTTTACCTATTGCTACCAACCTTTTTTTTGCCAACAGTTGGGTGTTTTTTCAACTACCGAAACCGGCGAAGCATTGGTGGCAGCTTTTTTTAGTGCATTGCCGGCACACTACACTCTTTTTGATGTGCAGCTTAATTCTTTTTCTAAACCCGGAACAGGCATTGGGGTGCTAAAAAAACGAATCAACTACCGTTTGCCGTTAATTCAGGTGTATGAAAAAATTGCATCGGGTTACAATAACAACACCAAACGCAATATAAAAAAAGCGGAAGCCAACAAAATTGTTCCGTTTGAAAATGCCGACCCTTACTCGGTAATTGCAATGTATAGACGCAACTACGCCGATAAAACACCCGAAATAACCGATACGGATTATGACCGACTGACCCGATTAGTTTCAAAAGCTATTAAAATGGGAGCGTTGCAGGCGTGGGGCTTATACGATGAACACAACTCTTTGTGCGGTGGGGCTATTTTTTTAACCGACCATAAAAACCTTTATTACCTTTTGGGCGGAGCTGATGATGCAGGTCGCTACAACGGTGCCATGCACACATTGTTTGACGCATTAATTAAACGGTATGCCGGTTTGGATTTAGTACTGGATTTTGAAGGAAGCGATATTGAGGGCATTGCCCGTTTTTATGCCGGTTTGGGAGCTAAACCCCTCTCCTATTATCACCTGCGGATTAATAGGTTGCCTTGGTGGCTTAAACTGTTTAAGAAATAGAGTCCTCCCCGAATTGTTTATTTAAAAGGCTCTTGTAACGTTGTGAACTAAGATGGCTTATGCCCCTAAAATTTTTGCATTCACAAAAAAGCGGGTTTTTACATCCAAATCAACGTTTTGGTTTAGAGCCTTATCTGTTACTGTTTTCACCCTTAGTTTAATCTTATCCTTCATCACATACTCTTTCAGGTTATCGCTGGCATAATCCAACTCAAGCACACTTAAACCATCGGGAACATCCGTTTTTGAAGCAATTTCTTTTTCGGGCAAACCTTCGGCAGAAATAAACACATTTATCGATTTCAAAAAGTCAAGATTTTGGCCTTGTGGTGCTTTCACAGTAAGGTTCATTCCTGCCATCTTAATCTCGTCCACCATATCCTTGCGAGTATCGTTGGCGCTAAACTGCTCTTCGTAATTGGTGGTAATATCCGGCGTTAGTATATCAAAGGGCAGGTTAATGCCCATATTAGCAGGCACCGTTACCGAGGCAGTATAGTCTAAATAAAACTCGGTAAGCTTTTCAAGTTTCTTGCAGGCGTTCAAAGTAAGTCCTGCAATGGCAATAAGGATAACCATCAGTTTTTTCATAGCAATAGGGATTATTTTATAATTGTTGCCCCAAGCAAATCGGTAATTTGTTTGCGGTAATTCAAAAACATCATGTGTTTTTGCAATAATACATCCAATTTTTGGGCCACATCCTCTGTTTCAACATCTTGTCCAACTTCACTTTCAAAAGTACCGCTATTAACCGGTGGTAAATCAATCACATTTCCGTCTTCATCAATAAACACCGGCATTTCTTCCTGCTCCATCGTCGGTCCCGGCATCTCAATAATAGTTCCGTCTTCGTCTACAAATACCTGCACATTGCTGTTTTCATTAAAAGATGCTTGAACAGTGACAGGCGTTTCCTCTAGCCTACGCATTTCTTCAAGGTTTTGCTGCATCATCACATCCAGTTTCTTTAGTTTCAGGTGCAACATCACACTATCCGCATCGTTTGCGTAGTTGTCTTTTATCTCGGTAATATAAATTTCAAACTTCTCTTCCCAATGGGGGCTTATTTTGTACTTCTCGGTTAAAAAATCAGCCGCCTGTGCCACAATCTCCAAGTCCTCACTGTGTAAAAAGAAGTTCTCACCCAAAGGTTCCATATTTTCAATGGCGGTTTTCGCCATTTGCAACACCCGTTTGTAAAGGGGATGTTCAAACTCAAATCCATCAGCCTCTATCTGTTGCAATAAATAATCAGCAACGGTAAACACGGTATCGCGGTAGGGTAAATGGCCGTATTGCATTAACACCCTTGCCACACCCTTCTCCTGTTCTACACCAATACTTATGGTAGGTTGGGTTTCTTCTTCCCAAAACGGTTCGGCGTTTATGTGTTCAAGTTCATCCAGCAGCTTGCGTTCCTCAGGGTCTTTTACATCCGTTTTACGGCGTATTTTGTTCACCTCCGCCATCAGCAACTCAGGCCCTACTTCAAACACCCTTGCACACTCGTTAATAAAAGTGCTGCGGGTTATGCTGTCGGTTATTTTGCTGATACTCTCAACAATATCACGTATGGCCGCCGATTTCTTTATCGGGTCGTTTTTAGCTTCACCTATCAGCAACTCCGATTTATACAGGATAAAATCCTTCTCGTTTTCGTCAAGGTATTTCTGGAAGGCCGCGCCGCCCAATTTCTGACAATACGTGTCCGGGTCTTCGCCTTCGGGCAGCAGTACCACTTTCACATTCAGCCCGCCTGCCAAAATAATATCAATACCGCGCAAAGCAGCTTTTATACCCGCAGGGTCGCCATCGTATATAATACTTACGTTTTTTGTGAACCTATAGATTTGCTTTACCTGCCCATCAGTAAGTGAGGTACCTGATGAGGCTGCTACGTTCTCAATTCCTGCCTGGCTAAGTGTGATAACATCGGTATAGCCTTCTACCAGATAACATTTGTCGTGCTGACGGATGCTGTTTTTGGCGAAGTAAATACCGTATAAAATTTCCGACTTTTTGTAAACATCCGTTTCTGGACTGTTTAGGTATTTCGGGCTTTTATCGTCTTTTACCAACTGACGGCCTCCAAAAGCCACTACCCTGCCGCTAAGGTTATGAAAGGGGAACATTACCCGTTCGCGAAACATATCAAAGGCGCGGCCTTGGTCGTTTACTTTGCTCAATCCTGCTTTTTGCAGCACATCAAGACTGTAGCCAATTTTTACAGCATTATCTGTAAAACTGCCCCACTCCTTCTTAGTGTACCCCAACCCGAATTTTTTTATGGTTTCATCCCTAAAACCTCGTTCGTAAAAGTAGGTTTTGCCAACTGTTTTGCCCTCTTCTTCCTCCCACAAATTGTGTTGAAACTGTTGTGCAGCATACTCAAGGGCTATAAACAAACTTTCGCGCTCACTGGCAGCGGCCACCGCTTCGGGAGTTTGGTTCTTTTCTTCAACAACCTCAATATTGTACTTGCGGGCTAAGTAGCGTAAAGCATCGGCGTACTCCATTTTCTCATGGTCCATGATAAAACCAACGGAGTTGCCCGCCTTTCCGCAACCGAAGCATTTGTAAATACCTTTATTGGGCGACACCACAAACGAAGGGGTCTTTTCGCCGTGAAACGGGCATAATCCCATTAGGTTTGACCCCCGTTTTTTCAGCGTGACAAAATCGCCTACCACCTCGTCTATTTGGGCGGCGGCCAATATGTCTTCAACTGTTTGCTTAGGGATCACTTTTACAAAGTATTTTTTGTTATGCAAAGAAACAAAAAGTTGCAATAGCACTTTAGACTTTTGTAAGCGCCTTTAAAATCAAACCCCTTCAAAACACAAGGTACTGCTTTTTGGTACTGCCGCGAAGACACGAAGACGCAAAGCCTTGAGTAGTTTGGTGTATTACCAGGGCAGCCTCAAAAGGCAGAGGTTTGAAAACCCCTGCTATTAAAATTACCAATTTGTGAAGGACTTAAGTCCTTCACAAATTGGTAATTACACAAGAGATAGGTTTTAACCTATTGTGGAGAAAAGCTCGTAAAATTTGCTTTTGATACAGCCTTTTTTGCGAGTGATATCCCGAATGGTTTAAACCATTCGGGATAAACCATTGAGCAAAACACGGGCTTTATGCCATTGCCGAAACCGTTATAAAAAAACCTGCCCCATAATTCAACCAAAAGCCTGTATTTTGAAACCATAATGCCCGCTAATACACAAGCTGCAATTAATTGGTTTTCATCGATGGGCTGGACTCCCCAAAAATTCCAGCAACAGGCATGGAATGCCTATTTACAAGGTAAAAGCGGACTGGTTAATGCCCCTACAGGCAGCGGCAAAACATACAGCTTGCTGATACCAGCGCTGTTAGAAGGGCTTGCCAACGGCACACAACCAACCACCAAAGGCTTGCAGCTTATTTGGCTCACTCCCATACGGGCATTGGCGAAAGAAATTGAACTATCTGCCCGCAGGGCTATTACCGGGCTGGGCAGCACGTGGGAAGTGGGCATCCGTACAGGCGACACTTCTACCAAAGAGCGGACTAAGCAAGCCAAACAAATGCCGCAAATATTGATTACCACGCCTGAAAGTTTGCACTTGATGTTTTGCCAAAAGGGTAATAGCGATGTGTTTAAAAACCTTAAATGCGTAGTAGCCGACGAGTGGCACGAGTTGGTGGGCAGCAAACGAGGGGTGCAAGTTGAATTAGCTCTTAGTCGTTTAAAAAAACTATCTAACCAATTGAAAATATGGGGAATATCTGCGACAATTGGGAATATGGAGCAAGCCCGAGAGATTTTGCTGGGTACGAATTATTATCCCCAATCGGTGCTTGTAAAATCCGATATTAAAAAGAAAATTATTGTTGAAACGGTTTTCCCTGATGAGATTGAAAATTTCCCTTGGGCAGGTCATTTAGGAATAAAACTGCTGGAAAAGGTAGTACCCATTATAGACGAGGGTAAAAGCACGCTACTGTTTACCAATACCCGCGCACAAAGCGAGATTTGGTACCAACGCTTGCTAGATGCTGCTCCCCACCTTTCAGGTATTATGGCCTTGCACCACAGCAGCATTGGATTTGAGCTACGCCATTGGGTAGAAGAACAGCTGCACATAGGCAACCTTAGGGCCGTGGTTTGCACCAGTAGTCTTGATTTAGGTGTAGATTTTCGCCCTGTGGAAACCATTGTCCAGATTGGAAGCCCCAAAGGTGTTGCCCGCTTTTTACAACGGGCAGGACGAAGTGGCCACCAGCCGGGTAAACCCAGCAAAATCTACTTTGTACCTACACATTCGTTAGAAATAATAGAAGGTGCCGCCCTCCGCGAAGCCATTAAACAAGGAATGATGGAAGACCGAACTCCTTTTGTACGCAGTTTTGATGTGTTAGTGCAATATCTTGTCACGCTGGCTGTGGGCGAAGGGTTCCGCGCACAAGAAGTATATGATGAAATAATTACCACCTTTTGCTACAGCAGCATAAGCCCTGAAGAGTTTGAATGGGTGCTTAGGTTTATTGTTTCAGGAGGAGACAGCCTGCAAGCCTACGACGAGTACCACAAAGTGGTGATTGAAAACGGCCTGTTTAAAGTAGAGAGCAGACAAATAGCCATGCGCCATCGCCTTTCTATTGGTACGATTGTGGGGGATACAGTGCTGAGGGTTAAGTTTTTGAGCGGAAAAAACATCGGCACTATTGAAGAGTCGTTTATCAGCAAATTACGTCCCGGCGACACTTTTTGGATAGCAGGCCGCAACCTTGAATTGATACAAGTGAAGGAAATGGATGTTTTGGTGCGAAAATCAGACGGGAAAAAAGGGATAACGCCCAGTTGGGGCGGAGGCAGGATGCCCCTATCATCACAACTTTCTGAAATGTTGCGCCACAAATTACACACTGCCGACACCAGTAACGAAGCAGAACTAACGTTGCTGCGCCCTTTATTTGAGGTGCAAAATAAACTCTCAATAGTGCCCAATGAAAATCAGTTTTTGATTGAAAAGTTTACTACCAAAGAGGGCTGCCACGTTTATTTTTATCCGTTTGAGGGCCGGGCGGTGCATGAGGGGATGGCTGCTTTGCTGGCATATCGTTTAGGGCATTTTAAAAACTTCAGCTTTAGCATTGCGATGAACGACTATGGTTTTGAGTTGCTTAGCGACCAAGACATCCCCATTGAGCAGGCGGTGGATAGCGATATTTTTACGCTAGACCATTTGTTTGCTGATATACGCGCCAGTATAAACGATACTGAGATGGCTCGCCGCAAGTTTGCCGAGATTTGCAAGGTGGCGGGGCTGGTATTTCAAGGATACCCCGGTAAAGGTGTAAAAGAGCGGCACTTGCAGTCCTCTTCCCAATTATTTTTTGATGTATTCCACGAGCATGAACCTGATAATTTATTACTGAAACAAGCCTATGAGGAGGTGTACGACTTTCAGCTGGAGCAAACCCGTATGCAAAAGGCTATGGAGCGCATCAACCGGCAAGAGATAATTATTCGTTACCCATTGCAACCTACACCCTTTTCATTCCCCATTATGGTTGACCGCCTACGTGAAAAATACAGTAATGAGCCTATTGAAGAACGTATCAAAAAGATGAAACTTGAGTTTGATTAGCCACAAAACCCGGGAATAAAACCCGATGCTATTGATAGAATATTTGAGTCAAGCCGTACCTTATCATTCCCAACTTGATTGGGGCTCTCACTTTTAGACCCCATCCCGATTAATCATTAGCCCGGCGTTTTAACAGGATTGAAGTCCTGCACTATTGCGATTACCCATTGGAAGCGGCAGATTTTAATCCGCCTGAAAGTTTGAATAAAAACGTGAAGCCGTTATAATAGTTTTTAAACTACATACCAAATGATGTATTTAGAAAACTCACGAATAACAGTAGTATAAAAAGCCATAAAATTCCTAAAATGGTAAATATGCTATTATATTTTCTACTGTTACCAATAAGATAAACCAGTAGCCCAACGGGATAAAAAATCATAAAGCATAAAAAAACAAATACTATTGCAGCTATCACACCGTTAATACTGTTACCCCCAACTTCCTCCAAAAAAGGGTTCCATATATAATAAAAAAAGAAAAAGAGCCAGTACCACCCAAATAAGCCCCAAAAGGGTGAGAATAGCATTCACTATTTCAACCTTGGATTTCGATGAAAAGTAAATCAAAACAATAACGGGGTACGTTCCAACAAATGCGGCGATTAACAATAAAGTGATTTGAAACCATCGCCAGTCGTCCAGCCAAATACGCCCTGCAAGTTGACTTATCAGCGCACAGGCAGCAAATATTACCAAGTAATATTTGGTAAGCGTTACCTTCCACATAACTTGTGTATTATTTTTAATTATTATGAGAGTTGTTTTGCTTAATCAAAGCCGCCCATGGGTATTGGGTCAGTGTAAAGTTTATAAGCCACAAACGTTAGGAACACCCACGCCAACGACATCCCAAAATATACAAGGCTAAGCGATTGCTGCTTTCTGCTTATGGTGACATATATAATCCCAACAATAGGGAATGTGGCTAAAAATACCAGTAGCATTAGTATCATTAATGCTACCATTACTAAAATATTATTGCTTATTGCACCACCAATAAGCGGAACGACAATGCCCCCAATTATAATTGAAGGTACATAATACCTTGCCAGTTGCAGTTTCCACATAATTTTTTATAATTAATGTAATACCATGCTTGCTTTGCGCACCCTTTGCCAGTAAACGGCAATTGCTGTTAAAATTAAACAAAACCCGATAATAAATAGCGGCCAGTTATATTGCACAGGTATAAACGTAAGGCCGGCCTTCATCAATTCTTCGGTCCCGGGCCATTTCCAGCCACCGTATTTAGTGCCTGCATACTCAACAAAAGGCCCCATAAAAGTGATTAATATAATACCGCATCCTATTAGCATAGTTCCCCATTCTCGCTTGCGTAAGCGGCGCACTGCACCCTTGTGTTCATGCCCAATAATAATTGCCGCAAGTCCAATCATGCTCAATGAAACCAAGCACGGGGTAATAACCGGACCGTACCATGCCACAGGGATTAAGAATAATATATCCCATTCAAAAACGTTTTGCGGCCAACCTAATAGTACGTGTAAGAAAACGTAATAAAATATATCCCATACGGCAAAGCAAAACATAAACCAAGCAAACCGAGACAGCTTTGTTTTTGCCAGCATCATGCCCACAGTAGCCAACATCACCACGGTGGCAGCCTCACGACCTAACTCTGTGATAATAATTATGTTTGCCATTTCACGCAGTGGAAATACAAAGCCATCAGGGTAAAGCAAATATCGCAGGTACACCACCACAGCGCTCTCTAAAAAGGCCATTGCCACTGCAAAAACAAACGCAATAACGTATTTATTTTTAATTGCCGTATCCATTGTCAGTAGGGGTTGTTAGGGTGTCAATAGTCTCGGTTTCGGGTAGTGTAATGTAGTATTTATCATAGTTCAGCGGTTTTAAATACTGATAATTGGTGTGGTTAGTCAGGTTCCACGATTGCCAACCCTTTTGGCTATATTTCTCATTAAACAATATTGATTTATGGATGAATTTTTCAGATAGGTTATTATACTCCCAGGCCTTGTATTGATGCAAACGCGCAGGGTTAGCTGCTGCACTACTCATCCACTTTTCAATTAAAGGCAGGTTGCGGCTAGATAAGCGTAGTAAATACTCTATATCAGGGTCCTCTCTCTTTAGTTCTGCATGTTTTATATTATAGTTGGTAATTATAACGTCCCAATCAACGGAGCTGCTTGCAATCAGCACAATAAAAAAGGCAGTGAAATTTACCCGTACCAAATACCAGTTGGGTTTTTTGGTATATACCTTCATGGCGGTAAAAAACAAACCTATGGAGGCAAGTAATAAATAAAAGAAAACCCCAACTCGTTTGTAGGTTAGTCCGTCGACAATATCTATGTATAAATAGTTTTTATACGCTCCGGTAGCGGTGAGTAAAAGATTTTGCAGCATCCAAATAAGGGCGAGTGCCTGCAAGGTTTTTGCTTTTTCATCAAAATTTAGTTTCCCTCTGAAAAAGTACAGAATAATACCAACAGCAATAAGTATTGAAAATATTAAAGCTCCAATACCCTGATGCACCATTTCCGAATAATTAAGGTTTTGATTGGCACTGATTCCTCCTGCTAAAAATGCAATATCCGAGGAGTTTACCACCAGTAATAGTATGTTTAGCAATACAAGTAAAAGTGTGCCGGCTTTATTTTCAACAGTGTTTTTTTCGGCTTGCTCTCCCTCTAATGGGTGTATTGGCGCAAGTAGAGGCCGCCCCCATTTGCCTTCTTCACGGTCAAGAAATTTAAGACGACGGCCTTTTAGTAGTGCAAACGAAACGAAGATGCCCAGCAAGGCGCACATTACCCAACCAAATGAAATAAAGCTGAAATTAATCTGCTTTAATAATTCGCTAAACGCAGTACTTGATGCACTGTATAGAAGCACAAATAATATAAATACGCAAAAAATGATGATGTACACAAACCCGTACGGGCTTGCTTTTTTGCCCGTTGCTCGTCGTTTGTTTTCAGCAGCTATGTGATTTTGCCTGAAAAAATTGGGTACTGATAATGGCACGGCCAAACAGCTTTGTATAAAATTAAGTACTGCTGAAGCATTGCCATTGTTGCTGTACCCTGTTACTATTAGCAGCGAAAAAATTACAGACACCCACGCAACCACACTACCGTACAGTACCATGCCGCACAACGAGATGGCTAATGCAGCAATACTTAACCACCAACGTTTGTTTGCTATATTCTTAGGGTTGCTAAATAGCAAGCCTGCTACTACAAAAAGGCTATATACTAAATAATTAAGTCCTGCCGCCTGTTTATAGAACAGGTATGCAAACAACACTCCGCCAACTATTATAAACCAATCTTTTGTTTTCATGTTACTTATAAATAAGTGTTATTTTATGTTTCTTATCGTTTCTCTTACATCCAAAAAGAAATTGCTTCCGCCTTCGTTTATCAGGATAAATGTTTTTGTGGGGTCGCCAAAGAATGGGCTAAGTGTGTAGGATAGTTGTGCTCCAATCAACGCAAACATTACAGCCCAAGCCATCAGAAACCACTGCGCTTTTTGCTTATTGTTAGTTGCAGGCATTATTAAATGCCCCGTCTCATCAGTGGTTACTTGCAGCGTAGGCCATGCGGCATTTATTATTTCACCCATTTGCGCGTAGAAAAGCCTGATGCCTATAAATCCTGCAATGCCAAACACCACAATGTTTATGAATTTATAAAACTCATACCCGTTGGTAGTAATTAGGAAAAAGAAGGTAACCGGTGCAAAGGCGGCCAATACTAAACTAATATAGGTAAGGCTTAATAGCAGTAGCCCCATCAGTTGTTTTAAACCCTGCCGAATGCCTAAGTAGGATAAGAACATATACAGGGTAGGGAAACAGATAACCGCCGTGAGTAAAAACAGGAGGGGTAATTTGATGGCCGATACGGACGCCTGCAAGGCATCATAGCGGGCACCAATTAAAAGACCGTAGCCCACCATCAGGCCGAGGCATAGGGTGAACAGGGCTGTAAACTCCTTGGTGGTCAAGCCTTCGCCAAGTGTACGGCCTACTACTTCGTCTTTATTTCGAAGCAGTTGTTGCAAAGTGGATGAGATACTCATTATCATTTTTGTTTTTAAAAGTACTTTGAATTTCAAAGTGTAGGTGCAAAAAAATTAGTCGATGTTTTTTATAAAATTTTCAAGACTGTCAAGGTGGTTTCTAAAAGCCTTTTGGCCATCTTGGGTGGCAGCATAAGTAGTATTGGTTTTTTTACCTATGAAACCCTTTTGCACGCTTACGTAGCCCGCTTTTTCAAGCGCAGTAATGTGGCTGGCAAGATTGCCGTCGGTAACATCCAGCATTTCCTTCAACGTGTTAAAGTCAACGCTGCTGTTCACCATCAGCACGCTCATTATTGCCAGCCGTGTGCGGTTCTCAAACGCCTTATCAAATCCGTTAAGTAGTGGTTTCATCCTTTACGGTCATACTTATACCACATCACCAAACCATATACAATGTGCATCAGGCCAAAACCTATCGCCCAAAACTCAAGTCCGTAGCCTACATTAAACATAGCTACCAAACCCAACACAATTTCGGTGATGCCCAAATAGCGCATTTCGTCAAGCGTGTATTTGCTTGCATTTAGCAGCGCCAATCCGTAGAACACTAATGTAGCAGGAGCAACCAATCCGTATTCGTTATGGTACAATAATGCCAGGCAAAAAATGCCGCCGGCTCCTAACGGTAACAGCATATTTATAAACAGCCGTTTTGTGGTGGCATCCCAAATCTTTTGCTTGCTCTTTGTTACTTTTCTAAGGGTAAAAAATGTTGCCGAGGCTATGGCAAGTACCAATGTTATTGCACCAATCAGCAACAGGTTGGTAATTACCCGCTTTTCAAGCTCAACCTCAATAAAAGCATACGATTCAAATGTAGAACGAAGCCCTTCCTTGCTAAGGTAGAAGTGTGTGAAAATGGCAGCGCCAATTCCGCATACCCCCGCAGCAACCCCTGACATTCCGCTGAGTGATAAGAATCGCGAAGAGCGATCCATCAACTGGCGTATCTCTTTCAGGTCGTTTAATTGATTTTCTTTATTGCTCATTTAAAAAGCACTTTGTAATGCAAAGTAAATGATGAAGGATTAAATAAACAAGCTATTTTTTTGATTCGGATGACAAAACCAATTGTGATGGGAGAGGATTATCTTTGATAAACGCTTTGTGTGTATGGACTTTAACCTTGAAAAATCGCTGCAATTATTAGAGCGCACTCCCGCTGTGCTAAAGTTACTGTTAAACGGATTGGACGATGATTGGACAAAAAATAATGAGGGCGGAGAGACTTGGAGTCCGTTTGATGTGGTGGGTCATTTGCTGCACGGTGAGATTACCGATTGGATACCGCGGTTGGAAAAAATATTGAACGAAAACGGCGATAAAAATTTTGTTCCGTTTGACCGTTTTGCCCAGTTTAAAGAGAGCGAAGGCAAAACCCTTACACAAGTACTGGATGAATTTGTTGCAGCAAGAGCACATAACCTTGCTATTCTAAAAAGTAAAAATATAACAGTTGCAGATTATCAGAAAACGGGTGTACACCCTGTATTTGGTATCGTTACGCTTGAGCAATTGCTTAGTACTTGGACAGTGCACGATTTATCACACATTAACCAAATTACAAGGGTAATGGCCAAACAATACCGTGCCGCAACCGGCCCTTGGATTGAATACCTAAGTGTGTTGAGTGACCGGATGATTTGATTTTAAATTTTCGGTTGTTTGTTTTAACATTTTATTTTTTTAAATTCGTAATAGGGACATTGTGCCTTTCCCACCACAGTTGCTATTATGAAGAATACTGAACCAACAAAGGCCATAGGCTTGGGAGAAGCTCCAGCAGGTAGTTTACTCAATACACTTTTAGATTCTTTTGCGGGGATAGTATTTTTAATTGATGCCAAAACTGGCGAGACTATATATAGCAGTAAACATCCATTAGAGTGGTTAGGGTTTTCGCTAAAGAACGAGACCAATAAGAAAGGGTTTGTTCTTGAAAAACTGATGCATCCCGATGATTTAGCTGAGTATAAGGAACGGATAAATACGATTAGAGCCCTATCTCACAACCAAAAATACGAGATAAAAGAGCGTTACAGACATGCCCAAGGCGGTTACCACTGGTACGCAACCAAGTACATTGTATATGAGGCTGATAAGGATGGAACCCCCACAACCCTCATGCGCCTCTCTTATGATATTAGTGCACAAGAGGGTCAACGACGGGAAATGGAAAAGCTGGCTCTTATTGCGCAAAAAACCACCAATGCAATAATTATTACCAATCGTAACCTTAGGATTACTTGGATAAATGACGGCTACACCCGCCTTACAGGGTACACATTGGCAGAGGTAAAAGGGAAACGCGCTACCGATTTACTGGCCGAGCATGAAAGTAATGCCGAGGCTTTGGAACGAATTAACAATAGCGTGGCAAAGGGCGCCAGCTTTGTAGAAGAATTAGGCGGATACACAAAAACCGGCGAGGAGTATTGGATGCGCATAAATGCTGACCCTACGCGCGATTTGAGCGGGAAAACAGAGAGCTTTATTGCGATAGGCCAAAACATTACCGAGCTAAAGAAAAACAGTGAAGAGTTAATAAAATCAAACGAGCGGCTAAAGCACTATGCGTTTTTTACGTCGCATCAGCTACGCTCGCCGGTTGCAGATATCCTTTCGATATTGGATGTATTTGATTATGACCACCCTGAAAACCCCGACAATAAAAGGTTGCTGCAGGATTTAAAAACAGTATCGGTGAAACTTGACGGTGTGGTGCATGACTTGAATAAGATTGTGGCCGCCGATAGGGTGCGCTATGCCGATGACAGCCGCAAAAATTATCCGTTAGAGAGTATAATGCTGGTGGATGATGACCGAGTGTTTAATAACATTACCACCATGATTTTGCGAAAACTGAACCCACAGCTTACCATTTTAAGCTATACACACGCGGCAAATGCCCTTGAAACACTAAAGGGCCCCAAAGCGCCTGATGCTGTTTTTTTAGACATTAATATGCCCGACATGAACGGTTGGGACTTTTTAAACAACCTTGAAGCACTGGGGGTTAAAGTACCTGTTTACATGCTAACTTCATCGATAGACCCTGAGGACATTAAAAAAGCAAAAACATACGAGCATGTAAAAGGCTATTTTACTAAACCGCTTACCAAAAGCGTGCTCACCAAATACTTTGTTTTCTAACCCTGCCTTTAAGCAACAAAGGCACCAAAACTGTGTTTTAGTGCCTTTGCGGCCAAGTAACGGGGCTACGTTTATAACCCCTTTAAATGCTATTTTTGAGATGGAGTAAAGGTCTCTTTTACTAATCAGCCTTTTTGCGGCTAAATAGTTGGCTTTTATCAACCACTTCAACCATATCTCCGTCTTTAAGCGTTTTTGATACGGCACTGTAAGGACCTGTAACAATCTTATCACCGGGCTTCACTCCCTCTAAAATTTGTATGTATTTGCTGTCTTGTATACCGGTTTTCACCTCTACCATTACCACTTTACCGTTCTCAACTTTAAACACCACTTCTTTTTTCTCCTCCTTAGCATCCTCGTCTTTTTTAGCTTTTGAAGCTGAATTATTTGAAGCGTTATCCTCTTCTCCCGGTGGTGGCGGTTCTTCTCCCCCATTTTCACCATCGCTGTCTTTATCCTTGTCGTCCTTGCCTTTTTTATCGTTAGAGCGTGTGGTAACTGCCTCAATCGGAATGCTCAATACTTTGCGTTGAACATCGGTTTGAATATCCGCTGTACCCGACATACCCGGACGGAACGGAGATAGTTTATTACTCATGCCTTTCATTAAGTCGGCATAAGACTCTCGTAAAATGCGCACCTTCACCTCAAAATTGGTCACTTGGTCGGTGCTGCTGGCAGTTGCAGAAGAAGTGGCAGAGTTGGCTACCTCCTTCACTACGCCTTTAAACTTCTTGCCGGGGTATGCATCCACTTCTACAATTGCAGTATCACCTAATGATACGCGTATAATATCGTTTTCGCTCACATCCACCTTCATTTCCATTTGTGTTAAATCAGCAATACGCAGCAACTCTGTTCCCGCCATTGTTGCCGTTCCTACAACGCGTTCACCTTTTTTCACATTCAGTTTAGAGATAACACCGTCCATCGTAGCAAAAATTTCAGTACGCAGCAGGTTCTTACTGCTTTGGCTCAACAATGCTTCTGAGGCATCAATGCTATATTTGGCAGCATCTACGGTCGCTTTGGCGGCTTCAATTTCGCGTACGGCAGCTTGGTAGGTACTTTGGCTGGCTTCAAATTCAGCATCAGAAATTACGTTATCATCATGTAGTTTTTTATTACGCTTATAAGCCGGCTCAATTTCCGATTTCATCCTTGCCTCTTGTTGTGCCAAGCGTGCTTTTGCATTTTCATAGTTTGCACGGGCATTGTTTAAGTTGGCGCGGCTGCGCGATTCATCACTTTGCAAAAGGTCGGGGTTGATACGCACCAATAGCTGACCTTTTTTCACACTATCGCCCTCGTTTACATACAGATCAACAATTTCCCCCGATACTTCAGGGGCAATTTTCACCTCCACCTCAGGTTGTATTTTACCGTTAGAGCTTACAATTTCAGTAATGTCTCTTTTCTCGGCAGCTTCAGCAGCCACTTTCTGATGGCTTTCTTTACTACTGAATACAACCATCAAAATACCTATGGCTACTACAAAAATCAGTACCCAGTAGTACCATGCCAGTTTAAATTTCTTTTTCATTTATGCTAAGTGTGTAGGTTATTGGTTGGTAATTTTTCCTGTATTGTAAAACTCAATGGTTTTTATGCGAAACAACAGTTCGTATTTAGCTTGCACCATGTTAGTTTCAGCACGGGCAAGGTTGTTTTTTATTAGCGCAAACTCTGCAAAGTTCATCAGGCCTGCTTCGTTGCGGGCATTGGCAAACTCATAGCTTTTTTGTTGAGCCTCAATATTTTCTTTTGATGAGGTATATTTTGCTTTTGCAGCCTCGTATTGCGTAACGGCAGTGGTAACATCTCTATACACCGTATTTTCGGCCTGCTTTTTATTCAGGTCGGCAATCTGTATGCTGTTTTTAGCATTGCTGATAGAATTGTTTACCTGCCATCCGTTAAATATTGGGATACTCATACTAAAGCCAACAAACTTACCCAGGTTATCATTTAACTGCTGGCCAAATGGAGTTACCGAGGCTGAGGTTGGGATGGTATAAGGCGCAATTACAGGATTTCCGTTAAGGTCGGTGTACAGCTCGCGGGTACCAATGGTGGTATAACCGCCGTAGCTTTTAAACGACTCTGAATATACGGAGCTGATAGAGCCGCTAAGCGAAATACGCGGACTGCGTCCGCCCAGTGCCACTTTGTGCGCATACAATGAACTATTTACGCGGTATTGTGCTGCCCTTATTTCAGGCGCGGTTTGTGAAAAATTTTCATAAATAGTTTGCGGGCTGTAAACAGGCAGGTTTTCAAAATCTTGGGTAATAGTAGGTTTAACTACTTTATCGCCTACTGCCGGCTGGTACATCATCAACTGCCACAAATTAAGATATGATAGCTCTAATTGGTTTTGTGCATTTACCAGCGTAAGATTCTCGCTGCTTAATTGGGCTTTTAAATCAAGTACCGTATTTATCGGTTGCCTTCCGGCATCTACTAATTTCTGTGCCCTATCTAATTGCTGTTGGGTAGTTTGCATTTGCACGCGGCTCACCTCCACAATTTCTTCGTTCAGCACTACTTGCAAAAAGGCGGCGGCAATATTCAGGGCTACAGTGTTTCGGGTAGCTTCTAAATCCTGCTTGGCAGCCTTTAGTGTGGCATCGTTTTGTTTAATGGTATTTTGGTTTTGCAACCCGCTAAACAAGGTAACATTACCGCTAATGCTAAAGTTGTTACTGCGTATTTGTTGCACGGCAAATGTGTTTGTAAAAGGGTCGATAGAACGACCGAAGTTATAGTTGTTTGATGCGTTGGCATTAATGCTTGGCAACAACGATAGCTTGCTTTGCAGCAGATTGTTGGTGGCTGTGCTAAGCTGGGCTTGACTTTGCTGTACGCTTATGTTGTTTTTAAGCGCGTGGTTTATGCAATCTTCCAGTGTCCAGTTGGTTTGGGCGCCTGCTTGCAAAGTTGCACTTAGTATCAGCGCAACAAATATGTACAGTTTGTTTTTCATGGTACTGATTAAAAAACAAAACAATATTATTGTGTAAAGTTAAGGCCAACAGGTTTTTCTCGATAAATAAGACAAATGTTTCGGTATAATACCCCACAACTAATGCCATGGCTAATGCCTGCTATTACCTGGAGGATGCCGCAGGAGGGCAAAAGCATCTATCTTACGTTTGATGACGGCCCGCATCCCGAGATAACCGAGTGGGTGATGGACGAACTTGAAAAGCACAATGCCAAGGCCACTTTTTTTTGTGTGGGCGATAACGTGCGCAAATTTCCCGAAACATTTAACAACCTTTTACAACGCGGGCACCGGATAGGTAACCACACATATAACCATCTGAACGGTTGGGCTACCGATAACTCAACCTATTTAAACAATATTGAGCTGTGTGATGAATATACACACAGCAATCTTTTCAGACCGCCTTACGGAAAAATCGGGTTGCGCCAGTTTAGGGCGGTGCGCAAGAAGTACCAAATTATATATTGGTCTATCCTTTCGCGTGATTTTGAAGCCGGGTTAGATGTTGAAGAAAGTTTGGCCTATATGATGGATCATACTACCGACGGCTCCATCGTGCTTTTTCACGATAGTGTGAAGGCAGAAAAAAACATGAAAGAATTGCTGCCCCGCTTTTTACAGCACTTCTCACAACAAGGTTATAGTTTCGTTACTCTGTAACGATTAATTTTTTAACAGAAAATACCTCGCCCACCGAAACAGTATTTGGTTTCACAGAAATTACTCTACACGTAAAAATAGTCTTTACCAAAGGGCGTATTGTTGTTGGATTATACTTTGTATGCAACTCAAGCCCTACAATTTTCCATATACTATTATCATTTACTAAAAACTGCCCTAAAGCAGGTTTGTGACCATGAGGGAACTGGAGCACGAAAAAATCACCCAGCGGGGCAATTTTATGAATAGAAACAACTTCTACTTTTAGGTTCATCCTTTCTTTCTTGCCAGTATTACCAAATGCACTGAGCTGTTTCCGTTTGCCATTGTGTAAGGTATCCGCTCAACGGCTGTTATTGCAAACCCGGTTTGCTTCAATAAATCCGTTAAAAGAGACTCACTGTAATAGTACACATACATCGGGTTATTGCCTTTGCTATCTGTCCCCCACCCCGAAGCAGCATAATCTCCTTCAATGGCACTCACATACAAAACCCCATCGGGCAGCAACAAACTTGCACAGCCTTTAAACAAGCGTTCGCAATCGGTTTTCTCTAAATACGGGAGGCAAAAACCGCATACAACACCGTGGTACTTTTGGGTAATGCTGCCAATCTCTCTGCAATCCATCACGCTCACATTTGCCTGCGGATTGTTTTGCTTGGCCAATGCTGCCATAGCCGGCGAAGCGTCAATAGCATCAATGGTGTACTCAGGTCTTTTTTCAAGCAAGTATTTTGTAATATTTCCCGGGCCGCAACCTATTTCAAAAATCCGGGCGGCAGGCTGTTCCACCAAATTACAAAACCTGTCGTACGTGTCGTTGTACAAATCCAAGTACATAAACTTTTCTTGGTAAGCGTCGGCTAACTTGTCCCAGCTTTCAAGCGTAGTAGTATATCTTTCTGACATTAATGTAAATGTACTTCAAAACGCTTGACGATGCACGCATATTTTATACCTTGCATTGACTAAATCCTAACGAATGCAAAACGAAATTGTCTCTTTTAGAATTTTCCCGCTCGAACCCACTGACCAAGTAATATCCATAGGTGTTGTGCAGCTTAACAGGAATAGCTTTGCCGCACAATTTTCTGTTGCGGTTAGCGGCATCAACAATTTTGAACCGCCCATGCAATGTCAAATTGGTTCACCCGTGTACATTGAAGCGGGGTATAATGACAACTTGCAGGAGCTTTTTGCAGGTAAGATTACAGAAATTGAACTTAACTGTAGCGAAGCACTTGGGGTTTATTATACCTTCAAATGCCAGAGCAATAGAGACAAACAGCTGATGCAATCGGCAAATGCGGCATTCAGACCTGAACTGGGGGTGAATGTGCTTAGCCTTAATTTAACGAATAACGGAAACAAAACAGCCGGGAACATAAAAGTACAGGGTACGAGGGACATTTGGTATGATGATGAAGTTGACCTTAGCGGTATAGGACGCTTGTTTGAAAAAAGTAAGGTGGGTCGCGTGCGCCATATTATTACCGATGGGGCTTGGACTACTGAAGTATTTATGGAGAATGAAACACCTGCCGACGATACCGGCACTGTTGTATTGCAAACACCCAAGGGCAACAGTATTGTGCTTGATGATACTACAAATAGTATTGTATTGAAGGACACTGTAGGTAATAGTATAAAAATGGGAATGGGAGGTATTGAAATAACCTCAGGAAATGAGATTACTACCCAAGCAGATTATATTAAACAGGTTTCTAAAGGTAAACAGATCATCAAAGCCGAAGGGGAGCTTAGGTTAGAAGGAAGAATAGTAAACATTAATTAAACCACTATGAAATCTGCTGCACGAGAGGACGATACACACACCTGCCCCTTAACAGAGCATACAGCAAAGGGAGATTATCCGCATAGGGGTGGTACTATTTTAGCGCCGTGTTCACCCAATGTTTTTATTAGCGGCAAACCTGCTGCCCGTGCGGGCGATAAGTTGTTTTGCCGAGGCCATGAAAACAATATTGCAGGCGGCTCAGGAACGGTGATGATTAACGGTCGCCCTGCCGCCCGTGCCGGAGACCCTACTACACACGAAGGGTTTATTACCGGTGGCTCCTCAACCGTATTTATCGGATAATCTTTTTGCGTCTTTTTCGGTCGCCTGAAATCTATTGGGTGTTAAATAAATTTAGTAACCCTTAAATAATTTTCAGGTATGAAAAACAACGATGTGATTTTGAAAAACGACGACTGCTGCGAAGACGAAACTTGTTGCGGTACGATTACTGTTATTGGCTGCGGAACTTCGGGCTGTTGCTAATTACTGTTTCAGTCGGGTTTAAAAACCGTTTTTATTAGGCAGGGGGATTCCCCCTGCTGTTAGAAAAGAGGGGCTCAAAAGTAGATTTCATAAGCTTTTCGGTATGATAGGTTGAAACCTATCTCTTTTGCAATTACCCTATTGGGAAGGACTTAAGTCCTTCCCAATAGGGTAATTTTAATAGCAGGGGGTTTCAACCCGCTGCCTTTTGAGAGAGGCCATTGCAATAGAAACAGGTTTCAACCTGTTGGTATAAAACGCCTGCTAAATTATGAGCAGCGTTGTGCGCAATAACCGCCTTGGCGCGGGGTGTACTCAATAATATTGCCGTACTTATCGTGGTCTATTTGGCAGCATTGTGTCAGCAATTCTTTTAGCTTGGTTTTGCCGCGCTGCACCCTTGATTTTGCTCCTGAATATGAAATATTAAGCCGTTTGGCCAATTCGTATTGGGGTATGTTCTCCAACTCGGCCAGTTGCACTGCTGAGCTGTATTTCTTTGGCAATTCGCCGATAAAATGGCCTATACAATCTTCAAGTCCGTTGACGGGCAGTTGGGTTTCACTTACTGCTTCCGTTTCATCGGTGGCAGGCTGAAACTTGTTTTTTGAATTGAAATACCGGTTGGTTTCGTTACGGGCTATGCTAAACAGCCATTGCAACAGCTTATCGGGGTTTTTCAAACTCTCAATTTTTGTAAACGCCTTCACAAACACCTCCTGCACAATGTCGTTGGTTTCATCGTTATCCTTCACCAACGAGAACACATAGCCCTCAATCCGTTGTTTGTGCAACGGCCATTGTGCTATCAATTCGTTTTTAGTATCCATACTTCTGTTGGGTATTGATGAAAGGGGTGCGAAAAAGACGCAAAAAATTTTACTTTCGGGCTCAAGTTTTATGCCAGCGTTTAAAAAGAACGACTTATTATCATGTCAGATTTAGTTATTGATTACATCCTACGCATAATTGCTGTTCTTTTTTTGGGCGCAGTCGGTATTGCCATCGTGCTGCTATTTATTAGTATTTTGTTTGATACCTATTTCAAATATTTGAATTACTACATATACGATATAACAGGGGTTTCTATAAGTGCTTTTTTTGAGTTTAACTTGTTTCCGCTCACTGAAGAAAAGGCATCAATAATATTCCGACATTCTTCTTTTTACAGGAATTTAAGCCATTATCAGCAACGAAAATTCGGGTGCAGGGTACGGAAATTTATCAGTAAGAAACACTTTATCGGACGCGGGGGATTTGCCATTACCGAAGACATTGAATTATTAATAGCCTCACAGGCAGTAACGCTTAGCTTTGGCATGAGTGATTATCTTTTGTCAGGTTTTGAAAAAATATTTGTGTATCCGCAGGAGTATACCTCTAAGATAACAGGCAAACACCACAAAGGAGAGGTAAACCCGGGCGGGGCTATTGTATTGTCGTGGAATAACTTTATCGAAGGTATTGATGACGAAAATGACAACTACAACTTAGGCCTGCACGAGTTTGCACACGCATACTTTTTACAAGCCCAACAAGACGGGGTACATGGTGAGGTGTGTATGGTAAGCCGACTTAACCGTTGGTATAGCCTTTACAATAACCAAGATTACAGGCAGGAACTCCAAGCCCACGATGCCCTGCGTGAATATGCGTTTACCAATTACCTTGAGTTTTTTGCCGTATCGGTTGAGTATTTTTTTGAAACCCCTGAAACCTTTAAGCAAAATGCACCCTATCTATATGGTTTACTTGCCGAAATGCTCAACCAAAACCCGTTAAAGGCAAGAAGGTAAATTACTCCTTTACCCGCTCACGGATATTTTCAAAAGAGTCATTCACCAATAATTTACCATCTTCAAAAACAGTATGTAATTGGTCTTGCAAGTGGGGCAATTCTTCTTCCCTTACGGTTTTGTAGCCATCATCGGTAAGCACCAGTTTTAACCTGCCTGCTTTTGATTTTTTAAACGACAGGGTGATGTTGCCGTTAGCGTCCAGCTCCATGGGGCGTTTTTGCACATCTACTGCTTTGCCTCCCACCTCGGCATACGAGCATTTAAAGGCAAACTTTTGGGTATCGCGGTCAAGTTTTTGCAACAGTGCACCGCCCATGCCCAACACAAGGTTTTCAGCACCTATGCCGTGTTGTTTCAGGGCGGCATATATTTCTTTTATCGAGTCGTAATTAATCCCGTCGCCTTGTATCACCCTTACTTGTGGGGGCAATACTTTGTAGCCCTTGCTGTTTATGGTGTACCCGAATTTATCCATCAAAATATCAAACACACGGGTAAGGGTAACCACAGGGTCGCCGCTATCGGGACGGATTACCAGCGTACCTTCGCGGGCAAGTACCATCTCTTTCAACTCCGTACCCCAATACTCGGCACACGCCCTGAAAATATCAAATGAATCAGACACACAAGCTACTATCCCTGTAGGAAAGGTTGTTAAAACGTGTTTAAAGATGTCTAACTCGCCTTCTTCACCCAACAACGTACAGATAGAATGTTCCGTAGCAGGGATGGACATACCGTACACTTTTTTGGTGTTGTAATACCGCTGTGCAAACACACTGCCCATCAGGGTATCACTGCCCATAAAGTTTAGCAGGTGGGCTGCTCCGCCCAATCCGGCACTTTCTACCGAACTCACCCCGCGAAAGCCGAAATCATTCAACACAAAATCAATCCCTGCCTTTGCGGCATCGTCTGCCGTTTCGGTGTAGTATTGCTCCACCACCTTGCGTATTTGGTGCGATAACGTGGCTACCGTGCTGGGGTACCATACCTGCACCAATAATGTTTCTAAAAAGTTGGGCAGCCAAAAGCATTCAGGATCGGTGTTTTCAATCGTCATCATCACGTTGCTCACCGGCACGTTACTGCCTTCGGGCACGGCTTTTATACGCACAGGCAAGTGGCCGTTGTGTTTTTGCACGATGTAATCAAATTTGCTGCGGTCAAACACATCAGCGCGACCAAAAACACCCTGCAACACCTTTTCGGCAGCGTCGATTTTTTTGGTAGTAATTACTTCCCCTTCAAGGTATTGTTTGATGAAATATTGCAGACCGAAAAACACCGTTTGGGGAAACAATCCGCCCCTGCTTTCAAAATAAGAATATACTTTGCTTGTACCGGGATAATATAGTTTGTGGTGCGAGTATTTGTAGGCATCGGCCAACAGCACCAAATTTTCTTGTGTTGTCATTATGGTTGGTTTCTTAACTTTTTTAATCGTTGGGCAAACTCCCCTCCTTGTGGGGTTTGTGGGTTGAAAAGGAGGGGTTGGGGATGTGTCAAACCGCCAAATTTTGCAAGAGCATAGTTACCAAAACTGTATGTTCTGCGGTTATTTCTTTACGCTCAATCATTGTTTTTAAGTCTTCAACGGCAAACCACTGCACGGCTTCAATATCATCTGCTGCTTGGGGCTGGCCGTAAACGTGGTGGGTTTTGTACAACAGCGTGATAATCTTATCCTCTTCGCTGCGGTAGCGCCAATCGTCAATTTTTGCAGAGCCTACGTAGGTCATTGCTCCGGTTTCTATGCTGCCGCATTCCTCCATTAACTCGCGACGAGCAGAAGCCTCGTACGAATCGTCGGTAGGGTCGGTAAATCCGCCGGGGAAGCGCCATTGGGTAGCTCCGTGTTTGCGCCCCAATAATACTTGGCGGTTATCGCCTGAAAGTACTGCAATATCTACCGTGGTATACGTTTTAGGAAAGGTGTTTTGCAGGGCATAGTTCACCCCCAGCCTAAAATCAACCGAGCCCAACACTTTGTCGGCCTCATCCTGACGGATGGTGGTAGAAGAGTACTGACCTGCGGGGGGCAACTCTTTTACTTCTAATTTGCCGGTGTAGTAGGGGATAAAACTATCACGACTGCCATACAGCACAAAATGCTCGTGCGGAAAGGCAGAGAGTAATAAATTATCAAGGTTTTTGCTCCACACCTCGTCAGAAGGGTGGTCGGATAGGGGAAGCACCACCATATCGGGCAAGTACTGACGAAGCATTTTTTCGCGGGTATAAAAGTCAAACGGGTTGCGTTTGCTGCCTTTAATAGCAGTGATACCCACAACTGATACTATTTTGTTGTACGACGAACGGATGTCGTCAATCAACGTTCGATGCCCTTGGTGCAGGTAGGGCGTTTGAAAACGGGCGACAATTACTCCTGTTGTTTTCATTTTGTGTAATTAATACGCAAATATATATTGACTTCTTTTAACGAGCAAGGTATTTGCGTAAAAATCACAATAATTATAAGCAGGCTTTTTGTAAAATGCTATAAGCTAACTGCTTATTATAGCCAAGCAGCCATCTCGTTTTGCACTTTTTGGGCTTCTTCGCGGGCTTTTTCAGCAAAATCTTCTCCACTTGATGCATAAATCACTGCCCGTGAAGAGTTGACCAATAACCCTACATCGCCATTTATGCCGTATTGTGAAACATCGGCCAAACTACCGCCTTGTGCGCCTACACCGGGTACCAGTAAAAAGTTGTCGGGTACAATTTGGCGTACGTGCTGTAATTGGGCGGTGCGGGTGGCACCCACTACAAACATCAGGTTATCAGGAGTGCCCCATGTTTGGGCGGTTTCCATTACGTGTTGGTACAGGGGCTTCTCTGCCGACTGTAAATGCTGGAAATCATTGCTGCCCTCGTTAGAGGTTAGTCCCAATAAAATCGTCCATTTATCGGTAAACTCTAAAAACGGTTTCACGCTGTCGTGCCCCATATAAGGAGCCACCGTTACCGAGTCGAAATTCATTGTATCAAAAAAAGTGCGGGCATACATGGCGCTGGTATTGCCAATATCGCCGCGTTTAGCATCGGCAATGGTAAAAATTCCTTGGGGAATCAGTTTCAGGGTTTCTTCCATTATTTCCCAGCCTTTTGGGCCCATCCACTCGTAAAAAGCGGTATTGATTTTATACGCTACGGTATAGGGGGCAGTAGCTTTAATAATTTGGCGGTTGAACTCAAGCACGGGGTTGGCATGGCTGTGCAAGTGGGCAGGGATTTTCTTTAAATCCGTATCAAGTCCTACGCACAGGTAGCTTTTTTTGGCTCTTATTTGGGAAACTAACTCTTGTTTTTTCACGGTTGATTATTTCAGCCCGAAGGCATTATAATGCAAAGGTTGTGTGTGCCAACTAATAATACCAATCTTTTTTTAGGCAGGATGTGGATAGCCTTGAAAAGTGGTTGGGGGAGGGGTTAGTTGATGCCATGCTAACCTGTGGTATTTGTTAGTTAACTATTTAGTTTGGAACGTAATCATAATAATAAGAAAAGGGGTGTTCAAAGAAGCTGGAATTGGGCGAGTCATGAGCTGCGCCATATCTTAAAAATTTCGTACGTTTAACCGTCAGAATTTGGTTTGCCCACCAATTACTTTCGATTATAAATTCACTATTGAAATTCTCTTTGTCAGAAAAGGTTAAATAATTTCTAATGATTACAGGACTATTAGCGATTGTGAAAGTTCGCTTTGTAATGGTTCTAAAAATTGCAGGTTCACCTGGTCTAATAATGGAGGTATCTGTTTCGACTTCATCTCTAAAGTGACCTTCAAAAATTGGCAACCCCTTAAAAGTTATCGTATATGAAGATTTAGGGGCAATAAAAACAATACGCTCAGGGTTGCTGACAATACTGGAATTTATTTTCATCGGCTGTCCATATAAATTCATATATGGAGTTTCGGATGTTATAATGGTTGTTTTATTATCCCAATAACTGCGTGAACTCCCGTTAACAAACAAAACACATTTCTTTAAATCCATGTAGATTGGGCGTGTTCTATCATTTGATACAACAAATGAAAAACAACCCCCATTTCTCCAAAAACCGTATGACACATTTATGCTATCAGGGGCAGGGATACTATTATCAGAAGGAATGCTTGTTTCATAAGGCAGTAGTGAAACAACCCTAATACTTTTACATGATAAAACGGTACAAGCGATGAGAAGGGAAAGTGTAAATTTCATGGCTTAAAAATTCAGTGTGATATCGACCAAACAATTACTCAAATTATAACATTATCATCACATAAAAAAATAATATAAATATGGATATAAGGAAAGCTCGGCTCCCTCCTTTGCGAGCAGAAATACTGAGCCTGTCGAAGTATGAGCGTAGGGAAAAGGAAGGGTTAGGGAGGTCGGTAAACTGTTTTAACTCACCCCTGACTAATTGGTAATCTCAGAAGAGCTTAACTTTTTCCATCTCTAAATTTAGAGAGGGGCGGCTATTTGAAAGTCGGGCTAAGGAAGTTTCGGGGATGAGTTTAAGGGGAAATGCCACGCTCAAGGCCGTTTACCCCTTCCTGACTATTTGTTTTGCAGACAGCTTTTAACTTTCCCTTCCCCTGTAGGGGAAGGCGAGTGTGGGAATGTCGAGCTAAGGATTAATCGGGTTGGGGTCTTGTGTCGACAGGTACGCAGCCCTGCCGCTATGGATAAAGTGCCCAACCTGCTATCAATAGCATCGGAATTTATTCCCGATGTTAAGGCGTGTTAAAATATGAGATTCCCAATCAAGTTGGGAATGACAGGGGACGGATAATTATTAAGCTTTCACCAACTCAATTACTGTAATTTCGGGTAAAATGCCCACGCGGCCGGGATAGCCCAAAAAGCCATAGCCCCTGTTCACGTACAAATGTTGGTTACCTTCAGTATATAAACCTGCCCATTGTTTGTACATCCATTGCACAGGACTAAATTTTATCAGACTGTTTTCAATACCAAACTGCATACCGTGTGTATGACCGGAAAGCGTAAGGTCTATGTCGCCATGTTCAGGACGCACCTTGCTGTCCCAATGAGAAGGGTCGTGTGATAATAGAATTTTAAACGGTGTATCAGGCATACCGGCGCGAGCCTTGTCCAAATCGCCGTATTTAGGGAAACGCGCCTTGCTGCCCCAATTCTCCACGCCAATTACTCCCAACTTTTGTCCCTTATGGTCAAGCACCACGTGCTCGTTGCGAAGCAAGTTCCATCCCAAATCTTTGTGGTGGCTGTATAAAAGCTCCATGTTTTGGGCTTTTTCCTCCTTGCTTTTCCAAGAAGGAGCGTAATCGCCGTAATCGTGGTTACCCAATGTTGAATAACTACCCATGGTGGCTTTAATCGGCGAGAAAATGTCTTTGTAGTCGTTCATTTCGTGGGCAAACACATTCACCATGTCGCCCGTAAAAAAGAATACATCCGGTTTTTCGTCCACAATCATTTTCACCCCCTTATACACTGCATCTTTATCAAAAAATGAGCCCGAGTGGATATCAGAAACCTGCACGATTTTTAACCCGTCAAACGCATCGGGTAAGTTGGCCGAGGGAAGTTTTATACGATGTACTTTGTAATTGTATGCGTCTTTCATTGCCCCGCGCGAGAAAAAATAAATGGGTGATGCTGCTACCACCAATCCCGATTGGTAAATAAACTTGGCGCGGCTCATGGTTTTAGCTTTGGGAGCCTCGTCGGTGTTTTCTTCAGTTACCGGAGCCGGCTTTAATTGTTGTTTTTTGCCCCATATTTTGCGTATTACCCATTGCACGGTGAGCAGTAGGTCTTCAATCACCACAAACAACAAAAAGCTGGTTTTAGCACTTATTACAGTAATCATAAAGGTACTTAAGAATGCTCGCAGTCTGCGCATTTCCTCAAGTTGGGGAAACATCATAACGGCAATCACCTCAAGCAATACTACTACGCTAAGCCCAAAAAATATGTACTTTATTGCCCGTACTTTTTTGGGCGACATTTTCTTTAGCAATGCCCGCAAGCCCCGCCAACTGTATAAATCAATTATCAGCAGTACCAGTAGCAGGAGACCAATTAATTGCAGGCGGAAAAGAAGGATGTTTGTTTGCATGTAGCAGTTATTTACTTTTGCAGGGTTGTGTTTAATGCTGTAGTTTAAAAAAACAACGTTATATAAAAACGGTTAGCCTTTAATATGAGTACGCACCCATCGCCAGAGACAAAAACCCTGCCCTTTTCATTTGATGACACCCAAATTGCTTTTAAGCTTAAAAGTGATGCCGAGCTTAAAAAAGCTCATTTATTGTTCAGGTTTTTTGGTTTTAAATGGCTGATTGCTGCCGGACCGATACTAACCAGTGCGGCTTTTGCACTTAGGCTACCGATAAAACCTCTTATCAAAAATACCATTTTTGCTCAGTTTTGCGGCGGTGAGAATATCGACGAATGTAAACATGCCAGCGACCAATTATGGAAGCAACACGTGAGCACTATTTTGGATTACTCTGTAGAAGGGGCAGAGGAGGAAGCTGTGTTTGACCAAACGGCTGCTGAAATTATAAAAACGATTGACAAGGCTGCTGAGGCTGAAAACATATCGTTTAGCGTGTTTAAAGTGACCGGAATTGCACGTTTTGCACTTTTGGAAAAAATGAACCATAACCGAGCGTTGACACCTGACGAAGTGGCAGAAAAACAACGTGTTGAGGCACGATTTGATAAAATATGCGCCCATGCCTACGAAAAAGGGGTGCGCTTGCTGGTAGATGCTGAGGAAACCTGGATACAAGAAACCATTGACCGTATGACAATGGATGCCATGTGCAAGTACAATAAGGAGCGTGCAATTATTTACAACACACTACAACTATACCGCCATGACCGTGTGGAGTTTTTGAAACGCAGTATTGCCAATGCTATTGGACACGATTGCCATGCAGGTTTTAAACTGGTGCGTGGTGCCTATATGGAGAAGGAGCGCAAACGTGCTCAAGAAAAGGGGTATTTATCGCCGATACAACCAAATAAAGAGTCGGCGGACAAAGATTACACTGCTGCGCTGAAAATTTGCATGGAGCATATTGACCGTGTGAGCATTTGTGCAGGAACTCACAACGAGGAGAGCTGCTACTACCTTGCACGCTTGATGGACATGAACGGGATAGCCCCCAACGATGAGCGTATTTATTTCTCACAGTTATTGGGCATGAGCGACCATATTAGCTTCAACCTTTCTAATGCAGGGTATAATGTGGCCAAATACGTCCCCTACGGCCCTGTGAAAGCGGTATTGCCATACCTTACCCGCCGTGCACAAGAAAACTCATCAGTAGCCGGACAAGCAGGCCGAGAATTGACCTTGATTGAGCGCGAATTGAAACGCAGGAAACTTAACTAATAAAACTACTAAGTTCGTCATCCTATGTTTGAGAAGTAATTAAAGGATTATCTATCTTTAGTTATTAATTG
>OFDN01000104.1_pt1 | contig 84838 bp, 60 predicted proteins | sample 1520971 | NCBI WGS metagenome assembly OFDN01 (sample SAMEA94257418, study PRJEB24077) | hot springs metagenome | biome: Aquatic biome; feature: Geographical feature; material: Water | place: India | collected 2012-06-12 | depth 5 m
CCCCCCCGGATCTTACTGTGGTGCGCATCGCACCTGACGAATACCGACTAGGCCCGGTCAACCTGAACAAAGCGACGGACACGGTGCGGTTCCCAGTGGCCATAAATGCCCAGGCGCTGGGGGCACCGCTCGAATACCTGCTTGTGACCCAGGATGGAAAGGTCCACGAAAGTCTGCTGGTCACGTCCACCTCGGCGACGCAAATCCGGCTCGCGATGCTGCTGCTGGGCTGGCGCGGCACCAACGAGGCTGTGACCCTTACATTGGAGTGGCCTGCTGGGGCCAAGTCCGCAGTTACGGCGCCCGAGCATTTGCTAACCACCAAGGACCATGCTTTGAGGCCATTGGCGCCGGCTTGGGAAGTTCAGGCGATTGACGCCGATGGGCATCCCCCTGCCACACCTACCGGACAGATTGTGGCCCTGATCCCCGATTCGGGCGCCTTGATTGGCTACCGGGGCTGGGGTGCGACCAACGACGTCCTTTGGACCGCGCGCACCAACGACATTCCGGCCACGGTGGACGGACTCAGCCTGACTGTTCGCCGTCGAAAGACTGTTCCCGGCGAGGTTGTGCCGTGAGCGGTAAGCCTACCCGGCCACCTGTCCTCGTGGTCGGTTCCGATCACTTGGTTCGTGCCGGAATCACCGCCCTTGTTACCACAGCCGGCTACTCCAGCACCTGCCGCGCGCCTTACCCTGTAAGGGCGGATTCGCAGGCGTCGATGTCCTCCAACCCGATCTGGGTGTTCGTGCCAACGCTGCAGACTCCTGAGGAAGCAGTTGATTTGCTTCAGGGTTGCCATTCACGTTCGGTCCTCGTGTCTCCATCCCTCTCACCGCTGTGGGTTTGGTCTGCCGGGGAGTCCGGCATCGGAGGATTCGTGCACATGCACGAGCCACCCGCTCTCTTGCTGACTGCGATTGAAGAAGTCGCGGCCGGACGACGGTATCACAGTCCGGGCTATCAGCGGACTAAACAATCCCATCTAGTTCGAAACGACGCCTTTTTCCGCATTCTCAGCCGACGTGAACAGCAAATCCTTGCGGGCGTCTGCCGCGGCGAAGGTGACGAACAACTCGGTCATGCCCTTGGCATCTCTCACCTGACGGTAGCAGTGCATCGCCGAAGTATCCGCCAAAAGATTTCGGCCCACAACGACCGGGACTTGGTTCGCTACGCCATCGAATGGGGCCTACACCCATTCGCGGCCTGACCTGTGTCCCTAGCAGAGGTGTGGGTCTCGCCGGCCTGGCCCACCTAATTCTGACCACGAGAAAAGCAGCACCCAAGCGGCAGTGCATAGGGCGCCTTCCAGCACATTTGGTGCTTACGCGCCCACCAGAGGAGGCAATGGCGCAGCGCCTATTGCGGCGACGGCCATTTCGCGCCGGTAACGATGCCGTTCCGCCCGCGCGACGGCCAGGGCTTCCGCCAGCTCCGCGCAGCGTGCCTCGGCCGCGGCCAGCGAACGCACCAAGTCCGCGTGTTCTTCCCCGAGCGCCTCCCGGAGCAGGTCATCGAGTTCCGCCGGCTCCTGCCGCCGGGCCGCGGCAAGCTCTGACAGCGTCTGGTCGGTGAAGAGCAGCATCTGGAGCAGCCCGTTCATGCCCCGGGCAACCGGCGGGAAGTCTTGCACGCCCCGAAGGATAGCGGGGCACAAGGGGGTGTCCTCCACGGCCAAGGTTGGTTAGCTCCGGCTCCCGGGCTTCGGGGCCGGAATGCCGCAATCCGCCAAACAACCCAATGAATCCGGCCGGAGTTTGCATTTTTCATGATCACCCGCCGCTCCGGCGCACCGTCCGCCTAACCACGGTTGAACGTTTCCCGACCTCTCCGCGGCACCTACCCTGGTCGTGCCGGTGGGGGCATTTCATTGGCTTCGAGTGAGGTCCATTGAGGCTGGCTAATTTGCGTTACCCGGGAGGCCCCACCGGCACCTGCTTTTCAAAACAGCCGCAGGCTGATCTTCCGGGGTGGGGGTGTAACGTGGTAACAAGTCGCCCGAGTGGGCAGACTTGAGTAGTTGGGGTAGTTGTAAGAGCGCTCCACCCCTGCCCTTTTCAGGATCAGCCGGGAAAAAGCGAAACGGCCAGGCGCAGGAACGGCATTCCACCGCTCAGCCCGGTGCGCCGGAGAATGTGGTGGCGGTGGGTTTCCACCGTGCGGACGGAAACGCCCAACCGCGCCGCAATCTCAGAAGATTTCAGGCCTTCTGCCACAAGCTTCATGACACGGAGCTGCGCTGAGGTCAGCGAACGGACCGGACGACTCGCCGACAAGGCTGCCGGCATGGCCGGCAGCCAGACGAACGTTCCACCTGCAAACAGGGCGGCGCGGGCCGCCTGTTTGACGTCGGCCGGGGCACTTTCATGCACCACGACCCGGAGCCCCATGTCCAAGGCGGTCCGCACCTGGCGCACTGTCCAGTCACCCACGATGACCAGCCTGCCTGAACTCAGCCCGCCGTGGCGTCGCCAGTATGCCCGGGCACGGGCAAAGGTGGGCCACACCACCTCATGACTGGAAACCCTTGTCGCCAGGCAGGAGCGGGAATGACGATGGGACGAACTGGTCCGACTCATGCACCGGCATCAGAATTGGGGAATTGTCTCAGTGCTCGCCCCCACAGTGATGCCGGTCATCGGCTGGAGCCGAGCTGGTGCGGCTGCATCCGCCATTGGGCAGGCTGCTTTCGGTAAAGCGCCGATGCCGCCACCGGCCGCCCGGTCTGATCGCCTTTGGCCAACCCGTCCCGCCGCCCAGCTCAGGGCCAACGTCACTCCGGTCATCACTGCCCACGACCGCAAGCGGTCCGCACGGCTTCGCGGCTGATGGTTGCCACCATCCGGCCCCGAGGAAACAACCCCCGCAGCGATCAGCCCCATGAGAATGGCCGGGATGAACCGGCGCCAAAGATTTGCCATTCCCAATCATCGTCCGGGCGGCACCGCCAGCGCATCGGACAACGTTGGTTAGGAAATCCTCGGGCCTTGTCGACTAGCGGTTCTCCGCGGGCGGGCGCCACCGCCGAATCGGTCGTCCGCACCTCCAACCGCGCTCTGGCACTCACCTCCGACAATAGCCAAAATCAACCACAGGAGTAATGCGCGGTGAAACGCGGCCGACGCAGGGCGTGTCTTAGCCGCCAATGCGGTGATTGAACGCACTTCGAACAGAGCCGGATCCTTTCGGAATACCCGAAGCTCCTCGGCGAACCAGCGGAAGGCTCCCGACACGGCCTCAACATCGTGGTCACGTGGCAACCATTGCTCCGGTATCGCGAGTCGCAGTCGGCTCATAGTCGTCTCCGATGAAGCACCGCCTTCCCACGCACCCGGAGGCTTGCAACCGGCCCGCGGCCGAACTCCGGTTTGACTGCCGCCGTGGGCCTTCCCCTGCTAGGATCTGCCCATGCGGATTGGGCTGTATGGCGGTTCATTTGACCCGGTGCACAACGGACACCTGCTGGTTGCCCGGGCGGCGTTGGAGGAACTGGCGCTGGATCGGCTGGTCTTCATCCCCGCCGCCCAGTCGCCGTTCAAACCCGGCAGCGTGCCGGCCCCACCCGCGGTGCGCCTCCGGATGCTGCGGTCCGCGCTCGCAGGGGAGCCGCGCTTTCGGGTGGACGAACTGGAGCTGCGAAGGGGAGGCGTGAGCTACACGGTGGAGACGGTCCGCCAGTTCTCCCGCGCCCATCCGGACGCCACGCTCTGCTGGCTGATCGGCGCCGACCATGTGCCCACCCTGCCCCAATGGCGCGAGGCCGGGACGCTGGCGGAAATGCTGGAGTTCATCGTGATTCCGCGGCCGGGCGAATCCGTGGTTTCCCTGCCCCCGCCCTGGCGCCTTACCCAACTACGGGGCTGGCCGCTCAGGGTTTCCTCGTCGGAGATCCGGACGCGGGTCGCGCAGGGCCTGCCGGTTTCCCATCTGGTTCCGGCGACGGCGGCGGAAATCATCGCCGGCGAGGCGCTTTACCGGACCGAGCCGAAGCCATGACCGGCGCGGCGCCTTAGGGCCGAATTTCGGTCACCACGACCGAGCCCGCGAGTTCGCGCCAACGGCGGCGTGAAGGCAGTTTTCCCGGCGCGACTTCGGTCGCCGCACATCCGGTCGCAACGGCCCACCGCAGGATCATCGCCGGCTGCTCCGGTTCGGCGGCGGCGGCGATGGCACCGGCCAGCATCGCATCGCCGGCTCCGACGGCATTGCGCACCGTGACCGCCGGGGCCGCAGCCTGAAGGCAGATTCCATCCCGCTGGCGCAGCAGCACCGCCCCGTCGGCACCGCGGGAAAGCAGCACCCAGCCGCCGGTTTCGCGGGAGAGTTCCCGGGCAGCGCCCAACCGGTCGCCCAAGGCCGGCAAGGGGCGGCCCGCCCACTGGGCGAGCTCGTGCTCGTTGGGTTTCACGAGATACGGACCGTGACACAGAGCCAGACAGAACGGTTTCCGGTCACAGTCGAGAAAGAAGCGGCTGCCCGCCTGGGCAGCGGCCGCGGCGATGCGGGCGTAGCTGTCGTCCGGGGCCCCGAAGGCGAGAGTTCCCGAAATGACGACCGGGCAGGAGCGTGCAGCCAGTTGCCGCGCCCGGTCCACCAACTGGCGCGCTTGTAACCGGCTGAACCGGGGCACGGTTTGGTTGAACCGGTATTGGGGCCCGGCTGCCGGCGTCACCACCACATTGACCCGGTTGGGCGCGGCGATCGGAAACCGCGAATACCGGATGCCTTCCCGGCGCAACCCGACCGCAAGCTCCCGGCCGGTGTCACCTCCCAGAGGCAGGAACAGGCGTGCCGAAACCTCCAGCCAACGGAGCCAGCGGGCAACGTTGATGCCTTTTCCGCCAGGCCAGCGCACTTCGCCGATGATCTCATTCTTTTCCTCGGCGCGAACTTTTTCCACCCGCCACTCGCAGTCCACCGCGGGATTGAGGGCAATGACAAGCGCGCTCACGGACGGTTAAGGATTCGGAATCTGGATCACCCGGTAATAGTAGTTCGGAAAGAGGCTCACATCCACAAACGGAACCAGTGCGAGGCCGGAGTCGCCGGTCACGACGGCAGGCGGAACTTCCGGACGCCACACCAGCGGCGTGGCCGACAAATCCGAGGTGGACTGGACCTGGTAGAGTTCACCCGGAATCGCGTTCCAGGTAATATACGGCGTCTGTCCGGCCGCAGAGGGCAGGTTGTAGCCGATGACCGTCGGTATCCCGCTTGCCAGCACGCCATTTTGCCGCGTGGCCGCCCTTACGGTAAAGGCCACCGCATTGGTCGTGGCCACGGGCAACCGCACCTGCACGAACCAGGTGCCGCCCATCTGCGGGAACTGGGCCTCGTTGGCCACGATCACCTCGTTGGCCAGGCCCGGCTTGAGGTTCCGCAACACTGTGGCGCTCTGATCTGGCGGCGTGTCCTTGGACACAAACAGGTCCGCATCGCCGTCCAGTCCGTAGAGCTCGAAGAGAATACGGGACGTGAAGTCAAACGGCACCTCGAAGCGGTAGAGAAGGTTGGTCGGCCCGCCCACGACGGATTCCGGCTGCGGCACGGAATCAACCAGGAACCGGACGTTGTTGTCCGGGAGGGTAAAGTTGGCAAGAACCGTGTAGGTCACCGGCAGCGGGTCGCGCGGCACGACGGCCAGGAACCACCGGCCGGGATTGAGCAACTGGGGCGTCCGATCGCCGGACAGCACAATCACCTCGTCCGCCGTCCCCGAATTGGTGCTGGCGAACTCGAAGGAATCGGCGGTCGGAAGCGGCAGCCCCGCGCGGACGAAGAGGTCCACGTTGCCAGACAGATTGGTCAACCCCAGCGCCAGCGAAGAGACCTGGTTGGTGATGTCGATGTAGTAGTAGTCGATGACCCCGTTGTTGGTGATGCCACCGAGGAGCGGAACGCCATTGGTGAGCGCGGACACATTGGCGAACACCTCAAGGGCGTGGATGGTGTAGCCAAGACGGTTGGTGCGATTGGAGTCGGACGGATAGACGCCCAGATACCAGGTTCCCGGCGCCAACGGCACCGGCACGCTGAGGGGGTCAATCACGATGGATTCCCCGGTCAAGCCGACATTCGTGCCCGCGTAGTCAAACGAGTTTCGCGTTGGCAGATTCGGTCCCTGACGGACGACGAGATTCACGTCGCCGGTGAGATTTGAGACCGAGAAACGGACGCCCAACGCGTCCGGCGAAACGTCGAACGAGTAGAAGTCCATCATGCCCTGGTTGGCGTTGGTCGCCCTGACCGCCACGTCGTTGGTCAGAACGGTGATCGGCAGTCCGAAATCCAGCCGGATGGTGAAGTCATTGTTCTGGCCCGGCAGCGCATTCTGGACCCCGAGATAGTAACGCTGTCCCGGACGCAACTGCGGCAGCACATTGGTAAACAGGGTGGCGGACTGCTCCACGCCCTGAACGCCGTTCAGCAGATAGTAGTCATCGGCCTGCAGGCCATCGGGCAGTCCGGTCTGGCTGTAGATCAGGTTGAGCGGACCGCCCGTGACGCTGACCAGCGAGTTGGTCGCCGCATAAACCTCGGGGGGCACCTCGACGATGAAGTAGGTGATCGAGTTGCCGGAAACATTGGTCGTGATCGGCACGCCCTGCGTGAGCCGGTAGGCCGGCGGGTTGGTCGGTGCGAACGTCAGCTCCATCTGCCATTTCAGAATCTCACCGATCTCGCCGGCCCGGCTGTCCGTGACCTCCAGGCGCCATTGTCCGACCGCCGAGCCCCGGGCGAGAGGCCGCAACGGCTCCTCCGGCACATAGACCCCGCCGGGCTCCTCCACGAGGCGGATTTCGTCGAGGAACGTCTCGGCTGGCCGGGGCGAAGTTGGCGGCCCGGCGACAATGACCCGCGGCGGCTGGAGGTAATTGGTTCCGGGGCGGACAATCACAATCCGCGACACCGCCCCGTTTTCGACCTCCGCCCGGGCAGCGGCCCCGGATCCGCGGAATGGAAATCCAATCACCTGAAAGCGGACCGCCGGCGGCGTGACGTATCCGGCACCGCCATCCACCACGGTGATTCCCGTGATCCTTCCGACGTCGTCCACGGCCGCCACCGCCGTGGCAGCACGGGACGGACTCACCTCGCCGGCCGGATTGGCAATCTCGAACGTCAGGGTGTTGGTCGCGGCCTGGACGACGGACGAGTTGGTCTGCCAGGTCTCCCCGCCGCTGAACGTGGACACCTGCACCCCGTCCGCATAGACGAACACCGGACTGGCCGGCCCGGACGACAATGGCACCCGCCGGTAGCCGACGCTGAGGGTGTAGAAGCGGCCCGGGATCGTCGGGAACGTGCGGCGAATCCTGCTGCCGACTCCGCCGCCCAAGTTGGGGAACATTTCGATGCAGCTCGTCCCGGTAAGCGCGTCTTCCGGGAAGAAATCCCACTGGACGGTGTTGCTGACCACGGTCCAGCCATCCACCAGTTCGCCCACCGTGAAGAACTGGTCGCCGGAACGCGGCCCATCAAAGGTGGACGCCCCGATCAAGCGGCTGCGTGAGTCGGTCACAAACGGCGGCTCCGCCAGTTTGATCAACTGAGAATTCAGGTTGGTGATCTCGGAAAAGACCGCAAACAGGGTGTTCGTGACCGTGGCTCCGGGGGTGACAAGGCCACCGGCGGTGGCCACCCGGAACTCAGCGGCATTCGTTGCCACCACCATGAGGTTCGTGAAGACCAAACTGAACGACCCGGGGCCGTTTCCAATCGGTGGCGGATAGTTCGCCACCAGCACCGGCCCCACATTTCCGTTGGTGCCCGACCAACCCGCAATGACGACCGGATCGTTCGTGCCGGCGTTGACCCACCCTTCCAGCGTGAAGCCGGCGCCCCGGACCACGTCCAGCGGCTGTCCGGGCTCTGGCGCCGGAACAATTCCGGCGCCAGCGAGCGAAACGGCCGAACCAATCAGGCCGGCTACCGCCGAGTTTCCGGTCAAGGCGACGTTCCGGCCATCCACCAGCTCGTTGCCGGTGCCATCAAACGGCCACAGGGCCACCAGGCCGGCCTCGGCTTCGAAGATCCCTTTGCCCACGCCGTCTTCGACGCCGTAGCGATAAATGTCGCGAATGTTGTCGGCCGTCAGCACCCGTCGCCACAGGCCGAAGTCATCCAGCACTACGGGGGTGGCATTGCCCGTGGTCCCATCCGTGCCGAAGCGCAGCGAATTGGTCGTGTCCGGCAGGAAACCCACAAAGTTCTGCTCCGCGACCCGCAGGCCGTTGACATAAATCTGCGCCCGGCCGGAACTCCGCTCGAAGGTCATCGCGACATGGGCAAACACGCCGTTGGTCGTGATCAGTTCGCGGCCCAGGGCGGTTGCGTTGGTCCGCCCGCGGTTTTCGACGAGAACGGTGGAATCGCCCAGCGGATTGATGAGGCGGATGGACAGGTCCGAGAGCCGGGGATGTTCGATGCGCAAGCCGGCACCAATGGCGGTCACCGGCCGCGAGTCATCCACGGTCACCGCCGAGTAAGTGACCGCATGGTCCGTGAGCGAGCGGTTGATGGTTCCGGATTCGAAGCTCTTGGTCAGCCGGCCATCGAGTCCGCGCTCGACGCGGGCGCGGATGCGATAGCACACCTCAAAGTTGTTCGGATTGTAAACCGCCACAAAATAGCGGCCCGGAGTCAGCGGCGGCACATCGCGGATGCTGATGGTCAGCTCCCCGCCACCCGGGGGGAACACCGTGGCGTATTTGTCGTTGTTATCCGGATTGCTGACGTCCGGAAACGCTTCCCGACGGACATAGATTTCCAGCGGGCCGTCGAGGGTTTCGCCCTGGCGGTTGGTGATGGTGATCGTGAGCCGGCTGGCGTCGGTGGGGATGTTGATCACCTCAAGCTCAATCAGCCGCGCCCGGACGCATCGTTCCACAAACTGCGAGCCGAAATCGTTCGGCATCAGCTGAAGGTCGAGGTAGTTGATCAACCCGACGTTGCCGGACGCGTTGTCCACGGTGTTGAAAAACCACGCGCCGCCGCCGGTGCGGCCCATGAATTCGCTGAGCGTTCCGGGACCATCCGAGGGCCGGGTGTTCGAGAACCGGGAATAGTCTCCGCTGCCCGAGTCATCGTAGCGCACGTAAAGATTGGTGCCCGCGTCCAGGTCAACCAGCGGGCCGTGATTGTTCAGCACCGTCGAGATCGTCCGCAGCCTCAGTTCCCCCAGCAGGTCGCGGAAGTTTTCATGCGTGGTGGAAACGGTCGGGGTCACCCGGCGCAATTCATCGCTGGTCAGGCTGATGGCCAGCCATTGGCCCACTCCGGGATTGGACGGCGTGCCGTCGGTCAGTTGCCGCAGCTGGATCGCCAGCGGATGTGGGAATCCGTTCTCATCAAAGGTGGTGAACGGCTGGTCCGTGCTGAGACCGATAAACGCGAATTCGCCCGCCTGCTGGTCCTCCGATTTCACCCCGACATAGAACACGACATCGTCGCCCAGCGGCACGTTGGTAAACGTCAGCAGCTCGGTCGCATCCCGGTTGCGGGACTTCGCCGCGCCCGCCACCGCCGCCGGGTCAAGGGCCAGCAAACCGGGATCACGGGAGACATACAGGTCAAGATCCGGGCCGTTGGTCCGGGTGCGGGAAAGGTTGGCTTCCGGAAGGCTCGGAAAGACCACGAAGGCGACGTTGCTGCCGCTGGTCAGGTAATTGGTGACCGTCTCGGCAACCCCGTCGGTGACGATTCCGTTGGTGGTGATGCTGAAAACGTTAGTGTTGACGAACGGAACATTGGTGAAGGTGTAGAACCGCCACTGGTTCGTCGTGCCCCGCCGGTCACCGATCAGGGGGGAATTGGCACCCGCTTTCTGGTTGAAGAGGGGAAAGCCGTTGGTCAGGCCGCTCGGCTCGGTAGGCGAGGCAAATCCCAGCGTGACCGCATCCACTTGGCGCAGGTCCAGCACTTCGCCGGCGGATTCGCCTTCGACGAGTTCCTCGTCGCTCGCGAGGGCGATCGAAAAGTCCTGCACCACCCGGTTGGGATGGTCCCATCGCGAATTCACGTTGATCCGGAAGCCATGGACGAAGACCACGTATTCCCCGTCCAGCTGCCCCCCAAGCACCACCCGCTCCACATTGTTCACCCGGTCGGCTGCACTCGGGTTGTTGGTGGTCTGGATCTGGGAAAAACCGGTCCCTTCAGCGAAGTCATTTCCGTAGATGATTTCGCCAGTGACCGTGTTGGAAACCACCAAGTCCAGGTCATTGACCAGCTTGGTCGACGCGGCCGGATTTCCGGGGGGGTCAGTCCAGACCAGGGTGATGCGCAGGGGCGAATTGGTCCTCGACAGTCTGAGACGGAAAGTTGCCGCCTCTCCGGTGGCCAGGCCCGGGGTGCCTTCAATGTAGGCCAACTGGTCGTCGCCACCCGGAATCTTGATGCCGGAACGCAACGCCCGGGGCAGTGTCGGCATGCCCCAGCCGCCATAATTGAACACTTCCCTGGTGTTGGGCTCGTAGGTTTCGCTGGAAGCCCGGGAAGCATTGATCAGCAGCGCCTTGTAGGTGGCGACCGAGGGCAGCAACGACTGCTTCTGCTCCAGGTATTGCTGCATTTGCGCCAGCAGGCCGGAAATGGCCGGGGCAGCCATGGAAGTGCCGGACTCATAGCGGTAGCGGAAATCCGGGGCGTTGGCATTCTCCAGGTCACCAAAAAGGTAATAGCTGTCCGGGAATTCACCGGTCAACGGGTCCGCCGGATACTGGTTGGTGAGCTCCCATCGGGCCGATCGGGCCGACAGAATGAACGAACCCGGCGCGACCACGTCCGGCTTAAATCGTCCCGAACTGCCCTCGATTTCGACGCCCACATTGCCGCGGCTCGAAAAGCCGGCCACCTGGTGCGCGGTGTCGGTGAAGGGTTTCAGCACCTCGTTGGTGAAATAGGTGGTGTTGGTTTCCGAGTAGCCCCGCCCCGGAATCACGGTGGAGCCGATCTTCACCGCCAGGAAGTTGGTATCGTAAACCACCGCGTTGGTCAGGTTCCGGGGGCTTTCCAAAGCCCCGACGGTGATGACGTTCTTCGCATTTCCCGGAGAGGCGATGGAGTCGGGAATGCCGCCCACGCCGGAATCCCCGCCCGAACCCTCGTTGCCGGCACTGAAGACGTAGAGGATCGGCTGGTCGCCCCGCTCGCCCGGCAGCGCGTCGCGGACGGCCGCGTCGTAGCTGGCCGATTTGGAGGTGTAGTCCCGCGAGGTGTAGCCCCAACTGTTGTTGGAGATGAGCGGGCGATTGCGGGAGGAACGGCCGGGTGCCTTGGCGGCCTCTTCCTGGAGATAGGTATCGCCGGACGGTGGTCCCTGAATCAGGTCCACCGGCAACACCCACAATTTCGCCTTCGGAGCCCGTCCCTGCACACTCGCACCGTTGGTCGAACCCTGTGGCGGCCCGGTCAATGAAGCCGAGGCCGTGCCGTCACCGGCGATGGTTCCGGCCACATGGGTTCCATGCCCTTCGAGATCTGCCAGCACGGTGGATCTCAGCGCCGGAATGGTGTCCACCCGGCCGGCCAGGTCCGGATGGGTCTGGTCCACACCGGAATCGTTGATGTTGATGAGGACGCCGGAACCATCGAGCTCAAGATAGGGTCCGGTGTTGTTCAGATTCGTTACAGAGCCGAGTGCGACACCAGTCAGGTCGTTGGCAAGCACCCGGGGATTCCACCGCTCAATCATCATCACGCCCGGCAGCTGCGCGAGTTCGACGAGGCGGTTGCCGAGACCGCTGACCGTGATCAATTGTCCGAATGGCCCCCGCTCGCGGAAAACGTCGGTCCCGCCCAGCGCGACGATGGCGGGGACCGTGTTCGCCGGGTCGGCCACGGTGACGATCAGCTGCTGATTTTCGGCGGCCGGCAATTCCGCCAGCGCCTGATCCAAAAGCTGCGGTTCGAGCTTGAAGGCCGGGGCAAACGGCAGCACCGCCGCGACCTCCGGGCTCGACGCCGCCTGTTCCATCGCGGCACGGCTGCCGCGCACCAGATACGCGTTGTTGGGGATGTAGGAGACGATTTCCATCCCCGCCTCCCGCAACTGCCGGCGCAGCGATTCGCTCAGGACGCCGTGGGACTGCACCACGTAGGCGCCGGGATCTTCGCCGGCCTCCAATCCCGCCGGGAGCTGGAGCGGCACGCCATTCTCGGTATCCACGAGCGCGTTGCGCAGATTCAAGGCCCGGTCATGACGCACGAGTTCATCCAGCGTGGCCGGGGTGTTGCGGAAGCGGTTGGTAAACTTTGCGTCGGGAAACGTGCGCGCCTGCCCGGGTTGCCAACGTTCCACCGGCACCCATTTCTGAGCGGCGGGAACCGCCGGAACTGTCGGGGCCGGCCGGACCGGCGAAGGTGCCGCGGGCCCGCTTTGCGCGAGTTCATTCGATACGGAGCTCCGGTTCCGGCTCCGGGCAACGCGCTCGCCCGCCTGCCACGTCAGCAGGCCGCAGAGGAGAACCAACGCGAGCAGGGCAAATCGTTGACGACGGGAAGCAGGCATAAGCGCAGCGGACGGGAAAAAGTTCAGGGAGTCTGGTAAAGGATCCGGTGATCCTCGACCCGGGTGGTCGGATTGGCGGTGGGCCCCTCGAACCGCAGGAGGGTTTTGGTGGCCACCTCGCCGGTGACCACGTAGTTGGTGACCATCCCGTAGAACGGTCCCGGCCTCAGGAAGAAGGCATTCGGCGCCGGCTTCAGCGACTGGCCATACGCGTAAACGGTCACCAGCGGTTCATCGGCACGCAGCAGCGACAGGATCTGCTGCGGCAGGCGTTCGACGACCTCGTCGGTCACCCGGCTCGCCGTCGGATCCGCCACGACAAACGGGGCGCGGTCCGACAGGGTGGGCACACTGAGGATCGAGCCCAGGTTCGTGAAGGTGCCGCCCGGAGCAATCGGCCCGGTGATGCCCGCCGCCAGGAGGTTGGTGGTGTTCAGCATCGTCATCAGGCCGGGGATCACCACGCCGTTGTTGGTATAGCCGGAGATGACCTGCGCCACTTCGGGTGAATCCGGCCGCAGCACAAGTGGCTGCGGATCATTTGCCGACGTCCGGTTGTCGAGCACCGGGACACCGGACAGCACCGCCGCCCACGCCGCCAAATTGGTCTGGTTGACCGCCAGCAGGCCCTTGGCGGCGTTGTCATTGATCGCGGTGGTGAACAGATCGAGCAGCTTCCAGTCCCGGATCGGATGGGTGTTGGCGTTGCCCGCCCACGACGCCCAGTCGTTCATCTCGCCGAAAAACAGTGCCAGCCAAGGTGCGCCATCCAGGCCGTTCTGCTGCCGCAGATCGGCCACCGCCGACTTGAGGTAAACGGTCTGCCAGGGTGTGCCGCGGTGCACTCGGCCAAGCCAGCCCAGATTGGGATACGAAACATGTGCCGGCGCTCCGGGAGTCTGGGCCAGGAATCGCCAGTTATCCGGCGAGACAATCTGTGGATCCTTGAAGGCCAGGTTATTGCGCACCACGTCCGCCACCGCAGTCGCCTGCACGCCCAGCCGGGGCACCCGGCCCCAGGGCGAGAATGCCTCCTGATACCGGCGAGGCCGCCCCGCAGCCCCGCTGGGGGTGGCCACGATCTGGTCAGTCCAGAAATTGGTGGTCAGCGTGTTCGGCCAACCGGCGGACGCCCGGAAGCCCACGGGTCCCATGACGAAGTTCGCCCACCGCCCATCAACCAGGTGCCAGTTGTTGGGCCAGGCGCTGCCATCCTGGAGCATCCGCACGCCATTGCGCTGCACCTCGGCGGCGTAGGCCCCGGGAAAACCCGGAGCCGCCAGTGCGACCGCGGTGTAGCCGGGCAGCAAGTCGTCCTTGTGATAATGCACCAGCGGATCGTTCGCCATCCGGCGGTCCGTGAACACGATCACCGGCGACGGGTTGAAGCCCACCTGCGCGGTGAGTCCGCCGTAGGTGCGGCGGAGGGTATCCGTCGAACTGCCAAAAATGCTCTGCCGATTCGTCGAGTAGAGAAAGAAGTTCAGCCCGTCGATCGCCAGATTGCGGTCCTGAATCCTGACGCCCTGCCCGCGGGCATCCCGCCAGAGCAGATCGAAGTTGCCCCCCAGAAACGCCCCCAACGACATCGCCAGCTGGTTGGTGACACCCATCGTGCCGCCCCCGACCACCCGGTTCGTCATCCAGAAGCGGGACATCTCCCCGCCGGCCCGCTGCCCAACGGACGATCCGGCGATGGAGATCCCGCCCGGACCGGCCTGACCGCCGAGATAGCGGGTGATGTTGGTCTCATACGTGATGCTCTCCATCGAGACCACATCCAGGAGACGGCCGGCGGCGGAGATGGACATCACCATGTGGTTCGTCACCGCCAGCGTGAGCGCGGGCAGGCTGCCCACGTCCACATATCCCGCGTTCGTCTGATTGGCGGCAAACACCCTTCGATTGACCGGATCGAAGATGAGGTCCGTGAGCAAGTTGGTCCGAAATCCCACCACCTGGTTCGATGTCCAGGAACCATTCACGTTCACCGTGCTGTTGAGGATCGTCGGAACCGGGGAATACACCGGGGTGACGGTGCCATTCGGATTCTCAGCATAGAGCACCGTCTGCATGCGGTTGCTTACCGAAACGCTGACCGGCCCGGGAAAATTGATTCCGTAGCTGTTCCACGCCTCCGCTCCAAAGGTGTTGTTCAGCGTGACGCGGTATTGGGCAAAGGTGCGGAACCCGCGACTGTTGACGCCGGTGAATGGAAGTTGTCCGGCGGGCAAGGTCGCACTCGCGGTGGGCTTGGTCACCATCAGCCGGCGGGTGACCTGAACCGCCGTCTGCCAGAATCCCTCATTGAAATTGGGCAATCCCTTCTTTGCCCCCACCACCCAAGGCACCCCGATGACGTTCAGGTCAGTCGTCGGCGTCACTTCACCCGGAAGGCCGAAGTTGGAGTTGCGGACCACCTGCAACGCCTGCTCCGGGGTCAGCCACCGCTGGGCCAGGGGATTCTGGTTTTCCACCAGCGCATAGTCCCCAATCCGCAGCACATCGGGCGTGCGCTCATCCACGTAGAAGCGGGGACGGAACACATGCGGCGCCTGGAGCTGAACCCGGTTGGTGGCGGGGCCGACCGGGGCTCCCAAGTTGTAGGCGGCGGGCGCGTTGGCGAAGTCATAGATGTTCGCCGCCAGCTGCAACAGCCGGTGGGCCTGCGCATCGTAGGTGTAGTTCGTCAGGATGCCGTCCGGAGTGCGGGTCAGCCCATGGACGGGAAATCCATACGGGGCGAAGCTGCGCCGATCACGGGCCACATTGCGGGCGATCTCCGGCGAACGGATGATCGGCAGGCCGTTGGTGAACTCCGTCAGCAGCAACCGGTCCGCCGCGTTGACGAACCAGCTCAGCGGCGTCCACGGCTCAAGGGAGGCGATGGACGCATTCGCGGGCTGGCTCCCGTTGGGATCGTGAGCGTAGTTGAGGTTCAGCTTGGCCCGCCGGTAATAGGTTGGTTGCGGCGTGCCGCCATTCACCCGGCCGTAGGCGGCGTTGAAGCCGGATTCAAACCGCGCGTCCGGCGAATCGGTTCCGAGCTGCGCCAGCGCCCGGTAAAACGTATAGGTGTTGTAGGTGCTGTTGACGTGTTCGTCCCGGAACGCCGGCCGCGCCTGGGTCGAAGTTTCCTGACCGGAAAGCCGCCCGCCAAAGCCGAGGTTCTCGTCGAAAAGCTGGTTGATGTCGGTGAAGCGGCGGCGCTCGTCCGAACCGGACCAGGGCTGGTCGGTGTTGTCATTGTCGGCCGCCGGCTGGAGGGACGGGAACATCACCTCGGAAAACGCCTGGGCAATGGGTCCATCCGCGTAGTTGTCGACAAGGTCGGAGGCGAGGAGGTTGCCCCGGGAACTGCCCATGACCCCGAATTCGTAGCCGAAAAACCGCTCGGCCGTGTCGGACCGCACCGCGTTCCGCCGGAACCGCAGCAGCCGTTCCGCATCCGAAAACGCCTGGCCGGTGCTCTGCGTGGCCGACGCAGTCGAGTAGCTGAAGTCATTGAGCTGCCACACGTTGGTGTTCAGCGCCCGGAGGAAGCCCGCGGCATTCAGCTCCCACGACCCGACTCCCTGATTGCGCAGATAGGCACTGGGCAGCACCACGCCCGGCGCCGGCAGCGTCTCCGCCAGCAGCGGCAGCTTCGCCGAATTGCCGAGAAAGTTCGCATCCAGCGATTTGCCGGTCGGCAGAATCAGGTAGGCAAAGCGGCCGATGAACCGGTTGGTCCCGGAGTGCGGCATGTCCGGATGCTCCAGCACGCCGATCCACTCCGGATCGCCGACGAGCTGCTCGCCGCCCCACGCGGCATTGGTCCGGCCCGCTTGGTCGGTGATCGCGAGGAAACCGTTGGTTTCCGGCCGCCCGTTGCGGTTGAGGTCGAGATAATACCGGAACTCCCAGGGAAAGCGGATGCTGGCATTCGTCTGCACGAACACCGGCGGCCGGGGATTGTAGAACAGGTTGCCCAGCAACCCGGCGTAGGTCACGCGGTCCGCCGCGCTGTTGCCCAGGTCGAAGTTGAACGGGGCCAGCGCACCGCGGTTCTTCGAGTAAGCCACGTTGGTCAGGCTGCCGAACGAGCCCGTGTTCCAGAAATAGCCAAGGCTGAAATTCGTGTTCTGGTAGTTCGTCGAAACCATCAGCCCGTAGGCGAACCGGTTCGAGCTCGTGAACATGCGCCCAATGAGGTCGCCTTTGGCCCGGTTCACCGCCGTGTCGGCCAGCAGGCGGGCGTCAATCTGCTCCCCGTAGGCCGTGACCGAAAGGCGCTCGCGGCGGCTCATGGCGAGGAACGCCACGGCGGTGATGGTCACCACCGACAGCATGATCAGGGTGATGACCAGCGCCACACCGTCACGACGGCGGGGGTGGACGTTTCGGACCGCTGGAGAGGCGCAGTTCATTGCTGGGCGGTGCGCAGGGCGATGCGCTGACGGAAGACGAGGATGTTGGCGAAGTTGCGCGCGAGGAAGCTGGCCTGCAGCGAGGGCGACAGGGACCGGAATTGGGCCAGCAGGCGGGGCGGCATGATGCCCAGTTCCACCTCGACGGCGCTGGGCAGCGCGGCATTGCCGAAGGTGGTGAGGTTCTCGACATCGGGCCCGCTCAGGAAAAACGGCACCACATCGGCCGGAATGTCGTTGGTGAAGGTCACCGTGCGGTCAAGCACGACACCGGATGCGGCGTAGGCAAACACCCGGAAGAAGACCACGCCGTCAATGAGCCGGCTGGCATTCGTCCTGACCGCAGCGTTCGGGCGGTCAAACTCCCGCCAGAAGTTGTTGAAGGTGCGGAAGGCGGTGCCGGGACGCGCCAACGTGGGCGGCGCAAAATCTCCGACCACACCCAGCCTCCCGTTGTTGGCATCCAACACCGGACTCGTGCCGGCAACCTCGTAGCGATACAGCGTGCCGATCGCATTGGTCACCGGCTGCAACGCATTGTTCTCCTCGGCGACGAACAGGCCAAATCCCGGACTCACCCCCACATCCGGCCGGCAGAGCAGGAACAGTTCATGGAAGGCCGAATCCCGGGTGAAGTCGTCGCCAATGCCATTGATCACACTGTCGGGGTAGGTCCGGCGGATCACGAGATTGTTGGTCACGGCCGGCACCCCGCTGGCCCACGCCTTTTCGATGTCCCGGGTGATCAGTTCCATTGCCGCCCGGCCCGCCTCGGAGACGTCCGATTGACCGGCATTGGCGCGCAGTGCCTTCTGCGTCTGGTCGAACATCGAATAAAGCGACAGCACGACGATGGACATCAGGCCCACCGCCACCAGCACCTCCAGCAGCGAGAAGCCGGAGTGTCGGCGGGGACGCGGTATGGAATGTGGCGAATTCATGCGCGAAGGGCCGTCATTGCAGGTCCAGAGAACCGGTGTTCAGACGGCGCCGGAAGATGCGGCTCCTGAAGATCTGGGAGGTTCGTTCGCCGGGCAGGATGTGTTCGACCAACTGGCCGGCGATTTGCGTGTGATACGATTTCTGGCTGTTGCCCACCCGGAATTCCCCCGCCGACTGATACACCGGCCACTGGAACGTCAGGCGCACATCATAGATCGGGCGCTGTCCAAAATCCCGGCCGACGAAGGGCGGCTGCGTTTCCGGTCCCGACGGCATCAGGCTGATCTCGGCCGTCACCTGATAGCGGAACGCAAAATCCAGCCGGTCAGTCCGCGGCGTGCCGGTGGCCACCGGCCGGACCTTTTCATCCAGCGGGCCGGTAAAGGCCCGCATCTGGGCGATGACCTGGTTGGTGCCAAAACGATCCTGCCGCACATCCAGCTTCGGCAGCGACAGCAACCCCACGATGTCCTCCGGCAGCAACTGCCGCCCGGCAGGCACCTGATCCAAACCGCTCAGCGGGGAATTCGCCGGCCAGTCGAAGAAACGCCCGCGAAACGCCGCGATGGAGGCCGCCCCGTTGGTCGGTTGGTGGGTCACCACGATGTAGTCCAGGTAGTTGGTCAGCTCGTGATAACGCATCGAGCCGCCCCGGATGGCATCCAGCAGAATCTGCGCTTCCTGATCGATGATCGTGTCCTCGCGGTTCTGTTTCTGGACATTGAGGCCGGTTGGCATCACGCCCATGATCGCCACCATCGCGATGGCCACGATGGCGATGCACAGCGCGATTTCGACCATCGTGAACGCCGCCGCCCCCGTGGGGACGCCCCGATTTCGCCGGCTGGTTGGGAAGAGTCTCATTTCGTCTCCGGCTTGAAGAGTTTGGAACGGCCGGTCAGCGCGGCGATCCGGAAGATGCTGTTGGTGCCGTTGTTCAAGGGCGTCTGGACGTAATCCACCGGGCGGGAGAAATCCGGCGGCCCGGGCACCTTGGAGGCGGGATTGGCCGAAGGCAGCCGGGGAATGAAGACGCTGCCAAAGCCCAAGGTCAGGAACTGGTTGGTCGGAATGCCGCCAAAGTTGTGCAAGCGGCCGGTGGAATCGAAGGCGATGAACGGCAGGGAAAATCTCGGAATCGCATCCACCGGATCACCCAGACGCGGGGCGATGGGGAACGGAAAAAGGCCGGTCGGCAGCGAGGCGTTCAGGCCGTTGGGAAACTCCCCCAGGCGCCCCTCGGGAATTGTGAAGGACATGTTCGGGGGAAACACGATCCCGTCGGGCAGCTCCCGCCAGTCGGTCAGGTATCGGGGCCGGCGCACGCCGGGCTGTTCCCCCACCGACTGTTCGGTGTAAATTGCGTAGCTGGTGAACTGTCCGGCGACGGTGTTGGTGAAGGCCCGCAAGGCCCGGTCCTTCAGCTCGGGAAGCGCATTCAGGTCCGGCGAGGAGTTGAGTTCACCGGCGTGATTTTGGAGATTCTGGGCTGCGGTCAGAAAGCCGTTGTCACCCGGCGTGGGAGGCACCGCGAACACGAGGTAGACCAGCGACCGGTTCTTGATCGCGTATTGCCGGGCCAGACCGATGTCATCCGCCATCTGCCGCTCCGCCGCCGCGAGGGCGTTGCCCTGGCCGAATCCCTTGAAGGCCGGCACGCTCAACGCCGCCAAGGCGCCGATGATGGCGAGCACGATCAGCAATTCGATCAGCGTGAACGCGCGGACGGCGGAAGCTGGGGAAAGGCGGCGGCGCATGGGCTTTGGTGGTGGGTTCTCCAGTCCGGCTTCAGCGCCAGCTGTAGATGTTGTCCTTGTTCACGCCCACCCCGGGGTCGGCGTTGAAGTCAATCTTGCCATCTTCACCCAACGAAATGACCAGGGCGCTCTCCGAAATGGTCCGCGCGCCATTCAGCACGGTGCGGTTGTCGAAGGGATCCTTGACCCGGTTGTCGTAATCCAAGTCCAAGATCACGATGTAGGGGTAGCCCCACGGATCGCGGAAGATCATATCCGCCTCCGAGATGCCACTCGGAGAAATCCCCCGGGCCACCTTGGTGTTGAGATAAACCTGTTTCTGCGGATTCAGGTCGTGATTGAAATTCACGGCCTGTCCTCCAGCGTCGGCGACAACCGCGTAGCCGACGCCGGCGGTTCCTGGCCGGAACGTGTTCGCTTCCAAAGCCTTGTCCGTGAGGATGGCCATCAGCTCCGCGTTGCTCACCTGCCAGGGCGCACCCGAGAGGTTGCCGACGCCCGTATAGGCGTTCCGTTTGGAACTCAGCACCTGTGCCCCGTTCTGGGACGTGCCATAGGTGAAGTCAGGCACCTGTGGAGTGACTGCCGCGCGGGTGTTTCGGGAAGCGGGCAACCGCCCGGTGGTGGTTTGGTAAGCCTTGACCGCTCCAACGATGTTGGCGGCGTCCACTTTGGCCTGCTTCTTCCGGGCGTTTTTGGAAACTTGGGTCACAGCCGGGAGGAGCATTCCGGCAAGGATCGCAATGATCGCGATGACGACCAGCAACTCGATCAACGTAAACCCGCGCGACGCACGACGGGGATGAGAGGAGAGGTTCATGGGGAGAATCGGTTGGGGAATCAGTTCTTCCAGTTGCCGATGATGCGGCGCTCGCCCTTGACGACGATCTCCGCCCACAGGTCAAAGCTGTTCGGGTTGTTGGTGGGATTGGTGGAAACGTAGCGCCAGGGATTGAGGCCCGGATTGGTGGGCACCGGCGCCGGGAACCGGGAATCGTTCAGCGGCCACGAGATGCCGGCAGCTTTCTTGCCGGAGGCGTCGCCCGAGTGCCCCACGGCGAGCAGCTCAAAATCCACATAACCGGAGACCGTGGGACTGCGGAAGATTTCACAGACCTGGCCGTCCTTGAACTCACGGCTGAACAGGCGGCGTTTGGTCTGACGGTCCGCCGGGGTAAGCGCAGGACCGGCGGCCCCGACCGGGCGGGGGACCGCATTGACCAATCCTTCGCGGCCAGTCAGGGCACTCAACGTCAGTGAAGCCACTTCCACCTCATCGTCCGCCGTGATGAAGCTTCCGCGCTGGTTGTCCACCAACGCGCCCGTCAGTTCGTAATAGAGCGTGTTCATCACCGGATCCACCGCCGTGGCCGGCTGCCCGTTGTAGTTGGTCGCGTAGGCATGGTCCGGCGGAAAGACGCCAAAACGGGCCTTGTAAGACTCGATGGCCGTGACCAAGCCCGCGAGCTCAGCGCGCACCCGGGCTTCCTTCATTTTCGCCGAGGCAACGGGCGCCAAGCCAACCACCATGCCCGCCAGGACCGAAATGATGGCGATGACCGTCAGCAGTTCGATCAAGGTGAACGCCCCCTCGCGGCCGCCTTCCGGGAAGCATCCGCCAGCGGGGCGTTTCATGGCTGTAAACATACGCGGTGAAAAATGTGGGTTGAGCCTCGCGGAATTCCTACCGGTCCTTCAATTCCTTTTCCATCCGTTCACTGAGCCACTGCTTGATCATGCTCTGGTAGTTGAGGTAGCGCTCGCGGGCCAACCGCTTGATCCGCGCCAGCATCCGCGGATCCATCCGCAGCGTGATGGTGACCGACTCGGACTGCTCGGAGGCCATGGCCTTCGCCGCCTCCATGAGCCGCAGTTCGATCTGCGAATCCGCCCAAAATGCCGCTTCGGCCTGTTCACTGTCGAACAGCGGCACCTCTTCCCAAGAACTGAGCACCGGCAATGACATCGGTCACGACTCCAAATTCTGCCGCAACAACCGCTGGTAGAAGAACTCTTCGGCCTCGGTGAACGCCCGCGCGACAATCACCCGAATCATCCTTCCGTTCGTCCGATACACACTGAAAACCCCCTGCCCTCCCCCGGTCTTGCCCAGGTTGAAGTAGCGAGCCTGCACACTGAACCGTGGCGAATCGGGCAGCAGCCGGACGGCGAAAGGATCCTCGAACGACTCCTCGATTTCGCGGGTCGTCAGAGTTTCGCCCACCTCGAAGGGCGGATTGTTCCAATCAAAGTCCACGCTGCGTGCTGTAAAGCCATAGCCAGTGCGGTGTAACTACTTTGTATTTACACGCGACCCAGTTCTGGCGTCAAACGGAAACCTAGAAAAAGAGCGGCCACCGGGTTGGGTGGCCGCTCTGGCAAAGAACTCTTCGGGTTATTCGCCCTTGTCGCCGCCGCCTTCATTGCCACCGAGCTGATCGATCAGGCTGATCAGCGGCAGGAACAGTGCGATGACGATGGAACCGACAATCACGGCGAGGAACACAATCATGATCGGCTCCAGCAGCGAGGTCATCGCCGCCACCGCGTTGTCCACCTCGTCGTCATAGTTGTCGGCAATTTTCAGCAACATTTCCGGCAGGGCGCCGGTCTGCTCACCGACGTCCACCATGGAAATTACCATCGGCGGGAAGACCCCGGATTTCTCGAGCGGGGCGGTGATCGTTTCACCTTCCTTCACGCTTTCGTGAATCGCCTGCACGGCCGCCGCCACGACCATGTTGCCGGCAGTCTCGCGGACGATGTTGAGCGCCTGGAGAATGGGCACGCCTGAGCTGACCAGTGTGCCGAGCGTCCGGCAGAACCGGGCGATCGCCACCTTGGAGATCACGTCGCCCAAGACCGGCAGGTGCAATTTGATCTTGTCCCAGATGTATTGGCCCTTCTTGGTCTTCAGGGCCACCTTGAACACGATCACAAAGGCCACAATCGCCCAAATCACCGGACCGGGGAAAATTGGCAATCCGAACGGCGCGGCGTCTCCGATCAGGATGGTCTTCTCCTTCAGGGTGTTGGAAATATTCAGCACGAAGAGCGTGAACTCGGGCATTTTCCCGTCGCCAAGCAGGTCGGAGAAGATCTGCTGGAACTTGGGCACGACCACGATCATGAGCAGGGCCAAAATGCCCAAGGCAACAATCATGACGGCCACCGGGTAGAACATGGCGGCAATGACCTTGCCCTTGATCTTCTCCGCCTTCTCCATGAACTCCGCGAGACGGTTGAGCACGACTTCGAGCACGCCGCCCAACTCGCCGGCGCGCACCATGTTCACGAACAGCTTGTTGAAGACCTTCGGATGCTGGGCCAACCCCTCGGAAAAGGTGCTGCCACCCTCAATGGACAGGGAGAGATCGCCAAGGATCCGCTTCAGAGTCGGATTACGCTCCTGCTTCTGGAGCACGCGCATGCCGCGGAGCAGGGGCAAACCGGCGTCCACCAGAGTCGCCAGCTGACGGGTAAACGTGCACAGCACCTTGGCCTTCACCTTTCCGCCCATCCCGGGAATGCGGATGTTGAGGTTTATGCCCTTTTTCGCACCGCCCCCGCCGCCGGGTGCCGCCGCCGGTGCGCTACCGCCCTTCGAGTCCTTCTTGTCCTTGGGTTTCTCCGCCTCGACCACCTTGGTCGGGAAGAAGCCCATTTCCTTGAGCCGGTTGATCGCGTCGTTCTGCGAGGCGACTTCCAAGGTGCCCTTGGTCTCCTTGCCCCGCGAATCCATCGCAACGTAGTTGAACTTCGGCATATCGATCCTTTCCAGACTCCGGCTCAGGTGTATTTCAAGATTTCCTCAACGGTGGATTCACCGTCGAAAATGTTGCGCAAACCGTCATCGCGCAGCGTGACCATGCCCAGCTCGATGGCCTTTTGGCGCAGGACCACCGTGGGCGCGCGTTCGTTGATCAGGGTGCGGATGGGGTCCGTGACCACCAGCAGCTCGTAGATGCCTTTGCGGCCCTTGTAGCCGGTATCATGGCAGGTCGGGCAGCCGCGTCCGTAGAAGAAGCTGCGGTCGCCGATGTCGTGCGGCGAGAGGTTGAGGTGGGAAAGCTGGCTTTCGGTGGGCTCGAACGGCGTGCGGCAGTTCTTGCAGACCTTGCGGACCAGTCGCTGGGCCAGCACCGCCAGCAGGGTCGAGGAAATCAGGAACGGCTCCACCCCCATGTCCACGAGACGGGTGACGGCGCCGGAAGCGTCATTGGTGTGCAGCGTGGACAGCACCAAGTGACCGGTCAGCGACGCCTGGATCGCAATCTGCGCGGTTTCCAGGTCGCGCATTTCCCCCAGCATGATGATGTCGGGGTCCTGACGGAGGAACGCGCGCAGGGCCTTCATGAAGGTCAGGCCGCCGCCCTCGTTGACCTGCACCTGCATGATGCCCTCGATGTCGAACTCGACCGGGTCCTCGACCGTCAGCAGCTTGGCGTCAATCGTGTTGATGCGTCTTAGACAGGAGTAAAGCGTGGTCGTTTTGCCGGAACCGGTCGGGCCGGTCACCGCGAAGATCCCGTTCGGCTGGTTGATCGTTTCGCCGACGAAATCAAAGATGCTCTTGGGCAGGCCCAACGATTCCAGCTCCAGATTTACCGCCCCTCGGTCGAGCACACGGAGCACGACCGACTCGCCGAAGGCGGTTGGCAACGTGGAGACGCGGAGGTCGATCTGCTTGCCGGCGATGTTGACCGAAATGCGGCCGTCCTGCGGCAGACGGCGCTCCGAGATGTTCAGGTTCGCCATGACCTTGATGCGGGAGGTCACGGGTGCCGCCAGGTGCTTGGGCGGCGGGGACATTTCGTAGAGCGCGCCGTCCACGCGGTAGCGGATCTTGAACTCGTCCTCGAACGGTTCGAAATGGATGTCGCTGGCCCGGTCCTGCACCGCCTGCATCAGGATCAGGTTCACAAACTTGACGATCGGCGCGTCGCCGGCACCGGCATCAATCGTGATGCCGGCGGATTTCACTTCCTCCACCGGTCCGGTGTCGGCGCCCAGCTCCTTGAGCATCTCCGCGTAACCGGACGAGGCGGCCTGATTGGGATAGAACTTCTCCAGGGCCTTCTGAATCGCAGCCGGATCCGCCACCACCAGTTGAATCTGGAATTTCACCGAGAATCCCAGCTCGTCCACCGCGGCCGGATTGAGGGGATCCATCATGGCAATCTGCACCGTGTCCCCGTAAAGGGCGACGGGCACACACTGATACATCCGCGCGCTTTCGGTCGGCACGGCGGCTATCACTTCCGGCGTCATCGCTTCCTCGTCAATCGTGACCACCATCGTGCCCAGCTGGTCGGCCACGATCTGGAGCAGCGAATCGCCGTCAATCAGGCCGTAGTCCTGGATCACCTGGACGACCGGTTTGCCGCTGCGGAGATGCTCCTGCATGACCTCTTCCATCTGGAGGTCGTCCAGCATTCCCCGCTCGCGGACGAGCGCCAACAGCGGATCGGATACGGCTTCGGACATAGGCTATTTTTGGCCGGCGGCCGCAGCGGCCGCCTTCGCCAGCTTCACTTCCTGGAGTTTCTGGATGATGGTCGTCGGATCCTGTGCCTTGGTGATGACCTCCTCCTCGGCGATCATGCCCGCCTCGTATTTCTCGAGCAGGAAGGAGTCGAGGGTCACCATGCCGAACTTCGCGCCGGTCTGGATGTCGGACTGGATCCGGAACGTCTTGTTGTCGCGGATGAGCGCGCCGATGGAGGGCGTGTTCACCATGATCTCGAACACCGCCACGCGGCCCGGCTTGTCGATCCGGGGGATGAGCAGCTGGGAGATCACCGCCTGCAGCACCGTGGACAGCTGAATGCGGATCATTTCCTGCTGGTTGGTCGGGAAGGCGTTGGTGATGCGGTCAATGGTCTTGGCCGCGCCGGTGGTGTGCAGCGTGCCGAACACCAAGTGGCCGGTTTCGGCGGCGGTGATCGCCGCCTCCATCGTTTCCAAGTCACGGAGCTCACCGACCAGGATGCAGTCCGGGTCCTGGCGCAGCGCACGACGGAGTGCCTCGGCGAAATTCGGCACGTCCACGTTGACCTCGCGCTGGGTGATCACCGCCTTCTTGTGCTTGTGATAATACTCGATCGGATCCTCGATGGTGATGATGTGGGCCTCGTCACGCTCCTCGTTGATGATGTTGATCATCGAGGCAAGCGTCGTGGTCTTGCCCGACCCGGTGGGTCCGGTCACCAAAATCAGACCGCGGGGCTTCCACAGCAGTTCCTTGACGCTCGGCGGGATGCCGATCTGCTCCATTGTCAGCAACTTCGAGGGAATTTGCCGCAGCACGAGGGCAAAATTTCCCTTTTCCTTGAAGGCGCTGACGCGGAAGCGCGCCAGCTCGCCGAACGCAAAGCCGAAGTCCGCACCGCCCTTTTCGCGGATCTGCTGGATATGGTCTTCCGAGGTGATGGAACGCATCAGCTCTTCGGTATCCTCCGGCTTCAGCACGGGACCTTCCACCCGATGGAGAATGCCGTGGAGACGGATGACCGGGGGAATGCCCACCCGGATGTGCAGATCGGCAGCGCCTTCCGACACCACCAATTGCAACAGATCAGACATTTGATACGACATGGCGAAATCCTTGAACTCGAGTATTGGGGGTAGCGACCGTGCAGTTCGTTCAGCAGTTACGTTGCCACCGTTCAGTGGTCAGTGACGGTGGCGCGGATGACTTCTTCGGCCGTGGTGAGCCCGGCCAACACCTTGCGGGTTCCGTCCTCGCGCAGGGTCCGCATCCCCATCTCGCGAGCCTTGTTGCGCAGCACGTTGGCCGGAACTTTTTCGAAAATCAGGCGGCGGGCCTCGTCATTGATGTTGAAGATCTCGAAGATGCCGAAACGCCCCCGATGCCCGGTCCGGTTGCAGTCGGGGCACCCGCGGCCCTTCTTGGGCGTGGCCTGCGCCAGCATTTCCGGGCTGATGCCCAAGGCGTGGCACTCGGCATCCGACGGGGCACTGGGGCCGATGCACTGCTTGCAGATTTTCCGCACCAGACGTTGGGCCATCAGGCAGCGCGCGGATGACGCTACCAAGAAGGGCTTCACGCCGATGTCGATCAGACGGGTGACCGCGCTCGGAGCATCGTTGGTGTGCAGTGTGGAGAACACCAGGTGACCGGTCAGCGACGCGTTGATCGCGATGGATGCCGTTTCTAAGTCACGGATTTCGCCAAGCATGACGACGTTGGGCGCCTGACGCAGCATGGAACGGAGGGCCGCCGCGAAGGTGAAGCCGATGTGCTCGTGGACCTGGACCTGGTTGATGCCCGCCAGCATGTATTCCACCGGATCCTCGACCGTGATGATCTTGCGGTCAGGCCGGTTGATGTAATTGAGACAGGAATACAGCGTGGTCGTTTTGCCTGAACCGGTCGGACCGGTGACCAGCAGGATGCCGTCCGGCAATGCCACCATGCGCTCGAAGTTCGCCTGATCGTCCGCGAAGAATCCCAGTTCGGCCAAACCCAGCTTCAGGCCGGACTTGTCGAGAATACGCATGACGATTGATTCGCCATGCTGGGTGGGCAGGCAGTTGACGCGGAGGTCAATGAACTTGCCGCCCACGTTGCACTGGATACGACCGTCCTGCGGGATGCGTTTTTCCGCGATGGACATGCCCGCCTGGATTTTCAGGCGGGCGATGATGGGCGCCTGAAGCCGCTTGGGCAGGTCGGGCTGCTCCACGCAGACACCGTCAATGCGAAACCGGAGACGGAACCGCTTGGCCAACGGCTCAAGGTGAAGGTCGGAGGCGCGCTTCTTGAAGGCATCGACGATGAGCTGGTTGACCAGCTTGATGATCGGGGCATCCGCATCCACCTCTTCCTGATCCGCGCCAACATCCCCCTTCATCGCGGACACCTCCACTTCACCTTCGGTGATGTCCTGGATCATCTTGGCGATGCCGCCGTCATCCTTGGAGGACCCGCCATAGTAGCGACCGATGGCCGACTCGATGTCGGAGGCACCCGTCACCCGGAGTTCAATCTCCTTGTTCAGGGCGTGCCGCAGGCCGTCCACCGTGTCGATGTCGGACGGATCGGCAAGGGCCACAATTACCGCGCCAGACTCGCTTTGGGCCACCGGAACGGCGTTGAAGCGCTTTGCCACGTGCCGCGGAATCAATCCGATCACGTCGTCGCCCAGGCGTTGCTCGGACAAATTGACCGCCTCCACCCCGAAGTAGGTGGCTTTGGCCATGGTGACCATCATCGGATCGAGCGAACCGCCCTTCACGATGGTGTCGAGCACTCCCTCGCCATTGGCTTCCGCTTCTGCCCGGCCGGCTTCCACCTGCTCGTGGGTCAACAGACCCATGTCGAGCATGGTATCAATCAGGTAGTCGTCTTTTGCTGCCACAGGTCGATCCAATCCACCGTCCTTGCGGCGCCAAGCATGGGCTCCGGGGAACGAGTGCGGGTGAGTTAATGAACGCGAACAACGAAAGTCAAACGCTGAGCCCGAATCCGGTCTGTTTTCAGCCACTTACGGGAGACGGCTCAACATTTACACGCGTCAACGAATTCGCGCAAGGAACCGCTGCTTCGCACTGCAACCTGATGGTCGCGTCCGGAATCCCGCGCGGCGAACCGCGCCCGGTCACTCAATTCCCAGCAGCCGGCGGCCTTCGGCGGTGATCATGCTCTGATGCCACGGCGGATCCCAGACGATCTCCACGCTGGCATCTTCCACGCCTGGAAGCATCAGGATCTTCTGCTGCGCGTCGCCGGCAATGGTCGCACCCATGCCACAACCGGGAGCAGTCAGGGTCATCTTGACGAACACCTTGCGGTTTCCGCTGGGCAGCACCTCGATGCCCATGTCGTAAACCAGCCCCAAATCCACGATGTTGACGGGGATCTCGGGGTCATAGCAGGTCTTCAACGTCTCCCACACCATCGCCTCCGTCACCGTCTCGCCCGAACTGGCCGGGGTCGCAACCGGTTGGTCCACGCTCAGTCCCAACGCATCTGCATCCTTGCCGGAGATCCGAAACAGCGCGCCTGCGGCGTGAACGGTGTAGGTCCCACCCAGAGTTTGGGTGACATCCACTTCGGTCCCTGCGGGCAGGGTCACCGTGTGGCCGGCCGGAATCTGAACCGCCTGGCAATCGCGACTCAGCGTGACAGTCGAAAGCGTGGTCATGACGGCCGACCGTAGCGCCTTGGCGCCCACCGCCAAGTGAATGCTCCGAAAAGTCTCACGGCCCAAGCCCGGCAACCGACCGGACACGACTATTGCCCGCGTTCGGGGTGCCTTCTAGCTTGCCGCGCATTTTTTCGCACACGTCGTCCAATGAACGAACCGCAGAATCCGACTCCCCCGGCGGCCGATACGGCCGCCGCGCCGCTGACGGCCGAACAGATCGAGCAACTTCGCACCCAGGCGGCCCAAGCTGCCGAACACTACGACCGGCTTCTGCGCCTCACCGCTGATTTCGACAATTTCAAGAAGCGGGCCGCCCGGGAACGGGACGAGACCCGCCGGGCTGCCATCGAAGGTGTGCTGACCAAGTTCCTCCCCGTGCTGGACAATTTCGACATGGCGCTAGCCGCGACCGACCAGGCGAATGCCTCCGTCGAAACCCTGAAAGTGGGCATCACGATGATTCACAGCCAGTTGCGCCAGGTTTTCGGCGACAGCGGCGTGGAAGCCGTTGATGCCTTGGGGCAATCTTTCGACCCGGCTATCCACGAAGCCGTTTCCCAGAAAGAAACCACCGAAGCACCTGACGGTCAGGTCGTGCAGCAACTCCGCAAAGGCTACCGCCTGAAAGACAAGCTGCTCCGCCCGGCCACCGTGGTGGTCGCCAAATCCCCCGCGGCCAACCCTGCCCAGTCCTAACCCATGGCCGCCCCCAAACGCGACTATTACGAAGTCCTCGGCGTGGACAAAAACATCTCCGCCGAGGAGCTCAAAAAGGCCTACCGGAAGCTGGCCATCAAGTATCACCCGGACAAAAACCCCGGGGACAAGGCCGCCGAGGAAAAGTTCAAGGAACTGGGCGAGGCCTACGAAGCCCTGAGCGATCCGCAGAAGCGAGCGGCTTACGACCAATATGGACATGCCGCGTTTGATCCACGGGCCCGGGCGTCCAGTGCCGGACGGGGTGGATTTCACGATCCCAATGACATTTTCCGGCAGGCCTTCGGCGGCGGCGACCTCGGGTCAATCTTTGAGCAGTTCTTCGGCATGGGCGGCGAAGACCGGGATCCGACTGGTCCCGCCCGTGGTTCCGATCTGCGTTACGACATGGAGATCAGCCTCGAAGAGGCGGTTTCGGGCGTCGAAAAGGAGATCACCGTCAACAAGCCCGCCGCCTGCGACCATTGCGACGGCACTGGTGCCGAGCGGGGCAGCAAACGCATCCGCTGCATTCAGTGCGCCGGACGAGGCCGGGTCGTCGTGTCCCGAGGCATTTTCAGCATCCAGCAGGCTTGTCCCCGCTGCGAAGGCGCCGGCGAGGTCCTGGAGCGCCCGTGTAAAGCCTGCCGCGGGGACGGCCGCGTCACCAAGGCGGCCAACATCAAATTGCGCATCCCAGGCGGCGTGGATACCGGCACCCGCCTCCGTTCCACCGGCAATGGCGAGGCTGGCCAACGGGGCGGACCGGCGGGCGACCTCTACGTCGTTCTGCACGTTGCCGAACACGACGTCTTCAAACGCGAGGAAGACAACCTGTTCTGCGAAGTCCCCATTTCGTTCACCCAGGCGGCGTTGGGGGCGGAACTCGACGTCCCCACCCTCACCGGCAAGGCCCGCATCGTCGTTCCCGCCGGCACCCAGACCGGGGCGATGTTCCGCCTCAAGGGTCGGGGCGTGAAAAGCCTCCAGGGCCACGGCGTCGGCGATCTTTTGGTCAAGGTGGCGGTCGAGGTCCCGACCAAGCTGAATCACGCCCAGCGCGCCAAGCTCGAGGAATTCGCGAAGCTCTGCGACGAAAACGTCAACCCACAGTCCAAGAGCTTCTTCGATCGGGTGAAGGAATTCCTTGGCTAGACTGTCGGCGAAAACCCCGGCTGGCCGCGGCTCAGGGCGTTCGTCGCAGGAAGAACGCCCCTGACTCCGCCGCCGGCCGAAACACACCGCCTTCAGGGAACTTCGCAGGCGTTGGCTGCTGGGACCATGGACCGCCTGCCGTGGGTGCGGACCAAAGTTCGTAAGCTGCGGAGTCCGTTGCCGGCCAGCTCACTCTGACACCGGTGGGCAGGAATGAAATCACCGGCACAAACGGATCGTTGGCCTCGGTGGGATCACTGCCTTGCAGTTGTTCCGCGGCATTGTTCCAACCATCGCCATCAGGATCGTCCTGCGGCCCCGCCGCCAATCCTGCGAACCACCGGCGCTCCCAGTCATCATCCAATCCGTCTGCGTCGGCATCGGTGATGGTTACGCCGTCCAATTGGAGTTCCGCTTCATCCAAGGTGCCCGCAATACCGGCGGCCAGGCCGATGTCCGTCACCGCCAGCGTCCAGGTGCCCAGGCTGCTTTCTCCCAGGTGGAGGGTTGAGCCGTAGGTCCATTCGCCAAGCGGCGGATCGTCCACGGTGCCGGGCCGTTGCAAGACGCTGAGCGTGCCCGCCGGCGAACGCAGGGTGACGCGCAGGTCGCCCTGCCGCGGATGATCCCAGCGCAACCGCAGGCGGACATGCTCCACCAGCAGCGGTTCGGTGACCGCGAAGGTGCGCACGGCGGAGTCGAGAACCAGGCGGGCGCGCACCGTCGGATTGGTCGCGACCAGTGCCCGGAGGGCCGCGCCGTCGCTCAATCCGACGCAGGCCGCGGGAATGCGTGTGAAATCCGTATCCAGCATCAGCACCCGTTCGGTCGTGCCGACGTTGTTGGCGATCAGGGCGAACGCCGCGCCGGCAGCGGTCGCATTGTTCAGCTTCGTATTGAAAGGGGTTCCGCCACGGCGCAATAGGGCGCCCGCCCCCCCGAGCGTCGGCAGGCCGGAATCGCCGGTGCCGGCGTCAATCAGCGGCACCTCTGCCGTTGGTGAGTCGGGATACCGCCCGGTGCCGCCAGTCGCCGGCAGACTGTGAAAGTTCTCCGGAACACCGTCGCCAGACACCCGCACCCGGAATCCCTGGTCAGGAATCACCGTGCTGTTGGTGTCGAGCGAGGCGTGACGAACCGTCGCCGGTCGGTTTTGCCAACGCTGCGCCAGCCGAACCGCTGCCCCGGCATCCACCACACCGAATCCGGTGTTGTGACTCACCCGCAGGCCGGCGCCATTCACCTGCAGGTCCGGATCGGTCGTATCCACCTGACGCGCCGTCAGCGCGAGAATCTGCTGCACATCGCGCCAGCCCAGTTGCGGGTTCGCGGCCAGCATCAACGCCACCACTCCCGACACGACCGGCGCCGCCGCCGAAGTGCCGACGAACGCCGAGCTGCCAAAAAGGTAGTCCGCCGAGGTCGGATCGCCCGGATCCACCACGCGATTGTCGCCCCTGGGGCCACGGGGATCGGTCGTGATCAGTCCAGCAAAGCCGCCGGTGTCTTCTCCGCCCGGCGCCGCCACGAGGATGCAGGCCCCGGTCACACTGTAACTCGCCACGCGGCCATCGGACCGGACCGCGGCCACGGTGATGTGCAGCAGGTCGTTGGCGTAGGCATCAATGTTCGCGTCGCCCACGCCGTCGGCGAAGTTGTAGTCCTCAATCCGCATGTTGCCGGCGGAACGCACGAACACGACGCCCCGGCCGGAACGCCCGGCGGTCACCGCATTGGAAATCGCCTGCGCCTGAATCGCGGGCATTTCCAGGAACAGGAAATCCGAGTTGCCCCACGAATGGCTTTGCACAGCCAGCACGTCGTTCCGATAGGCGAACACTTCGGCCAATCCTGCATCGTCGAGGATTTCATCCGCGGCGTTCCAGATGACCAACGCCCCCAAGCCGGCCTGCGGCGCCACGCCGGAAATGCCGACGCCGTTGTCACCGCGCGCCCCGATCAGGCCCGCGACCGCGGTGCCGTGGTAATACGAGCTCCGCATGTGGGCACCCGAATCGGAGTCCGTGAAGAAATTCCGGCTCGGCGCCGTGAGGTTCGGCACCAGATCCGGATGCGCCAGATCGAGTCCGTCGTCACCGATGCCCACCAGCACGCCTGCGCCCCGCGTGATGGCCCACGCGCCGCGGGCGTTGATGGTGGCGGCTAAGTCCACGGCTCCGTTCACCGGCTGAACCGGATCCAAGTGTGCCTGCCGTGGGTAATATGGATCATTGGGCGCGGCCGAATACGCGAAGTGCCGCCGGATTGCGGGACGGGTCACCGGGCGGGCCCATTCCACGTCCTCGCGCAACGCGAGCGCTTCGGCTTTCTGCCGCGCCGCCAGCGGAGTGGCGCATTCCACGACGTAAGTCCGGGCATCGAGAATCGGCCTTCCCGGATTTCCCTGCTCGGACTGCCAGGATTTCACCGCCGCCGCATCGCGGAACCGAACCAACAGGCGGCGTCCCAGTGGAAGCGCCCGCCTCCCACCGCGGGATGGGGTGCGAAATCCTTCCACCAGTTTTCCCTCCGCCGCGGACGTGAGAGAAGGCGGAGCCACCTGGGGCCCCGGCACCAGCGCCTCCCGCGGGCGCAACGGCTCTGCACCAAATGCGCAGAGCACGGCAGGCAACAGCCACGCGCAGCGAAACGGAAGGTTGGTCACGCGGTCAAACTAGCAAATCCCACCCGGAAAGTCGTGCCCGGAAAACCGGCACGGGAACCGCTAGGCAATCACCGATCATCCACCCCGTTTGCAGGAGGCCCCATGGAACCCACCATCCCTTCCCCCGCTCCCGAGTCACCCCACATTCCGCTTCCGCCGCCTCATGATTGGCGGTGGTGGGCCCGCCGACTGCTGGTCTGCAACCCGTTCTTCCTCGTCAGCGCGGCCCTGTTGCTGTTCGCCATCAACCGCCTGTCCACCGACCCGGGCTTCCTCGGCGGTGAAGAGCCGAAGCTCCTCTTCAACTTCGGGACACTGCAGGTTTACGGCGGACTGTTGGTCGTGACCGCAGTCGCCCTGGCCCGACGTCAGGTCTGGTATGATTCCTCGCTGTTGGTGGTGGTCGAACATGGGCTGGTGCTGGTTCCATTCATCCTCATCGCCCAGGCCGCGCTCATCGGCCAGCAGTTGGCGGCCACCCTGATCCTGACCGGCGCCGCTGCGGTGGCGATTCGCGCGTGGGTGATTCGCCGTTGGTTTTCCCGATTCAATCTCCCGGCCCGTGCCCTTGCCTTGGGAGCCGGAATTCTCGCGTTGAACGTCGGCATGCCGCTGTGGTTTCGGCACGTGGTGGCCACGCTTTCGGTCGATGACTGGGTCGGCCCTAACCGGCTGCTCTGGCTGCTCGCGATGCCGGTGCTCACCGCCGCCGCAAACCTGCTGCCCCGCCCTCGGGACTTCGATGGAATCAATCCCGAACGCCCGTGGCTGCCGATCTTCATCTACGGGTTCTGGCTCGCCGGCACCGGAGTGCACGCGGCCAGCGTCGGTTATCTCGGCACCGGCTCCTCGCTGACGCTCGCACTTCTCACGCCCTGCCTGGTAGCCGCGGGCTGGACGTTGCTCAACCGCCTCGGTGACTGCCTGCGTGCGCCAGGAAATTTCGCCATCGGCGTGACGCTGGGCACCACGGCAATATTGCCGCTGCTCGCCTGGCGGGAGCCGGTGCTGTTGCTGGGCACCAGCCTGCTCAACTTCGCCGGGTTCCTCGTGCTCGCCTGGCGCAGCCGGCCGGAACTGCGCCGCCGCGCGCTCCAAATGGCGACTCTCAGCGCCGGCATGGCGATGCTTGGCCTGCCATCGGAATGGATCGCGCTGATTCACCCGAGTTGGGGGCGGCTGGAGTTGGCCTTCGCCCTCGTCGGCGTCGCCGGATTGGTGATGAGCGGCTTCTCCCGCCATCCCGCGGTGGGCGTCGCCGCTGGAATCATCCTTTTCGTCGGACTTGGCGAATTCGACCGGCACTTCCCGGCCGGGCTGCGTTGGCAGATCGCCCTCGCAACGGTGCTCGCTCACAGCCTCCGCTGGCTATCCGCGTCGGATGACACGAGGAACTTCCGACGCCTTGTCGCCGGTGCCTGGCTGATCACCGCGTTCTCGAACAGCTCACCGGGCACGTGGTCGGTGGAAATCCAAGCTGCGGTGTTGTTGGGCTTGTGGTTGATCAGGGGCTTGGCGACGCACAACTGGAACGCCCGAACCCTGCCTGCGACCGCAGTCCTGGGCCTCGCCGAAAGTCCGCTCCGATGGTTCGCCGCCCACTGCTCGACCGGTGTGATCGCGCTGGTGGCCAGTTTCGCACTGTTCGCGGCCGGAGCGTGGCTGGCTTGGAGCCGGAAGGATGCCGGCCTCCGCGGAAAACCGGAAACGGGCCACCACTGACCATTCGGCGGCCCGTGCCGCCGGATGGTAACGGCCGGGTCTCTTCCCAAATTCCACCGACCCCTCCGTAACTTGGGGCCAGAAAAAAGCCCGGCTTCACAGGAAGCCGGGCCGGTCAAGCGGACTTGAAAACCTCAGGACAGCTTGGCGAGCAACTCGTCGTTGGTCTTGTGCTTCCGCAACGCGGCCGAAAGCGTCTCCATCGCTTCCACCGGCTGAAGCTCGGTCAGCATCCGGCGCAGCTTGCGGATGGCGTCAATCTGGTGCGGCGGGAAGAGCTTCTCTTCCTTGCGCGTGCCGGACTTGGGAATGTCGATGGACGGGAACAGCCGCCGTTCGGACAGCTTGCGGTCCAGGATGAGCTCCATGTTGCCGGTGCCCTTGAACTCCTGGAAAATCAGCTCGTCCATCCGGCTGCCGGTGTCGATCAGCGCGGTCGCCAGAATGGTCAGCGATCCGCCCTCCTCCACCTTGCGGGCGGCGGCGAACATCTTCCGGGGAATTTCCAGCGCGCGGGCATCCACACCGCCGGTCATCGTGCGGCCGGAGCCGCCATGAACCGAGTTGTAGGCACGGGCGACGCGCGTGATCGAGTCCAGCAGGACGAAGACATCCTTGCCGGCCTCCACCATGCGGCGGCACCGCTCGATCATGAAGCGGCTCAGACGCACATGTGTTTCGAGGTCCTGGTCGTTGCTGGAGGCGACGACTTCAGCCTTCACGCTGCGTTGGAAATCGGTGACTTCCTCAGGGCGTTCATCAATCAGCAGGACCATCACATGAACCTCGGGATGGTTCGTGGTGATGGCGTTGCAGATCTGCTTGAGGATGGTCGTCTTGCCCGTGCGGGGCGGCGCGACGATCAGGCCGCGGGTGCCTTTGCCGATGGGCGTCACCAAGTCCACGATCCGGGTTTCCAACAGGTCCGGCGTCGTTTCGAGCCGGAACTTGTCGATCGGATCAATGGTCGTGAGATTCTCGAACCGGATCGCGTGCAGGAACTCCTGGTAGTCCTTGCCGTTGACCTTCAGCACCTCCCGCAATTGCGGGCTCACGCCCTTGTGCGGCGGGTTGACGGTGCATTCGATCAGGCAGCCCTCACGGAGCCCGAGGCGTTTGATGGAATCCGGCGTCAGGAACACATCCGTCGGCTTGGGGGCAAAGTGCCCTTTGGCCGAACGAAGGAATCCGAAGCCCTTTTCAGAAATTTCCAAGTAGCCTTCATGGATGACCGGCTGGCCATCGGGTCCAAGCTGAGGGCCTTGAGGGCGCTGGTTTTGCTGGCCGCCGCCACCACCTCCGCCACCGCCGCCTTGGCGCTGCTGGTTCTGGTGATTGTTGCCGCCCTGCTGGTTGCCACCGCCACCGCCTCCGCCGCCACCTCGGTTGCCGCGGTTGCCGCGATGATGCCGGTGATGGTGATGATGGCGATGTCCGCCACCGCCACCGCCGCCACCGCCGCCTTGACGTTGGGGATTCTGGCTGCTGTTGCCGCCGTCGTTGCCGCCGCCGTCGCCTTGAAAATTTTCCTGACGTCCGCCGCCTTCATGACCGCCTTCCTGGGGTGGAGGAGGCCGATTCTCGCGGGGCTCAGCGGGGGGGGGATTGTTGCCGGGGGACCAGTCTCCGGATCGGGATTCAGGGCTTGAGCCCTGGTTGCTACCGTCGCTCATAGATATGTGATTGCCCGGAATGTCTGAACCCAGAAAAAGGCGGCGGGAAACACGGTATGCCGCAGGAACTTTGAACTTGGGGAAGCAGCGCGGGAGGAGACTCCTCAAACCGACTGTCAGACCTCGGACTGGCGATAGGTAGGCATCGAACCGGGCCGGTGCAACCTTTATTTCCCGGCAACCGCCGGTTTTTTTGCACGCTCCTGGCGACGCCAAGCCCGCTCCCGACGCTTCGCTTCCGTGCGCAGCAACGCCTCCGCCGACCAGCCCTGGGATTGGCAGTATTCGGCAATGTGGAACAACCCTTCCGCAATCTCGCGCTGCGTGGCCGGCTTTGAACGCTGGGAGTAATTTGCGACCACCGAACCGGTCACCAACCCCGCCTTGGTCGCCTTCTTCACCAGCTTTTGGGCCCGCATGAGTCCGGGGAGATGTTTGGGCACGCCGTCGAGCGAAGAGGGCCTTTCCCGGCGGGTGCCGGTTTTCTCCGCGCGTTTGATGCGTTCCCAGTTGGCCCAGACTTGGTCCACGTCCTTGACCTTGAGGTCGCCAAAGACATGCGGATGCCGGCGGACCAACTTCTCGACGAGGACCCGGCAAACCTGGTCAAAGTCGAACGCGCCCCGCTCGCGGCCAAGTTGCGCGTGAAAGACCACCTGCAGCAGCAGATCGCCCAACTCCTCGACCAGTTCGACCTCATCGCCGGCCTCTACGGCGTCCATCAGTTCGTAAGCCTCCTCGATGGCATGCCACAGGAGCGATTTGTGATCCTGTTCCCGGTCCCACGGACAACCATCCGGAGCCCGCAGGGCTGCCATGACTGCGAGCACCTGGCGAATGGGCGGCAACCGGCGGGAGGGAGGTTTGGGCATGGGGGGTCAGAGTTTGAAATCGGGAAACCAGCCGCGAAACGGACGCCAGCGCAGGAAGGGCAACTCTTTGCCCTCGGGAGTGATCTCGATCAGCGAAAGCCCCTTCCGACGGTAGCGGAACCGGCACCGGCAAAGGTAGGTCTTCTGACCATTCTGGCGTTCGATGAAGTAGTCGTCGCCGCCACACCGGCCGCGTCGGCAGTCAGGCATGGGCGGGCGGCCGCGCCACGCCATTTCCGAAAACCACAGCAGGAAGTGCACCCCGAAATGCACCGCGATCACCCCGAGCATGAGCCCGAGCACGACACCCCAATTGCCGGCCTTGGTGCGCAACCACGCCGCCATCGCCACGGCACCGGCGGCGTAGCCGAGCAGCCAGAGTTTCTGCGGGGCGATTGCCCCGGCGCAGCAATGGATTGTTGGCCGTTGGATTTTCACAGCAGCACCAAATCGTCCCGATGCACCACTTCGCGTCGGCCCTGCGGTTCGCCGGGCAGTTCCGCGGCCGGGACCCGGGCAATTCCACGCGCAAGCTCACTGCCTTCGGAGTCCTGAATGCTCACCACGTCACCGGCTTCAAAGTCACCGGCAACGTTGACGACGCCCGGAGCCAGCAGACTTCGCCCCTGATCCCGCAACGCCCGCACGGCTCCTGCATCCACCGTGAGCGTTCCGGCCGGGCGATGGTAAAAGGCAATCCAGCGTTTGCGGCTGGGCAGTTTCGCCGGGCTGGGAAGGAACAGCGTGCCCTCATCCGCCCCGGACAGGATGCGCGCCAAAGAATCGAACTTCCGTCCGGAGGCGATCACGAGGGGAATGCCGGCGCGCACGACAATCCGGGCAGCCGAAATCTTCGTGGCCATACCGCCGACAGCCGTTGCGCTGGTCGTTCCTCCAGCCATCGCCTCGATGCCACCGTCGATGCGCTCGACCACGGACAACAGGCGCGCCGTGGGCTTCCCGAAGTCTTGGATCAGGCCGTCCGCCGTCGTGAGAATCACCAGCAGATCCGCCGGCAGGAGGCTTGCGACCAGCGCGGAAAGCCGGTCGTTGTCACCGAACTTCAGTTCAGTCACCGACACGGCGTCGTTCTCGTTGATGATCGGAACGACTCCGCGTTTCAGCAGCGTGATGAGCGTATTCCGCGCATTCAGATGACGCGTATGGTCCGCCAAGTCCTCATGGGTCAGCAGCACCTGCCCGACCGACAGGTCATAGTGCCGGAAGAGCGCTTCATACGTCGCCATCAGGCGGGATTGCCCCACCGCGGCACAGGCCTGCCGTTCGGCCAGCGTGGGCGGTCGTTCCTCGTATCCCAGCACGCCCATGCCGGCACCGACTGCACCGGAGGTGACGATGATCACCTCTTTTCCCGCCGCCCGCAGTCCGGCGACTTGGGCCACCAATTGGGCAAACTGGACCTGGTCCGGACGCTTCCGGCCGTCAGTGACGACGCCGGTGCCCAGCTTCACAACCACGCGGTTGACCTTGCCCAGATGCTCGGAACGCACGCGCGACAGTTTGCAAACCGGAGCCACAGGCGTCGAGCCTGCGGCGGTTGCCGGCAATCTACCTCAGTAAACTCCCTCGACGATGTTCTTTTCCATCGCCCCGAACGGCCGGACATCCCCCACACCATCCCACGCGTAGGGCGGACGCGGTGCACGGCGGATGGCCTCGTCGCGCTCCAGGAAGCGCGGCATGAAGAATTCCTTGGTCAGGGTGGTCAGTTCGACTCGTCCGAATTCACCGTAGCCGACCAACTCGTTCGTCGCGTTGGGCTTCACCACCCGCAGCACCGCCCGCGGCTGCGGTGCGTAATAGGTGACGCTGAAGTTGTCCTCGGGCTGCAGCGGCACGCTGGCAGCCAAGCCCATCAGGGTGTTGCCGTAGGTGGGATAGAACCCGATGCGGCCTTCCAGCAGTTCCTCCACCAGGAAGCGGACCTCCTGGGGCTTCATCGATGTGCCCCCGCAAAACACGCCCCGGATGCCGGCGTCCCACAAGTTCACCTTTTCCGCGAGCGCTTCGAGCAGCTTGGGCGTGGTGAACAGGCCGCTGACCTTCCGGTGCTTCAGGATGGTCGCCGCCTGATCCACGACGTGGGCCATGTATTGCTTGGCGACGTCATACTGCTTGTTCGACAGCAGCTTCTTCACGAAACGCGGATCAAGGTCGATGAAGTAGCAGGAGCTGCCGCGGACATTGGCGAGGTGCTCAATGGCCAACCGGAGGCGACGGGGGCCGGTGGGCCCCATCATCAGCCACGCCCCGCCGCGCGGAAAATGGGCGTCGGAGATTTTGTCGCTGAACTCCGAGTAATCGACCCGGTAATCGTTCCAGCCGATACGCTGCTTGGGCATTCCGGTCGTGCCACCGGTCTCGAAGATGTTGAACGGCTTGCCCTTGAATTGCGCCGGCACCCAGACTTCCGGCTGCAGATCGCGCAGGAATTCGTCCTGGAAATGGGGAAACTTCAGCATGTCGCCAAACGACCTGATCTCCTTCCGCGGATCGAAGTTCTTGGCGGCCCAATCCAGCCAGAACGGGCAACCCGTCTCCGGGCTGAAATGCCATTGGATGATCTCCAGCAGGTGGGCGTTGAGCTGAGCCTCTGCGGCGGCGACAGCCTCGGGAGCAACGGTGGGAATCGGCATAACGAAGTTCGCGGTCAAAGTAATACGTGTTCGTATCTTTGAAAGTGGGAACTTGCCGCGAACGTGCGGGGGATGGGCCGCCCCCTTGCCCGCAGGCCCCCGGCTGTTAGCGTCGCTCCACATGCGAGTTTCCACCGTCTTCTTTGCGTTCACTCTGACCGTGGGGACGCTGTCCGGAGCCGAACGCACCTTCGATTTTGGGACGACTGACGCCGGCAAACTGCCGAAGGACATGGCGGTGTTCGTTGCCGGAGAGGGCGGGCCAGCCGACTGGCAGATCGTGCTCGACGAGGCCCCGACGGAACTCGCCCCGATCTCCCCGCTGGCCAAGACCATCAATCGGCGCGCGGTGCTGGCCCAGGTTTCCAAGGTCAAGGTCGATGAGCGGTTTCCGGTCGCCTACTTTCCCGCCGACCGTTACGGCGACTTCACCTTTCGCACCCGCTTCAAGCTCGTGGATGGTGCGGGGGAACAGATCGCCGGCGTCGTGTTCCGGCTGCAGGACGAAAGGAACTTCTATGTCGCCCGCGCCAACGCCCTCGACGGCAATGTCCGGTTCTACAAGTTCGTCAATGGCGAGCGCACTGCGCCGGTCGGCAACGACCTGAAGGTGACCAAAGGCGACTGGCACGAACTCGCGGTCGAATGCACCGGCAACAAGATCCAAGTGCGGCTCGATGGCAAAGAGGCGATGCCGCCCCTCAATGACAATTCCTTCTCCACAGGCCGCCTGGGCTTCATCACGAAGTCGGACGCCGTGTCGTATTTCGCGGATGCAAAGGTTACCTATCGGCCGCTGGTCACCTTGGCCGAAACCATCCTCAACGCCACCTTGGAAGACCAACCGCGCCTGCTGAACCTGCGCATCTTCGGCAAGCGACGATCCGAGCATGGAATGGTGCTACTGGCGGCCAAGAATGCGACGGAGGTCGGCAAGCCGGCCACCGACCTGGAAAAGAAGGTCGTCGCGGAAAACCAGATTTACGTCGGCAAGACCCGCAAGGAGTTCTTGGTCACCGCCCCATTGCGCGACCGCAATGGCGAGGCCATCGGCGTGGCGCAGTTTTCGCTGAAGCCTTTCGCCGGTCAGACGGAAGCCAACGCTGCGGCCCGGGTCGAGGTGATGCTGAAAGACATGCAGCGACAGGTGGGATCCGCGGACTCGCTGGCGGACGACTGACGGGACTGCCTCCCCAAAACGCCTATCGCTCCGGGCTCGGGGCCGACCTCTTGGTTCTCTCCCGCGCAGGCTGAAAATCGCTTCCTGCGATTGGCAAGCCTGCTGCTCCGAGGCCTGGAAATGAAAACCGCAGTGTTCTTCGAGCGGGACGGCGTGCTGAACCAATGCGAAACGGCGCGGGGACACCAAGTCGTTCCGCGACAGTTGGAGGAATTTCGGGTGGTTCCGGAGGCCGCGCACCTGCTGGCGGAGCTTAAGACGTTCGGTTTCGTGCTGATCGCCACCACCAACCAACCGGGGATCTCCCGCGGTGATCTCCGGCGCAACGAGGTGGACCTGATGCACACGATGCTTCGGCGAAAACTGCCGCTGGATGACATCCTTCTGTGCGGCTCAGATGACCCGACTCACCCGAGCCTAAAACCGAATCCTGGGATGCTGCTGGAAGCGGCGTTCAAATGGAGCCTCGATTTGGACCACTGCTTCGTCGTCTCGGACAAATGGCAGGACGCCAAGGCAGCCCAAGTCGCCGGTTGCACCAGCATCATGATCCGGTCGCCTTGGACCGGCACAGATCATCACGATTTTGTGGTGGAAAACCTGGTGGAAGCCGTTCGCAAGATCGTCCGCCTGCACCAACAGGCCCGTCCGGCCGCCGCGTAGCTTCCCCGAAAACAGCGACGGCGCCCTTGCGGACGCCGTCGCCAAAATGGTCTGGGTTGGAACTGCCTTACGCCTTCTTGGCGCGGGCAGCATTCAGACGGATCTGGAGGCGAGACTGCTTGCGAGAAGCCTTGCCGGCCTTGATCACGCCACTCTTGGCCGCCTTGGCATAGGCAGCGGTCGCCTGCGACAGAGCCGCCGCGGCCTCGTCCGCCTTGCCCGTTTCCAGCAGCTTCAGGAACTTCTTCTCAAAGGTCTTGAAGCGGGACTTCAGGGAACGGTTACGGACGTTGCGGCGCTCGGATTGGCGGGCGGCCTTGGCAGCTGACTTCGTGTTCGGCATATCGGTAGCTCGAAAATTGAGCCGGGACGGTATCGGCGAGCGTCCAGATGTCAACGTGTTGTTGGCTTGGCCTGAACCTCCGCGGAATGGCACTTGGAACGCCGGGGCACGGTTTCGGCCATTTTCCTCCGGGCGACTCGCACTCTTCACCTCCCTGTTCCGGCGGCTTACAAGCCATGATCCGCCAAGCAAAAAGGCGCACCCGCGAACGGGTGCGCCCTGTTTTCAGACCCAAGTCCGAAGCTCAGTAAACCGTGGTGGATTCCTCTTCCACGACCGGCGACTTCAGTTCCGAGCAGGTCAGCGTGACCTTCTGGCGGGCGTCACCGACCGCAGTTCCCTTCACCACGATCGTGTAGGTGAACGACTGCTTCGACTTCAGCACCGGAACCGTCGGGAAGGAGACCTTTTTGCCACTGACGGTGCCCTGGGCGGAGCTGACCGGAACCGTCTCTTCATCGCTCTCGTAAGCGGTGGCGAGGTTGGTCAGGTCGGCATTGCCCTGGTTGGTCACGCGGATGGTGTAGGTGGTGGTCTCGCCGACCTGGATCGGATCAGGATCGTCCACGACTTCGAGCAGCACACCCGGGACGCCCTTCCACACCGTGCAGGCTTCCGCGTTTTCGCGCAGGCCCTCCTTGGTGGAGATGCTCGCCGCGTTGCACCAGCGGCCGATCTGCGAGCTGGTCAGGACCACCTCGAAGCTCTTGCTTTCGCCGGCCTTCAGGGTGCCGATGTTCCACGTGGCCGTGTTGCCGGCAACCGCCGCGCCTTGGGCGCTGACAATGCGGGTCTGGGCCGGAGCGGTGTCGGTGACGACCACACCAGTCAGGTCAGTGTCACCCGTATTGGACGCCTTGACCGTGTAGGTCGCCTGCTTGTTGACCAACTGCTCGGCCGTGCCGGACTTCTCCAGCTTCAGACCGGGCTTGACCACGAGCGTGCAGGCGTCGTCCTGAACGCTGGCCGTATTGGAAGCCGTGGCGACCGCCACGTTGCAGTGCCGACCACGTTCAGCCGCCTTCAGCGTAACGGGAATCGTCTTGGAGGCGCCCGGAGCGAGATCGCCAACCGTGGTCGGAATCTCACGCACGCCACCCAAACCGGCCGGAACCTTGTCGGTCACGACCACGTTCTTGGCGACCGCGGTGCCGACGTTCTTGACCACGATGTTGTAGGCCACGTCGCTGCCGAGCTGGGCAACTTCGGGACCGGTCTTGTCGATGGCCAACTGCGGTTTGCCCACGACCGTCTTGGCGCAGACCCGGGGATCGGCCTTGACGGTGGCGCAGGAAGCCAAGGTGCCTTCGCGCTCGGGCTTCACGGTGACCTTGAGGGTCTTCGATTCGCCGGCGTCCATGTTGCCCAAGTTCCAAACCAGCGTGTTGCCACTGACGGAAGCCTGGGGTTCGGTGGAAACCAAAGTCGTGCCCTCGGGAATTTGGTCGGTGACCACGACATTGCCGGCGCAGCCGACCGCCATGGGCTTCAGTTCGTAGGTGAAGGGCTCACCCAAAGAGGCTTCGGCCGGCATCGTCTTGGTCATGTGCACCAAGCCGCTGTTGATGACCGAGCAATTGGCGGCGGGGGCCGGCGCCGGGGCGGGCTTGGCTTGGGCGACTGCCGGGGCCGGTTCGCCAACGCTCTTAAAATAGGGGGAACGGCCGGTGTAAAAATCGCCGACGATGACCTCGTAGTTCTGACGTTCGCGAATTTGGTCACTGCTGCGCGGGTTCTGCTGCGCGCTCGCGACGGACAGATTCGCCAAGGTCGCCAACGCGACGACGAACCCGCAGGTCAACGACTTACGGTAAGGGTTGCTAACGCTCATGTGGGAGTAACGTGGTATATGGTTTCCTTAGTCAAAAACTACAGCCGGCGGAAAAGGCTATTGCCTGAGAGGGAGTCGCAATTCCGGGCGCAACTGTCAAGTTGCCCCTCAACCGGTTGGCGAAAATGGAGCGGGCGAAGGGAATCGAACCCTCGTAGCCGGTTTGGAAGACCGGCGCTCTACCATTGAGCTACGCCCGCACTGGACGCGGAGTAAGTAGCGGAGCCACCCAAGGGAGCGCAAGCCCTTGCTTCAGGCGGTTCAGCCGGACACCACCGGCTTCCGGCCTTCCGCCAACTCCCGCGCCAGGCGGATGGCCGACTCCATGCTGCCTGAATTCGCCTCCCCGCGACCGGCCAGGTCGTAGGCGGTGCCATGGTCCGGCGAGGTCCGGATGAACGGCAGCCCCAGGGTCCAATTCACTCCGGTATCGAACGCCACCATCTTGAGGGGCACCAGGCCCTGGTCGTGATACATGGCTACCACCGCGTCGAATTCCCCCGAAAACACCCGGTGAAATAGGGTGTCCGCCGCAAAGGGGCCGGCACAGTCAATTCCCTGTGCCTGAGCCATGGCGACCGCCGGCGCGATGATTTCGATCTCTTCAGTGCCCATCCGACCGCCTTCGCCGGCATGCGGATTCAGGCCGCAAACGCCTACTCGCGCCCGAGACAGCCCCAACCGTCGGCACGCTTCCGCGGTCAGTTCGATTGCCAGTTGGACCTTGGCGGCAGTCAGCGATTCAGCGACCCGCTTCAGGGGCACATGGGTGGTCGCCAGCCCAACCCGCAGCCAGCGGCCCCGATCGTCGTGTCCCAGCAACATCATGGCCGTGCGCGCGGCCCCGGCCAGTTCACTCAGGAATTCAGTCTGGCCGACAAAGGGCCGGCCAGTCCTGAGGATGGCTTCCTTGCTGACCGGAGCGGTGACCAAGCCATCAAACTCCCCCGCCAGACACCGCCGGGCGCCTTCTGCCAGCCAAGCAACCGCCGCCTCGGAAGCCTCCGGAGCGCCCGCAGGCAGACCTGCCGGCAATTCGAACTCGCCCGGATGGAGGAGGTAAAGCCGGCTTTCTTGTTGCCCGCGTTGGTCCCAGTCGGCCAGGTCGCCCTCGATTCCGAGCAATCCGCAATACCAGCGGGCGACGCCACGATCGCCGATCAGCACGTAGCGGGTGGTCTCCTCGGTGCCCAATTGGCGGGCCACCGCCTTGAAGGCGACCTCCGGGCCGATGCCAGTCACATCACCCAGCGTGATCCCAATCGTGCGCACAGTCGGGAAACGCAGCGCTCAGAAGTAGGTGACAAACTGCTTCTGCCGGAGGCGACGGATCCACGCCTTGCGCAAGCGGTCGCGCTCTTCGTTCTTCAACGTGGATTCGACGTCCAGCCGAACTTCGCTCAGGGGCAGGATGCCGGCCGACTTCTTCTCCTCGACCTTCACGAGGAAAATCGCGCCTTCAACCTCGATGGGCTCGCTCAGGCCGCTGGACTCGGGCTTGAACACCCATTCGCGAAGCTCTTTGCGCAGATCGGCATCGCGGTTTTCGACCCAGCCGCGGTCACCGCCCTTGAAGCGGCGCGCATCGTCGGAAACCGAATCTGCCACCTTGGCGAAATCTTCCCCGGCCTTCAGCCGCTTGAGGGCTTCTTCGGCGATCTTCCGCGATTCGCTCGCGGAATGGCGGGATTTGTCCACCAGGATCATCCGGATCTTTGCCCGATCGCCCACGCGATACTTGTCCGCGTGATCGGCGTAGTATTTTTCGATCTTCTTGGGCGAGATGACGATGTTCTGGTTGATGTTCTTGATCGTCATCTGGGCGATGACGAACTGATCCCGCTGATCCTTGCGCCAGCTTTCGTAGGTCTGGCCGCGCAGCCGCAAGGTCTTGGTCAGGGTCAGCCGGTCGCCGAATTCCTCCTTCATCTGCCGGTCCACGATTTCGTCGATGATGCTTTCCGGCAGGTTATAGCCCTTGGCCTCGAACTCCTTCACGATCAGCTCGCGTTCGATGAGCTGTTCAAGGACATCCTTCTGGATTTGCTGGGCCCGCTGCTCGAACTCGGTGTCCGAGCGCGTCAGCCGGCGGGCCGCCTCGATCGGCCGCAGGCTCGCCGAACGCACGTCGTCGAACGTGATGACGGACCGGTTGACCAACGCCGCCACGCCGTTGAGCAACTGCGATTGGGCGGCCGCCGGCAACCCGGCCAAGGCCAACGCACCCACGGCAATTCCCAGTCGCATCCACTTCATGGCCGCGACGGTAGGAAAGTGCCGGCAGGCTGTCCATCGCCAGTCCACGGCGACCCGGGCGGGACCAATCCGGGGGCAAAGCTTTTGACGGCGGGACATCGGCGCTTCCGCGGTTGAGCTTCGGCCGGGGTTCGTCGTTCAATCCGCCCACGTGTCCGCCACCGCCCCCAGCCTGCTGCTGCTGATCCCCGCCTACAACGAGGAGGGACGCATCGGGCCGGTGCTGGCCGAATACGCGGAATTCTTCTACCGGCACTACGCCGGCCGGGTGCGCATCGTCGTCGTGCTCAATGGGTGCTGGGACAATACCCTCGGCGTCGTCCGGGCCGCCGAGCAGAAGTATCTCAGCATCTCCCACCTGGAATTCCCCGGGAAAATCGGCAAGGGCGGCGCCCTGATTGAAGGCCTCAAACTGGCTCCCCTCGCCGACCTGATTGCCTACGTGGATGCCGACGGGGCGACGGCGCCGGAGGCGCTCCTCGACCTCGTCCGCCGGTGCGAAGCGGGTGAAGCCGACTGCGTCATCGCTTCCCGTTGGCTCCCGGGCGCCAAGATCAACCACGCCCAGCCCGGCAAACGGCAGTTCGCCAGCCGCCTGTTCCATCTGTTCGTCGAGGGCTTTTTCTGGATGGGCATTCGCGACACCCAGTGCGGTGCCAAGGTAATGACCCGGCGGGCGATCGAGACGGTTCATTCCAAACTCCGGCTCGCCGACCTCGCCTTCGACGTGAACCTGCTTTACTCGCTCCAGCAGGCGGGATTCACGGTGAAGGAAGTGCCGACTGAATGGACCGACAAGACCGGCTCTAAGGTGGTGTTCAATTTCCGCACCTCGCTGAACATGCTGCTCTCGCTGGTGCGGCTCCGGCTGCTCTACTCGCCGTTCTACCGTCTGCTGCGCCCGCTACGCCCGCTGGAGGAGTGGATTTACCTCAAGCTGAACGCACCGCCGCCGCGCCGTGACCCGGGCGCCACCGAATCATGATGCCGGACGCAGCCCGGCGGCACGCAGGCATTCATCCACCCACGGCACGTCCACCAACGCGACCGGCGGCTCCGGGTCACGACGGTAATCCAGCAGCCAGTAACGACCCGTGTGATAGCATCGGTCAATCAGTGGTTGCAGTTCCAGCAACACATCCCGCTCGGTCGGTCGCAACGGCACCCGAAACGCCGGCAACGGCTGCCGCAGCGGGAATGAGTAAATCTCCGGACGCCCGCGCCGCACCGCCCGACTCACGCAAACCACGGAACTCCCCAGGGCGGTTTCCGGGAAATACGTCCAAGGAACTGCCACTGACCAGCGTCCGCCCCGCAGCAGGTCAATCTCGACCAAGTTGGCCGAACTCGCGAGATAGTCCCGTTGCTTGGCCAGGTAGGCTTCCCGCCCCTGGCCTTCACGCTTGTTGGCCGGACTGAGCAATTCGATCACCGTGATGATCCGGCCGCCGCGGTCCCGGATTTCCAGCCAGCGATGAATGTCCGGCTCCAATTCCACCACCGTTGGCTCGGCGATGACGGTGTCCGCCCGTGTTTCGGCAGGGGACCAAGCGGGAGCGACTCCGGCCTTCCAGCTTTCCTCGACCGCCACGTCGGCCAGGTAGTTCCGCGTTTCGTCTTCGGCATCCACGACCAGATGCTCCTCGGCCCGCACCACCAAATCGGCGGGCAACTGCTCGGAAAGCTGCTCCTTGATGGAACTGAGCAGAGTGACGTGCACATCCGACCAGTGCATTTCCAGATACGGATTGAGTCCCGGAAACGGGTTCTTCACGCCGGCAAGCTAGCGAAGGCCAGCCGGGTCGTCGGCTGAAGTTGTGGTGAGGCTGGCGATCAGCGCCTCGTAGTCACCCCGCAGACCCATTTCACCCCAGCCGCAGTAGATGGTCTCGTCCACCCCGAAACGGTCCCACTCGGCGAGGATGGCGCGACAGGCGTCCACCAGCGTTTCGCGCACCGGCTTCAGCTCGTCCGGCTCGTGTTCCCAACGGTTCCTCACCAGACTGACGAACGCATTCACGGCGTAGGAATCGCCCGAGGAAGCCGTGCTGCGGAGATAGTTCACAAACGCCGGAATGTAGAACCGAAACGCCACCGGCCCCATGTGCTGGAGGTCTTCCTGATAGGTGATGGCGCTCTCCCGGAACAGCTCCTCGGCTTGTTCCAATGTCTTGCCGAGGAAGTTCCCTACCGCCCAGCGCTCGTCGAGCGAGTCGTGGACGTTGATTTCAGCAAGTGAAGGCTGCATCGCTGTTGTCATGAGTTGGCCGCAAGAAAAGCCACCCACAGCAGACCAATCACAAGCGTTGCCAGTGTCAGAACAAGACTCGCCACATGCACGATGAAATACTTGGGCCAAGCGTCAGAGGTTTGGAACCAAGGCATCAAAAGTAATGTTTTGCGATAACCAAGGTATGGAAATGCAAACCACAAAATCATGAAGAGCCAGCCAGGCGCATAATCCTGTCCGGGCAATGCGCCAATCAAGAGAGGAGCAACAATGCTGCCCGCGAAAGTCAGTAGCAGTCGCAGTAAATCAACTGCTCGCATACCGCTTGCCTACTATGCAGCTAACGCCCCAGCAATTGCATTTCCCATCTCCGTCGTGCCGACCTTCTTCGCGGTCGGGTCGGCGGGATTGTAGATGTCGCCGGTGCGCAGGCCTTGCGCGATGGCGGCGCTTACGCCGGCTTCAATGGCCTTCGCCGCGGCTTCCTGCTTGAAGCTGTAGCGCAGCATCAGCGCGGCGCTGAGGATCTGGGCGATGGGGTTCGCCAGGTTCTTCCCGGCGATGTCGGGCGCGGTGCCGCCGGCCGGCTCGTAGAGGCCGAAGGTCTTTTCACCGCTCGTGTTCCCGAGGCTCGCACTGGGCAACATGCCAAGCGAACCCGCCAGCGCGGCCGCCTCATCGGAAAGGATGTCGCCGAACATGTTCTCGCAGAGCACGACGTCGAACTGGGTCGGCTTCAGCATCAGCTGCATCGCCGCGTTGTCCACGAACATGTGCTCGACCGCGACGTCCGGATACGCCTTCGCGACGCGGGTAACGACCTCGCGCCAGAGGATGCCATTCTCCAGCACGTTCGCCTTGTCGATGCTGGTGACCTTCTTCCGCCGAAGCTGCGCCGCCTGGAAGGAGACGTGGGCGATGCGTTCGATTTCAGGCTCCGTGTAAACCATCGTATCGATCGCGCGCAGGAAGCGGCGCGGGCCGCCCTCGTGACCTTCGCGGGCCTCGATGACCTCCTCGGTCTTCTTGGGCTGGCCGAAATACATGCCGCCGGTCAGTTCACGCACGACGAGCAGGTCGAGACCGTCGCCCTGGCGCTCAGGCCGCAGCGGACAGGCGTGGGCGAGGGCCTTGGGCAACTGCACGGGGCGCAGATTGGCGAACAGCGAGAACTCCTTGCGCAACCGGAGCAGCGCGGCGCGTTCCGGTCGCTGGTCCTTCGGGATCGTCGGGTCGCGGTCCGGCAAGCCGACCGAGCCGAACAGGACCGCATCGGACTGCCGGCAAAGTTCCAGCGTGGCGTCCGGCAGGGCCTTGCCGGCGGCGTCGATGCCGGCCCAGCCGACGGGCGCTTCGGTGATCTGGAGGCTAAGGGAAAACTTCTTCTCCACTGCCCGGAGCACCTTCAGGGCTTCGCGAATCACTTCGGGACCAATGCCGTCGCCGGCCAGCGCGGCGATCCTCAACGTAGCGGAACTCATAAAGCGGCGCGGAGGTTGGGGAGAATTGCCCCAAGCTCAAATCCGAAATGCACCAACCGTGGTGCAGCCACCGCCCCGCGGAATGTTCGTCAGGTCCCGGCCGCCGGCGCCGGCGCCGGGGAAGAGGCGGCCGGGGTTGCGACATTGGCGGGCGCCGGAGCGACCGCTTTGCCGCCGAGAATCTTGAACATCACCGCCCCACAGGTCGGGCACTTCCCCTTCACCGCCTTGCGCCCGTTCTTCATGGTTTCCTCGACCGCTTCCGCGATCGGCTTCTTCGCCTTGCAGCGAACACAATATCCTTCGGCCATGATGATTCCTGAGGTGGTGGCCAGCCCGGGGCTGACCGGTGAACGATGGGTCGAAGGTTGAAAGTCGCCGGCTCAGGTGTCAACCAAGGGGGCGCCTCCAATTTTGCAAACCTTTGGTTCGCAAATGGCTGCAAAACAAATCTTAACGTCGGAGGTTCCAGTCCGAGGACCGATACCGCCGCTCTGCCAGCGTTTCGACGTCCGCCCACGGGAAATCACCGACCACCGCCGCCGGCGTCCAACACTCCGCCAGAACCATCTTCAGCGTCTCGCCGGCCACGGGCAGGTTGGCGACGAATTCGCGGTGACTTCGCCCCGCCCGATAATCCGGCTCGGCCGAAGGATGACGGAGGCAGTCGGTGATCCGTGAGAGGTCAAACGCGTGGAGCATCGTCCCGTGAAACAGCAGGGCCGACCGACGTCGGCGCTGGGCGTTGCCGGAAAACTTTCGCCAGTTTACCCCGTCGCGAAACGCGAGGTCCGTGTGGCCATGCACCGCGATTTCGTTGGCCGATTGGTCCTGAATCGCCCGGCGCAACCGCTCCATAATCCAGGAGTTCGTGGTGGTGACCGCACCCAATGCCGGATCCCGCTCCACTCGCAGCGTCACCGCGTAATTCAGACACCCCGGTCCCTGCACTACGGCCCCGCCTCCGGAGCAGCGACGATAAACGGGGATTCCGCATTGCCGGCAGGATTCCAAGTTTGCCTCCACGGCCACTGCCTGCCCCAAGCCGACGACGACCCATGGCCAGGGACTTTCCCAGAGCCACAGCAGCTCCCGGCCGGTCGCCTCGGTGAAATCCAAGGCCACTTCGTCGAGCGCAAGCAAACGCGCGGGGTCGGCGAGGTGTTCGGCGGTCAATTCAAGCTGCTCCATGCGGACCGCAGGACCCTAACCGCCCGCCAGCTTCCGGCAACGAACACCGCTTTCGGCCATCCGATAACGATACCCTGGGCGCAAATCCACCCCGCGACCCCTTGTTGCCGGTTCGAATCGCCGTTCACTCGACGTGAAAATTCGTCATGCATTTCTCACTGGGACCATTTGGCAGTCTCCCGGCTTCGGCTACCTTCGCCCAGTCCGCCACTCCTACGGCTCACTCTTGAAAACACACGGCTCTTCCTCCGCGACACTTCCCGCCAAGTCCGCCAAACGCTCCGCCGCCGAGCGGCCGGGCACGGCGCTCACCCGGTTCAGCGACTCGCTGGGCGACCTCGCGGAGCTCGTGCTCGCCGGCAAGTCGCCCGAACAGCAGAAGCTGATCATCGCCGACTTCATCGCCGACCTGCGGGCCAAGGGACATCCGGTCCCCGACATCACCTCGACGCCCTACCTCAACACGGTCCACGTGGACGAGGAACCCGAATACCCGGGCGACTTGGAGATGGAACGCCTCATCCGGGCGCATATCCGTTGGAACGCAATGGCCATGGTGGTGAAGGCCAACAAGCACACCAACGTCGGCGGCCACATCGCGACGTTCTCGTCGCTCGCGACGCTTTACGAGGTGGGCTACAACCACTTCTTCCGGGGCAGTGATGGCGGGCGCATCGGTGACATGATCTATTTCCAAGGCCATGCGTCGCCCGGGAACTACGCCCGCGCCTACCTCGAAGGCCGCCTCACCGAGCATCACCTCGAAAACTTCCGCCAGGAACTCCAGCCGCATCCCGGCCTCAGCTCGTATCCGCATCCCTACCTGATGCCGGATTTCTGGCAGTTTCCGACCGTCTCGATGGGGCTGGGCCCGGTTCACTCGATCTACCAGGCGCGTTTCAGCCGCTACCTGCAGCATCGGGGATTGATTCCATCCGAGGACGAACCGTTCGTGTGGGCGTTCCTGGGCGACGGCGAATCGGACGAACCCGAGACGCACGGCTTCATCGGCCTCGCCGGCCGCGAAGGGCTCGACAACCTGGTCTGGGTCATCAACTGCAACCTTCAGCGCCTCGACGGCCCCGTGCGCGGCAACGGCAAGATCATCCAGGATTTGGAAGGCCAATTCCGCGGCGCCGGCTGGAACGTCATCAAGGTCGTCTGGGGCTCCAACTGGGACGAACTGCTCGCGAAGGACACCACCGGCCTGCTCGCCAAGCGCATGGAGGAGGTCGTGGACGGCGACTATCAGAAGTATGTCGTCGAGAGCGGCGCCTACATCCGGAAGCACTTCTTCGGGAAACATCCCGAACTGCTCAAGCTGGTGAACCACCTCACGGACGACCAGCTCAAGCACCTCACCCGTGGCGGCCACGATCCGCGCAAAGTTTACGCGGCGTTCCAGCGGGCCACTTCCAAAAACGGCCGCCCGACCGTGATCCTGGCCAAGACTGTGAAGGGCTACGGCATGGGCGAAGCCGGCGAGGGCCGCAATCCGACCCACCAGCAGAAGAAGCTCGGGGAAAAGGATCTGCGCGAGTTCCGCCGCCGTTTCTCCATTCCCCTCGAGGACGACGTCATCGCGGAACTGCCCTTCTACCGTCCGCCGGAGAACAGCGCCGAGCTGGCCTATCTGCGCGAACGTCGCGAGGCCCTGCACGGACCGATCCCGAAGCGCGTGGTCCGTGCCCCGAAGCTCCAGACTCCGGCCCACACCGATCCGGCTTTCAAGAACGTCGTGCAGGCGACCGGCCTAGCGAGCGGCTCGACCACCAAGGCCTACACGCTGCTGATCAGCTCCCTGCTCCGCGACAAGCAGATTGGCAAATTCATCGTGCCCATCGTGCCCGACGAGGCGCGCACATTCGGCATGGAAGGTCTGTTCAGCCAGGTCGGCATCTACAGTTCCAAAGGACAGCTTTACAACCCGGTCGACAAGACCGAGCTCGCGCCCTACATCGAGAAGAAGAACGGACAATTGCTGGAGGAAGGCATCAACGAAGCCGGCTCGATGGGCAGCTTCGTCGCCGCCGGCACGGCCTACGCCAACTTCGGCGTGCCGATGATCCCGTTCTACATCTACTATTCGATGTTCGGCTTCCAGCGTGTGGGCGACCAGGTCTGGCTCGCCGGCGATTCGCGCTGCCGCGGCTTCCTCGTCGGCGCAACTTCCGGCCGCACGACGCTGAACGGCGAGGGGCTCCAGCATCAGGACGCCCACAGCCATCTCGTCGCCTCGACGGTGCCGAACCTCTACTCCTACGAGCCGGCCTTCGGCTACGAGCTCGCCGTGATCATCTGCGACGGTCTGAGGCGGATGTATGCGGAAGGTGAGGACGTGTTCTACTACGTCTCCGTCCACAACGAGGATTATGCTCACCCGGCGCTGCCCGATGATCCCGCAGTCGTCGAAGGCATCCTGCGCGGCATGTATAAGTTCAGGCCGGGCAAGGCGGGCCTGAAGCACAAGGTCCAACTGCTTGGCTCCGGCGCGATCCTCCAGCAGGCCCTCAAGGCGCAGGAAATCCTCGAACGCTACGGCGTCAGCGCCGACGTGTGGAGCGTCACCAGCTTCAAGCGGCTCCGCAGCGAGGCCCAGGCCGCCAAGCGCTGGAACATGCTGCACCCCACCGAAACGCCGCGCACGAGCTTCCTCGAAGACACCGTCGCGAAGGAAACCGGGCCGTGGATTGCCGTGAGCGACAACCTCAAGCTCGTCGCGGACCAGATCGCCCCGTGGATTCCCGGCGGCCTGATGACGCTGGGCACCGACGGCTTCGGCCGCAGCGAGGTGCGTCCGGTGCTCCGCCGGTTCTTCGAGATTGATGCCGAGTGCACGACGGTCGCGACGCTTTACAAGCTGTCGCAACAGGGCGCGCTTTCCGCCGCCGAAGTTCGCCAGGCCATTCAGGAACTGGGTGTGGACCCTGAAAAGTCCGCCGCTGTGTGCGTTTGATCTGGTCGGCCTTTGCGCCGTTTCGCCAAGCAGGTCAGGCCAACCGCCTGCCCTACTTTTTCCCTCATACTTTCAGAGACCTGAATCAAGCGGCCATCCCGGCCGTTGGTTGAATCGGCCGCTGCCTGCATATTCTCCCTCTCCTGGGGGATAGCACTGTTGGGAATTGCACATCGTTGCATCAGGGTCAAAAGGCCGCCGGAAGGCGGCCACTCGCCCCGCCGAAAGAGCTTTCCGGTGGCGGTCAGGACGCTGGGTGACTTCCTGCGCCAGCGGCGAACCGAACTGCGGTTCATGCTTACGGAATGGGCTGCGGTCATGGGAGTTCCCCTCCCGAGGGCTCGGGCGTGGGAACACGATCGGGCGGTGCCAAACGCCGCGGAAAGGATGAGGCTCGCTGAGATTCTTGGAAAGCTGCCTTCCGCACTGGAAGCCACCCCAACAGCAGAGTCTAGTGTTGGGAATTTGCAGCCGCCTTCGTCCGTGTTTCCGGCTGTTTGACCGCGAAGCCGATGGTTCCAAGGGCTCAGCAGCCGGTATCTCATCCCCTGGGAATCCAGATTTCAAAGCGAACTGCCGCCTAAGTTTTTCCGAAAAAACTTTGGCTTCTTTGAAAGAATGGAGCCCCGAACTCCGTGGTTATGGGATAGGTGATCATGGGTTTGCGGAAGCGGTTCAACGTGGAGGACTGGTTTCGGGGTGCCGTCCGGCTGGGGGTGCTCGGGTGGACGTCACTCCTCCTCTCGGCGGCTGAGCCTCAGCCGGGCTCGGCGGTGCCGCTGGACCCGGTGGAGTGGTTGCGGGCGGAGACGGAACTGCACAAGGCGGAGCTCGACTACGTGAAGGCCCGGGATGCCCGGTTGCAGTTCTACTGGAAGCTGGGGTTCGACGTCCTGCTCGTGGTCGCCGGGGCGGGTCTGGTGGTGTGGATGTTTCCGCAGCTCCAGGAGTTCAGCCTGCCGTGGGGTGGCGGTTCCTTGACGGCCAAGCGCGCCCCCAAGGAAGCCCTGCCACCGGCGGCTGGCCCGGTGACTTCGCCGCAGGCGATTTCCGAGACGGTTAAAATCCTGAAAAAGGCGGTGCCGCTCGAGGCGGGTCAAGGGGCGCTGTTGGGCAAGCTGGACGAGGCGTCCGCCTATCTGGCGGCCCAGGTGCCCAAGGACTCCATCTACCTGGTGCATCAAGCGAGGGCGGTGCCGCGCACCGAGTATCATCGCCTGCAAATCCGCCTGGATGCCGATCAACCGGCCCTGCTCGAGCAGGTGGACAAAGTGATCTACCGCCTCCCTCCCAGCTTCAGCGAGCGGGAACTGACGGTGACGGATCGGGCCAAGGGGTTCGCCCTGGAACTGACGGTGTGGGGCGAATTCATGCTGTTCGCCCAAGTTCACCTGAAGGGAGCCGCCCAGCCGGTGACCCTGAAACGCTATCTCAACTGTTAACCCACCCCAGCTCATGCGCTCCCTCCCCTGGTTGCTCCTCCTCGCCCTGCTGACCGGCTGTGCCGGCATCGAAAAGGGCCGCCCCCACCGGCCGGCTTTCGAGCAGGCACACGTCAAACGCCTGACCGCCAAGTATGACTCGGCCTCGGCCATCCCGACGGACAGCAGCCAGATCACGCCGGAAAAGCGGAACGAGGTTGGACGACCTGCTCTACCTGACCGACGTGAACTACGACCAGTTCGAGGGCGAACTGCAGCGGAGCAAGGCCCTGTTTGACTCCGGCTCCGACATCGTCCTGCTGGGCCTCGGTGCGGCCGGTTCGGTGCATCCGGCTGGGGCGATCACCCAGCTGCTCGCCGCCACCTCGGCCGGCGTGGCGGGCGTCCGGACCTCCATCAACAAGAACTTCTTCCATGAAAAGTCGGTGCAGGCGTTGACCGCCCAGATGCGGGCGGCCCGCGCCCGGCGCCTGGAACTGGTCCGCAAGGGCATGACCCTCGACGTGAAGCAGTATTCCCTGGCGCGCGGCCTCGCCGACCTGGTGGCCTACTACAATGCCGGCACCCTGCTTGGGGCCTTCGCCGAGATCACCGCGCAGGCGGGCGAGAAGGAGAAACTGGCGGCGGCCGCGACCGATCAGATCGTCGAGAAAAGCTACGCCACCGATACCGCCACCCAGGGAGTGCGCGACCGGATCATGAAATGGCTGCTGGCAGATTCCACGCGCCCGGCCCGGCTCCAGGAATGGCTGGGGCGGCGAACCCCGCCGGTGACGCTGACCCCGGCCTTCTGGGTCAGCAGTGCCGACACCCCGGTGGTGGAACTGCTGGAGGCGATCGTGCAGTTCCGCATCGAATGATTTCCCCCCGCATGAAACAGAAACTCAAAGACATTCCCAACAGCGAAGTGCCCAAGCTCGTGAAGCTGCTCAGAGGCGACCCGCGCTACGTGTCCCATACCGTCACCGATCAGGGGAACGGCAAGAGCACCATTGAGGTGGTGCTGAAAGCCGGGTGAATCCGGCAGGCCGGTTCCGCTCAATCATCCCTGTTGACCGGAGCGGCACGTTTCGACCAGCCGGACCGTGGCTGACCGACCCCTGGTCGCAGACTGCGCGCATGACGATTGGGGTTCGGTGCCTTCGGGAAGTTATTCACAAACACAGTTTGTGCTTTCTATCCGCCGGGGGCGTCTGCGAAAGGATGGGTGTCACCCCGATCCAGCTTGTTCCCCCCGCTTCCTTGGCCTGTTCACCGCAGGGTTCCGGTCGGCGTGGGCGGAAGCCGGAAGACCACAACTGTGCTGAACAAAGAACGTCAAGCATGACTACCGCTTTGACCCGGTGCCCATTTCAGGCCGTGACGTCAAGCCACCGGATTCCGTTCTCCCGGCGGTCGGGGCCAAGAAATCTGCAAAATTCCCGTCTGGGATACACCTTTGCGGTAGGCAAGCCCGGCCACGTGTGGTCTAAGGTTCGTGTTCCCAGTTTGTCCCATTTGAGTCCCGCGACCACGCGAATAGCCGCAACTGAATCCACTGATTACTGATCACTGAATACTCTGCCCTGACTCCTGACTCCCAAACTGAACACGGCTCACCTTCTTGTGTCTTGGTCCCTGTAGCCTGACTGCCACGTCCCCCCTTTTCTGCCTGCCCATGAAATTCCCCCTGTTTGCTCTTGTGCCTGCCGCCGGTCTGCTGGCGGCGGAAGCGCCGCGCGTAGTGGTCAAAGACCGCGAAGCGCATCAACAACGTGTCGAGATCGTTACGACCCAGTTGGATCCCAACGGGAACGCGCTCTCGGAGACCAACAGTTATGTGCAGCTCGAGTCGGGCTTGAACTTCCGCAACGCTCAAGGTGAGTGGGAGGAATCCCGGGCCGAATTCGTCAGCGAGAACGGCTGGGCGGTCGCCAAGCGCGGCCAGCACAAGGTAGCCCTTTACCACAACCTAAACGTTGAAGGCGCGGTGGTGCTGCATTCACCGGAAGGTAAGCGCCTGCGCAGCCACGTCTATGGCCTGGCTTTCTACGATACGGCCTCGGGGCAGTCCGTGCTGATCGCCTCGGTCAAGGATGCCGAGGCGCAGTTGGTGACCGACAACGAGCTGGTGTATGCCGACGCCTTTACCGAGCTGGCGGCCGATGTGCGCTACACCTACACCAAGGCGGGTTTCGAGCAGGACATCATCCTGCGCGAGCAGCCGCCGGCGCCGGAGCAGTTCGGGTTCAACCCCGAAACGACCCGGCTCGAAGTGTGGACCGAGTTCGTCGAGGCCGAACGGCCCGGCAAATCACCGCGCACGTTAAACCCTGAGGCAGTGGCCCAGGGTGCGGAAGCCCCGCTGGTGGACGAAGACCTCAGCTTCGGTGAGCTGAAGATCGGCCAGGGCCGGACCTTTGCGTTGGGCCGTGAAGATGAAGCACTGAGCCTGGTGGCCAAGAACTGGATCGAAACCGAGGATGGCGGAAAGTTCCTGGTCGAGACGGTGGCGGTGGATTCGGTCTCCGCGGGTCTGGAGCAGTTGCCCGCTGGCAAGGGCGGTGCGCAGTTGCGGAAACCGCACCGGGGCCGGTTGCACGCGGGTTACCGGGCACCGGCCCGACCGGCAGCCCGGGAAGCGGTGCAGGTCTCCATTCCGCGGCTGGATCGCGGCCGGGATGTCGCCCGGTTGGATGCGTGGAGCCGGCCCGGGTTGGTGCTGGATTACGTCGCGGTTAGCGGAACCTTCGGCAGCTACACCTTCCAGAGCGACGAAACCTACTACCTCAGCGGAAACACCACCGTCTCGGGCGCCGCGGTGATCGAAGGCGGGGCCGTGTTCAAGCTCAACAGCGCCACCTCCTCCTTGACGCTTCAGGGCACGGTCAACCTGGAGACCACCGAATTCCGACCGGCGATCTTCACGGCCAAAGACGACAATTCGGTAGGTCAGACCATCAGCGGTTCCACCGGCAATCCGACCCTGGTCCATTACGGATCTACCACTGGCGCCCTGGTGATCCAGAACGGCACCGGGATGACGCTCCAGCACCTGCGCTTCAGCCACCAAAAGCAGGCGTTGAAGTTTGCCAGCGGCACTGGCTACACGGTCCGTCACCTGCAAGTAGCCCGGTGTCAGGACGGAATCGCCCCCGTCAACACCGCCAACGTGCAGAACGCCTTGTTTGTGAACGTGGACAAGGTCGTGGCGGGCACGGCCACTACCACCGTGCAAGGCCAGCACTGGACGGTCAACGCGTCCGGTCAGTTGAAGGGCAACGCGTCCGCTACCATCAACCTGCTCAACTCCTTGCTGGTCCAGCTCGCGACCTCGCCTACTTCGCCGACTCCGAGCTTCGTAGATACCGCCGCACCGGTTACTTCTGTGCGCGTGTTGACCTCGAATGCCGGGGTATTCCAAGTGGCGGGCGGCGGTGCCCATTACCTGTCGGCAGCCAGTCCTTACCGTAAGGCGGGTAGTGCGGGTGGCGACACCACGTTAGTGACCCAGTTGCGCGGCATGACCACTGAAGCTCCCCTGGTGATAAACACGGCGGTAAGTGTGGATACTGCCTGGTGGCGTCGGGGGCAACGGGATCTGACAGCGTCCGACTTGGGTTATCATTACCCGGCGGTGGATTACTTGGTCACCGGTGCCACCTTGACGGCTAAGTTGACCCTCGCGGAAGGCACGGTCGCGGCAGCCGCCGGCAACCATGGTCTTCGGCTCCAAGGCAATTCCCAACTGCTGAGCAATGGTCGCGCGGAGGCCATGAATACGCTCACACGTTATACCGCCCTGCAGGAATCAGCCCTGGCGGGAGACACTGGCGGGAGCTTCTTCAAGATCGACACCGGCTACTGGCAACGCCCGATCATCAAGCTTGCCTTCAACCGGATTCTTACGGCCGGCGGGTATTTCACGCTGCTGGATGCGGGCAGCACCCAACCCTTCAACACCCTGCAACTGGAGCACTGCCAGTTGCGGAACATCGGGTTGAACCTGTGGCCCGTCGACACGTATGCAGTCACGGTTACGTTCCGCAACAACCTGTTCGAACGCTGCAATCTGAGCGTCAACAAGAGCTACTACTCAGCCAACACCCCGCTGACGGTAACCGCCCGAAACAACCTCTTTTGGCGGGGTTCACTGGCGTTTACGTTCGATTACTCGGCGGGAGGCAACAACTACTATTGGACGTTCAAGGACAACCTTCTGGACAATCCGACCAATTCGCTAACGGGCGCCAGCGGAGGAACGGGCTACGTTTCCCGGTCGCACAACGGGTTCGTTGCCGGAACGACCACTGCTTTTGCTTCGGGGGCCACCGACAAGGTCAACCTTACGGCTGACTACCTTCCCAACGGGACCCTGGGGAACCGCTACTATCCCACCACGGTATCCTCCACCAGCCTGTCCGCCCTGATCGGAGCTGGCAGCCAGACTCATACTGCGGCCGGGCTGACCTACTTCACCGTCAAGACCGCCGCCTTTAGCCATGAAAATCAGGACACCACCACGGTGGACATCGGCTACCATTACCCGGCCCAGGATAGCAGCGGCAAGCTGCTCGATTCGGATCAAGACGGGCTGGCCGACTACCTCGAGGACAGCAACAACAACGGCACCAAGCAAGCCACGGAAACCGGCCATCTACTGGCCGACTCGGACGGCGACGGCCTGGACGACGGAGAAGAATTCAGGCTGGGTCTCGATCCCCTGAGTTCGACCGATGGTCTCAAGCGGCAGCTGGCTTCGTGGCGGTTCAATTCTTCGGGAGCCGACCGCTTTTACAGCGAGCAGGGCGACGTGACGTTTGCCGGCTCAACCGCCGTGCCCGAGGTCAATTCCTGGGACGGGGATGCCGCCGCCATTCCCAGCTCAACCTCGGGAACCTATCTGGGTTATGCGTGGCGGGATACCGCTGGCCGCAAGCTCCTGAATCCCACCCGGGGCACGGTGCAGTTCTGGTTCAAGCCTAACTGGAACTCGGGCAATCCGGGCGATGGGGTTTCGACCTGGCGGAAACTGGTGACGGTGCAGGCCCAGGCGGATGAACAGGAGTTTTGGGCGATCGAACTGAACAGTGCGGGGACACAATTACGCTTCCAGAACAAGACCACGTCCGGGACGGCCCGCCCCGCCTTGACCGCGGCTGTATCCCTGGCGCAGCACCAATGGCGCCTTTTCACCGTGGTCTACGATGCTACCGGTGTCGAACTTTGGCTGGATAAGACCAAGCTCGCCTTTGACACGTTCACGGTGGGGGCCTGGCCGTCCACCCCAGCGGTGCCTCTGGACCGGAAAGTCTGGATCGGGGGCTGGAACAACTCCACTTCGCCCAGCAAGGCCAACGGCTCGTTCGAGAATATCGCCTTTTACAATTACCGATTCACCCAGGCCCAGATCGAGGACGTTTACCAGCAGGCCGTGAACGTGGATGCGGATGGTGATGGGTTGGGCGACATCAAGGAGTTGGCTACGCACTTCTTGCCTTCCGGCGACCGGTTCCTGCCGGGCAATCGGGACTCCGACGGGGACGGGCTGCCGGACAGTTGGGAGTATCTGCATTTTCAGCCACCCCAGGGCAGCGGCTCGTGGACCAATCCAACGGCGAGTGGTGATCCAGACGGTGACACGCTCACCAACTTTCAGGAATTCCTCCGGGGCCGTGACCCCAAAGTGGCCGACGCCGGTCTCGTGGCCAACGAGGAAATGCCGTTCCTGCTGGTCGGCGATGTGTCGGAGCTGATCAACATTGATTTCGTTCACGCGACACGTCCAGGAGCGCAATATGGCAATCCCGGAACCACAGGGCTGGCGGATGATGAACCTGCCATGGAGTCGTTCCCAGGCACGGTGACGTTGGTCAATCCAGTGGCGGCCACCACGGCCCCGACCAGCGATCAGTGGAACCTGATTCTGCCCGGAGCCGCGAACATGTCCCTGAAGAATGTCGCTGGGACACTTGCCGTAGACGAATTCAAAGTCGGCACTTGGTTTGGTCCGGTGACCTACTACGACCCGCCGTGCCCTGACTATCACCGAGCCGCGGTTGGCCTCTCGTCCCCGCCCGCCACGCCAAATCCTGGTTTCAGTCCCGGGGGAGAATCTGTCTCCGCCGACCAGGACCAGCCCCCGCCGGAATCTCAACCAGAATGCACCGATGTAGTCCGGCGGGTCTACATCGTGCCTCCGGGCATGGGTGAAGGCTTTGTCGGGGACGGCAATGTCACGGTGGGACCTTGGTCACCTTGGTTACCTGGATGGTCCGCTGTATATGTTCGTGTGCCGTATTGTCGCCCCCGAATCGAACCGGCACCTAATCTCGGGCAGGCCGGCTTGCCAATAAAGCTGCCACAAGATGTCGAAGTGGGCAGCGGCATACCCTGCGCTGGGAGGCAAATTGCCGAATACTATACCGGTTTCCGATCCTCCGCCCGTTTCCCGGCCAATGCTTCCCTGACCGATGCCACCCAGCATCCGATGTTCAAGGACTACCAGATCGGCAACGAACAGAACCGTCGTTCGTCCTGGGGGGATGCTTTCAACGCCTACAATGCGCGGACGATGCTCAAGCTGAGCGCCATTCCCACGGGACCCTGGCGTGTGGTGGTTTACAGCGGGGCCGCCAACAACACCCGCAAGGCCACCATCACCATTGGCAGCGAGCGCTGCTACCTCACGGGTGGCCCCATGAACGGCAGCCGCTTTGAGAAGGGAAAGCATTACGTTCAGAGCCTTGTTGATGTGAACAAAAGCGGTGAGATCAACCTCAGCTTCGACGACTATTCAGCCATCAACGGCCTACAGTTGGTGAAGGTGCTTCCCCCGGCCGACCCCGCCTGGGATTACAGCGCGGGCGACCCCGCCACGGCCAATGCGGCCGGGATGATTGTGCGGTGGACCCACACCGCCGGAGCGACCAGCTATGAGCTGTGGCGGGCGACGGGCAACAGTTCCGGCCCCACCAGCAACTGGACCTTGGTGGCCGACAATCTCCGTGTCCACCGGTTCGTGGACGCGGGGGCGGTCGTAGGCCTCCACAATTACTACCGCGTGGTGGCCCGGAATGAATTGTTCTCCACCACTGGCACCACGCTGGCCTCGGCCCTCTTCAGCACCGCCGTGACCGGCAACCGGGCGCCGTATCTTGGTCATATCAACCCGGTGAGCACAGCTTGGCGGGGAAAGCGGTTCTCGATCAGCCTGCCCGCTGTCCGGGCCGCGGCCGTGGTCAGCGACTACGAGGGTCAGCCCATCCTCTTCCGTATTGAGGGACTGGGTGCCGGCCGCCTGTGGGTGAATGACCTCGAGGTGTCTGACGCTACTCTGAAAGCACAAGCCTTTCCGCCGGGAACCCCGGCCAACACCCACGATCCGCTCAAGTATGCGATTACTCCCAACACGCGGGTGGAATGGGAAGCCCCGGACGGAGAAGCTGAACTAGTGGAGGCCTTGCAACTGCGGGCCTTTGACGGGGCGCTCTTCTCGCAGACTTCGGCCATGCTACCCGTGGAAGTGAAGCCCGCACTGGAAGTTACCTGGTGGGGTTCCCGTTTTCAAAACACGGCGGGGACGGGTCAATGGGTGGACATTCAGACTGCCATGTCCCGCGACTGGCAGTTACGCTATTTTTGGCAAAACGAAGGCCAATGGTGGTCCAAGTTTCCCGCCCCCATTGATGGACCCGACCAAGATGGAACCCGGCTGGAAGAGGTGGTGCAGTTGGCATCCGTGCAGGGCGTTACCCTGGCACTGAAGGCCGATGGCAAGCTTTACAGCTGGGGCACGGGCTCCGCGTTGCTGGGCAACGGCCTCCTCTTCCCTGCCGCTCCCGTCGCCGGATATCAATGGTTTCAGCAGGAGGCGGAACTCACGCCCAAACAAATCTGGCCGGTTACAGAAACGCCTCCGGTGGCACCTGCCGCACAGGTGGCGGCCGGATCCGCCCACGCGGCCTTGGTAACCACCGACGGCAAAGTTTATCTCTGGGGAGAAACCACCGTCTACAGCCACGGCCTGAACGAATTTGGGACGCTGTCGTTGGCCGAAGAGCACCTGGCCAGCAAACCGACCGAGGCTCTGCGGTGGCCGTATGATCCAGACAGCCGGCTGACCAAGGACGACTTTGTGACCGCCCTTCCCAAGCCGACCCAAGTAAAGGGCCTGGCCAACGCCGTGGGGGTGGCCTGCAGCGATTACGCCACCGCGGTGCTGACTGCCTCCGGCGCAATCTACGACTGGGGATCGCTCCTGTATTTCGACGACATCACTCCCTGCTATCTCTACGGCTTTCTGCAGTCCTTTGGTTACCGGCCCGTGTCTCCGAGTGGCACGCCTCAACTGAAGGCCTTGCCGCAGAATCAGAAGGCCATCCAACTGGCCGCCGGCTCCCAGGCCTTCCTCGCCTTGAGTGATACCGGGGAGGTTTACGCCTGGGGAGCCAACGATACCGGTGCCTTTGGCGATCCAGCCTGGGTCTTCGCGCCTGTAACCGCGACCGCCGGGACGGATACACCCCGGAAAGTTCCCCACCTGCCCACCTCGGTGATCCAGATCGCCGCTTATGGCAATTACTTTGCGGCACTTACCCGTGAAGGCAGTGTCTATGAGTGGGGCAGCTTGGGTGAGCAGACCGTTCCGAAGGCGCGAACGGTCAAAGGCCTGCCACCTGTCTCCAAGCTCATGCTGACTTGGGAACGGGCCTTTGCCCTGGACCACGACGGCAAGGTCTGGGGCTGGGGGCGCAACCGAGGAAGCACGGGACGCTGGGGTGAACATGCCGGCCTGTTGCTGCCCGACGACCAGCGGCTCCACCTGATTGACCCGGTCCAAATGGCCGATCTGAAGAATGTCCGGGCCGTTTCTTCGGTCACGCCTTACAACCTCCACGCTTCGACCGAGCGCCTACCCAATGCACCCCAGGGGCTCACCGCGGTGGGCAAAGACGCCCGCATCGAGCTGGCTTGGCAACGTTTCGAAGGAGCCTCGGCCTACCGGGTATACGCGAGCCCAACTGCCACCGGAACTTACGTTTACAAGGTTTCCGTGGGTGCGGGTGAACTCGCCACCCAAGGTTGGAGCGACACCTCGATCGCGAACGGACAGGAAAGCTACTACAAGATCACAGCCGTGGTGAACGGGGTGGAAACACCCCTGTCCGCCTACACTTGGGGACGGGCAGTGGCGCCTCCGGCCTTCCCAGCCAGTTCCGTCCTAGTGCTCACCCAGTTGTCACGGGAACTGAAGCCGGAGCGAACACCGGGCCGGGGATGTTTGACGGCACGTCCTAGTGCTCACCCAGTTGTCACGGGAACTGAAGCTTCGCTGGTGTCCAGCGCCCAACGCCTTCCGCTACGTCATCCACCGAGCCGGACCTTTCCCCGCGAACCAGACTTCCGCTGCTGAAGCCGATTACCGACTGCTCCAAGTCCTGGATGTCGGTAATTTGACGGCGGAAACAGATCCCATGAACGGCTGCAATCAGCTTCATTTCACCGATTGTGCCCTGGAAGTAGGCAGGCGGTATTTTTACCGGGTTGTGCCGGAAAACGGAAGCGGCCCAGGTCTTGCCCAAGGAGCATATGAAAATGTCATTGAAGCTGAACAGCGGCCGGGCGCTCCCACCGCCGGGCCGTTCCTCTTTACGCTGGACGGCAGAATTCAAGCGCAGTTCACCCGCGATTCCATAGATCCGCAATCAGGCTGGGTGTTCAAACTATTCGAAATGCCGGGTATGACCCGAGGCGACGGTATCTGCCCAGGGGACCCAGTGCCCACACCCGAACCAGGAGATTCCGGGTGGCGCCTCACCCGCACGCTGGTGCTGGATGACAGCGCCTTCGGGGATAGTCGCCAATGGTTCTTCGTGGCGGAACCAGGCACGCTCAAGCGCGTCCTCCTCATCGGAGAAGTGCAGAACGGCACTTGGTATAAGTTGGTGGTCACGGCTCGGGACCACCGTGGAGAGAACAGAGAGGCCGACGACTTGGTGGGGGTCATCAAACCCAGCGCGCCGGCGGCAGAGGCGGGTGCCATCACCGATGGTTTCGCCATGGCTGGTCCCGGCTACATCTATCTCCGCTACAAATCTTCCGCGGATTTTTCCACCACCTTCATCCAGCAGGGGGCCAACTGTTCCTACTTCATGGATTACCCTTGGAATGACGGGTCCCAGATCACCGAGACGTGGCTGCTGGATGTCGCCCAGGGGAGTTATTCCGCCACGGTGCAGCCCGGCGGCCGGACGGATACCCAGACTGATTGGGAAACGGGAACGCTCCCAGTCACCAACCGGACCGTCACCAATCCCCTGAACATCACCAATCGGGTCGGTGACAAAATGGTGCGGCTGAGCTGGGCTTGGGAAGGTTTCCAGGACCGCATTTTTTATGTAGAACGGGTCTCTCGTCCGGCTTCCGCGACACCTCACCCCGCGGCCACAGATACCTCACTCCGGTGGGAACTGATCAAAGAGGGCCGTGAAAATGTGATGCGTGATACCGGCCTCGATAACGATCAAGTCTATTGCTATCGCGTGATCGCATTGGATCCTGAAACGGGGGCACTGGATTGGGAGGTCGCGAAAACGGCCATGCCGATTACCGAGTGGCTGAAGCCAGAGCCTTCCATCAACACGGCCCCCGTCCTCACGGCCACGCCGGGCAACTCCGCGGTCAAGCTCGTCTTCAGTCCTGGCACGGCGCGGGTGGGACTGGGCATGCAGTGGTATTCCCTCTTCCATCAGGCTGGACCTTCGGCCGCCGTAGAAACGCTTGGCACGTTCCCGCCCTTACCCAACGGTTTCACCTACCTGCATGCGCCTTTGGGCAACGGTTCCACTCACACCTATTGGGCCGAAGTCACCTACGACAGTGACGAAATCTACCAGACCACGCCGGTCACCGTGATCCCCGAGGGAGACTTGGCGCCGTTCCTCCCCGAGGGCTTGCGGGTGCGGCATTTCGCCCCGGTCAGCGGTTTTCACCGTGTCCTGCTCGACTGGGAAGAAGTGTCCGGTGCCCGGGCCTACAAGGTTTACTCGAAGTTCAACGGAACCTGCTCCGGCCCATATGTGACCTCCAAGCTCTATCACGAATTGCAGGTCACGACGGCCAACCTGGCTGGCACGACCTACTTCGTCACGGCCGTCGGTGCGGACGGCGACGAAAGCCAGGTCACCGGCAGCCCCTGCTCGGGTGGCACATTTGTGGCCTCGGTGGACGGGCTTAACAGCACGCCTTTGGAGGCCACTCCGGGTGACAGCGTCCAGAGCGTCGTGCTCACGGTCCCGGGTGGCGGCAACATCCTCGGCCCGACCAACGTCACGCTGCGGGCCAGTGTCGCCATTTCTCCGGGCACGACCGGCAATCCCCGGGAAGTGGCCCGGGTGGAGTTCTACGCCAACCAGACCTTGATCGGAAAGGCCGACCAGATGCCCTATGCCTTCGACTGGCACAATCCGCCGGCCGGCACTCATTCCCTGGTTGCCGTGGCGGTCACCACCGCGGGAGGCCGTCAGGCCAGCGCAGCACAGACCTTAACGGTAACCCTTCGGCCGCCGCTGAGCGAGTTCACCCACTCGGAAACCGATTTCGAGCTGCGCGGGCCAGGCGGCTCTTTCCCACTCACCCGGGTTTACCGTTCAGGCGACCAAGCCACCCATCTCCTCGGGCGCGGCTGGCGCTTCAACTTTGAACGGGCCGAAATCACGACATCCCTGCTCGGTTGGAGCGACTTGGGCATTGGCTGGGAACTCAAGGCGGCCTCCGGAGGCCTGGCCAGCCTGTTCCCCCAAGTGCAGGAGTCAGCCAACAGCAACCACGAGATCAAGGTCACTCTGCCCGACGGCCAGGATTTGCGTTTCGCCGCCGTCGTGGAACTGGGCAACCAGCAGGGCGTGCCCATGTCGCAGATGCAATTCCTCGAACACTACGAATTGTTTGCCGATGGCTCCGAGCCCGCGTTTGCCACGCTCCGCTTCGTTTCGGTCGATGGCAGCGACGCCGCCCTCTCGGTTCCGGACTACCCGGAATACATTGACGTAGCCAAGGGTGAGAGCACGGGCAGCGGCTTCACCCTCAGTGTCGTGGGCGGCTTCAATCCCTCCGCCTTCGTGGTGACCCTGGCCGACGGTTCGCGCTATGAGTTCGTTCCCACGGTGACGGGCAACAAAATGCGCCTGGCCCGGATCAGTGACCGGGCCGGCAACTCCTTTGCGTTCGAACTGTTGGGCAGCGGTTCCTCGACCCCGTTGACCGCCGGAGAAAGCTGGCTCACAGAATCAGTCAAGCGCATCGCGATCAAGGCCCAGAAACTGAACACGGACGGCTCGTATGCCACCGTCAGGGAATGCTGGGTGGACGATGTATTGGCCACCAGTAATGCCGAATGGACGCTGTTCGATCCCGTAGTGACAGCTCCGATTGTCGGGAATCCCGCACAAACACCCGGATGGGGAACGGTCGCCGGACAGCCCATCGTCCGCTATGTCACGTCGTCCAGCCTGCTGACCGAAGTCCGAAAACTGAACAACCGATTGACCGCCACGGTGGATACTCACCGCTACGAATACACTAACTTCCAATCCCAAGACCTGCTCGAGACGGTCAAATCTCCCGAGGGCGTGATCCTGCTGAAGAACACCTACGCATTGGTGAATGGGCTGGTGGGCTTGGACTTCCAGGAGGATGCACTCGGAATCAAGCGGGACTACAGCTATCCCGCAGGCAGCTCCGGCACCCTGAGTGTTCCGGTCAAGCAGGGAACCACCACGTTGGTAACGGAATCCCTCGACTATTCCGCCGATGGCCTGATCACGAAGACCGAGTCGGGCGGCCAGACGGTGGAGAACAGCTACGACGAACGGGGCCGGCTCGCTTACTCGGCGGTTCAGGTCACCGGCACGAGCACGGTCATTCCGACTACCTACGACTATGATCGTCAGGACCGGCCGGTGCAGGTCATGGACGGACAGGGCAATGCCACCCGTTTCGAATACACGGCCGACTCCCAACCCGCCAAAGTGACCGACGCCCGGCAGAACTCGACCTCCTACGACTATTACTCGGACAGTTGGGGGGTGCTCGCGGGCAAGCTGCAGCGCACCGTGGATGCCGCAGGCAACGCCACCGAATATGACTACAACGTGCGCGGCCAGATTGTCTCCGAGGTCCGGCGGCTCAAGGACCAGTCCACGCCACTGATCACCCGTTACGAATACTACGAAGACGAAGACAATGCCAGCGGGAACGGCCGGATCGGGGACCTGCGTCGGGTGTATCACCCTCTCAGTTCCTATTGCACCACTTCGTTCCAGGCTTTTCCAGTGGCCCTGCCGGCCTACGCCACGGAATACACCTACGACGCCAACGGCAACCGTCTGACGGAAAAGTCCACCCGCACCACCCGGTTTGTCACCGTCGGTGAGCAGCTCCGAACCGAAACGGTCACGAGTGCCAGCACCTACGACCCCCAGGGGCGGGTGTCGACTTCTGACCGGACTCGTTCTTGGAACATTGGGTTACCGCCTGCGAACGATGTCGGCCAGTCGTCCACCCAATACGACGCCCTGGGTCGCGCCAAGGTCACGACCGACGGCTACAACCGCCAGACCACCTCCACCTACGATGTGCGCGGTAACCTCATTGAGACTCTGTATCCCGATGGCTCGGTCAGCCGCACCATTTACGACGCCCTCGGCCGGGCAACCATGGTCCAGGACCGGGCCATGCCGTCCAGCGGCGTGACCACAGCGTCAGCCAACGAAACCCAATACGATGACTATGGCCGGGTCCGCTTCACCCGCCGGCGCACGGATGTCCAGGTTTCCAAGGTGGCGGACACCGGCTACCTCGGCTATCTCGCCGGCAATCCGGTCCAATACCGGACCCAGTTGGACAACCCTGGCACGGTCTTCTCCATCACCCGCACCGAATACGACGGCGCCGGGCGCGTGCGGCATCAGGTCAGTCCGCTCGGCGTGCTCACGGAGACCTTCTATGACTCGCTCGGCCGGCGTGAGCGGGTCCGGGTTTACGACAACTACGTCTGCCCGCTCGACACGACAGCCATTCCCGCCAGCCCGTCCGCCACCTATTACGACACGACCTACGGCTACGATGAAGTGGGCAATGTGGTGTGGACCCGTGATCCGCGCGGCAACGTCTCCGGCAGCCTACATTGGCGCACCGACACCGTTTACGACGAATTGAACCGCGTGGTCCGCGTGACCCTGCCCGGACCCAACCCCGACGCGCGCCCATATCGCCGCACCACCTACGACTCCCTCGGCCGCGTCACCGCCGAGATCGCTGAAGACGGCATCATTACCGCCCGCCGTTACGACCTCATGGGTCGCCTGACGGATGTGTTCAACGACTACAAGTCGGGCGTGGCTGACACCCATGCGACTCAGACCCGGACCCAGTTCGGTTACGACGAAGTGGGCAACCAGATCACCCAGACCGACGCCGAAAACCGCGTCACCCGTTACGAATACGACTGGCTCGGTCGCCGCACCTACCGCGCCCTGCCCGGCGCCGACCTGACCACCGCCAACATGGTGGAATCTGCCGTCTACGCCTCCGTCAACGCCCCCGGCAGCACGAACATCAAAGTCATGCAGCGCTCCGTCACCGACTTCGCGGGCAAGGTCACCACCTTCACCCACGATAAACTTGACCGGCTCGCGACCGAACAGCGTCAACAGATTCAGATCACCGCCACGCCGAACAACATTACGGTCACGACGGACCGCCTCCTGAAGCACGAATACGATCCCCAGGGCCGCCGCTGGCGCGTGCAAGAGTTTGAGGGCACCAGCGACACCGGCACGCAGTTGCGGGATGAGCGCTACGGCTACGACAAGCTGGGCCGACTCCGCGTCAAGGCGGTGCCCGAAGGCACGCTGACCTACGAATACGATGTCGGAGGCAACCCGACGCTGATCAGCGCCCGCCGTAGTTATGCGCTGCCCGTCAACGCCCCCTTTGCCTTCGAGACCGTGCAGGCGTCGGCCGCCACGGTCAGCACCACGACCGCTCCGAATGCCGGCGAAATGGTCTATCGCTACGACACGCTCGGTCGTCTTTGGAAGGTGAACCCCGATACCGTTCCGCCGGTGGCCAACACCCCGGCCGACGTCACCTACGCCTACGACGCCAACGGCAGCCTCGCCACGCAGACCTACCGCAACAATGTGGCCACCGCCTACACCTACAACGAGCGGAACCAGTTGCGGCTGGTCCGTTCCACGGTCTCCGGAGCCTTGCGGGCCACGTTTGACTACGATGGGGCGGATACAGCCACCCACTTGGCGACTTTCGCCGCAGACCGTGGCCTGTCCCCCACCGGCCAGCGCCGGCAGCTCTCGGAGAAGATCGGCTCCGTCACCAACACCATCAAATACAACTACGATGCGCTTCGCCGGCTGACCATCGAAGATCGGTCCGGGGCGACGGGCCTCCCGAGCGGAGTGCCACGGGCGGTAGTTGATTTCACCTCGCCCAACAGCAATGCAGGTTATGACAAGGTGGGCAACCGCCGCACCAAGAAGGTGGATGCGGGCGGCACGGTCACCACCACCACTCTGGCCTACAGCGCCCTCGACCGCGTGACCTCCGGCGGGTTCTCGTTCGACGCCAAGGGCAACACCCTGACCGCCGACCTGAATGGCGACGGCGACAGCGCCGACGCCAACGAGCCTTCGCCCACCACCAACCAGGGTGACCGCTACGATTCGCTCAACCGGCTGGTCTGGGCCAAGCGCGGCAACAACACCATCGAGCTCACCTACGATTCCGACGGCAACCGCGTTTCCAAGACCGTCACGCCCGCCGCCGGTGTCCCGGTCACCACGCTCTACCTGGTGGATACCGTCAACCCCACCGGCTACGCCCAGGTGCTGGCCGAAACGCCCGTCACTGCTCCGGCGCCGCTGAACGTCGTGGGCGAATGGCGATTCGACCAACGCTCGGGCACCCAGGCCACCGACACTTCTGGCAACAACCGGCACGGCACACTCACCGGGTCCCCGCTGCCCAAGTGGACCGCCGGCGTGGCCAGCAACGGCCTGACCTTCGCCACCGGTGGCTCCGTGTCTGTGCCTGACCAGGCCGCCTTGCGCCTGGGCGCCTCCGGAGCCTCCTTCTCCATCGCCTTCTGGGTCCGGAAAGATGCCGAACCCACCCAGGCCGTCCGCCTTGTCGGCAAGGGAACCAGCGCCACCGCCAACTACGGTGTCTGGGAGGAAGCCGGCGGCAAGCGGGTATACCTTGAGTTCCGCCGCGCCAGCGACAACACCCTCCAAACCGCCTATTCCACGGCCAACTTGGAGGTCGGCCGCTGGTATCACGTCGCCTGCACCTACAACGGCTCAGTGGCCAAGGTGTATGTGAACGGGATCAAAAACTCGGAGCCCAGCCTGACCGGCACTCCCGTGACAGGGACGGAGGCGCTGACCTTTGGCGCCGGCCCCACTGGCGACACGCTCCCCGGCGCCCTCGACGAGGTGCGGATTTACAGCCGGGTGCTGGTGGATTCCGAGGTCGCTCAGCTCGCAGGCATGCCCGCTACCCGTTACACCTACGGGCTGGATCTCGTCCGTCAGGACCGCGGCCCGGCCCTGACGGGTGGGGCCGTCGAGACTCGCTACTTTGGTTACGACGGCCTGGGCAGCGTGCGTCATCTCACCGACACCGCCGGGACAACCACCGACACCTACTACTACGACGCGTTTGGATTGATGGCCGCCCGCTATGCCCGCCGCACTTCGGACGGCGCGATGCTCGCCTTTGCCAATCCGGCCACGGAAACGGGACCGGCCGGAACCACACCGGTAGTCAACAACTACCGCTACGCCGGAGAACAGTGGGACGGTGACCTGGGCCTCTACTACAACCGCGCCCGCTACTACGCCCCCGAACTGGGCCGCTTCTGGTCCATGGACTCCTACGAGGGCAGCCAAGGCGATCCGCTCTCCCTCCACAAATACCTCTATTGTCATGCCAACCCTGTGAACGGGGTGGATCCTAGCGGGCATGAATTCTCAATTGGCGGCCTGTCCTCGGCAATTAGCGGAGGCCTAAACACCCTCCGCATAAGCGGTGGCGCGATCGTCAAACGTTATGCGATGCGGAAACTTGCGAATGTGGGAGTTTCAGCGGTTCTTGGTGGTCTGTATGGCGGGGCGCTTGAAGCGACCGGCGGCGGAGATTTTTTTGGTGAAGGGATGGTAAACGGTGCTAAGTGGGGAGCGATATTCGGGTCAGTTCCAAAAGCAGCATGGGGAACTGATCTTGGCAGAATGCTGCTGATCGCTTTCGCTGCACAAGCAGCCAAAGACGGAATCAATGCCTACGACAACGATCATCCAATGCAAGCGTTGTTGTATTTCTTGGGAGGCGGATTAGCTTTTCGTGGCGCTGTAACCGAGTCGACGGTTCCAAATACACTTTACAAGTTTATTCCAGCGCATGTGGATATAGGAAAGGTGAAAAGTGAAGGTTTACGAGTGGGGGCAGAAAGGTCGGCTTGGGCTACTAGCATGGAACCTTCTAAGTTCAGCCAGTGGCTTATAGGTGGCCCATGGGCTAGAAATCCAGACACGTTAAAGTTCTTTTCTCAAGATTTTGTGAATGGTTGGGTTGCTATCATACGAAACACAAAATCATTCAAGCCTTCCAATACATATTGGAAGGCGTTCACTGGACAATACGAGGCGGAAGCTACAGTCCCACCAAAAGCTTTTGAAATCGTGCCATTTTCAGAGGCGACAAAGAAGTGAATACAAACAACTACATGGGGCATTGCTGTTACTGTAACAAGGACGTTCCTAAAGCTGCAAAGCAGTGCCCGCACTGCGGCAAGTCACACCCAACTGGAGTGTCAATCTTTCGGCACCCTGCGGTGGTTGTGATAGTGGTCATTTGTTCAGTTATCTGCTTCGGGTATTTTAACACATTCACGACGATTCCGATCTGGATGTCCGGCCTCTTGTCGGTTTCAATCGCCATAACCGGTGTGACTCTCCTTTGGAAGTTAGGCGACTAACCATTATCCATGAACACGCGTCAACGGCGTTAATGTTTTCCTAAACGCCTTTGGGGATGCGAAAGATGGTTGTGGTGTTACGAAACGTATACGCAATCTGTGTGTGAGCGCGTTGATTTTATTGTCGTTATGTCGGAGCATCGGTGATCTGCGTTTCTTCATGGAATCGCTGACATGTCTAGTATCAACGTTCCAGTGCCGCTTGCTTACTGTTACCGAATTGGCACAGTGTTGTTCGTGGTAGTTTTGTTGGGGATCGTCCCAACGTTGATGGCAAAGGCCGAATTACTGGCTAACTCCTTCGCCACCTACCCAGCAGAGGCGCAGGTCGCCTGGCAGGAACGCGAGGTAGAACTGTTCCTGCATTTCGGCATCAACACCTTTGTCGGCGTGGAATGGGGTTCCGGCAAGACTTCGCCCCGACACTTCAATCCCACGAACTTGGACTGTCGCCAGTGGGTGGCCGTCGCCCGCTCCGGCGGTGCCCGCGGCGCCGTGCTCACCGCCAAGCACCACGACGGTTTCTGCCTCTGGTCCACGGACACCACGGACTATTCGGTGCGCGCCAGCCCGTGGCAGGCGGGTAAGGGCGATGTCGTGCGTGAGTTCGTGGACGCCTGCCGGGAAGCGGGCCTCGCGCCGGGCCTCTACCTGTCCCCGGCGGATTTGCACGAACCGTCTTACGGTCGCGATCACGCCGCTTACAACGAGTTCTTCCGTCGCCAATTGCGCGAACTGCTCACCCGCTACGGCGAGGTGTCGGAGATTTGGTTCGACGGAGCTACTCCCGGTAACCTCCGCCAGCAGCACGACTGGCAGAGTTATTATCGGTTGATCCGGGAACTTCAGCCCCAAACGGTGATCGTCACTCGCGGCCCCGATGTCCGCTGGGTGGGCAACGAGGCCGGCATCGCCCGCGAATCGGAATGGAGCGTCATCCCCCTGCCGCGTCCCGCCGCTGAATACGACTGGCCGGACATGATCGGGGACTTGGGCAGCCGGGCACGTTGGAAGGAAACCAGCCAAGCCCACTGGTATCCGGCCGTCGCCACCGTGTCGCTGCGACCCGGCTGGTTTTGGACCCCGAACGAGGACCACCGGATTCGCGACCTCGGCGAACTTCTCCGCATCCACGATCAGACCGTCGGTCGCAACGCCGGCCTGCTTCTGAACGTTCCCCCTGACCGCACCGGCCAAATTGCCGCCGCCGATGCCAGGCGCATCGCCGCCTTCGGCGAAAGCTTGCACCGACGCTACTCCACAAACCTCGCCGTCGTCGCTACTTGGCAAGTGACCGCCACCCCAGAGGACGGCACCAACCAATGGACCGGCGTGATGACCTTTCCACAGCCGGTGAAGTTCAACGCTGTGGTCCTCCGCGAAGACATCCGCCAAGGCCAGCACGTCGAGTCGTGGCAACTTTGGCCCTGGCCGGACGATCCTACCGTTCCGGCCCCGAAGCCTTGGGGCACCGGCACCACCATTGGCTACAAACGCTTGAGCCGCGGCGCCGCCGTGACGACCCGGGAACTGCGCCTTCGCATCACCGAATCCCGCACCGATCCCAAACTGCTCCCGCCCGAGGTGCATTGGTTCCCGCGCTAAAGCCCCGCGGGAAAAGCCAAGGCGTGTGCCTTGGCTTGGTGAGTGCTTTGCGCCCATCATCGCTTACCGCTCTTGAGGGTGTCCCAAAACTTTCAACTCGGATTCCAATTGCCCCACTCGCTGGCTCGAATCCACCACCTGCTTGAGCAGGCCGTCGCGTTCCTTCTGAAGTTGTTCGATGAAGTAGTCCTTGCCGCGGTTGGTGATCTTGAGGTCGAAGTTTTCCTTCTTCAGTTCGGCGAGTTCGTTCGAGTCCGCTTTGGTTTCGGCGCGGGTGTCTTCCGCAGGGTTCGGAACCTTGCGGAAGGCTTCCGCATCCGGCTTCGGTTCCGTTCCCAATTCTTCCGCAACCTGCGGCACCGGTTCAGCACGGGCCTTCGCGGCGCGGGCCTTCTCCTCCGCGATGATCGAGTCGGCGGACTGACGCGTGATGAAGTAGCGACGCTCGTTGGGATCGAAGTAGGCGTCGAGCCGGGCGATGCCCTGCCGGTTCTGCTGGCACCAGTTCACGATGCTGCGTTCGGAGCGCGCGACACCGGCCGCCTCGAACAGCCGCGCAGTCTCGCGCACGGTCAGCGTGTAGCGTTCGCGCAGCTCGGCGGTAGTGTGCGGTTCCGCATACTGCGGAACGGTGCGGAAAGGTTCCGCACCTTGCGGAACGTTGCCGAAGGCTTCGGAAGATTGCGGAACCGTGCCGAAGCTTACCGCAGCCTGCGGCACGTTGCGGAAACCTGACGCCGGCAGTGTCGAAGCGTGGTTGGCCGGCGCGGCGAAGGGTGGGTTGCGTTCATCGAACATCGAAGTGGCGTTAACGAATAAGAGGAGTGACCGGCAAATCGTCGCCGGCCTTCCTGCCTGACATTCTATCACGCCCGCCGGGCGTGGGGCGGCGGTTATGCACAGGGGGAGGGGTGGCCGGGCGGAGGCCGGCCGTGCTAACATGGAGACATGAACCCAAACATCACCCCGCGTGAACGCGCCCTGCTGAAGGTGATCCGGCTGGCCGATCCCAGCCAGGGCTGCCGCCGGTCCAACCCGCAGTTGACCCGCCAGCTCGGGATCGGTGCCCGCCAGGTCAGAACCTGCCTCGCCGGCCTGCGGGAGCGGAAGTTCCTCACCGTGCAGATCGTCAGTGGCAACCAGCGGATCATCCGCCTCACCGCCAAGGGCGCCAACGTCCTGAAGCGCTGAAAGCTATCCGCAGATTTCGCAGATGACGCAGATTGCCTAACAGGAGGAGCCAGCACGGCTCCTTTCTTCTTCATCTGCGACATCTGCGTAATCTGCGGATGTCTTCCTCCGGTTATGCACACCGGGACCGCGTGGCGTGCGGGGCCTTCGCCGTGGTAGAATGGCGGGCATGAACCCACACCCCTACGAACGCGACTTCAAGGGCGTCTGGATTCCGAAGGACATCTGGCTTTCCAGCGACCTGTCGCTGATGGAGAAGGTGCTCTTCGTGGAAATCCATTCGCTCGACAACGAACGCGGCTGCTACGCCTCGAACGGCCACTTCGCGAAGTTCTTCGATGTGAGCGAACGCCAGGTCCGCACCTACGTCGGCCAGCTCAAGGCGAAGGGTTACGTCACCGTCACCATCGCCAACCGCAACGAGCGCGTGATCCGCACCGCGGGGAAGTATGCACGTGTGTCCGAAGCCCAGCTCCGGCGCATCCGGGCCGACTACCGCACGCTTGTGGACAACTTCAGTCTCCGCAGCCAGGCGGGTAGGAAGAAAACTTCCTAGGGGGTGGGAAGCGGACTTCCGCCCTCCCCGGAAGGAAACTTCCACAGAGTAATACAATGAACAGAACAAGGAATAATCAGGCGGACCCTTTGAAAGGGCAGACGCGAACTGGGGATAACCCAGCCCGAACATTTCGGAAGTGGTCACTCCGGTTCGCAGCCGCCGCAACCGACCGACTTGGCTGAGCGCGGAATCGTCATCAGCCTGTTCGATCTCACCGGCCACATGGTTGAACCGTGGGCGGAAGCGGGCTACACCTGCTACTGCGTGGACCTCCAGCATCCGCCCGGCGAAACCCGCGACGGAAACCTCATCCGCGTCGGGGCCGACGTCCGCGAATGGCTGCCGCCGTTCACCAAGGTCGCGATCCTGTTTGCGTTTCCGCCCTGCACGCATGTCGCCGCCAGCGGGGCGCGCTGGTTCAAGGACAAGGGCCTCGGGCACCTGATCGAGGCGCTCCAATGTTTCGACGCTGCCGTCCGGCTCGCCGAATGGACCCGTGCCCCTTACTTGATCGAGAACCCCGTGAGCACCGTTTCCACTTATTGGCGCAAGCCGGACCACCGGTTCGATCCGTGCGACTACGGTGGCTACCTGAATCCACCCGGCGACGCCTACACCAAACAGACCTGTCTCTGGACGGGCAACGGCTTCGTGATGCCCCCGCCGAAACCGGTGCCGCCAACGGACGGAAGCCGGATGGTCCGGCTGCCACCTTCACGTGACCGGGCGAACATGCGCTCGGTCACACCGCGTGGTTTTGCGCGAGCGGTCTTTGAGTCGAATCACCATCCGCGCCAGACCACATTGCCAAGCACTCGTCAAGGCGACCGCCTTTGAAGGTGTCGGACTCGGTCCAGCAACTGAACACGCCCGATGTGTTATCGCCACACCACGCGAACCACGAAGCGTCAAATCGGTTCCAAAGCACGGCCTAGTTGAGCCACGAAACCGCACCCATGTCGCAGAGGTTATGTTGGACGACATGGACCCCTGCATGCCGCCTATTCAGGCAAAAGAAAAACCGCCCAAGGCGGTTTTCAAAACATGTCCAGATTCGGAGTGGATGATCGGTTTCCCGGTGAGTGGAGGGCGGACTTGGACTTCAGCTTGCCATGCGATGAGCTGAGCTGATTCCTGAATCCATGCAACACCTACGCCAGGCGCGGCGTCCGCACGGTGACTGAAAAGGCGAACGCCTTGCGGGACGGCTTCTCGGTGGGCAGCGCCTGTCCTTCGAGCAGCAAGCCAGCAAGGTGACACTCGATGGCGTCCCGCACGTAGGCGGTGACGGCTTCGACGGTGTCCGCCTGACAGAAGCAGCCCGGCAACGCCGGCACCTCGGCCCAGTAACCGCCTTCAACCGCCGGCTGAATCTTCACGGTGTAACGGGTGGTTTCCATTCGACCAGTTTACCACAGAGCCAAAGGCTCCGGCAAACCGGCGACGGAATCCGAAAGCAGGAAAGCAGGAAGGCCCGCAGGCGCATGTGTTCGGTCTCGTTTTCCTGTCTTCCTGTTTTCCAGATTCACTCCCCGTGTCCTTGACCCCGGCCCCGACAAACATGGTTTGTAGACCCACGACGCGACCCGTTCCGGCAACGCCGGCCCAACGGGGCCACGACGGGTTCCCCCAACGTGTTCGGGCTGGCGCCCGACTTCGCGCGTTTCCTCCGGCTATCGGGTGCAGGCCAGGACCTATCCGGCTGGCCCCACCAAACGCGCGAAGTCGGCCGCACGCTAGCCGCTCACCCCGACCACGTTGGGGGGACGGGTTCAAGCCATCACCACACGACTTCGCTACCGCGACGACGGGTGCCGGCCGACTCGCGCCGGAACGACCACCGGTCGCGGCAGCACCACGGCCAGACTACGACGGGCCTTCCGCCACCCGCGGAGGAAATGCGCCCCGCGCGCCAGCGCCGGTGAACCCGGCTGTGCTACAATGGAGCCAGTGACGTTCATCACTGCACGGTGAGCGCGCACGGGTCGGTCGGCTGGACCCTTCTCGGGTCTCACAGCCAGTTCCGATTACCCGGCCGGCTCGTCCCCAACACGGTTGCCGGCCGTTGCCTCCGTCCCGCCGAATCGACACCGGGTGGGGCGGGGCTTTCCGGAGTCGGCACTGGCTCTGACACCATGAGCCTGCTTTACCTCGGCCAACGCACGTCGGCCTGGACCCAGGGCGAGGAAGCCCTGGTCGGTTTGAGCGTGCCCGATGCGCGCCACCACACCTACGTCATCGGCAAGACCGGCTCCGGCAAGTCCACCCTGCTGCGCAACCTCGTCCTGCAGCATCTCCACCAGGGCCACGGGGTGGCGCTGATTGATCCGCACGGCGACCTCGTCGAAGACCTGCTCGACCACTTTCCGCCGAGCCGGGCGGATGACCTGGTCTATTTCAATCCGTCCGACCTGGAGTTCCCGCTCGGGCTCAATCCCCTCTTCAACGTCCCGCGCGACCGGCGGGCGCTGGTGACCGACGGCCTGGTCGGTGCCTTCAAGAGCATCTGGCGCGACTCGTGGGGGCCGCGCATGGAATACATCCTCGCGAACTGCCTCGCGGCGCTGCTGGAATGCCAGAACACCACGCTGCTCGGCGTGAACCGGATGCTCACCGACGACACCTATCGCGCGTGGGTGGTCCGGCAGATCCGCGACCCGCAGCTGCGGTTCTTCTGGGAACAGGAGTTCGCGGGTTACGACGAACGGTTTCGGCGGGAGGCCATCGCCCCCATCCAGAACAAGCTCGGCCAGTTCACGCTGCACCCGGCGATCCGCAACATCCTCGGGCAGGTTCGCTCGAAGGTGGACTTCCGCTTCATGATGGACACGGGCCGGGTGTTCCTCGCGAACCTGTCCAAGGGGAAGCTGGGCGCGGAGAAGGCCAACCTGCTGGGCTCGCTGCTGGTGACGCAGTTCCAACTGGCCGCGATGTCGCGGGCCGACATGGCGGAAACGGAACGCCGGGACTTCCACCTGCTGATCGACGAGTTCCACAACTTCACCACGGACAGCTTCACGACCATCCTGGCCGAGGCCCGCAAGTATCGGCTCAGCCTGACGCTGTCGCACCAATACCTCGACCAGCTCACGCTGCCGGTGCGCCAGGCGGTGCTGGGCAACGTGGGCACGCTGCTGGCCTTCCGGGTGGGCTACACCGACGCCAGCGTGCTCGAACGGGAGCTGGGCCAGGCGTTCATCGCCTCGGAGTTTGCGGACCTGAACCGCTACGAGGTCGTGCTGCGCCTGCTGCGCGAGGGACGGACGCAGGAACCCGTCCGGGTCAGCACTCTGCCGCCGTTGGACCTGCACCGCGGCCGGAAGGACAAGCTCGTGGCGAGGTCGCGGGAGAAGTATGCGGGTCGAAGGGCCGGCGTGGAGGCGCGGCTGAACCGGTGGGCCAACGGCACGGCGTGGTGAGGGGGTGGGGGGTGTTTTGCAGTTTTCAGAATTCCCCTGCTGACGCTTGCACGGGAGCCTCCGTTGCCGGTCATGATTCCCGGCGTATGGCAACGCACCCTCACGCAGATCTAACGGAAGAAGCCCGACACATCTGGCTCGAAGACCCCCGGCAGCATCCCTATCTCCGGGAGGGCATCTTCGCCTTTGGCTTTCGGGTTGGGCTTCCCAAAGGCTGCTTCCCCAACCCCGACCGAATCAAAGTCGTGGGTTATGCCGAACTCAGCCTTACTGCGGTCAAACCCACCGACGCGTTCTTTCGGCGGGTATGGTATCTCAAGCTGCCGAACGATCCATTTGACGGAAGCCATTCCCCTGGCGAGGCGGTCAAGCCGTCTTCAATCAAGCTGGGTAAACCCTCCGAGGAAGGCCGAGACAGCTGGGGATAACCGGCCCAGGAGCTCATGGTAAACTGGGCGGATGCTCCTCGCTCTTCGTCTCCCTCGCTTCACCCGGGTGGCCGATGCGTTCGGCTGTGTTTTGACGGAGCGCGACACGGACCTCCTCCGCTGGGTCGCCCGGTTCCGTTTCCTCAACTCGGCGCAGCTCATCCGGCTCAACGGTGGCAGTCCTCAGCCCATCCTGCGCCGGCTGCAACGGCTGTATCATCACGGCTACCTCGACCGGCCGCGGGCGCAGATTGATTACTTCCATCGCGGGGGTTCCAAGCCGCTGGTCTATGGTCTCGGCCGCAAGGCCACGGCCGTCCTCTTCCCCGACGGCGACGCACGTCCCCGCCTCGACAACCACCTGGTGGGCCGCCTCTACCTTCAACACTCGCTGCTGATCGCCGACGTGCTCATTGCCCTGGAACTGGCGTGCCGGCAGAAACCGGAGCTTCGCTTCCTCTCCGCGGACCAACTGCGGGGCGACGATGGGTTTCATTGGGCGGTGACGGTGCGGCACCAAGGCCACGTCAAACGGGTCGGTTTGATCCCCGACGGTGTGTTTGCGTTGGAGGACCGCCGCGGCGAACGTGCCTATTTCTTCCTCGAAGCCGACCGCGGCACGATGCCCGTTCGGCGCGGCTCGCTGAACCAGTCGTCCTTCTTCCGGAAGCTGCTCGCCTACGAGGCCACCTGGTCGCAAGGCCTCCACGAACGGCGCTTCGAGTTCCATCGCTTCCGGGTGCTGACGGTCACCCAGTCGCGCCAGCGCGCGGAACACCTCGCCGAGGCCACCAAAGCACTGCCGCGCGGTCACGGCCTGTTCGTGTTCACCAGTCTGGCCGACCTGACGTTGGAACAGTTGCTGCCGGAACCAGTGAACTGAGCCTGAGAAGCCGTTTGATCCGCAGATGACGCAGATTCGGAAAGGGTTGGAACTTGGAGCCAACCCATCTCGAAGGTGAACCCACTGCGCGCGTCAATATCCTGCTTGCCGCCCCGACTATCTGCGAAATCTGCGCAATCTGCGGATCACTCAACCGACCTCGGCTCGCCGTCGAACAGACAACCCCACGCCAACCGCGTGGGCCTTTTGCTTTTCCAAGCACATCCGTGGTAGGATGCCTGATTGGAGGCGTCCCCTTCCGGGCCGTCCGTTCCCCACACCGCAAACCCCAGGAGTTCCCATGTCCTACCTCGACTTCCGGGCCATCAAGGCCCGCGTCACCATCCGGCAGGTGCTGGATCACTACGGCCTCACCGCGCAGCTCCAGCGCGCCGGTGAATCCCTCACGGGCAGATGCCCGATCCATCAGGGCGACCGCACTGACTCGTTCCGCGTCAGCCCCGACAAGAACTGCTATCACTGCTTCTCCTGCCAGGCGCACGGCAACCAGCTCGACCTCGTCGCCGCGCTGGAGCACTGCTCCGCCAAGGAGGCGGCGCAGAAACTCACCGAATGGTTTCGGCTGGAAGGAAGCCAGGTGAACAGCGAAGGCGCGAAGGCGCGAAGGCCGGAACCCAAACGGGAAGTGTCGAAAGCAACGGCACCATCCCAGCCGGTTCAACCGACCGCACCCGCCAAAGCGGAACGCGCGCACGTTGAACCCAACAAACCGCTCGGCTTCTCGCTCGCAGACAAGCTCGACTACACGCACCCGTATCTCGCGGAACGCGGTCTCAGTGAGGCCACGATCCGCGAGTTTGGCGTCGGCTTCTGCCAGGCCGGCACGCTGATCGGCCGGATCGCCATTCCGTTGCACAACTGGAAAGGCGAACTGGTCGGCTACGTCGGCCGCTGGCCGGGCGAACCGCCCACGCCGGAGACGCCGAAATACAAACTGCCGAAGGGCTTTCGGAAGAACGCCGAGCTGTTCAACTTCCACCGGGCGCTCAAGGAGCGGCCGGAAGATCCATTGTATCTCGTCGAAGGCGTCTTCGATGTGCTGCACCTCTGGCAGATGGGCCTGAAAAAGGTCGTCGCGCTGCTGGGCAGTTCGCTGTCAGTGGAACAGGAGCGGTTGCTCTTTGAACGCACCCCCTACTCGCCGCAGCTCGTGCTCATGCTCGACGCGGACGACGCCGGCCGCAAAGGCACGGCCGAAATCCTGCCGCGCCTCGCGGCGTGGACCTTTGCGAAGACCGTCCGGCTGCCCCGTGAAAACATGCAGCCAGAACATCTCACCGCGGGGGAGGTCACGTTCCTTCCCTATCTCGGAAAGGAGCAGGCATGAACCCCTACCACGGCTATCCGTTCGGACCGGTGAAGCTGGCGCGGGAGCTCCAGCGTCAGGTGCTTCCTTGGCGAATCATCGAGGTGCTGGTCGAGCACGCCACGCACGCGGGCCGGTCCGTGACCCGCCGCGAAGCGGACGACGTTCTCCAGATGCTCTGTTTGAACGGCACCTACACGACCTGCTGGCCTGGCGGCGAAGGCCGAACGCTGGTCGTCACCACGACGCTGCTCCCCCGGCTCACGCAGGTGACCCTGCAACCGGAAGGAGGCCGGCCATGACTACCGCCGAAGAGGTGCAGATCATCGAGGAAGTCGCCGCCGCCATCGGCGGCGAGCTCTACGAGAACTACAGCGGCCGTGGGATGTATGGCGCGAAGTGCCTCGGCATCGAGTGCGACGATCCGGTGCGAGCCATCGAAGAGGCTGCCGCCCGCGGCCTGCGAGGTTCCTGCCAGGACAACCTGGGCAAGGACTACATCGTCTACTGGCCGCACATCCGGCGGCCTTGAACTCACCGCCTCTCCGGTTTCTGGGGAGGCTTTTCTTTATCCCCAGCGGGGGCCGCGGTGGGCGTGGTAGAATGATCGGTTGGAGGCGCTCCGTGTGGAGCGCCCAGCAGTTCCTTCAACCCAGTTCCTTGAAAGGAGTTCCCATGCCCCGTGTCCTCACGCGGCGCGCCACGGCCTTCCGTGCACCCGCCCACAGTCCCCCACCGCCGGTCACCGAAGAGCTCGGCTACCGGATCACCGTCCATCGCAAGCATCCCGCGCTCACCGAACTCGGCATCCCCAAGTGGCTGGTCGAGACCTTTGAACTCGGCATCAGCGTTGATCCCCAGCGGCTCACGGGCCGCCTGATCTTCCCCGTGCGCAACGCGGCCGGGAAACTGGTCGGCTACGCCGGCCGTTGGGCCACTGAAGTGGTGCCCGCTAACCGCACCACCTACCGCTACGTCGGCTGTGCCGAGGCCGAGGTGTTCAACCTGAACGAGGTGCTCGCCCTGCACTCGGACCTGCCCGTCGTGGTCGTGACCGATCCGTTCGACGTGCTGCCGCTGCGGCGTTACTTCGAATCGGTCGTCGCCCTCGTGGGCGACGTGCTGAACGACGTCCAGTTGCGCCGGCTCAGCTATCACTTCCCGCGACGTTCGTTCGTCGTCCTCTGTGACGAGACGAACGCCGGCCGGAAACGGCGCCACGAACTCGTGCGCCGGCTCAGCCCGTTCCATCCGGTCCGCGCACCGGAGTTCCTCACGGACGGACGCACGGTCCGCTCGCTGACGCTCACCGAACTGAAGGAGGAGCTGTGAACGCCCTCCAGCCGTTCCTGAACAAGGTCACCCAGGGAGACTGCATCCATGTGCTGCGCCGGTTTCCCGACCAGTGCGTGGACTTCGTGCTCACCGACCCGCCCTACCTCGTCCGTTACCAGGACAAGGATGGTCGCAAGGTGACCAACGACGACAACCCGCGCTGGCTCTTCCCGGCGTTTGCCGAGGTGTATCGCGTGCTCCGGCCCGACCGCTACTGCGTGTCGTTCTACGGCTGGGGCAAGG
>OFDN01000105.1_pt1 | contig 84545 bp, 73 predicted proteins | sample 1520971 | NCBI WGS metagenome assembly OFDN01 (sample SAMEA94257418, study PRJEB24077) | hot springs metagenome | biome: Aquatic biome; feature: Geographical feature; material: Water | place: India | collected 2012-06-12 | depth 5 m
AGTCGACGATCTCGGGAAACTGCTGCTGGAAGAGGGGAATGAACACCTCGTTCAGCGCCTCGCCCAGCACCGAGGGCTCGTCGGGCGGCCGGCCGGTGAAGGTCGAGAGGTAGATGGGTTTGCGCCGCATCGTGATGGCGCTGATCGTGAAGACCGGGAACTGCTCGACGCTGTTGTAGTAGCCGGTGTGGTCGCCGTAGGGACCCTCGTCGCCGTAGTCGTCGAGGCTGACATGGCCCTCGAGCACGATCTCGGCCTCGGCCGGCACCTTGAGCGGCACGGTCTTGCAGGCGACCAACTCGGCCTTCCGGCCCCGGAGAAGTCCCGCGAACTGATATTCCGACAGCGTGTCGGGCACCGGCGTCACCGCCGCGAGGATCGTGCCGGGATCGGCGCCGATCACGACGGCGGCCGGCAGCGGCTCGCGCTTGCCCGACTTCTGCCAGCGCTGGTGATGCTGCGCGCCGCCGCGATGCTTCAGCCAGCGCATCAGGGTCGTGTTCTTGCCGGTGACCTGCAGGCGGTAGATGCCGAGGTTGAAACTGTCCTGCTTGTCGCCCTTCGGGTTCGGCCCCTGCGTCACCACCAGCGGCCACGTGATGAGCGGCGCCGGCTCGCCCGGCCAGCAGGTTTGGATCGGCAACCTCGAGAGATCGATGTCGTCGCCGGTCAGGACGATCTCCTGGCAGGGCGCGGAGCTCACCGTCTTGGGCTTCATCGCCATGACGGTGCGCACCATCGGCAGCATCTCGAGTGCCTCGCGCCAGCCGCCCGGCGGTTCGGGCTGGCGCAGGAAGGCCAGCGTCTCGCCCACGCCGCGCAACTGGCCGGGCTCGCGGTCCATGCCCCAAGCCACCCTCTCGACCGTGCCGAACAGGTTGACCAGCACCGGGATGTCGGAGCGCGTGCCGTCGGCTCGCACCACGTTCTCGAACAGCACTGCCGGGCCTCTTTCGGCCAACAGGCGGGTCTGGATCTCCGTCATCTCCAGATGCGGCGAGACCGGCGCGGTGACGCGCACGAGCCTGCCGCTCTTCTCCAGCCGGTCGATGAAGTCGCGAAGTGAGGCGTAAGGCATGCTAGGCACGTCGTTTAGAGGGGCGGACCGATGAGATCAAACGGCATTCCGGCGGAGTTCGAGGACCTGCTGAGCCGTGCCGGCCGGCGTGTGCTGGCGGGCACGCATCCGCTGTGCGGCGCGCTGGCCAATCCGCGCACGCGCTTCCTGGCGGCGGAGGACCTGCTCGATCGCACGAAGGCGGCGCGCCTGCGGCGCACGCTGGAGGCGGAGATCGAGAGCACGCTGGAGCCGATCGAGAAGCCGATCCCGCCCGACTCCATCTTCGAGATGAAGCAGGATTACGGCGAACTGCTGCCCAAGACCAGCCGCGCCCGCACCATCTATTTCGAGAGCCGCCGCGAGCCCGGCTACAAGGCGGCCGAGCGGATCGGCCTCGTCGGGATGATGCGCAGCCCGAGCTACCGCGCCTTCGCCGAGGCGCTCGCGGGGCGCAAGCTGGCGTCGGGCTGGGGCCTGCAGGTGCTGCGCTACGGACCGGGCGACTATGCCGGCCCGCACAACGACCACCATCCGGAGAACGAGGAGGCGAAGGGCGGCTACATCGACCTGCATCTCAGCCTGTGCAGCCCCGGCGTCGATCACCAGTGGCTGGTCTACAGCCGCGCCGGCCATTTCAGCGAGATCGTCTCGGTGGCGGGTCCCGCCACGGTGACCGCCTATCGCCTGCCGTTCTGGCACTACACGACCCCGCTGGTCGGCACGCCCAAGTCTGGCCGCTGGGTGTTGCTGGGGACGTTCCTGTATCGGTGATCCACCCGTCGTTCTGAGCGGAGCCGCCCGAAGGGAGGCGCAGTCGAAGGACCTCTTTTCAGACGCACGGTGTGTCGAGGCGAAAAGAGGTCCTTCGACTGCGCTGCGCTCCGCTCAGGACGACGGAGTGCGTTAATCCCGGTCCGGGGCGCTCAGCGGGAAGAGGGGGCGGAACGGGCGGGCCTCCTCGACGCAGCGGGCGAAGGAGGGGCGGGCCAGCAGGCGGGTGCGATAGGCACGCAGTACCGGAAACGACTCCGGGATCCGGTGCACCCAGTCGGCGTAGAACAGCGACGGTGCGGCGGCGCAGTCGGCCAGCGTGAAGGCGTCGCCGGCGGCCCAGCTGCGGCCGGCGAGTTCGCCGTCCAGCCAGGCGTAGGCGAGTTCCAGCTTCGCGATGGATTCGTCGTGACCGTCCTTGCGCTTCACCGGATCGCCGGTCAGCGCGCCGTTCACCGCGAGCTGCATCATGTTCATCACGTGCAGGTCGAAGAAGCGGTCGAGGAAGCGCACGTCGAGCGCCTTCATCGGATCGGCCGGGATCAGCCGCACGGGGCCTGGATGGTTGAGCTGCAGATACTCGATAATGATGCTGGTCTCCACGACGGTACGGTCGCCGTCGAGCAGCATCGGGAACTTCCGCAGCGGCCAGCGCTTCAGCCACTCCGCGACATGCTGCGGCGTGTCCTGCCAGATGGCGCGGAACTCGAACGGCGTGCCGTTCTCGTAGAGCGCCATCAGCACCTTCTGGGTGTAGGACGAGAAGAGATGGCCATAGAGCGCGAGCGACATTGCCGGTTCTTCCCGTTCAGCCCGTCTTCTTCCACGACGCCGCGCGGGCGAGCAGGCGCTCGGCGCGGATGACAATCGGCAGGTCGACCATGCTGCCCTCGAAGGCGACGGCGCCCTCGCCGTTGGCCTTGGCGACCTCGAAGGCCGCGAGCAGGCGGCGCGCGCGGTCGATCTCGGCGTCGGAGGCGCCGTACTCCTCGTTGATGATCGGCACGTGCGCAGGATGGATGCACGAGGCCGTGGTGAAGCCCAGCTCGCGGCCGCGCTTCAGGCCGGCGCGATAGGAATCGAGATCGTCGATCTTGGCGAGCTGGCCCATCGAGCCCATCGGCAGGATGCCGGCGGCGCGGCAGGCGGCCAGCCCCTGCATGGCGAAGACGTACATGCTGTCGGCCGAGGGCGTGGCGCCCATGTCGGTGGCGAAATCCTCGCCGCCGACCGACATGCCGGCCATGCGCGGCTCGGCGGCGATGGCGAAGAGATGCGGCAGCGCCGCCACGGTCTCGATCAGCACCAGGAAGCGCGTATGGCCGATCTCCATGCCGAGCTGCCGCTCGCGCTCGGTGACCAGTTCGGCCAGCAGGCGCACATGCTCGGGTCCCATCACCTTGGGCAGCATCAGGGCGGAAACGCCCGGCATCACGGCGGCTTCGATGTCGGGCACCGCCAGTTCCAACGGACGGTTGATGCGGACCACGACGTCGGCGCCGTTCTGTGCGACCCGCGGCACCGCGGCGGCGATGGCGGCGCGCGCCTCCGCCTTCTTGGACGGGATGATCGAATCCTCGAGGTCGAGGATCAGCGCGTCGGCGCCGCGGGTATGGGCCTTGGCGATGAAGCGTTCGGCCAGCACGGGCACGAACATCAGCGAGCGCCAGTTGGGCGGGGGACGGCTGGTCATTCCATTGATCTCCGGAGAAGTCAGCGCAGGCCGACGGGGACGACGCTGATCGAGTTCTGCGGGCTGCCCTCGATCACGCGGTCGGTATAGGTGAGGTAGATCAGCGCGCGGCGCTTGGGGTCGTAGAAGCGCACGACCTGGGTGGTCTTGAAGATCAGCGAGGCGCGCTCGCTGAACACTTCGTGCGGGCTCTTGAGCTTCTCGGCCTTCTCGGCATCCACGGGGCCGACCTGATGGCACGAGATCGAGGCGTAGGGCGGATCCTCGGCCAGGCCGACCATGCCCTTGAGGCCGCCGGTGCGGGCGCGCGCCAGGTAGCAGGTAATCCCGGCGAGGTCGGGATCGTCGAAGGCCTCGACCACGATCTTGTCGTTGGGCCCCAGCCACTTGAAGCGGTAGCCGACCGAGCCGATCTCCTCGGCCGCCGCGGGAAGCGCCGTCGGAAGCGCCACGAGCAGGGCGAGGGCGGCGAGGAAAAAGCGTGTCATCTCAGGCTCCTTTGGCAGGGCGGGTCGCGAGGAACAAGCCGGGCAGCACCAGCATGGTTCCCATCAGATGATACCACTGCGGCGTTTCGCCAAGGGTCAGCCAGGCCAGGATGCCGACATAGAGCGGCCCGAGATACATCGACACGCTGGTGACCGACGGGCCGAGCTCGCGCACGCAATAGCCGAAGGCGCCGTAGGCGCCGACGCCCGGAATGATCGCAAGCACCAGGAAGGCCGCCCAGGTGCGCCAGTCGGCGAGGTCGGGCGCCTGCCAGAACAGCGCCTCGGCGAGGGTGAACGGCAGCAGCACGATCGCGCCCGCGAAGGAGATGGCGCAGAGCCGCGTCAGCGGATCGAGGGCACTCGGCCGCGCCTTCAGCAGCACCGAGTAGAGGCCCCAGCAGGCCGAGGCCGCCGCGATCCACAGGTCTCCCTCGGTGAAGCGGACCGACAACAGGTTTTCCACCCGTCCCTTGGCGAACACCGCGGCGACGCCCGCGAGGCAGAGCACGATGCCCGCGATGCGGCCCGGCGTCAGTCGCTCGCGATAGAGAACACGGCCCAGCGCCACGACCAGGATCGGCGAGGCGGCATAGATCAGTCCGATGTTGAGCGCCGGCACGGAGCGCGCGCCGATATAGACCCAGGCGCCGCAGATCCACATGCCGAGTGCGCCCAGCAGCAGCAGGTCGCGCCACTCGCGCGCGAGCGCATGGCGGTGGCGCACGAGGCGGAGCCAGACGAACGGCAGCAGCAGCAGGGCCACGAAGAACCACCGTCCTAGCGCCAGCGCATTCGGCGGCACGAACGTGGCGTAACGCGCGCCCAGCATGTTCACGGAGAACATCGCGGGCGTCAGCAGCAGCAGCGTCCAGGCGATGCGACGGCGGGTGAAGAACGACACGGCGGGATTCTAGCACGACGCCGCCGGCACCGAGGAAGGGTCCCTCGCTGCGCTCGGGATGACACCGTTGGGGTATTGGCGTTGTGCGCCCGGATATGGCGCACCTCGTCCACTTCAAAAAAGGTGTCATCCCGAGCGTAGCCGAGGGACCCTTGGGCGGTGCCGGCGACCGGCGATCGCCTCAAGCAGGACGCAGGCCCTCGGGCGGCGGGACGCCGCCGGCATCCTTGATCGCCTGCTTGTAGTTCTTCTCGGAATTGAACGGCTCGACCTTGGGAAAGTCTTTCGGTTTGCCCGGACGGATCTCGCCGGTGGAAGGCGTCACGATCAGCAGTTCGCCCTTGCGGCCGAGCAGCGGGATCTCCCGCTTCCAGCGCGAGTAGACGCGGCGCGCCGAGGCCGAGAAATCGACATAGGTGTCGAACTCGCTCTTGTCCTTGATGAACAGCGCCTCGTAGGTGGCGATGAACTCCTCGACGAACTTGCGGTCGACGATCTCGAGGTGGGACATCATCCAGCAGCGGTCCTCGAACACCCAGTAGGTGCCGATACCCACGAACTGCTTCTGCCGCGTCAGATAAGGATAGAAGGGGAAGCCGCGGCAGGCGATGGTGCGGTTGTCGCGCTCGCAATGGCGCGCGCCCTTGCAATGGATCGCCATGCAGTCGGGCGTCAGCTCCTCGACGATCTTCTTCGTGGCGTAGTCGTAGGGCTTGAACTTGGACCACAGGTCGGTGCGGGTCTTGAGCAGGTCCCATTCGACCTTGTGCACCACCGGCACCGCGTTCTGCGTCGAACAGCAGACCGGCTCGCCATCGTTGAGGGGCGCGCATTTGCGACCGCAATCGAAACGCGAGACCGGGGCGTTGAAGCCCTCGTAGAGACTCGCGAAATCGGCGGGCTTGATCTTTGATTTCTGGGAGGCAGGGGGCATGGATTCACCGTACCCCGACTTGTCTGTGAAAGAACAGCGATGGAATTGAAGCGCTCAAGCTCCTCTCCCCCGATAGGTAGGGCAATCGCATTTGCCCAAAACCACCGTCGTCCCGACCGGAGCGAAGCGGAGTGGAGGGACCTTCTTTCCTCCATTTGACGGCTATGAGTGGAAAAAAGGTCTCTCCACTCCGCGCTGCGCGCTCCGGTCGAGACGAAGGACATCTTCGTATGCGATTGCCCTGCCCGATAGAGGGACAGGGCCTCGAAAGAAGTCACGAAACCGGCAATACCCGCCACACCACCGTCTCGCGCATGCCGCGGTTCTCGAGCTGGAGGGTGGTCGGGATCTCGTAGCGGCCACGCTCTTCGAGGCCCTGGGCACTGAAATAGTTGCGGCCCGGGTCACCCAGCAGGACCAGCCGGCCCTTTTCGGCGTGGCTGCGCAGCCAGGCCAGCGCCTGGACCGACATCTCCCGCTCGTAACAGACGTCGCCCGCGATCACGACGTCGGCCTCGGGGCTGCCGGATGGACCGGCCAGCCAGTCTTCCTGGCTCGTGTCGATCGACAGACCGTTGGCTGAGGCATTGAGGCGGGCGGCGACCAGCGACAGAAGGTCGATGTCGTTGGCCAGCACCGAGGCCGCGCCGCAGCGGGCCGCCGCCATCGAGGAGACGCCCGAGCCGGCGGCGAAGTCGATCACGCGCTTGCCGGCCACCAACGACGGGTTGTCGAGCAGGTAGCGCGCCACCGCCTGGCCGCCCGGCCAGCAGAAGGCCCAGTAGGGCGGATCGACATTCTGCTCCTCAAGCCAGGCCTCGGTCGCCTGCCAGATCGGCACGTACTCGCTGGCCAGCCACAGCCTGAACTCGGGCACCATCGCCGGCGCTTCGAGGGCGGTGTTGGTGCGGATGAACGCCTCGGGGTCTTCAGGCAGTTTCGACATGCACCTCAGTACAGCCTGTCGGCCACGAGCGCAGCCAGCATCATCCAGCCGACGGCCCGGTTCGACTTGAAGCGCATCAGGCAGTCGGCCGGGTCGTGGGGCTTGAGCAGCGCGATCTGCCACACGAAGTGCGCCGCGATACAGGCCAGCAGGACGAAGTAGCCCGTTCCCAGCGGCGCCAGCAGGCCGGTCGCCGTCCACAGCGTGAGCGCCAGCACGGCGAAGAAGGTGAGCCAGCGGCGCGGGGCGGCGGCGAAGCGGCGCGCCGTCGACTTGACGCCGACCACCGCATCGTCGCGCTGGTCCTGCATGGCGTAGATCGTGTCGTAGACCATCGTCCAGGCGACGCCGCCGAGATAGAGCGCGACGGTGGCCCAGGAGAGGGTCTGGGTGACCGCGGCGTAGCCGACCAGCGCACCCCAGTTGAAGGCGAAGCCCAGCACGACCTGCGGCCAGGAGGTGATCTTCTTCATCGCCGGATAGACGGCGACCAGCAGCAGCGACAGCAGTGCGACACCGCCCGCGAACTTATTCAGCTTGAACAGCACGGCCGCACCCACGGCGCCCTGCAGCGCCATCCAGATCAGCGCATGGTGCAGCTTCAACTCGCCCGAGGGCAGCGGCCGGCCACGGGTGCGCTCGACCCCGGCATCGACCTTGCGGTCGAGGATGTCGTTCCAGGTACAGCCCGCGCCGCGCATGGCGATGGCGCCGACCGTGAACAGCGCCATGTAGCCCGCGAGCTGGGCCCAGTTGGGCGCGGCGGCCAGCGCCGAAGACCACCAGCAGGGAAACAGCAGCAGCCAGATGCCGATCGGCCGGTCCCAGCGCGCAAGACGCCCATAGGGCCGCGCCCAGGGCGGGAGGTAGCGCAGCGTCCAGTGCGTCTGGTCGATATCGGTGAAGCCGGTTGTCCGGGCGGTGGTCATGGCGTCATCATGCAGCGATGCGCGTCAATGATCCATCGAAGGAACCTTCATGAGTGCCGCACGCCTCTTCGTCGAGGCCGATCTCGCGGCCGGCGGCGAAGTCCCGCTCGACGAGGCCCAGGTCCATTACCTGCGCCACGTGATGCGCCGGCCGGACGGTGCGCCGCTGCTGCTGTTCAACGGCCGCGACGGCGAATGGCGCGGCACCCTGTCGGCGCGCGGCAAGAAGGCGGCCGTAGCGGAACTCGGCGAGCAGACGCGCCAGCAGGTGCCCGAGCCCGACCTCTGGCTGTGCTTCGCGCCGGTCAAGCGTGCGCGCATCGACTATATCGCCGAGAAGGCGACCGAACTCGGCGTCTCGGTGCTGCAGCCGGTGGTGACGCGCCACACGGCGGTCGAGAGGGTCAATGTCGGCCGCCTGCGCGCCAACGCTGTCGAAGCAGCGGAGCAGACCGAGCGGCTGACCGTGCCCGAGGTGCGCGAATCGCTCGATCTCGGAAAGTTGCTCGACACTTGGCCCGCGGACCGGCGGCTGATGATGTGCGACGAGACCGGGGGCGGTCCGCCGATCACCGAGGCCCTGTTGCGACTGGATGACGCCGCGCGGGCCGCGCCGTGGGCGATCGTGATCGGGCCCGAAGGCGGCTTCGCCGAAGCCGAGCTGCAGGCACTCCGTCGCATAAAGGATGTAATGTCTGTCGGCCTCGGTCCGCGCATCCTGCGGGCCGACACGGCGGCGCTTGCAGCGCTGGCATGCTGGCAGGCCCTCGTGGGCGACTGGCGGCGCCCGACGCCCCGTCTCAGCGGCGATTATCGCACATCCAAGGTTACCGTCTGAGCGCTTGCGCAGTCCCCCGGCGATGTGGGAGAGGGGGAATCGAACAGGATGAACCAGCCGCAGGCTCGCGTGAGGTTTCCTCATGCGACTGCGCCGCTCCACCAGCCCTCAGAAGGCCCGGAGCGATCAGGGAGAGATGACCGTATGTCCGCACCTCCGTCGGGCGGCGGCGCGCCGATCGAAAATCGGCAGCAGCTGATCGAATACTTCGCAGCCGGCAACAAGCCCCGCGCTCAGTGGCGCATGGGCACCGAGCACGAGAAGTTCGGCTACCATACGAAGACCCTGAAGCCGCTGGCCTATGATGGGCCGGACGGCATCCGCGCCATGCTCGAAGGGCTGACGCGCTTCGGCTGGGAGCCGGTGGTCGAGGGCAACAATCCCATCGCGCTGCTGCGGGGCAAGGCCAGCATCACCCTGGAGCCGGGCGGCCAGTTCGAACTGTCGGGCGCGCCGCTTGCGACGCTGCACGAAGCGGCGGCCGAGAACGGCCAGCATATCGACGAGGTGAAGACGGTCGCGGGCGAGATCGGTGCGTCGTTCATCGGGCTGGGCTTCGCGCCGGAATGGACGCGCGAGGACATGCACTGGATGCCCAAGGGCCGCTACAAGATCATGCGCGAGTACATGCCCAAGGTGGGCAGGCTCGGCCTCGACATGATGCTGCGGACCTGTACCGTGCAGACCAATCTCGACTTCGATTCCGAAGCCGACATGGTGAAGAAGTTCCGCGTGTCGCTGGCCCTGCAGCCGATCGCCACCGCGCTGTTCGCCAACTCGCCCTTCAAGGAGGGCAAGGACATCGGCTTCAAGAGCTACCGCAGCCACATCTGGACCGACACCGACCCCGATCGTTGCGGCGTGCTGCCCTTCGTCTTCGAGGACGGGTTCGGCTTCGAGCGCTATGTCGACTACATGCTCGATGTGCCGATGTACTTCGTCTATCGCGAGGGCAAGTACATCGACGCCTCCGGCCAGAGCTTCCGCGACTTCCTGAAGGGCAAGCTGCCGGCGCGGCCGGGCGAGCTGCCCTCGATCAACGACTGGGCCGACCACATCACCACCGCTTTCCCCGAGGTGCGGCTGAAGCGCTACCTCGAGATGCGTGGTGCGGATTCGGGGGCGTTGCCCGCGCTGAACGCGCTGCCGGCGCTGTGGGTCGGCCTGCTCTATGACCAGGGCGCGCTCGACGCGGCGTGGGACCTGGTGAAGGACTGGACCGCCGCCGACCACGATTTCCTGCGGGCCGAGACGCCGAAGACCGGTCTCGCCACGATGTTCCGCGGCCGTACCCTGTCCGAACTGGCGCGCGACGTGGTCGAGATCGCCCATGCCGGCCTGCGCGCCCGCAAGCAGCTCGACGCCAACGGCGCCGACGAGACCATGTATCTGGCGCCGCTCGATCGCGCCGTCGCCAGCGGCCAGGCACCGGCCGACGAACTTCTCGCCAAGTGGAATGGCGAGTGGAAAGGGTCCTTCGCGGCGCTGTTCCGCGACTGTGCCTACTGAGGTAAGGTCGCGCCATGCTCGATCGGTGTGACCGCGTCCAGATCGCCGTGCACGACGCCGCCAGGGCGGCGCAGCGCTTCGGCCAGTTGCTCGGCAGCCAGGTGGCGCGGCACGACCATAGCCGCCATCTCTCGGCCAAGCGTACCATCCTTGCCGTCGGCGAGAGCGAGTTCGAGTTGTGCGAGGCCGACGGGGCGGGGCTGACGCAGGATTTCCTGAGCCGTCGCGGCGAGGGGCTGATGACGGCGGGCTACTGTACCGCCGACCTCGACGGCATGGTGAAGCGCTGGGAAGGTCTCGGCATCGGGTACGACCGCGACAACGGCCAGCTCTATCTCGCGAACGACGCGACCTTCGGCCTGCCGATCGTGATCTCCGAGAGCACCTACCGGCCGCGCGTTGGTCCCGTGTCGTTTCTCTACGAGACGACCAACACGCTGATGAGCGACTGGCGCCGCGTCGCCGCCGTCTATGCCGGCCTGTTCGGCCTCGATCCATCGCGCTTCAGCGAGATCGGCAGCGAGCGCTTCGGCTATATCGGCACGCTCACTCTGTTCGATCCACCGAACCGGCTGGACCGCATCGAACTCAGCCAGGTCACCGACAACGTCCATGCGATGGGCCGCTACGCCCACAAGCACGGCGATTCGCTCTACATGTGCTACGTCGAGGTCCACGACTGGCCCAACGTCCGCCAGCGCCTGCTCGATGCCAATGCGCGCTACACGCCGCGAGGCTCGGACCCGGCGACCGACCCCGACGGCGGCTGGATCCATCCGAAAGAGCTTCACGGGCTGCTGCTGGGCGTCTCGCGCACCGGTCTTGCCTGGGACTGGTCGGGTCGCGAGGAGTTGGTGCCGCCGGTATGAGTTCGAACATGAAGCGTCGTTCTCTCGTTGCGATGCTGGCGGCGCTGCCGCTCGCCGCGCACGCCCAGCCGGCCGAATGGCAGACCGTGGTCGGGCCTGACCTGCGCTTCCGCCTGGAAATGCCGGCGCCGGCCAGCAAGACCTCGGCGGGCGAGAAGGAGAAGGGCCATGCCGGCGAGCGCGTGGCCTGGGCCTCCAAGCGCAACGGCGAGATGTTCGACTTCGACTATGTCGACTACGAGCCGGACTGGTTCTCGGCGAAGAACAGCAAGGAGATGGCGCGCGATCTGGGACGCGGCGAGGCCGAGAAGGCTTTCCCGCGCAACAAGTTCAAGTACGTGCTCGACGAGCCGGTGACACTGCAGGGCTGGGACGGCTACGCGCTCGACATCGCCGACCACGAGGATGCGCTGGTCATGATGCGCACCTACATCGTGAAGGACAGGCTCTATCGCCTGCTGGTCACGGCGAAGAACGACGAGGAGTCGCGGGCGGCGGCCAACCGCTTCCTCGCCTCGCTGCGGCTGGCGGAGACAAGAAGCTAGGATGCGCATCTGTGTTTTCGGCGCCGGTGCGATCGGCGGCAACTATGCGACGCGGCTGGCCGACGCCGGCAACGAGGTTTCCGTCGTGGCGCGCGGTCCCCATCTCGAGGCGATCCGCGCCAACGGCCTGATGCTGCTGACCGGCGACCGGAAGATCGTCGCGAAGGTCAAGGCGAGCGACAGGCCGGCCGAACTCGGCCCGCAGGACGTGGTGATCTCGACTCTCAAGGCGTCGAGCCTGTCGGCGATCGCCGATACGGTGGCGCCGCTGCTGGGAGCAGACACGCCCGTGGTGTTCGCGCAGAACGGCATTCCCTGGTGGTACGGCCACGGGCTCGGCAAGGAGCGGCCCAAGGCGCCGGACCTGTCGCGGCTCGATCCGGGCGGCGCGCTGCTCAAAGCGGTCGGTTTCGACCGCACGCTGGGCGGCGTCATCACCTCGTCGAACCATGTGATCGAGCCCGGCGTGGTGCGCAACATCTCGCCCGACCGCAACGTGCTCTGGGTGGGCGAGCCCGACGACCGCCAGACGCCGCGCATCGCGAAGCTGCGCGAGACGCTGATCGCCGCCGGCATCGCCTCGCCGTCCACGACCGACATCCGCTACGACATCTGGCACAAGCTGATGGCCAACTTCACCGGCTCGACGCTCTGCCTCATCCTTCGCCAGCCCACGACCATCCAGGCCACGCCGATGGTCAATCGCCTCGCGCGCCGCGCCCATGCCGAGGCGCTGGCCATCGCCGCGGCGAACGGCGTCGTGCTCGACGATTCGCCCGAGGTCCGCTACGGCCCCAAGCGCGTCTATCCCGACCATCGTCCGTCGATCCTGCAGGATTACGAGGGCGGCCGGCCGATGGAGATCGAGGCGATCGTGCGGGCGCCGCTCGCCTTCGCGCGCAGCGCCGGCCTCGACACGCCCACGCTCGACGCCATCGAATCGATCTGCGTCAGCCTCGCGGAATCGAAGAATCTCTATCGGTCCTGACCATGAGCGCCGCCGCTTCGGTGAACATCGACAAGCGGATCGAGGAACTGGGCGACTGGCGCGGCGAGACGCTCGCGCGCGTTCGCAAGCTGATCCACGAGGCCGATCACGACATCGTCGAGGAATGGAAGTGGCGCGGCGTACCGGTCTGGGAGCATGACGGCATCGTCTGCACCGGCGAGACCTACAAGCAGGTCGTGAAGCTCACCTTCGCACGTGGCGCGGCGTTGCCCGATCCGAAGAAGCTGTTCAACTCAAGCCTCGAGGGCAACGTCCGCCGCGCGATCGACATTCCCGAAGGCGGCAAGCTGAACGAAACCGCTTTCAAGGCTCTTGTCCGCGCGGCTGTGACTGCGAACAAGCAAGCGCTCGCCGAGCGAGCCGCAAAAAAGAAGAAGCGGTAAGTTCGTCCGTTACGCCGCTTTACGACGAGGGCGAGTTTTGATTCTGGGGAGGGGGTGCCTGCGGGTTTTGCCGGGTTTTGCCGCCAGCTCGAGTTGTAGCGCCGAGAGCACACCCAGGAACGTCGTGAGCTTCGGGTCACCCTTTTCACTCAACGCCTTGTAGAGTCCTTCCCGTGTCACGCCGACTTCCTGCGCCACCTTGGACATGCCTCGGGCGCGCGCAATGGTGCCGAGCACATTTGCAACGAAGGCCGCGCTGCCGCTGGCAAGCGCTTCATTGAGTAGTTCGGCCTGGTCCGCCGGATCGGCGAAGAATTCCGCCGCATCGAACGGAATGGTTTTGGTAACAGTTGCCATGCGTCAAAGATCCCATTGCAGAGTCATGGTCGGATGGTCGCAGCCAGCCTCTTTGCTTCTTCGATATCTGCTTGTTGCGTCTTCTTCACGCCACCCCAAAGGATAACGATCAAGACGTTCCCGCGCCGAACGAAGTAAACACGATAGCCAGGGCTCAGATGAATGCGAAGCTCGGAGAGACCATCGCCGACCGATTTGGCGTCACCGAACAAACCGGATTGAAGCCTCAGGAGGCGGCTCGCGATTGCTTTCGCCGCCTTCCTGTCCTTCAGCGACCTATGCCATTCGGCAAACAGCGTGGTCTGGCGAACCTCGAACACCTGTGAAATGTAGTGCACGACAGGCGTCCTGTAAACTAAAGTTTACAAGACTGCCTTCCGCTCCCGTATCCGACGGGATCGGAATCGGATCAGGTCGCCGTACCGCCCACCGTGAGGGCGTCGATGCGCAGGGTCGGCTGGCCGACGCCGACCGGGACGCCCTGGCCGTCCTTGCCGCAGGTGCCGATGCCGGGGTCGAGCGACATGTCGTTGCCGACCATGCCGACGCGCGTGAGCGCCTCGGAGCCGGCGCCGATCAGGGTCGCGCCCTTGACCGGGCGGCCGAGCTTGCCGTTCTCGATCAGGTAGCCCTCGGTCACGCTGAACACGAACTTGCCCGAGACGATGTCGACCTGGCCGCCGCCGAAATTGGCGCAGTAGAGGCCCTTCTTGACCGAGGAGATGATCTCCTTGGGATCCTTGTCGCCGCCCAGCATGAAGGTGTTGGTCATGCGCGGCATCGGCGAATAGGCGTGGCCCTGGCGGCGGCCGTTGCCGGTCGGCTTCACGCCCATCAGGCGGGCGTTCATGCGGTCCTGCATCAGGCCGACCAGGCGGCCGTCCTCGATCAGCACGTTGCGCTGCGTCGGCGTGCCCTCGTCGTCGATGGTGAGCGAGCCCCGGCGGTCGTTCAGCGTGCCGTCGTCGACCACGGTGACGCCGGGGGAGGCGATCATCTCGCCCATCAGGTGGCTGAACATCGAGGTCTTCTTGCGGTGGAAGTCGCCCTCCAGCCCATGGCCGACCGCCTCGTGCCACAGCACGCCCGACCAGCCGGCGCCCAGCACGACCGGCATCTCGCCGGCCGGTGCGTCGATTGACTCGAGGTTGACCAGCGCCTGGCGGATCGCCTCGTCGGCTTCCTTCTGCCAGTAGCCCGGCAGGAAGATGTCGCCATAGGCGGCGCGGCGGCCGCTGCCAGTGCTGCCGGCTTCCATGCGGGTGCCGTCGGCGCAGACCACGCTGACATTCAGCCGCACCAGCGGGCGCACGTCGGCAGCACGCCAGCCGCCGGCGCGCACGATCTCGACGACCTGCCACGAGCCTGACAGCGAGACCGAGACCTGGCGCGCCTTGGGCTCCTTGCCCCGCACATAGGCGTCGATCGCCTGCATCAGCGCGACCTTCTGCGCGAAGGGCACGCCGTCGATCGGATTGTCGTCGGCGTAGAGCAGATGGTTGGTCCCGCGCGGCGATTCATCGGACTTGCCGCCGCGGCCCGCGCGCACGGTCTTCACCGTCTCGGTGGCCCGCTTCAGCGCCTGCTCGTCGAGCGCCGAGGCGTGGGCGAAGCCGGTCACGTCGCCTGCAACGGCGCGCAGGCCGAAGCCCTGCGAAGTGTCGAACGATGCGCTCTTCAGCTTGCCGTCGTCGAACGACAGGCTCTCGCTCTGGACATATTCGAGGAACAACTCGCCATCGTCGGTGCCGGCCAGCGCGTCGTCGACCATCTTCGCGGTCTTGCGCTGGTCGAGGCCACCCTTGCCGAAGAACAGGCCGTCGGCGGTGGCGAGATGGTTGATCGACTTGCTCATGGCGGCACCCTTCAGACTTCAGCGTCGTCCCCAGCCCGCTCCGGTCAGCGCGACATCGAGGCCTCAGACGACGAGGACAAGCCCTAAAATGGGCATCTGCCGTCATGGGCGCAAGCGCCGCTCACCGCAGTTTGAGCACCAGCTTGCCCTTGAGGTGACGGCCGGCACTGACCCGCAGCGCATCCGCCGCCTGCGCCAGGCTGAATTCAGTGATCGGAGGCACGCGAACGGCGCCGATACGATGAAGCTCCACGATGCGTTCGAGGTGCGCGCGGGTGCGGGGAACGGCGGGCCGCAAGGCGGTGACATCGCCGCGGTCGGGCTTGGGGGCCTGGGCACCAGAGGCGATGAAGGCCGCGCGTCCACCGGGCTTCAGGACCGAAAACGATCGCATCGCGACGTCGCCGCCCACGGTATCGAACACCGCATCGCAATCGCTCACCGCCTTGGTGAAGTCCGTCGAGTTGTAATCGATGACCTGATCGGCGCCGATCTCGCGCAGATAGGGCGCGTTGGCAGCGCTTGCCGTGGTGATGACATGGGCGCCGAGATGCTTGGCGAGCTGGATGGCGAAGCTCGCCACGCCGCCGGCTCCGCCCTGGATCAGGATCGTTTCGCCCTTCTGCAGCTTCAGGCTGTTCTCGATGGTGCACAAAGCCGTAAGGCCGATGAGCGCCAGCGCCGCGGCTTCGACATGCGTGAGCGTCACCGGCTTCTTCGCCACGATGGCCGCGCCGATGGCCAGCTTCTCGACGTAGGTGCCGTCCCGGCCGGTTTCCAGGACACCGAACACCTCATCGCCGACCCGCAGGTCCGACACGCCCTCGCCAAGCGCTGCGACGACGCCGGAGAAGTCGCGCCCCAGGCTCAAGGGAAAGCGGGGCTGACCGGGATATTCACCGGCACAGACTTTCGCGTCGGCGCCATTGATGCTGGCGGCCACCGTCTCGACGACGATCTGGCCCGGGCCGGCGACGGGATCGGGGAGGTCGCCGACGATCAGGACCTCGGGTCCGCCGAATTTTTCGATGTATGCGGCTTTCATGAGGGACCTCTCAGACCACCAGGACGATCTTGCCGAAATGAGCGTTCGCCTTCATGTGCGCGAGCGCGGCGGCCGCCTCGGACAGGGGGAAGGTCTTGTCGATCGGCAGGCTGAGCTTGCCCTCCTCGATCGCCGTCCACAGGTCCTTGCGGGCGGCCTGCACGATCTCGCGCACTTCCTCGGGGCTGCGGGTGCGGAAGGTGACGCCGATATAGTCGATGCGCTTCAGCGCATGCAGGTCGAAGTTGAACTCGCCCTTCATGCCGCCGAGACGGCCGACATTGACGATGCGGCCGAGGATGGCGGCGGCCTCCATGTTCTGGTTCATCACGCCGCCCGAGACCTGATCGACGATCAGGTCGACGCCCTTGCCGCCGGTCGCTTCCTTGACCTTCTCCGGCCACTTCGGATCGCGCGTGTCGATCGCCACGTCGCATCCGAATTCGCCCAGCCGCGCGCGGCGGCCGTCGTTGGTCGAGCTGCCCAGCACCACCGAGGCACCCATGATCTTGGCGATCTGCATGCCCAGCAGGCCGACGCCCGAGCTGGCGCCCTGGATCAGGACGGTCTCGCCCTTCTTGAGGCGGCCGGCGCCGACCAGCGCGTTGTGCATGGTCTGCACGGCGACCGGCATGCAGGCGGCCTGCTCGTAGCTCATGTTGTTGGCCGGGATCTTGTGGGCGCGGCCGGCATCGGTGAGGGCGTATTCGGCGAAGCCGCCGGCCGCCGAGCTCATGACGCGATCGCCGGGCGTGAAGTCCTTCACCTCGGGGCCGACCGCCTCGACCTCGCCCGCGCACTCCAGACCCACGATGGTGCCCGGGCCACCGATGCGGCCGTGCGCATGGCCCGAGGCCACCGCGAGGTCGGCGCGGTTGAGCGAGGCAGCCTTCACCTTGATCAGGATCTCGTTGCCCTTGGGCGCGGGCTTCGGCGCATCGGTGTACTGGACGCCCTTGTCGGTGACGACGGCTGCCTTCATGGCGGATCTCCCTGGAATGAGTTTGTGCTTCAGGGATCCTGCTTAGCAGGCGGGGGGCGCGGCCTCTACGGCTGGGCCACGCCCCTCACGTATTTCTTCACGATCGTTTCGTCGGGCGGGTAGTGCGCCGGCTGGACCGTCGTGATCTGCGCCTGGATGCATTTCCACACGCCGTCGCGGCGGACATAGACGTCCGTGTACATGGTCATGCCGGTGGTCTCGACGCCGTCCCGCACGCGCACGCTCCTGTTGGTCGAGCGCAGCAGCGCGGTGTCACCGAACACGTCGATCTTCTCGTCGCGATAGTCGAAGTAGGGGATGCGGGCGGGATCGAAGCCATGCGCCCATTCGTCGAGATAGTCGGTTCGGCTCACCCGCAGGCCGGCCGGCGAGATGCAGATGAAATCCTCGTGCAGGATCGCGTGGTGCCCGGGCACGTCGTTGGTGATGAAATTATGAATGAACCTGGCATTCAGCGCGCGCAGCTCGGCCGTCATGGCAACCTCCCTTTCGGTTCGGATAACCATATAACCGGTTAACTGGTGAAGTCCAGTGCCGGCTGGGTGCGCTGCTAGCCGATCCTGCTGGTGCGGCCCTGCCAGTATTTGTCGCGCAGCAGGCGCTTGTAGAGCTTGCCGGTCGGATGGCGCGGCAGTTCGGCCTCGAAGTCGATGCTGCGCGGGCACTTGATGGCGGACAGGTGCCGCTTGCAGTAGGCGATCAGCTCCTCGGCCAGCGCCGGCCCGGCGTCGGCCATGTCGCGCGGCTGCACGACGGCCTTCACTTCCTCGCCGAAGTCGGCGTTGGGCACGCCGAACACGGCGCAGTCCATCACCTTGGGATGGTTGATCAGCAGGTTCTCGCATTCCTGCGGGTAGATGTTCACCCCGCCGGAGATGATCATGAACGCCTTGCGATCGGTGAGGTGCAGGAAGCCGTCCGCATCGACGTAGCCCACGTCGCCCAGCGTGCTCCAGCCCTTGGGATGGCGCGACTCAGCCGTCTTCTTCGGATCGTTGTGGTACTCGAACGGGCGGCCCTCGGCGAAATAGACGGTGCCCGATTCGCCCACGGGGAGCTCGTTGCCCTCGTCGTCGCAGATCTTGAGCTTGCCCACGATGGCGCGGCCGACCGTGCCCTTGTGCGCCATCCATTCCTGGGAGTTGCACATGGTAAGGCCGTTGCCCTCGGTGCCACCGTAATATTCCCAGACGATCGGACCCCACCATTCGATCATCGCTTCCTTGGTGGGGATCGGGCAGGGGGCCGCGGCGTGGATCGCGCACTTGAGCGAGGAGACGTCGTACTTTGCGCGCACGTCCGGCGGCAGCTTGAGGAAGCGCACGAACATCGTCGGCACGACCTGCGTGTGCGTCGCCTTGTACTTCGGTATGAGCGACAGATACTCCTCGGCGTCGAAGTGCTCCATGATCACCGACGTGCCGCCCAGCCGCATGACGCTCATGTTGAAGCGCAGCGGGGCGGCGTGATAGAGCGGCGCCGGCGACAGATAGACGGTGTTGCTGTCGATGCCGTAGAGCTTGCGGCTGATCGCCAGCAGCGGGTTGTCGAAGTCGATCGCCTGCTTCTCGACCACCGGCATGACGCCCTTGGGTCGTCCCGTCGTTCCCGACGAATAGAGCATGTCGTGGCCCGCCGTCTCGTCGGCGATGGGGGTCGCGGGAAAGCGTGCGACCGCTTCCTCCCACGATTCATAGCCGGGGATCGTGCCGCCGATCATGAAGCGGTGCGGCGCGCCCTTCATCAGCGGCGCGAGCTCCGCGGCCTTGTCGGCCAGGTACGTCGAGGTGACGAACAGCCGGGCGCCGCAGTCGGTCACGATATAGTCGACCTCGGTGGCGGTGAGGCGCGAGCTGATCGCGGTGTAGACCAGCCCCGAGCGCTGGGCGCCCCAGCAGATCTCGAAGAAGCGCGGGTTGTTCTCGAGGAAGATCGCGACATGGTCGCCGGCCTTAAGGCCCAGCGAGCGAAAGAGTTGCGCGATGCGGTTCGACTGCTCGTCGAGCTGGCGGTAGGTCACCGTCTCGCCGCTGCCGGCCATGATGTAGGCGGGCTTGTCGGGATGGGTGCGGGCGTGATGATAGGGATGCATGCGGGCCGCATAAGAGCGGACAGAAAGTCCGCTCGCAAGCGTTGACCCGGTTCCGCCCATCGGCTTTATTCCCCGCGCACGACGATGTGCCCCCGTGGCGGAATTGGTAGACGCGCCTGACTCAAAAGCTAATACGTCTATGAAAAGCTAATGATTTCAAAGACGTAGAGTTTACACAGGACTTACACACTGTGTAAATTTACACACAAAACCGGCCCGAAAGGGCACTATGTCAGGTGTAAGCCATGAGTTGTTCGGCGGAGCACTCCGCCTCTACAAGCGCGAAAACAGCAGTCTTTGGCAGTGTTCCGCTTTCCTGCACGGCACGAACCATCGCAAGAGCACGAAGACAGACAACCTCGCGCGTGCGCGCGAGGTTGCTGAGGACTGGTTTTTTGATCTGCGCGGCAAGAGCCGCGCCGGAATGCTCAAGACCGACGAGAAGACCTTCAACGAAGCTGCGGACCGTTTCGAGGCCGAGTACGAGATCATTACACAAGGCGAACGAAGCCCAGCCTACGTCACGCAACTCAAAGAAAACCTGCGCATTCATCTGCGTCCCTTCTTCGGGAGCAAAGGCCTTTCGGAGATCACCGCCGGTCTCGTTCAGGATTACCGCCTCGCGCGCGTCCAGAATCCGCGCAAGGGCAGACGTCCAGGCCGCAGCCAACTACATCATGAGATCATCACGCTGCGCCATGTCCTGAAAACCGCCATCAGGCAAGGATGGCTGTCATCCTTGCCGGACATGTCTTTGCCCTATCGAAAGTCTGGCAAGGTTGACCATCGCGGTTGGTTCTCTCCGGGCGAACTCTCGCGCGTTATCACAGCGGCGCGCACCCGCATGGAAGACGGCATCGGGGGCAGGCCTCTGCGCTGGAAATGGGAATACGAGCAATTCCACGACTACCTGATCTTCATGAGTAACACAGGCTTGCGGCCGGACGAGGCCGCTCGGCTGGAATTCCGGGATGTCCAGATCGTGCAGGACTGGGCGACATCGGAAACCATTCTCGAGATAGAGGTGCGCGGGAAGCGCGGCACCGGTTACTGCAAAAGCACGGCGGACGCCGTGCTGGCCTTCCAGAGACTTCGCGAGCGAAGCCGCGAAGGGGCGAAGCCCAGTGATACCGATCTACTATTCCCGGGCGGCACGCCGCGCGAACTGATGAATGCAATCCTTGGCGAGCTTCGGCTGAAGATTGACCGCGAGGGCAGGCGGCGAAGTTCCTACAGCCTGCGCCATACGTATATCTGCGTGCGCCTGATGAACGGGGCTGACATCTATCAGGTCGCCAAGAACTGCCGCACCAGTGTCGAGATGATCGAGAAGTATTATGCCGCTCATTTGAAGACGACGCTGGATGCCTCGGCCATCAACGTACGTAGAATGATTCCGACGGAACACGCGGAGCGCCATCACCTGCCGTCGTCGGGGTAAAAAGGCGGCAGAAGGATCTGCATACAACCTTATGCCGATTGTGCCGGGGCTAGCCTGCTACCCTGATTAGTTGCACATTACCCCTCCGGCGCGCCGGAGGGGTAATGGCGGAAGTGCACGAACTGATGGGAGGAAAGCTGCGCGTCTACAAACGCGAGAACAGTGATTATTGGCAGTGCTCCACCTACCTGAATGGCCGCAACTACCGCAAAAGCACCAGGGACGACAGCCTATCCCGTGCCAAGGAAATAGCCGAAGACTGGTATCTCGATTTGCGTGGCAAGAGCCGTGCGGGGTTACTGAAGCGTCCAGAACATACCTTCAACGATGCCGCTGACCGCTTCGAAGCTGAATTCGAAGTGATCACGCAGGGCGAACGCTCGCCGGACTACGTCAAGCAGCTGAAGGAGAATCTGCGCGTCCATCTGCGGCCCTTCTTTGGCGACAAAGGTATTTCGGAAGTGACGGCCGGACTTGTGCAGGACTATCGCATCGCCCGCATCCAAACTCCGCACAGAGGACGGAAGCCAGGCCGCAGCCAGCTGCACCATGAAATCATCACCCTACGTCACGTCATGAAGGCGGCGCAGCGCATGGGCTGGATCACGGCCATACCGGATCTGTCGCCGCCCTTCCGCAGGTCGGCAAAAATCGAGCATCGTGCGTGGTTTTCGCCTCAGGAGTACCGCACGCTATACACGGCGACTCGCGAGCGGACGAAAAATCCACCGGGGCCGTTCAAGGTCCGCTGGAAGTGGGTCTATGAGCAGTTTCATGACTACGTGCTGTTTATGGCCAACACCGGTCTGCGCCCCGACGAAGCGGCGCTTCTCCAATTCCGGGACGTGACGGTCGCGAAGGACCGCGCGACCGGTGACATGATTCTGGAAATCGAGGTGCGCGGGAAGCGCGGCACCGGCTACTGCAAGAGCACGACAGGGGCGGTGATACCGTTCAAGCGTCTCCGCGACCGACGCCGGGCCGATGGCAACAAGCCGGGGCTTACCGACCTGCTGTTTCCAGATGGCACCCCTCGCGAGCTCATGAACACGATCCTGGGCGAGCTGGAGCTGAAGTTCGACCGGGAGGGCAAGCGCAGGACCTGTTACAGCCTCCGGCATACCTACATCTGCATCCGCCTCATGGAGGGGGCGGATATCTATCAGATCGCCAAGAACTGCCGCACCAGCGTGGAGATGATCGAGAAATACTACGCGGCACACCTGAAGACGACGCTCGATGCTGCGGCGATCAACGTCCGAAAGAGCAGGGCCCCGAAAGAGGGCCAAGCCATCGAAAACGTCGCCGACCGCCTAGCCAGGCGGGATGCCAAAAAGCCCGCCCCAGCGGGATCAAATGCCGCCTAGGCCGATATTCCTCTTGGTGATTTGCGGGTTGGCCGTGTAGTACTCTGCCCTGAGTGCCGCCGGTGTGGCGGAATTGGCAGACGCGCGCGACTCAAAATCGCGTTCCGTGAGGAGTGTCGGTTCGACCCCGACCACCGGCACCATAATTGGTCCTGAAGACCGCCCGCGGACCCAGAGCGCCACGGATGCACGTCTCTGAATCATTGCGATTGCGGAAGTCTGTCGAAGTTCGCCGCGGGATCATTCGCTGAGAATCCATATCTGCGCATCGCAGCATCGGCATGGGCGTATCCGCACTTGAGCAAGATTGTGATCTCTTCCGTAGTGAATGGATTGAGTCGTGTCCGCATGATTGCCGCGGCTGCACTGGTTTCTCTTGAAAGTGGCAGGCCATCGGTCAAACCATAAGAGTCCACCGGCGTATCGATGCCCCAATAGGCCACATTGCGCTGATCCAGATTTGCCATGCCGAAGAGAATTCGCTTTCTCGAACTCTCAGCTTGCTGCTGCAAAAGACCAAGGGTGCGAAAAATCTGGCCGATCCAGCGACCGGAAGGCTTCCCAATTTCCGGAAGAGACTTCCCAGCATTGCTAACCAGGATATTCCGGCAGCGCTTCCAGATGCGTTCCAGACCCAGATTGTCATACACGCCACCGTCAGTGAGCATAGCCACTTCGGTGAAGGGCGGACGGTGCAGATCCGCCCCATCCATGGGAAGCACAGTTCCCTTCTTGAGCGGAAATCGAACAGGGGAGAGCAGCGGCGGGAATGCTGAAGAAGCTGCTACGACACGGGACAGCGGCAATACGGGTCTATTGATCCGCCCAACACGGGCATCAGCGGCATAGTCTTTCGAAAATCGCCAGCCGCTACCTGTCTGCAGGTTCGTCGCCATGAACGTAAACCGCGGACTGTCGGCAATGTCCTGCAGCGTGGCGTCATGGAACAGATATCTGTCATACGCAGCCGCAATGTAGTCACCTGCGTCGTGACCTGGCAGAAGTCCATAAAGCACAGCGCGGACGTCAACGCCAACGCGTGCGAAGGCGAGAATAGGGGATGCGACGAGCTCGTCGAAATTCGTAGCGCGACCATCCACGAAGTTGAGGCTCGGCCATGCCAGCGCAAGCTTGCCGGCGATGATCGATCCGCCCGAGACACTGGCTACCTCCTGAAGTTTCGGCAGGAAGCCGAGTTCATTCAGCCGAACCAGAGCCCCAACATGGAAGAGCATTGCCCTGTAGCCGCCGCCCGACAAGCAGAGTCCGAAGCCATTCTCCAGCTTCCCAGCACCCAGAAAATCGCCGCGTACTCTCGCGGCAGTGAACGAGCCTTGCAGATCAATGTCGCTCATGACGCCCCCCGGTATCGTGAAGCAAGCGCGGCGTCCCCGATGATGATCGAAAACTGATCGTCTTCGCCCGCAATCGCCATAATGGCCGGAAGGCCTTCATCCCTAAGCTCACTGGCCAGCCATAGGAGTTGGCTAACGTCAGTTCCGCTTGGTCGTACTGACGCGCAATCGGGATGTGAGTGCCACTCACCGACGTACTTCAGCTGATGCATGGTCGAGAGCGAAACCCTGCTGGTCTCATCCAGAAGTCCCGCGACACCACGTTCAAATCCCGTTGTCGACGCCGTACTGTCCGCCGGCGCAGGGAGCGCATGGGCAATGTGAATCGACCGCCGACTGATGTCGATGATGCCCATTAAGATGCCGCCTGTTTCATTCGGCAGGCGCTCGGCCCGCATTCTGGTGAGCTCTGTCAGGAGGTCGTCGCTGTACGAGACCTTCCACTCTCCAGAATGGGTGAAACTGGCCGATGCGGCCTTGCTGACAGACGAAACGCTGTCATCGCTCCCGAGCGTCCAGATGTTGATAGAACTATGCTCCTGCTCAAGGCACCGTACGATGCCGCGCGACGCACACGCCGATAGAAGCGCGGCGCTGCTAGCCGGGATCCGGTTCGTCAACGAGCGGCACGAGCCACTGTAGTTAACGCCGGGCGGTGGTGGTTGCAGATGACCCGACAGTCGCGGGTCAGTAAGCACCAGATGGAAGTATTGTGCTTCAAGATCGTGCAGCGTCACCGATCGGTCGGTAGGCTCGGCCAGCACAACAGCTGATGTTCCCGCCGGATTGAAGAAAGCGCAAACACGCCGGGCAGGAGATGAATCCAGGTCGGCGAGATGCCGTGAAACGGCAACTGAAGCCGATGCATCGATGATGATCTCAGCCTCCGCCAGCGCTTTGTCAACCCGCGACTTCTCCATGCCTGGAGCAAGAATATCCGCAAAAATCCCTTCGCAACTCTCGCCCAGCAGCGCGGTCAGCTGTCGCGCCAGCGCAGGTGCCTTGAGTGCTCCGGCATCAGACGCGTGCAGCGCGTGCCGTGCCATGTTATGCGGCAACAACGTGTCTCCGTCGACAACACTCCAGGAAAACCGGCCTTCGCGAGCGAGGTTGAGCGCGATCTGTGATCCGATAGATCCTGCCCCGATGAGTAGCGCACGCCGCGTATCAACATCAGAGCGACCCGCAATGCGACCGGCAATCGCACGATCGAAGGTGAGATGCACACTCGCCGGACCGATGACAATCTGAGCAGGCGCCTCTGCGTTCGCAACGCCAATGAGCTGCACGTACGACGGCGGCGCTCCAACTACACGGCCAGCATCCAGCGCAAGAACACCCAGTTGCTCGCCGATGCGTCCCGCCGTGTCGACCGTGACGAACGCCCGCACATCCATTGTTGCTTGTCCGCGTTCGTCCGTACCCGGGAAGCCGATAAGCAGCAAAAGCATTTTTTGCAGACGCGCGCCCTCGGTATTGTTCCGTCCGCTCCACTTACCAAGCTGTGCCTTAAGCGCCGCCATCAGATCGACGCCCCGCTGCTTCAACTCATCCGCAAGGGCGCCGAGCGTTTGAGGTGCATGACGCATAGGGCCAATCGCGCGCGGCTCGGCGTCGAAGCGAAGCACAGTAAAGGCGCCGCGACCGCTTCTTGAAGCACCCGTCTCGGTCAGAATGACGCGCGGATTTTCTTCCCGTACGTACCCCGTCAGCTGCAACTGATCGCCGCCGGGCGCAACAGCTGCGGCCGGAAGAATGATCGTGTGCAGATCGGGAAAATAGAATGGCTCCGGCGGCAGTGACGCGTCATGCAGTTCGCCGTTCGCGGCCTTTGACAACCACAACTGGATCTGTCGTCCCAGTTCGCGCGGGGTATGTGTCAGCTTTGCCTCGGCCCATGGCCGGTTGTCGATGCACAGCGATTTGGGGGCATCGGCAGGCATGGCATTCTGGTGAGGCGTACCAGGGAAATCTTCCCGTAACGCCAGAACCGCAGGCCTCGCATCCAGCGTGGCAAATATGACCGCGACAGGTTCGATGGCCCTGATGGGGTGGGCCAGATCTTGCGGCCGCTCGACCTCAACCTCGATATGCACGGCCGCGTGCGTCTTGGAGTCGTTCTCGTAGACCGCCATTATCGCTGCGCCAGGCACAAGGCCTTGGCGCACGGCGTCCACGAAGGAAGCCGCCGCCGGGATTTCAGTCCCGGCGGTGGTGACAGGTTTCAGGCCGACGCGCGCAAGCCAGGGATGCATGTCCGCGCTATCCGGCGCGGGCAGGCGTCGAGATGATCGATGCGGCGCCCACCGCGGCGGACACAGTCAGTAAACGGGCGCCTCGCTCGGTGATCTCGATCGTGGTCGGCCTCGGCTTGCTTACCGTGGGCTGCTCCATCGTGACCTTGAACTGCCCGTCCTTAAGCCTCGCGACGCGCTTGTAATAGGCCCCAGCCTGACGATGCGGCGGCTGGACATCCTTGTCTTCGTCGCTGCCCTTGAGCGGCATCGGCTTGCTCGTCGACATCATGGTGGAGCGCTCGTAGCCCTGGGTCTCAAAGAGCCACTTCACCTCCGACACGGGCGCCGTCTCGTCTTCGCCCTTGTCGGGGCCGATCGCCGTGTACGAGCAGTGGTGAGCGATTTTGAAAACGTCCCACTCAAGCCGCTCTTCGTTTCCATGCCGCTTCGTGGTCTTGACGATCTGCGTGATGGTGTCGTGGTTGATGTCCGACATGAACAGCGCCCGCGTGTGGCGGCCGCCTTCCAGAAACGTCACTTGGAACACAACGCTGTCCGCATTGCGCTCGATGACCTCGTTCTCGTTGAGGCGCCACCCGAACGGACTATGGATGAAGAATTCGGCACGCTCGGCGCCGAACTTCGTAAACCCGGGAACCAGCTGGCCGGCGTCGGTAATCAAATGCGCCCGGGATTCCAGAGAGAGGCCGTTGGCCTCGAGCCAGGCCTTGAGCACTTCCGGTCGGGAAAAGACCCGGATACCGTAGCCCTTCCTGAGGCGGTGCCGCGCTTCCTGGCGAATGACACGGGCGCTGTCTTCGACGCCTTCCTCGCAGATCGCAGCCGCAGGGACCCAGAGCTCTTTGATCTTCACACGATCGTCACTCTGGTACTTCGACGCGTGGTCGAAATAGAAGAATTCAGAGCTATTGCAGCAATGATCGTTGTCGAGATGGGTGTAGCAGACGACGTCATAGTCGTTCCGCTTGGCCGCCCGGAGGTCGGCCTTCAGCTCGGCCGGCAGATCGACGCGCTTGTCCGACGGGTCGTTGTCGTTGCGCATATCGGCATAGTCCACCAGCATCTTCCGGCCGTCGGCGAGATCGATCCGAGTGCAGTCCGCATTTCCGAGCGGGTGAAACGTCATCTTGGCAGTCATGAAATCCTCTTCCTGTTCCGGGCCCTTTGGCCTCCATCATTTCGACAGGCAGCCATTTCTGGAAAAGGCCACCAAAAAATATCGCTACTCCGAACAGGAACTTAGGGTTCATCATATTCGTTGTCAAGAACAGGAAATACGCCTAATCTGAACTTAGCAAGGAGAGTGCTGTGCTGACCCTTGGTGAGCGGTTAAAAGTATTACGTAAGAATAAGGGCTATACCCTTGAGAAATTGGCCGATTTGGCCGGCTCAAGTAAGAGTTACATTTGGGAACTAGAGAACAAAAACCCACCAAGACCGTCGGCGGAAAAAATTGGAAAGATCGCGGCCGTACTGGGGGTGACAACCGAATATCTGGTCGACCCAAAAGAACAAAATGTGGCCGATGCCACCGACGAGGCATTCTACAGAAAATTTAGGCAAATGGACCCACAAACCAAAGACAGGATCCGCCGGCTTGTAGAGGTGTGGGACGAGGGTGAATGAAGCAGGAGCGTTCACCAAGGCGTTGGGCAATTGATCTAAGCGTCGTTTTGAACGCTGTCCTAGGCAACGACCGTTTCCCGGTCGACGTGGCGACGGTCGCCAAAGAATACAGTCACCAGCTTTATCCGGATGATCCCGTATCTGTCGTTGTCGGAGACAGGCTACCGGGCTTCGATGGGGCACTCTTTCGAGCGCCTTCCAGCAAGAAGGGTTGGGGGATTTTCTACAACAATGCCATTTCTTCCAAGGGCCGCGTAAACTTCACGCTGGCCCATGAGCTCGGCCACTACCTCATGCACCGCTTGATGAATCCGAACGGCATCCGCTGCGGTCAGCAACAGGTCGTCAGATGGGATAGCGAACTTGGCCAGATCGAGTACCAGGCCAACATCTTTGCTGCGAATTTGCTCATGCCGCTCGACGATTACCGTCGACTGATCGATCCGCGGGACAAAGCAGACCTCGATATGCTCACGCACTGCAGTGAGCGATACAGAGTCTCGCTTATTGCAGCGGTGCTTCGCTGGCTTGAGTTCACCGAACGCAGGGCCGTGCTCGTTGTCTCGACAGACGGGTTTATTCTGTGGTCGCGATCCAGCGCGGCGGCACTGAAATCAGGCGCATATTTCAGAACATCACGTGGACCCATTGAAATCCCGCCAGATTCGCTAGCCGCCCGCGAAGATTTGCTCGTCGATGCGCGCGCGGGAATCAATCACGGGCCAGGTGTGTGGTTCAACGAGCCCGTGCACGAGATGACGATCTTTGCCGAGCAGTACGACTTCACGCTCTCCTTGCTGCTGTTGCAAAACGATGCGTCAGCGTTCGGCGAGGAGCCTGTCCCGGACGTTTTCGACCGCATGACATCGCGGTAGGTGCGTCCATGCGGTGCCAGCTTGGGGTCACGATCTGGCGCGCTGACCGCGCCCGCTACCGCTATGTCCAAAAGGCGACAATGCTGTCTTCAATGAACAGCTGCTTGTAGCTGAATACTGCCAGAGCAATCACGCCGCCTGCGTAGATGAATGCGCCCACCACCGCATAGAGACGCTGCAGCAGCCAGAACGGCGTCCATTGATCGGCCTGCAACATAGGGGTGCCTGCGAAGGGCGCCGTCACCATCCGGATAATCTTGTCAGCGATCATTGATAGGATGATGGCGATCAGCGCACACGCGGCACCCCACCAGAACGCGTCTGGATTCTGCTCGATCGCGGGTGCCTGGTTCTCTACGAGAAACTGAAGCTGCCCTTTTGTGATGCTGGCGAAGACCAGAACGCCGGCAAACAGATGACGCCACATCGAGCAGACGAAGCGATGCCAGGACACTGTGCGCAGCGGAGACAAAACCGCGATCAGAGGCACGATCATGACGATGAACAGATACGGGTGAATATATCCGCCGCCGGCATAGACCTTTGCCAGCACACCGAAACTGATTATGCCGACGGGCGGTGCGAGCCACGTCAGGAGGAGGGCCAGAAATGTCGTGGCACCCACATTGCTTGCCTGTACATAGCCGGTAAACCAGGCGCCGCCCCAAAGAACAATGCCCAGGATCAGCAGCAGAAGACTACCAAGCCCCGGAATGGCTCCAGCGACGTTTGCACCGGGACCGTCGGCATTGGCAGCGCGTAATCGAGCGAATGGCGCGTCATGCTCCTGCTGACGAAGCTTGTGCCATTCCCGCTCGACATCCGGCGAAGCGTCTTGCGGCAGATGGGACTTGTTGTGCTCATAGAGCATTCTCGCGACGTCTCTCGGATTACTCATCACAGATTCTCCCTGTCGCGGCCGACGAGTGGCGCGGCGCGCCTGACCAACCTCGAAGGAAATGACAATGCGCGCGCGCGCCGTTTTCAGAGCTTCGCCGGGCCCTTGCCGGTTGGCGCGCTCTGGAGGCGCTTCTCTTCCAGAACCTTGATCGCCGCCGCGTCCTGATCCGCCGCGGCGCGGAAGCGCTTCGCATCGAAGAACAGGATCTTCATCCGCCCTATGGTGTTCTTATTGGGCACGAGGTTACGATCTGCTGCGACGCTCACGCCGTATACGATGTCAACAAACATCACCGCATCGCAGCCCCTGCTTTCGACGGGCATGTTGGACGCCATGCTGGATCTCACGCCATCTGCCATTTCGCGATGCCAGTGATCCAATTGGAGAACGTTTCGATCCTTCAGTGAGAGCTGCCGGATCTGCATGAGACCGGCGCAGCTTTGATCCTTGCCGAGAGCCTTGCCGCCCCTGAACCCGTAAAACATGCTTAGCTGGAAATCCGTTCCTGATGTTGCGGTCGGCTCTCCATACTTTTGCTTGATGGCTGCCATCGTCTCGTTGGCGCTCGGCTGATTGCCCTGGCCGAAGCCCGCGTCGCTGATGATGCTGACGACCTGATTGCCGCTGGCATTCGAGGTGAAGGCGGCTCCCAGAAAATCATAGTTGTCATTGCCACCAGGAAGATCGGCGTTCGTAGCATAGGCCACGTAGGGCGCGGGCGCGTTCGGGAGTGTCTTCTCTCGTATCAGCAGCTTCGCGCCCCGCTGCCCCTTGTAGTGTTGTTGCAAGACAGCGACAGCCGCCGCACCGGGCATGCCGGTGTGGAGGCCCCGGATATCGACCGGCTTGCCGTCAGGCAGGCCCGCGCCAACCGGGATGGATTCTGCGGGAATGGCGGCTTGTGCAAACGCGTCGCCTAACCCTTGCGTCAACAACAGGGCGCACGCTGCCGCCCACGCTCTTGCGAACATGTTCTGAAACTCCAAAGAATGAAAATGGATAGACGGGCGAGGCCCGGCGCGATCTAGAAGCCGACGGATTTCATTGCGCTCACCCCGTAACTGGCTGACCCCAACGTCCCTTTGCGGCTACTCAATTCTTGCTGGCGCCGCTTTCTGCGCTTAACGATTCAACAGAATTGCCTATTCGGTTGACCGTCCTCGTCTTGCAACCGTAAGTACATTGCCAGTGCTGCGCGTCTCGGTTAGATTCGAGATCGTCGAAGTGCACGGATTCAATGAATCCATGTATCGGAGGCACTTCAACCGAATAGGCAAGACTGTCGCGTCCTCGTCGGAGCCGCCGACGAAAGGACGCATCATGCTGCAACAGCATCCTGAAGGTGGGAGCCTTTACACCTGTCATGGCGACCGGAAATACCTCACGCCGCTTGAGCGCGCGCACTTCATCGAGGTCGCGAAGAACTGGCCGCGTCCGGAGGTGGCCAGCCTCTGCCTGACGCTCGCCTACACCGGCTGCCGCCTGTCCGAGGCGCTCGCCCTGAAAGGCGCGTCCGTCGACACCCATTCGCATTTTCTTGCCTTGCGCAGTCTCAAGCGGCGCAACAGGGCGGTCGTGATCCGCGAAGTGCCGGTGCCGCCAGGCCTTATCGGGATGCTGGGCAATGTGCACGCGCTTGCCCGCCGCGAAACCTGTCTTTGGCCATTGTGCCGGAGCCAGGCATGGCGTCTCGTCAAAGAGGTCATGCATGCAGCCGGTATTGCGCCCGGTCCGCATTGCACCCCGCGCGGGGTGCGTCATGGCTTCGGCATTCACGCGGTGCGATCCGGTGTGCCGCTCAATCTTGTTCAGCGCTGGCTTGGTCACGCGAGCATGACGACGACCGCGATTTACCTGCAGGCCATGGGCGAAGAGGAACGCGAACTGGCCGCCCGCATGTGGCCGGAGCAGATGCACGGAAGCACCCATTAGCCAGCGCCCGCACGCCGCCGTGGACAGTCGTTGGTCTGTGTTTGCGCTCAGAGTCTCCATCGAAGCGGGTCTGGCAGATCATGCACGGCCTTGAGCGTGGGTCTAATCGCTGCCGGACGCTATGCGTCAACGGGCCGCCCGCTCCATTCGCTGCGCTCCCGTGTTGCCCGTGTGACGCGCGTCTTCGCCAGCGATCTTCACGAGCCCACAAGGCCGGACATGACGTCCTGCCAGAACTCGAAGGAGACTCACATGACCAAGCAAAAAACAGACGACAAGCGCCCGACCCACGCGATTTATCAGGTGCTCGGCGAGGGCGATAATGCCCGCTGGATCCGGATCGGCTCCGCCTGGGAACACCGCAAGGACGGCAAGGGCATGAACCTCGTGTTCGACTCATTCCCGCTGGTGGGACATATCGCGGTCCGCGTCATCGACTACGACACCCGGAAAGCCGCGTGAACCGATTTCGGGCGCGGCGTCCTCGCCGCGCCCGAATATTTTGCCACGGTGCCAGCCTAGTCGATCAGAACGTTACCCTCTGGCGACGGGGCGCGTTTCGGTCTGGTGGCGTTGGCCACAGCTTCGCCAATCGCTGCCAGCGCGTGCTGGATCTGCACCGAAATCTTGTGACTGCTCTCATCCGCCGGCCTGTCCGTGATCCAGTTCCTTTCTCCGTTGCGAAAGTAGATCACCACGCTGTTCTGGTCTGCGGAGACCGAAGCGATCTCCGACCACGGCACAGTGAAGGTGCGCACTTTCGGATGGTAGGGAATTCCGTGCGGGATCTCGACATGCCCATTCGCATGAAACAGGATCGACCGCACATTGCCGTTCCAGCGCGACCAGCGCCGGTGAATGATCCATGAAAGGCCAAAGAAGCAGGCTGCAATCGCCAGCACCACAATGGTCGCGATGAATACTTCCGATTTCATGGCGAGCAGCAGGGCAACGATGCCCAGTCCAGCAAACAGCAGCACGCCGACCCCAAAAACGAACGGTTTGTTGGAGCGCTCGTGCCATTCATACCCGGCTATCTGAAGCTGTCCCTCTGAATCCGTGATGCGAATGGCACCTCTGGGAGCCTTCATCCTTCCCTCGCTTCAAGACGGTTCATGTAGATGGGCGGGCGGCCGGGCACGAGAATCAGCTGGCGGTTCGTCTCGCGGCTGAAGAACTGCGTGATCTCGGCCGCCTCCATGAGGCTGGTGTGCCGCATATGCTCGCGCCGCCCGAGATCGCCATGCGCCATCGCATTCCCCGAAACATGCACATCCTGCGTTTCGACCACGATGGTGTGGCCCATGCGTTTGGACAGATACTCTGTCGTGGTCAGATCGACATTGCCAAAGGCCTGCAGGACTCCGGCATTGCCCAGAAACGTCTCCCAGGAATTGGGATAGTGGGTCTTGAGCTGCGTGATGTCCTGAAGCACGGACCAGAGCTTGACGCCAAACCCCGCCATGAACCCGGCCGCCGTCTCGATCGGGCGCAGATAGCCCAGCACGGCAAATTCCTCGAGCAGGAACAGGACAGGATGCCGGGGTTTTTCCGGAGAGAGTTCCATCGCAGCCAGCGCCTGCTGGATCACCAGACGCAGCCACCGAAAATGTGTCCCCATCCGCATCGCTGGCAGCACGAGGTAGACCGTGACGGGCCGCTCCTTGAGCGCCCGCAGCTGGAAACCAGACTCATCCGTGATCTTGCGCACATCGTCGAGCGACGTTGTCTGTTCCTGCGCAGTCGACAATATGCTCTGGAGTTCCGTGCCGCCGTTCAGCAGCTTGCCAAGAAAGGCCGCGCCGACATTCCTGAGCGCACCGTCAAAGGCGTCGTTGTCCGCCATGGACTGCAGCACGGTTTCCAGTTCAGCCGGATCCGTGTTCAGCAACCGCCGCAGCTCGCGAATGGTGGCCGGGCCGTCGCCCGAGATGAGATGAAGGGTCAGGCCGCGAATGAGATTCCTCGCAGCATCCGTCCAGTGCGGATCCTTGTCGTTGCCGATGATCAGCGCGTCCGCCAGCTGGGCTGCATCCGCTTCGACATTGACGTTGCCGGGGCCGCCAAGCTCATCGAAAGGATTATGCGCAGATGAGGGGATGCCGCTCGTGCCGAAGGGATCGAGGACATACACCTTCTGTCCCATGTCCTCACGGGATGCCGCCGTCTTGCGCGCCAGCTCTCCCTTGGGGTCGAGGACGAGCGCCGACCCGGGCCAGTCCAAAAGGTTCGGGGTCAGCACCGTGGTCGACTTGCCTGCCCGGGATCCCGCCACGGTCACGACGTGCCGGTCATCCGCGAAGCCGAGGCGCTGGCCGTCCCACGCCCCCAGCGCGATCATGCCTGGCCGCCAGTGCCACCTGGCAGGGTTAAGTTGCCACGGATGGCCCCAGACGGCGACGGGCAGGGTCTCCGCCCGCCCGCGCTGGCCGGAGCCACGCGGCGGGAAACCGTCGTCCCGCGCCGTGCCAGCCGCCTTCGTCGCTTCTCCCATCCGGTACCCCAGAGCGCCGCAACCCGCCTGAATGGTGCATGCAGGCTGCAGTACAATCAAGAATATGGAGGAGGAATATCGGGCGCGTCCAGCCGCTGCGCGGCCGGACCGGGCTCTCTTCGGCCTGGCGCGATGCGCCGGGCCTCACGAAGCCAGCCGCCCGGAAACCGGGCGCGCGTCTTCGCCATACGGTATCGATCCCTCGCGCAGGCGGCCGCGCTGGCGCTTGCCGGTCAGGCGCCTGCCAGTCTGAATAGCTTTGACCCATGACCCTGAAATCCGATGCGAAGCCCGATCTGAACCGCATGCCTGAACGGCTGGCGCGAGGCATGACCGGAGTCCTGATGGCATGAGTCCGGGCCTGCCTGATCATGACCATGACGATGGATGGGATGACAGTAGCGTAGAGAAACGCATGACCCGGATCATGACCCGAGGCTGATCAGCGACGCGCCGCCATGACGATGACCGTGAGGGTGCCCATTCCGGCCTGCCCATGCGGCCGCGGCGAAACACCGGCCAGCACGCGCTTGGTGACCGGCTTTCCCATCCCACCTGATCATGGCACGGCGCATGCCGGACGGTGCGGGGCTAACGCCCAGCGCGGCCCGCGCCAGCCATCGGCCATGGCTTTGTCAGACCACGCGACGGCACCGCGTGACGGGACGCCCGGGCGGCTGCACCAGCCTGCCTGTACCGAGAGGCGTCCCGCCACACGGTGAGGCTTCGCCCGCCTGGTCGCCCGACGGCCAGACCCGCGTTGTCAGCCCGGCGGGCCTGGTCCGCTGTCAGCCTGTCTGGTCCGCGTCGCCGCTCTGGCCCTCATTGAGAAAAACCCAACCATCCGACTCGCCAGCGCCGCAGACGGCCCGCCGCCCTCCGACGCTCCGGGCTGGGCCGGGTCCAGGCATATGAGCGCATGCAGCAAAAACCCCATGGCATGACCATGAGCCTGCGCCGGTATGAGCCCGTGGAAAAAACGTGGAGGCCGCTGGTATCCGCCCCTTGAACCCCGCCAGCCTCAACCCGAAGTAGACCAAAGAACGGGTAACAAGATGGGTAAATTCCCAACTTTGGGAATTTACGGTCTGAGAGGGGGACCGCGTGATACCCAGAGTGGCGGGGTCGGGGCAGTCTTTCGACGGCGCAGGCCTGTATTACCTCCACGACAAGCGGAAAGACCAGAACAGGCTTTCCACAGACGCTGATCGCCTGGGTGATTACACGCTGCACGACAAGGCCGATCGCCAGACGTCGTTCCGGGTTGGCTTCACTGAAATCCTGAACATGGCGGCGGAGACACCGGCGCAGGCCATCGCGCAGATGACCGCCAGCTTTGAACGCTACAAGGAGCGCGAGCGCAACAAGCGGGGGCGCAAGCTCCTCAAGCCGGTCTATGCGTATTCACTCGCCTGGGCATTCGACCAGACTCCCGACCGCGATGAAATGATGGCGGCGGCGCTCTCCAGCCTGAAGGCGCTCGGGCTAGAGAACCTCCAGACCCTGATCGTGCAGCACACGGACGAGCCGCAGCCGCATGTCCATGTCATCGTCAACCGGATCGAGCTGCACGGGCAGAGCGCTCGGAACATCTACCGGGATCATCTCACCCTGTCGAAATGGGCCGAGCAGTACGAGAGAGATCACGGCGGCATTCTCTGCGAGCAACGTGTCATCAACAACGAAGCCCGGCGCAAGGGTCAGTTCGTCCGCGATACTGTCTCGCTGACACCCGCTGAATACGCAGCCCGGGAACGCCTCCGCAAAGAGGACGAGCGCCCCCGGCATCTCAACGCGTTCTGGGCGCATCAGAACATGCTCGAGAGCGGTGGTCGCCCTTATGCACTTTTGAGCAAACATATCGCGGAGCGTCGCGCCTTTCAGGACGCGGAGGAAGCGCGGATCGCCGCTGACCGGGAAGCCGCAAGGGCGAAGTTCGCGCCGGAGTGGGCAAGGCTTTACCGGCAGCAAGCCGTCCAGCAGCGCATTCTGGAGGCCGCGAACAAGGGTGGCATATTCGAGCGCGCCTGCTTCGTGATGTCCAACAGGGACTTCCTGAAAAAGGGCGGACGGCTGGGGATCCGGGAGATCGCCCGGTTCGCGTTTTCCAGCCGCGCACTCACCAGACGCGTTCAGCGCGTTCACACCCTTGAGCGCGCCGAACTCTCGGCGTGGCAACGCAGGCTCGCTGACGGCGCCGAACGGGTAGCCCGCCAGGACTTCCGGGAAGAACTGGTGAAGTTGCGGACGCGCCAGCAGCTTGAGACCGACGGGTTGAACCACCAGCTGCGCACGGAGTTCGAGAATAGCAGGCTGGTGCAGCAGCAACCGCGGGCAGGGCTCTCCCGCCCGCCGCCCGGGCGCGAACTACCACCTGCGCCTCCACTTGAGCCTCAGCCGCCCTCGGGACCCCAACCGCCGGCTGGCCCCACCCTGCAGCCTGGCCAAGCCCTTCTGCCTTTCGAGGTGGAAAAGCACCTTGAGGCGACGACCCAGGTCCGGGAAGGATTCCAGCACGCCGTTGAGGCGCCTCCGAAGCTGAGCAGATCCGACGAGATCAGGAAGCGAATGGAGGAGTACAGGCGCAAATACCCTAATCGGGACTTCGAACGTACCCGGGGACGTTAACCTTTGAATTCTTGCAACCCGGCTAAGCTCTGTGCTGATGATGGTCAACAGGCAAGGTCTTCGTGGGATGCAGATGGGGTGTCAGGCTTGACAGGTGGTGTGCGCGGTATCCGGGCCGCTGTCGGCTATGCCCGGCCTTTTCGGGGGCTGCTGACCTGCGAACAGCAGAATTAACCGAAGAAGAAGTTGAGAAGCGCAACCAGGCTGGCCGTTACTCGATCCTTCACACCACAAATGCTTCAACTTCCATTGAGCCAGACGCGACCAAGCTTTCTCAGGAGCAGGAAGGCCTGTTGGCCAATAAGCCTCTCACGCGCGCCGACGAGATTGAGGCGCGAATGAAAGAGTACAAGCGCAGATATCCCGAGAGGGACTTCGGGCGCACCATGCGGCGCTGATCTCGCCTGCTCACAATGGCCTCGCTGTTGTCTTGAAGTACCGGCGCCCTGATGGCGTGTAAAATGGCTAGTTGTCTTCTTCGGCCTGGCGCTTTTGGGCGAGCTCCTCGCTTTCGGAGCGATGGCGGTTCACCGTGTGATTTTCTGTAGTGAACGGCGCGTTCCTTCCGGCAGGTTGGCCGGCCAGGCGCCCTTGTCGATGTCGTGCCAGGCATTCCAGGCCAGGAGACGCTCCCGATAATGAGTATCTGACTGTGCTGAGTGTCAGATGGTCTTGGTGGACGTTGCGGGCATTTTCAGGAAGTCTGGACCACCTACCAGGTGCAGGCCGTCGTACCATCGCTCGTTGTCACCCAGGCCGAGGAGCCGCCCTTGCAGGCGCAGAGCGTGTATTGCGATGTAAGCGCGATCGATCCGTCAATGGTGGCGTCGCAGGTCGCGGGCGCTGAGGCGTTCTTCGCGAGACGCATGAAGCCGTTCACGTCGAGTTTAGCTGCTGGCGTCGTGGTGCCAATGCCGACATTGCCGTTGCCGAGGATTGTCATTTTGCTCGTCGGTGTTCTATCAGTTGTGGCTGTGGCCCCGGCAGTGGCCGTCTGAAAATGGATATTCGATGACCCTGAGCCAGTTGATGTACCGGCGACAAGCGTCAGGTTACCGCCATTCAGATCGGTACCGCCCGATTGTGCGCCGCCTGCATTGATGGTGAGGCCCAGGCCGTTGGTCGCCGTGGTCGGGCGTTCAACACCAATCACGCGCGCCGCTTCACCGCCAAACGAAAGCGCGTAGGTTGGTGTCGTCGTGTAGATGCCGACTCTGCCGGTCTCGAAAATCGCCGCATAGTCGTTCTGACGCATGCTGATATGAAGACCAATTTCTTTGACGTTCGAGTAGCCGCTTCCACTCGGAAATGTCCGGATCTTCAACCCTGTCATTGAGTGCGCGGTTGTATGGCCGACACCGTCAACCGCTTCCATGAAGTTGGCAACATAGTCGCCGGTGGCATCGTAGACATCGCTATAGGTGGTAAACGTGGTGTGGCCGGCTGTAGAGGATTTCGAGACACGCAACCTTGCATCGGGTGCTGTCGAGCCAATGCCGACATCGTTGCTGCCCAGGATCGTCATGGCTGTACCGGCTGCACGATCCGCCGTTCCCGTCGCACCTGCCGCGGCGGTCTGGAAGTATATGTTCGAAGAGCCTGTGCCCGTGGCGGTACCAGAGGCGAGGATGAGATTCCCGCCATTGAGATCGGTGCCGCCGGACACCGCGCCGCCTGCCCGTATCGTCAGGTTGTAGCCGTTGGTCGCGGTGGTGCGCTCCATGCCGATCGTACGCGACGCGTTGCCGCCGAGCGAGAGCAGATAGCTGGGTGATGTGGTGCCGATACCGACGTTGCCTGCCCCCGTGAGGCGCATCAATTCCGTACCGTTATATCCCCCCTGTCTCCAAGTGAAGTAGTCCGACGTAGTTCCGAGATAGGTTCTGAGATCATTCGCTGCGATACCGAAGCCGAACGAGGAAACGACTGATCCGCTATCGTAGAGGCGAATCTTTTCGGTGGCTCCAGAACCGAAGGAGAGAAGTGCGCCCGGCGTCGTCGTACCGATGCCGACGTTGCCGTTGCCTAGGATCGTCATCTTGTCGGTCGGCGTGTTGTCGGTCGTGTTCGTCGATGCCTGCGGTGTTGCCGTTCTGAAATAGATCGCTGACGATCCCGTGCCAGTGCCGACGCCAGATGACAATATGAGGCTACCGCCGTTTTTATCGGTGACGGCGTTTGCCGTCGCACCGGAACGAATGGTCAGGGAAAACCCATCGCCAGTACCGCTGCGGCTTGTCATACTGATCATTCGGTTGGCCCCGCCGCCAAAAGAAAGATCAGAGTTCGGCGCGGCAACGTTGATGCCAAGGCGCTTGTTCGTGTTATCCCAGACAAGACCAGTGTCGGAGGCAAAGCCGCCCGAGCCATTCGAAAACTGGATATAGCCATCTGATCCGCTGCTCGACCCGCCGCCCATGGAGAGCCAGTTCGTTCCGTCGCAGTACTTTAGAACATGGCCAGTGAAATCATACTGAGTCTGGGATTCTACCCCTGCCGGGCTTGTGCAGTCCGCGAATGCTGCGCCCGGTGCGCTGACCAAGGCCAGTGCCATCAACAACAAAATGAAACCGTGGTTGCGGCAGCGCTTCATAAGATATGGAGAAATCTTAGTCCCTTAGTATCTTACCCGAAAAGGGTTTACGCGATGTTAACCTCTTCTTCACCCAGGAACATTTTCCTAACTGCGGTCGGATGTAGAGCCTTCGTGATCGCCACCCCGGATATGGCCCTTCGCGTCGGTGGTTTTGTACAAAGGAACAAATGAAGAAGTGGTGCGTGTCGTTAGCCGCTAGCTTGCGAGCACGGCCTCGAACGCACCGGTCTTCTCGTCGAGACTTGTGATGCGCATCTTCCAATCGACCGGATAGCAATCAGCAATGCTGCGCGGCGATGCGTGCACGTCTTCTGCTATGGTGATGACTACAGAGAAGAGGCCACCGCAGTGGTCGCGCGCCCATTTCAGGTTTTCGAGCCGCTCCGCGTTGCCCGGCTTACGTTGCCAAACAATTAGGTTCTCGCCGGTTCCGGATGTGTAGGTGGGCTTGCCACCAACATAGCGGAGTTCATCCTTCCAGAGCGTCAGCACGACTTCGCGTTTGTCCTCTGTCAGGGCAGACCAGCTCCACCGCGCGTTACGCCCCTTCGCGTTGAAGTGTGCAAAACATTTTGCAAGACCACCGGGCATTGTTTGCACCTTCCGCGTTTAGAACATCACTCGCACTTGGATAATGCGGGTGACATGGGGGTAATTGCTTCCTGCTCGAGATGTTTGACGCCAGCATCTTTGGAGAGCCAATCTGCAAGATCGGCAACGGCGCTAGTAGACTGTGCTATTGAATACAGCGAAGCGTCGACCTGAGCGACGCGACCGTGTAGTTCCGCAAGGTCTCTTTGCATTAGGTGAGGGTGCAGAGTCCGAGGCAATGTCTCTTCGAGATACCGGAAGATACGGAGGCCACCCGGATCGATATCACCCCAGTGATAGAGCGGGACGGCCTCGTCTGTATGCGCAGCGATCCAGGTGAACACGCCGGTGACACCGGCAGACGCAAAGCCGCCCGTGTAGAGCACAAGCCCATCGTCATCGATTTCCCGAACATGTCGGTTGAAACTGGCATAGTTCTCAATCGATAGGACGTAACTCGGCCGGGCGGTGAGCTTGAGGAGAGGGGTCAGTTCAGGATGAACGGATGCGAAGGGGCGGCTTCGCCCGTCTACGAGTGTTCCATTGCTATCCTCGCAGCGAAGGGGCCCGCGCAGATGGACAGGATGAGGGAAGCGCTCCAATCCAATCTGCTGCCAGACAGATTCTGGAAGCACGCCGAGCTGCGCAGCCAGCACTACACTCAGTCGCCCCGCGTGCCGATCGAATGCCTTCGTGTCACCAGTGACGCGCAGGGCGAAGCTGCGTGCATCGACTCCCCGTGCTTGCCCTTTTGATGCCGCACTTAATAGCGTCAAGAATTCTCGTGTGGCACGAGTGTCGTTGGGGCCTAGCTTGTATGCATTCTCGCCGCGCGACCATCGCGCCGTCATCTCATCAAGGATACCAACAAGCCAAGGTGGTCCGTCTTCTATGCAATTCACAAGGCTTTGCCGGGCGTCACTGGCCTGGACGTGGGATGGCTTGCGTCCTAGATGGCGCGCCAGCAGGATCGGGTCCTTCACGGTGACCCGTTCGATGAGATGGCTTCGTTCGCGCTTGCCGTATTTCAATGTGACCGCGCCGACGCGTTCAGCAGCAAGAAGCTTTTCCCGAAAGCGTTCGACAGCCATGGCCCTGGGAAGTGCGTCATAGTCTGGCGCCGCCGATGCGGACCGGACTCTTTCTGGTGACCGCTCTGAAAGGGCAAGGAGCCGTTCGAGGAATTCCGCGCCTAGGTCAGCCGTTCCCGTCATTCAGCAGCCTCTTTCTGCCCACTTACACTTCCTGAGGCGAGAGCTGCGCCAATCAGTTCAGCTTTGAAACCATCGAATCCTTTGCGGTATGGATCGACCTCTGTGAGGGCTTGTCGCGTCTTGTCGGTAAGATACTCACTCTCGACCAGGACGACATTGCCAGATCGGTTTACGTTCACGACCGTGTCGGCCACTTCCATGAAAATGTGCCGCTTCTCGTCAGGCGTTGCGACCATGATCTGCAAGCCGAGCGACCGCATGAAATTCGAACATTCGGCGATGGCCTTGGTGTCCAGGCGATTAAACGCTTCGTCGAAAATCGCGAGGGCGAGGCCCGATTGTCCAGTGCGGCGGTTTTGATAGGTCGCTGCGAGCGATGCTCCGATCGCGATGTAGAATGGCAACTGGCCTTCGCCACCCGAGCCGGTTCCCGCACGGCTGCTCAAGGAAGACCGGATCTTGCCGTCCTTGTCGTGAACATAGAGTTCGAAATTGAAATACTTGCGCGGGTCTTCGAGTTCTTCTGTCTTGGCTTCCGGGTCGCTAAGGATCTGCTCGATCCGCCGCATGGCCTTTACCATGGGTGTGTCGTGCTCGTTCGACTTTGCATTTGCGAATAACGGTAGCTGGAACTCTGGTCGGCGCGATTCCTTTACCAGCTCGATCATGTCGCCATGGGCCGGATCGGGGCTCGACTTGAAGACATAGTAGTCGCGGCCATGAAACAGCCTGTCCTTGAGATGGCGATTGAGTTCATCCAGTGTCTCCCGAATTCCTTCGAAGGCATCGTGCAGGCGGTGAAGCAAATCGTCTCTGAAGGCTGTGGCCATATCGGCGGCCGCCGCTTTGCATTGATCCTCATATTTCACCAGCTCGTGCGTTTCGAGACGTTGCCGCTCTTCGGCAGCCCATGGCCCCACAATGTCGGCCTTCGCTTCTTCATCCGTGAAGGGGAGACTGACGCTGAATGCCTGACAATGCTTCAGGAGCGCAGACATTAACTCGCGCTGGAGCGACTGCCGTCGTTCGCCCATTCGCCAATGGACGTCCGCCTTCCGGCCCTCGATCTCGGCAGCGATGGTGTCGATTCCAAGGTTTCGGACGACCGGCTCAAACCGTCCCGCTTCGCCATCGTGTCCCTTAAGAGACCGGGCACTCGCCCGGCGCTGGTCTCGAAGCCGGTCATGTTCGCGCAAGACTTTATTGTAGTCGCCAATCTGTTGGTTTTCGAGTGCCAGAGCCTTGGCCCATGCACTTCGTGTCTGAGCGCTGTCGTTCCGTGCGCTAACCAGTTCCGACCGCAAGGCCTCGTGTTTTTTTACCAGCTGGGGGTCACGGCTGCGCCGTGCTTCTTCAACATTATTGCTGAGCGTCACGAGTTTCTGGTCTGCTTCGACAAGGGCATGACCAATGGCGACACAAGAAATGCCTTGTTCACGCAGCTCTTGGAAGCCTCGCACGATATCCTGGATGAGGCTGCTATCTTCTCCAAGCCTGCGCGCGGCCGCGGCTTTCTGGCCCAGGAGAGCTACGAGCCTAGTGCGCTCTTCCTTGTAGTGTTTGCGCGTCTCTTCGTCGTTCGAGCGGCCGAGTTTGAGAATACCGGGATGAAGCAGACGCTTCACAGTGCGACCGGACTGCATCATCCGATCAGGCGTAATTGCATTCTCAGAGGTGACCATCTTCTCCATGGTCTCGACCATCATCAATCGTCCGAGGCGGAAATCGACGAAGGCCCGGGCATGGGGGTGATCCGTCGTCAAGACTGTGGCCAGCGAGCCCTTATCGGCTGGTCGGGTTTGCATGGTTTTCGTCGTATTCACGACCTCGGCGCCTCGGAACCCGTCTTCATGTCCGCGCCGGTAAACGTCGAGCGCTCTGACCGCGTGCTCGGGCTCGACCAGCAACGCCTCGCGTGATCTGCCGAGAGCAGCCTCTACCGCCACGCGCCATTTCTCGTTGTGAACCTCGACCACATCGCAAAGCGGTACGCTCTTGATGCCGGCGTTGCCCAGTGCGGTCTGAAGCGCCTCGGTCCCGCGATCAAGTGCGCTCTGCCCTGAATCCAGGCGCTTGAGGTTGCGGTCGATCAGGTCGATCTGGCCTTGAATATCGTGAACTTCTTTTTGTGCTAGGAAACTATCCGATTCGGCTTGTTCGCGGACACCGGCCAATCGGTCCGCTGTGACAGCGGCAAGCGCCGCGTCAAGTGCTTCCGCCTTGGCTTCCCAGTCATCTTCCAGCGCATTGTTCCAGGCCCCGGGCTTAACAGGCCTGTAGGCAAGTGTGATGGCGCTGAGAAGGCCATGTAGCGTCTCGTCCCAGCTTGCGACAATGCGGCGCTCGGCAACGACTTCGACACGACGGACCAATTGTTCGACGAGCTTGAGTGGGGCGAGCGTCTTGTCTCGTGTCAGGAGTTCGCGGGCTCTGTCTGATTCATACATCAGCGCGAGCTGTTCTCCGTCGCTGGACTTCAATGTCAATTCCAGCTGGGAAAGATCGACTTCAATGCGGGATACGCGCGCGCTCGCCATTGCGTCGGCGGACTCTTTCAGCATGGAATCGTGGTGTAGTTCCTTTTTGCGCATCTGAAGGTCACGCACTTCACGCCTGAAGCCTTCCCAGGCCAGCCTCGCAATCTGCCATTCCGTGATCCGAATCAGACGCTCGTTGTCGAGAACACGGCCAACAATGCGTTGAATGTTTGTAAGACTGGCTGTCTGGGCTTTGAGTGTCTCGATCTTGTTGGCGAAATCGCGATAGAGTTCGATGCTTTTCCGAAGGCGGTCGACCTTGATGGCGGGTACGTCCAGTACGTAATTGCGGACGAACTCAGTCGGGTTCTCAACCGGCTTCAGCAGGAGAGCGTTTCGAAACGATTTGATGAATCGGCGGGGATCGAGCGGATAGCCTTTCGGCGACAGGGCACGCAAGCTCTCTTCAACGAAGTCACTGGCAGAGGCGAAGTCATCTGTGACCTCCAACTCTTCGGCACGCAACGACGTGCGCACGGCATGCCAATGGCGTGTTTCCACGCTGTCTTCGTCTACGGGCTCCAAGAGGTCGGCTTGGCTAAGAAGGCGGCCCTTGACCATGAAGCGGGCTTCGCATCGTTCCTCCGCCCGTGTTGCATTCGCAGAGAAAGCGATGCCCAGATTTAGCGCGCCGCCACTTTCGACATCTACGAAGCCCAGGATAGCGTATGTATATGCAGCATCCCGGGTAGGCTGGGAACGTTCGCCACGTTCGTCCAGCGAGACGACGCCCAGGCAGTAGTCGCGAATGGAACGCTTGCTGCGCGACGCGCTCTGCGCGCTCGCGTTGAAGCGCAGGTTGGTCATGTTGGCGCCTGTCAGCACCATCTGTGTGGCATCGATGATCGCAGATTTACCGGCACCGTTGGGGCCGATAAGTGCTGTCATTCCGCCAAAATCTATCTGCTCAGCACGGAACAAGTACCAGTCAATGAGGGTAATGCGGCGCAACTCAATCACTGGCGCCTCCAACATGCTCATCAACGGCAGTTGATCCGTTGCCCGATTTGGCAATGAACTCGTCAAGCGACTTCAGCGTGTCCTCGCTCACGACCATAGGCAAGGCCGGGCGTAGAAAGAGTGTAAATGTTCGACTGTCGCCCTGGTCTTCGATGCGGACGAGGCCGCGTTGACGAAAAGTATTCAGAAGTTCGTGTAGCCGTGTGACGAGGGGGCGTGTGCGGCGTGTTCGCTCCTCATAGACTTGGAGGATCGCTTCGCTGTCTACCTCGATCTCGCCATCGTCATTGATTTCGTACCTCTTGAACGCTTCTTCGTAGTAGAGACGCAACACCAGCAGCAGGAGGCTTTCATCCAGCTTCATGGTCTGCCGTGGCGGCAGGTCGATAGCGAGTAATCCCAGCAGGCGATCGTTTGGACGTCCGCCGACTACGCGGTATCCCAGGGCGGCGAACAGATTCTCAAAATAGGCCCTGTACTCGAGAATGAGGTCGTAGCTGCTCTTTGAGCCGAAATCGCTGCGATACAGGAACTGGGTTCGCCACAGAGTCTGTGCAGCCTGGCGCAAGTCTGCTTCCAGCCGTTCTCCATCTCCCCCTGACGCGTCACACTCGTCAACAAGCCGTTCGAGATCCTTCAGCATTGCAGGGCCTCGCGTGTTCGACGCTCAACGCGGAAGGCGGGGAGATCAATCCAATCGTTCGCGGTGCGGTCGTCTTCGGACGTGATCCGGTACGCGCCGAGATCGGCGAACTTGGCAGTGCTCACCAGTGCGGGTAGGGAGCGGAACGCCAGGAGTTCCTCGATAGAGTGGATCGCGATATCGGCGGAGTGGAGGCCGGGACCGTCGCCAAGCTTCGCCTCTATGAATGCGATCATTTTCTCCGGGGTAACACGCACCATCCGGTCGAATGCCGTGGTCGCTTCTACATATGCTTTCAGATAGGGGTCACGGCTCGGTAATTTGAAGCGTGTTTTCTCGGGCGCTGCGCGGGGAGGGGGCGGTGTATAGAGCGCCTTTTCCGATATCGGAAAGCCAACGTCCGGTGCGCGCAGCCGAATTGAGACATCGTCCGTGCTGACAGCGGATAGTTTCTCAATGATCCGTGCGAGACGTTCTGCCGATCCTTCTCCCATTACATCCATGTAATGGACGGTGGTGCGGACCCGTTGTTCCAGTTTACTCCGAAAGTCATCGATCCGTTCCATGAACGGGCCGACATCGTCAAAGACCTGGCGAATATTTTCGAGTTCGCTCACGACGCGTTCTTCGGCAGCATCGCTCGAAGGCCCTGCCGGAACCACACCCTGGTCGATATAGGCCTGCGCAAGCTTGCCGCGCCATTCGTCGTCATGAAGCAGTTCGGCCGCCAACGTGCTTATCTGACGGCGGTAGCGATAAGGATTGTTTGATGTCTTGAGCTGTTTGTAGTCAGCGATCAGGAGGCCGTCGACGAAGTCGCGGAAGAAGGTGCGCAGGATGGAGGACGCATCCGAGTTCCCCAGAATTTGTTCTTCGATGTTGCGCATGCCGACGAGAATGCGGCGCATGTTGCGGGCAAATCGCACCGCAGTCTCACAGGCGTTTGCAAGGCCTTGCGCCATGGCCTCCGGTTCCCGCGCCGCAGACTCCAGATTGCTTTTGACCTCGACGACAGCGCCCGCAACACGAATGCGGCTGTTTGCAAAATCCGCTATGGCGCCCATCACAACCAGCGCGTCGGGGTGCATTTCGACGAGCACATCCCATCTCTCTTGTGCCTCAACCAGCCATCCCGCGTTCTTGAGCCGGTTGTAGGCGAGGTAGTGCGCGTGAGGGTTGGGCTCTGCTTCGAGTTCGTCTTCCTGCAGATCGGTCGAGTCCGAGACACCTGCGTCTGCAAGGGCGTTGGCAATGTGACGCAAGAGTTCGTCTTTCGTCGGTGTCTCGAGGACTCGTGCCGCGAAGACGCGCTCGTATAGGCGCATCAGTAGACGTGCATAGACGTGCTTCTTCGGACCAGCCAAAGGTTGAAAAAGCGTCTCTGGTAAATAGCCGAAAAGTTTCATGCCCCGCCCCACGCTGCTCTGACAGCGTATGTGACGTTACTAGCCTATACGCGCAAAAAGATTAGAACAATAAGAGAACATTGGGTCTTGCCTGTGAGGCGGCATCCTCACGGCTGGTGTAATAAATCTGCGGAAATTCGCTTTTTATGTGAACTTCTGCATACGGAATATATTCCTCTATGCGGTTCAACGTGGCGGATGGTATACTTAGGCTGACGAAATGGCCATTTTATGCGAACTATGACAGATAAAATATACCAGGCGAACCCGGGAGGAGGCAGAGCGCGGCTCACAGCCGTTTTGCGGCAGGCGGGCCAGATCATCAGCGTCCAAGACGCGATGACTGCACTTAATGTCGACCGGCAGATGGCCGCGAAGCTGCTCGCCCGGTGGCACACGCAACGCTGGCTCCAGCGGGTCGGTCCTGGCCTGTACACCGTTATTCCCATCGACGCCCGCGCTACTGAACAGGTCCTTGAGGACTCCTGGATTCTCGTCCCTGCATTGTTCGGCGAGGCTTACGTTGGTGGATGGAGCGCCGCAGAGCACTGGGATCTGACCGAGCAATTGTTCCGCGACACGCTTGTCTTCACGACCAAGAGCTTTCGCTCCCGCAAGCATGATGTCCACGGCATTGCGTTCACGCTCCGGCACATCAAACCGGAAGCCTACTTCGGAACGCGCAGCGTTTGGCGCGGCCAGAGCAAGGTTCAGATTTCTGACATCCACCGGACCATGATCGACATGCTCGCGGACCCCGCCACGGGCGGCGGTATCAGGCATGTCGCAGACTGCTTTAGAGAATATATCCGGCACAAGGATGCCAATGTGAATACGCTCATCCAGTACGCTGAAAGGCTCGGCAATGGGGCGGTGTTCAAGCGCATGGGCTTTCTCGCAGAGGCTATGTCCGATCAGGAAAAGCTCGTTGAAGCGTGCCGAGCCCGGTTGACGCAAGGCAATGCCAAGCTCGATCCTTCAGTGAAATCTCCGCGCCTCGTGAGCGCGTGGCGCCTCTGGATTCCCGAAACATGGTCACGCAAGGGCAAAGTCGAGAAGGGCGCTGGCAATGATTGACCGCCGCGAATTGATGGATCTTGCGCAGAACCTCGGCCTCCAGCCGCAGGTCGTCGAGAAGGATTACGTTCTGGGATGGTTGCTCGCCGGCATCCATGCAAACACGGAACTTGCCCATCACTGGGCGTTCAAGGGCGGTACGTGCCTCAAGAAGTGCTACTTCGAAACCTACCGCTTCTCGGAAGATCTTGATTTCACTGTCACGAAGGAAGCGCATCTCGATCAGGCTTTCCTGATCCGTGTGTTCGCAGACATCTCGGGGTGGATCTACGAGCGCTCAGGCATCGAAATTCCAGCCGACCAGCTTCGTTTCGACGTTTTTCGCAATCGCCGGGACAAACTGGCCGCCGAAGGCCGCGTCTACTATCGGGGGCCGATTGCGCCACGAAGCGGCAGTCTGCCCCGCATTAAATTCGATCTCACCACGGATGAATTGTTGGCACTCCCGACGGTTCAGCGTCCCGTCGTGCATCCATATTCCGATGAACCCGAGGGCGGCATCCACGCGCACTGTTACGCCTATGAAGAGGTGTTCGGTGAAAAGGTCCGGGCGCTCGGGGAACGCGCGCGTCCACGCGACCTGTACGACGTCATCAATCTTTACCGCCACGACGAATTTCAGCCGACACCAAGTGCTATTCTCGACGTGCTGCGTCGCAAATGCGAGTTCAAAGGCATTCAGTTGCCGACAGTAGACTCCATCCGTGCCTTTCACGCGGAGCTATCGGGCGACTGGGGGACGATGCTTGCACACCAGCTCCCGGCGTTGCCTCCGCTGGAAGCGTTTTGGGATGCCCTGCCAGAGTTCTTTGCATGGCTGGCCGGAGGTATGCGTCCCGTGATGCCGGCGGCAGTCCAGCTCGCACCGGGCGACATCGTCTTGCGTCAGCCACTCGGCACCCTAAGTGCCCCTGGCATGGTGTCTTCGGTCATGGAGATCATCCGCTTCGCCGCTGCCAACCGCCTGACCGTTGAGATCGACTACGTGAAGCGCAATGGCGAGCGCACCATTCGTGAGATCGAAGCCTACTCGCTACGCCGCACGCAAGCAGGCAATGTGGTTCTTCACGCGTTCGACCTGACGCGTGGTGCCCATCGAAGCTACCGCACGGACGAGATCAGGGGAGCCCGGCCGACATCCCGCACGTTCGCGCCACGTTACGCTATCGAGTTGACGCCAAGCGGTGCGCAAACCATTCCCCCGACGACGCGCGGCGCGTCTTCGTTTGGAGGATTTGGCAATACGGTCGGACGAGCTGCTTTTGGTGGCCGATCCCTTGGCGGTCCTGGAAGACAGGCGCGCAGCTTCGGCTCTGGGCCTACCTACGTTTACCAGTGTCCTATGTGCTCCAAAAAATTCTCCCGGAAGACCCAGGACAGTGCACTGCGTCCCCACAAGACGCCAGATGGGTGGGACTGCTCGGGGCGTACCGGCTACTTCGTCGAGACCAAGTGGTAGGCCCATGAACCAAGACCGAGCCAAGATCGTGCTTGAAAAGGCCTTGGAAAGATTGCTTGCGGGCGATCTCCGCCCCGAATTGCCGGCAGGGTTCCCGCGTACGATCGGCGAGCGTCCGCTGGTCTTTCGTCTCGCCCACTACTTAGTTGAGTGTGGTGCAGAAGAGGGCGAGCTACGGCTCGACTGTGATTACAATCGCCACGGTACGTCCGTCAAAGAGCTGCTTCCTACGAAAGAGGAAGTGGATATGCCTGTTGACGACAAGGGTGCGAAGCCAAAGCGCTTTTTTCCGGACATCGTCCTTCATCGTCGCGGAGATGATGATCGGAATGTTCTTGTGTGCGAGATCAAGCGATCCGGGGATCAGCGCGATCCGAATATTGATCGGGGTCGTCTGGTACATCTGACTAGACGCGACGGCATCTTTCACTATGACCTTGGCGCATTCGTGCAAATCGATCAGAATAATGCGCGCATCTCGATCGAGTACTTCGAAGACGGGAAAGCTTCTGGCAGTGCATCGTTGCCGCCGCGCTAGCTAGTTGGAACGCCGCAGCGCCCTCCTAACGTTCACGCTTCAGGGAATGGATGTTATTGTAGTTTATTACATGTGCTGCCGCTCCAATGACTGGGAAGCGGCTGATTACGTAATGATGGACTGTCTGAATGCCGAGCGCGGCTTTGAGCAAATGTTCGCGCTGGCGCTCCTTTTCAAGCGCCCGGCTGTAATATGTCGTCAAGGCGCGATTGTACCGAACAAAAAGTTTTCGATCCGATTCCACTTTTGACAGGTCGACCCAGTTATTCTTGCACTGAAAATTGTAGATGGCGTTCTGGTATGTGGCGACAACATCAAACTCTTTGCGGTTGATCCGTTTGATTGCAGTGAGCTCGAATCCCATCTCCTCAAGATCTCGCTTCACCATCTCCTCAAAAATAAATCCCGCATGAATTTGGAAGCGCCGTCGGCTGCCAAGGTGGACATTCTTGAAGGCGTAAAGGTAGCGAGAAAGCAAGTTGACGTTTGATACTACCAATTGGCCAAGGTCAATAAACGGCTCGTAAGCGTTGGTGTTCGTGGCGTAATCGCCGGGCCTGTTCACCAACATGCGTTCGAGATCAACCGGATCAAAAGCAGATTGATCGGCAAGTAACATGGTGAAGCGCTGCTTCGGCACATGAATAAAGTAGTCATCGCGCGCTTCCCGCGACAGCCGATCGACTAGCCCTGTCAGCGTGCAGAATTCGGCGTCATTGAGGCCGTACGCATCGTATGTAGAGCCCAGAACCTTCATATTGTTACGCAACTCGGCTGCAGAGAATATTTTGCGAGAACTCGTAGATTCCATCTCCGGCAAAACGAACTGGTCTCGCCGAAAGTCAACCATCGCCATTATGGAAGCGCGTTCCGGTTCAAGAAAGGCGGTATCTAGAGTGTCGTAGCCGTGGCTGGCAAGAGCGCCGACAGCATCAACGTCCAGGTGGAAGTCAGGCAATATTTCCAGTAACGCCAGTTGGTGATGAAGGCCGGTAATGGTGATGCAGCTATGTTCAATGATTGGAAGCAAAATGTTCAGGCTGTCCAGGAGATCGAGTTTTTGCAGGCCTTTGCAGACCCGGGGCATCGTGTAGAGGAGGGAAACCATGTGCCGGCGGCGGGATTGATAGTAGGCAACTGCCTCGCCGACATTGCTGACCCTTAGGCCCATCAGTCTTAAGGCGTTCATGGCAGCAGCCGTTTGCATCAGAGTGACAAGATATCGCTCGATCACAGCGGCATCTAGGTGACCCGCTAGAGCGTTGCGTACCGAGGAAAACACGCCCACTGGGTTAGAGATAAGACGTCCATCGAGAGGAATATCGAGAAGCCATTGCTCTGTCGCGGTGTCCTCGATCCCGAACAGGGGAAGATTGATAAACTCCTCTACGGCACGAATGGTCATGTGCCATGTTCTCACCGCGCGGCTTGCATCGTATTGTGACAAAGCCGAGCTAATTCCTGCTTCATGTTTGGTGAGCTGATCCGCGATGAGCCGGCGTGCATCGTCGCCAGACATTTTTGTTCGAGGGCGGTACGGGGTTTCGGATGTAAAGTCAGTCACTTCTTCGTTGTATCAGATACAATGGTCTCAGCCGATATACGTTTGCAGATGACGTTGAAGTCATGCCCTCGACGCGTCCGGCGGAGCCGGACCGGGCACTACTCGGCCGCCTGGGCGAGCGGCCTCGCGATGCCGCCCCTCGGTTGAAGCCGAGGGAGGGGCGTCTTCGCCTTTCGGTAACGATCCCTCGCGTAGCCGCAATGACTGCCTTCAGCTAGCCGGGTTCTGTCTTAGGTAGGAGCTTCGTGAAGGTGCACGACACTCGCCGTGAGCATTGCTCGGAGAATTATCCTGCTGCAACGGCTGGGGCCGTCCCGCCCTTGGAAAGATTGCAGGCGGAGCATGCAACCTGGCCGTTTGCGACCGTGGTCTTGCCGCCTTTTATATGCGGGATCTTGTGATCGGCATGCCAGTTGGTCCACGGCACCTTTTCGCCCGCGCATTTTATGCGAACCTGACAGATGCCGTTGTCACGGCGATAGATGGCTAGCCGTTGCTCATATCCGTAGTCCCGCTGCGGATCGCGAGGTTCGATGTCTGGATATGCTTCGAAGAACCGCCGCTCCATCATTTCGAGGCGTGCGCGTACGCTTTCCTGGGAATCTGTCGACTGGCTTGTCAGGCGACGGTACTCGCTCAGCTGAATATCACGTGCTTCTTCCGGAAGTGCATCCTGTCCCCGGCGTTCAGCTTCGAACGCGATGAACCATGTGCGGAGCTTCTCAGGAACGCCATCGGTGACGTAGCGGTCGAGCAGGAGTGAGGCAAGAGAGTACAACGTGATGACATTATATCGCTCCAGTTCCGGCGTCTTCTCCGGAAACGCCTCCAGCAGGAAGTCATAGACGCGGCGAACCTTCTTGGCCTTCGGCCCATTTATGTCGAACGTCTTGTTTTTCTCGTACATACGATTGAGATCGCCGTCTTTGATGTTCGTGGCCTCGCCAGCGAGTTCGAGAAGCATTGTCTGGGCGGCCACATGGTCGAAGGTGTAGCGGCCAGCCGAGAAGCGGCAATTTTGGAAGAAGGGATGCTTACCCAGCTCTTTAACCAGATTGCGCATTGCGCCAGGCATGGCGTTCCGCTTCTCTTGTGCCTTAAGTGTTGTCCCATTCTGAAGGCGCAAAAACATATCGCGCACTTCGTCTTCTTCATCGGTCTGCTTCGCTTCGTCCACGATCACGACATCGACCGCATAAGAATCGAAATCCGATGCGAGATCGAGCGGCAGATCCCCGTATTTCATACCTGCGACGGTGAAACCGTTGATCGGATCAGCGTCCTTCGGCAAGCCGAACTCGCCCTCCTTATATTCCCAAATTGTTCGCAGACGCTGCTGTCCGTCGATGACCTCGTACTTGAACTTTTGCCCCGCAGGCAGAGCGCGCCAATACATCTTGGGGATGTCGTACTCGCGAAGGATGGAATCGATCAGCAGCTGCTTTTGCGAGCGCGTCCAGGCGGGTGGCCGCTGATAGTCAGGCCGTTCGTCAATGCGGTCATGCCAGTTGCAGATCGTTGAAATCGGCAACGGCCTCTTGTTCATTTTCATTGTGTGCTCCCCACTCAGGGAGAACTCTAGCATGAAGGCCCATTCGCTCAATCCGGGGATGTAGACCAACAAGTTTAGGAAGATGTTCCTTGGGGCGCGTCCGGCGTAGCCGGACCGGGCTCTACTCGGCCGCCTTGCGAGCGGCCTCACGAAGCCGCCCCTCGGTTGAAGCCGAGGGAGGGGCGTCTTCGCCCTTCGGGTAACGATCCCTCGCGCAAGACTACTGCCAGCCTGCAGCTGACCTCTTGATGGCGATGTAGGGGCCTGCAGCCCCTTTGCGTCAAGGCCAAGCCCTTCGGGCGGAAACCGGGGCCGTGTAGTCGCTGCGCTCCGGCCCGCCCCAACCCCGGTTTCCGGCCCTGACGCTTCAACCCCGCTCATTGCCGCGTGGCTAGTCGGTTGCATGCGCAACCTTCACCCCACGAGGAACCAATGAGAGACGATGTCTATACCCGTATCACCAACACCATTGTTGAGCAGCTGGAGCAGGGCGAGCGGCCTTGGTTCAAGCCTTGGAACGCAGAACATGCGGCCGGGCGGATCACACGCCCCTTGCGTGCCAACGGCATTCCTTATCGGGGCATCAACGTGCTTTCGCTCTGGGTGGAAGCGGAAACGAGAGGCTACACCGCGCCGATCTGGATCACCTTCAAACAGGCGCTTGAACTGAAGGCGTATGTGCGTAAGGGCGAGCGGGGCGTGCCTGTCGTCTTCGCATCCAAGACGACGCGCACAGAAACGGACACCAGCACAGGCGAAGCGTGCGAGCGCGATATTCCTTTCCTCAAGGGCTACACCGTCTTCAATGTCGAGCAGGTAGACGGGCTTCCCGCGCAATTCTATGCGACCGCTACGCCGCAGATCGATGCCGTCCAGCGTATCGCGCATGCGGAAGCCTTCTTCGCCGCGACAGGTGCCGCCATCCATCACGGCGGGGACCGCGCCTATTACAATGTCTCGCAAGACTTCATTCAGATGCCGCCGTTCGTCAGCTTTCGCGACGCTGAAAGCTATTACGCCACGCTGGCGCACGAGACGACGCACTGGACCCGCCATGAAACCCGCCTCGTTCGAGAGTTTGGCCGCAAGAGGTGGGGTGACGCGGGCTACGCCATGGAGGAACTGGTCGCCGAGCTTGGCTCTGCCTTCCTGTCTTCTGACCTTGGCGTCGCTCCGGACGTTCGGCCCGATCATTCCGCCTATATCGCTTCATGGATCAAGTTATGGCGAGGTGAGCATAACTCCAGTAATCGCGAGGTGTCGATAATGTGAAGGAACGCAGTTTCAGTGTCTGAAATGCGCAGAATTGCGACGTTATCTGACTGGCTTTGCTCCGCATTATTTCTCGACGAACCTCTGCGGTCGTTTGACCAGCAGAGGAGCCGTCAATGCCGAATACCGATTGCGAACTGATCTCCGAACTCAGATCCGTACTGACCAGCCAACGATACAGCCCGGTGGTGGCCGGGAACTACTGCGCCTATGCGCGCGGATTCCTCGACTATCTTGCCCGGCGCAGCATCCCGATCGCGGAGGTGACCGAGGCGCAGGTGGGGTACTATTTGCACCATGCGATCACGATGTTCCGCAAACGTCATGGCCGACCACCAGGGCCGTGTTGGCACTCCATTCCGCGTTCTGGAATCCACGCCCTACTGCGGCTTGCACAGGGCCGTTGGCCACCCGCGCCCAAAGCGACATGTGCTGCTGACACGCTGCGCTTTACGATTTGCGACGAATACGAGATCTGGCTGCGCGAGGAGCGGGGCCTTGCGGAGCGCAGCATCTACGCATTGATGTGGGAGGGCCGGAACTTTCTCGCCTGGCAGCTTGATCGATGCGGCGTCGACAGCCTGATGGAAATGAGCGTCGGCGACATCGACCGTTACATGGACATGCGCAGCCCGCACCAAACGCGCAAATCGGTGAAGGACGTGGCGGAGCGCCTTCGCTCGCTGTTGCGTTATCTGCACCGGACGCGCCGCACCGAAATCGACTTGTCGCCGCACGTCATCGCGCCGCTATTGTACGCCTATGAAGGGGTGCCCTCGATCCTGGAGCGCGATCAGATCGCCGCCGTTCTGGAAACCGCAAGCAAGGACACGACGCCCATCGGGCTCAGAGATCAGGCGATCCTGCAACTGCTGGCGACTTATGGTCTGAGGTCCGGCGAAATCCGCAATCTGAAGATCGAGGATATTGACTGGCGGACGGAATCGATCCGCATCCTCCACACCAAGACCCGTGCCTGTTCCTATCTTCCGTTGATGGCTCCGGTGGGCGAAGCCATCCTCACCTATCTGCGCTCGGGACGACCGCAAACTGACGCCCGTGAAGTGTTCGTGCGGACCCGTGCGCCCTATGGAAGGCTCCGGGTGCTGCATAGTGCCGTGTTCCGGCGAATCCGGGATGCCGGGGTCAAGCCACCGGGAAAGTGTGGGCCACACATCTTCCGACATGCCCGCGCGGTCGAGATGCTGCGCGCCTCGGTCCCGCAAAAGGTGATCGGCGATATGCTTGGTCATCGTTCGACGGAATCTACCGCTCCGTATCTCAAGCTGGCAACCGAAGACCTGCGGGCCATCGCGCTCGACGTTCCGGGATCGGAGGTGCTGTCATGATGACATGGCCCGATCCCGAACGACTGTTGATCGCGCGCTATCTCGCGGACCTTGGCCTGCGCAGCAAGAACAGCCGCACCTATTACAAACAGGTGCTCCACAGCTTCCAGGACGTCGCCGCGCGCCACACCGAACTCGGCCAAGATGTGCTGGTAGCCTGGTTGCGGGCGTGGTCCGACCGTTGGACGGCAACGACGCTGCTCCACCGCACCCGCATTATCGACCGGTTCCTCGATCACCTTGTGCAAACCGGGGCGATCCACCGCAATCCCGTCGTCGTCCTGCGCAAGGAGTGTAACGTCAAGCAGTGCAAGCCGGTCTGGCGCGCTCTGGCTTCACGCGATCCAGAACAAGCCCTTGCCAAACTGCATCAGCCCAAACCGTTCGGCAGCGTGCTGGGCGCGATCATGGCCGAGCACGTTACGCTGATGCGCAACAGGGGGTACAAATATACCACGCAGCCTGTGTGGCTTTTGCGGTTCGACCGGTTCCTACAGCTGAACCCGGCGCTACAGGATGAACCGATCGGGGTGATGCTCGAACACTGGGCGACGGCGAAGGCCACGCGCAATCATCCTGCCGAATGCGAAAAGCTGAAGCGCGTCCTTGCGAAGATACTCCGCCACCGGGATCCGTCGATCCCACCGCGCCGACCGGACCCACGTCCGGGGAAGGAAGTGGCCAAACAATGGCGCAAACCTCATATCTATACGCCTGCCGACGTGCAGCATATGCTCGACATTGCTCGCTCTTACCCCTCGCCACGGGCGCAGCTTCGCCCGTTGAGTGTCTACACCATGCTACTGCTCGCCTATTGCGCGGGCCTGCGGCGCAGCGAGGTCGCCCGCCTCGATCTGGGCGATGTTGATCTTCAGGGCGGCACGATCACGATCCGGCAGACCAAGTTCTACAAGACCAGGATACTGCCGCTGCCCGACACTGTGATGGCCGAACTTCGGGCCTACATCGATGTGCGGTGCCATGCCGGTGCATCGCAGGACCCGAGGTCCGGGCTGTTCTGGCACGAGCAGCGCAGTGCCCGCTATACGAAGCAAGCCGTCGCCTGGCTGCTCGTTGACGTCATACGCCGCGCCGGGTTGAAGCCACCGCAGGGGCGAACGGGACCGCGTCTGCACGACCTGCGGCACTCGATGGTCGTGAACCGGATCCTCGAATGGTACCGGACGGGCATCAACCCGCAGGATCGCCTGCCGTTCCTCGCGACCTATCTTGGCCATAGGGATATCAACTCTACGCTGGTCTACATCACGGTCACGCAGGACCTGCTGCATTACGCAAACGAGCGGTTCCGCGTGGTGGGTGCACCTTGCCTCAGCTTGGGGCGGGAGGTGCAGCCATGAGCAAGGCCAACCCGTTCCCAGACCTGATGCGCGCGTTCTTCTACGAATGGCTGGTCGAGCAGCGCAATGCATCCATACATACGGTCCGATCATACCGCGATACCTGGCGGCTGTTCTTGCGGTTCGTCGCACAGCGGGCTGGAAGGAAGGTGGCTATGATTACGATGACTGATCTGGCCGCCAGCGAGGTCTCCGCGTTCCTCAGTTACGCTGAACATGAGCGCGGCGGCACGATCGGCACGCGCAACTGCAGGCTTGCCGCAATCCGCAGCTTCTTCCACTTCGTGGCGACCAGGGATCCTGCATCGATCGCGCAATGCGTCGAAATCCTCAACATACCCGTCAAGCGCGCGCCGGTATCGGAGCCCTGCTATCTGGATCCGGCGGAAGTGACGGCAATTCTTGCCCAGCCTGACCGTTCGACGCTCGAAGGCATGCGCGATCATGTGCTGCTCTCGCTCCTCTACAACAGCGGCGCACGAATACAGGAAGCGCTCGACTTGTGCCCCGAAGCAATCCGGTTCGAAAGTCCGAGCTGCGTGCGCTTGACCGGCAAGGGACGGAAGGAACGCATCTGCCCGCTCTGGCCTGAAACAGCCTTGCTGCTGAAGAAGCTGCTCGAACGGCAACCACGGGCGCCTGACCAACGGCTGTTCGTTAACCGCTATGGCGAACCGCTCAGCGCGTCGGGCGTCCGATTCAAGCTTGCCGCCTACGTAAAGGCGGCGACCGAAGCCACACCAACGCTGCGTACCAAGCACGTGACGCCGCACGCCTTCCGGCACGCCACCGCCGTGCACCTCATATCTGCGGGCGTCGATGTTACAGTCATCCGCAGTTGGCTCGGCCACGTGAGCCTCGACACGACCAACCACTATGCCAGGGCCAATCTTGAAACGAAGCGAAAGGCCCTGGAACAGGTCGCCGTTCCGACAACACCCGGCGGTCAGCCTTCGTGGAAGCGCGATACAAGCGTGCTCGCCTGGCTCGACACGCTTTGAAATAATGTGAAGGAACGTTGGCAGGAAACCCCAGAACTCGGCCAATCTGGCCGCGTTCCTTCACATTATCGACACCTCGCGATTACTCAAGGTTCTGAAAGAGGACAAGCGCGCAATATTCACTGCTGCCGCGCATGCGCAACGCGCCGCCGATTTCCTGAACGTGCTTCAGCAACACCAGCAAGCAGCGGAGGCCGCGTGAGCACGCAGCTTGGCTTCGACGCCTTGCTGGCCGCAGCCGATACCAGCAACAGGCAGCAACATGAACAACGGGCTTACGCCCATTTGCCCGTGACGATGGAAGAGGGGGAATCCTATTTCCGTACCCTGATTCAGAGGCACCACGAAGCCATGTTGAAAGGTGACGCCAAGGAAGTCGCGCGGCTCCGCGATGAGGCGCACAACCTCGCGTACAAATTGAACGGCTTCGAGCCGGGAATTCTTGCAGGAGATGACGCACCCGGCTGCGTGCTGGCGAAACTGACACGAGCGCCGGACGGGCAGGTGCCTCTCTGGGGACAGGAAGGCACATTTGAGATCCGACACCGGGACATGCGGGTACGCATTGAAATGGAAGGCATGTTCGGCATTGGTGCAACAGCCATGGCGTGGATGGGGTTCGGAGCCAACGCCGTTGATGTGGACCGACCCTTCCTGAGCGAGACGGGCTACCGCAGTTTTCTGGGGTGCGGCGGTGCGCTGGAGCCGGGATATACTCCCGACACCTTCGCCGCTGCGATCGTCCGGTCCTATGTAGATCGCCAGCTGAAGGGCAGGCTGCGCAAAATCACGCCCATCGCAGCGAAAGGGAAGAATGCGCATTAGACCAGCTAGGACGCCGCGTAGTCGATGCCCCGCACCCGACTACAGAAATACGTGGGACCAGTCCCTTGCAGGGCGTTATTCACCCTGCATACAAACCGCTGGACCTCACGAGTCTAGTTGATCTATTGCTTAACCGTTCCTGGGCGTTTGCTCCGGATTTTGGGTCTAACTTACACAGTTTCTTACACAGTCACACAATGTGGGCTGGTTTTGTGTATGAAACACAGAGGGTTAAGGGTAACTCTCGGTTAACTCAAAATCAGGTTCCTCACGGAGTGTTGGTTCGAGCCCGACCGGGGGTACCATTGTGAGGAAAGCGTTGAATTTGCAGTCATGAGATAGTTATCGTTGTTTTTTGAAGGTATCCGACCCTCAGGATCAGTGTGCGGGGTGGATTCCCACTTAGTCGAGTTCGGTCCACGCTGAGCATTGTCAGCCAGAGACCTTTGCCGTTGCCTCAAGCAACGACCGCTGATCGTCATCATTGAATCCGCCAGGTAGCAGGGCCTCCCGCATCAGACGACGCTTCCGATCGAGCAGATCATGAAGGTTCTGGTCGAACGATCGACGGCCGTCTCCGAGTGTGCCGACGGGGATGTGGACATGGACGGTCCGGCTCTGTCCGATTCGAAGTACACGGCCGGTACATTGATCTTCGACCGCGGGGTTCCACCAGCGGGAGAGGTGGATCACATGATTGGCGCTGGTAAGCGTTAAGCCCACGCCGCCGGCTCGAGGCGAGAGGATCATCGCGTCGAAGCCGTCGGGGGCAGCCTGGAAGCGGTCGACACGTTGCTGCCGACGAGGCCCCGCCACCTCGCCGCTGATAATGGCGGGCGGGGCGTTCATGCGGTAGCGCCGCTGGAGGATGCCGGCCAGCCTCGACTGCAAGTCAAGACTGTCGAGGAAGATCAGGGCCCGCTCGCCGACGGTGGCGATGCGATCGAGCGCGTCCATGCAGACTTGGAGGCGAGCCGAGGCGGCGATGAATTCCTCGTCCGTCGCGCTCATCGCGGGATCGGGATGCAGCGCGACCTGGCGAATTCTCTGCAGGCCTTCCAGCACGGCGCCGCGACGCTCGTTCCCGGCAACCGCAGCGATGACGGCGTCATAGGCGCGGACCTGTTGTGCCGGCATGCCGACTTCCTTCAGATGGAACTCCGCTGTGGGAAGGTCCGGCAGTTCGTCTTCCTTCATGCGTCGCAACAGCAATGCGGGCGCACCGCCGAACGAACCCTCGAGAAAGGTCTTGAGGCTGCGCAGCTTCTCGATGTCGATATCGTCTTCGTAGCGCCGGCTGAAGCGCTTCAGATCCCCCAGCCACCCAGAATGCACACCATCGACGATGCACCAGAGATCGGCCAGCCGGTTCTCGACCGGTGTTCCCGTCAGCGCGATCCTGAAATCGGCGTTCATGCCCTTGATGGCATCGGTGACGCGGGCGCCGGGCGTCTTGACCTTCTGCGCCTCGTCAGCGAGCAGCGCGGCAAACGGGACCGCACCGAAATCCCGATCGTAGTCGCGCAGCGTTTCGTAGGTCGTCAGGACCCAGGCGGCGGCGCGCAGCTTCGCCTGGTCGAGCGCGGGCACGTCGCCGGCTGACTGCGTGCGCAGTGCGCGCAGGCCATCGCCATAGGCAGCCAGGCATTCGCCGAGCCCAGGTCCCCGAAGGTGGCGGTCGTGCTCTGCCTTCCAGTTGGCCAGCAGGCCAGTCGGAGCAACGATCAGGATCGGTGCCTTGCCGATGACACCCGCGTCCATGCCAGCTCGCAGCCAGGCCAGGAACGCAAGGCTCTGCAGCGTCTTGCCCAATCCCATGTCGTCCGCGAGGAGAACGCCGGGCCGTCCCGCCAGCCAGCTCTTCTGCAGCCAGGCAATGCCTTGCTCCTGATGAGGCTTCGGTATCGTCGCAAGACTCGCCGGAAGCCCGGGGGCCGGGCCTGAGCGAGCCAGAAAATCCTGACTGTGTTCGACCTCCTCCTCGTTGGCAAAGATGAGGAGACTTGTCGGCGCATCGGCCACCGCTGGCTTTTCGCTGTCCGTTACGGGACGCGCCGCGGCGCGCTGATGAGCCAGATCGGTGAGGGCCTGCCGCGTCTCGGGCGTGGCAGGGACCACGACCGGCGTTTCCCCTGGCGGTGCCCAGACTACTGCCGGCTCGCCCTGTCCGATCGCGTCTTCGACCTGGCGGCGCAGGGCCTCCGCCTCGACGGCGTCGAGCGCCAGCGTGCGATCACCGACGACGAGGCCACCGGGGATCTGCCGCCCTTTGGGGGCATCCGGACCGAACCAGTCGGTGCCGACCCTCTGGATCCAGGGCACCACGCGCGGCGTCCAGACACCGAGGCCCGCAACGCGATCGGAATAGGCAGGCGTTTCCACGAACAGCGAGTCGATCTGGTCGACAAGCGTCGGGTCGTCACCTTGTTCCAGGGCGGCATGAAGCACAGCCCGTGGCGCCGCCATCAGGGCGCGCTTCGCGGACGCCGTCCCCGATTGCCGTCGTCTGACCTCGCCCAGCGCGCGGCGCAGGGCAGGAGACAGGACGAGCAGCTTGCCGCCGGGCAGTGTGTAGACGGGACGCACAGTGGAGAACTGGTTGAACTGGCTGTCGCCGAAGGCCGCCTGTAGATCGGGGGGCAGGGCAGGGTCGGTCTGTCCGGCCCGATGCAGGATCGGCACCAGCCGCGTCGCCGCCCCTTCGCCGACAAGATCGAGCGAAAAGGCATCGGCCTGGAGAATGTCGATCGCCGGCAGAAGCCCGCCAGTCGTTGCCGATCCGTCCTGTGTAGCCGCCGGCAGAAGTTCCTGGAGTTTCGAGATCGCCACCAGCCTGGAGGCTGTATCGTCGCCAGCGTCACCGACCGCGCCAACCGCTTCGGCGATGGCGAAGAGCGCAGATGAGAGGCGGCCCAGCCGATCGCCGATCCTGAGCCAGGCACCGATTCGTTCGGCACCGACGATCGCTTGTCCCGTCGAACGTCGCCACTGGAGGGAGGCCGAGAAAGTGGGATGCGTAACGATGCCGGACGTAGCGACTCGCGCCACTGCTTCGGAAAGGGGTGGCAGATGGAGTGCGGCTGCTTCCGCGGCTGAGAGATCGGCAATTGCGGCATGCTCGACCAGGACGAAGTCGGCATCTGCCAGCGCACGATCTTCGGCAACGAGACGGTTTAGCAGATCGACGCCGGGAAGGAGGGCCGCCGGTGCGGCGATCGCCCAGGAGTCGAACGGCTGAGTGGAAGAGTCATTGGCAAGTCGGAACTCGGTTCCAGCAGACGTTGCCCGAAAGGAAAGACTGTAAGTCATCGAACTCGCCATTCTTCCTGACGTATGATGATGCCCTCGTCGCGGAGCAGCAAAGCTGCGGTGCGCCCCTGCCAAACTTGGTCAATGTGCGAGATGCCGTCTGGACCGCTGTGAGGCAGGGTTCTCCCTTGGGGAGGCGGAAACTGCAGCCCATCTCCAATCACTTCCGACCGGTCGTACCGAGAACGAAATAGCTTTGGAGCTGTCTTTGAGTTGCTGCGCCAAGCTCGCAGCTTTCCATTGTATGTCCATTCCGAGAAAACAAGATCGCCGATCTGAACGAGTAGCACGGACCGGTTCGCATCTATGTCATTCAGTCGTCCATAGCTGCCACGGAGCTCCTCTCTGTCGGAAACAGCGCGGGCAGCATTCTCACCAAGAACGAGCCAGCTATCGGCTATATATCCTCCCTTGAGGCAGGCGCCCCAGAATGCCTGCCGAGCGGCCCATTGTTTTCCCATGCCGGCATTCCCTGCGAAGCGGCCGACCACGTTGAAGAAGGCGTCCAGCGAAAGAGCTGACAGCCACGTCCGGACCCGCTGTCGCGTATCAGTCGATGCTCGCGCCCATCGGCGTTGATGATCCACTCGTGGATCGCCAAGATGTTGCCGCAGGAACGAGAGCACCATGTCTCTCATCCGATCCGAAGGCTGACGCTGCGCGCCTAGCCATGGGCCGACCAGTCCGTCGGCCATTGCGCCATTCGGGCCTGGTTCGTCGAAACGGAGTTTGCCATCTGGGGCATAGAAGCGGGTTGCTCGTTCGAAGTGGTCGACAGTCTGATCACCACGAATCGCCTGAGGCAACGCAGCGGACAGGCGGTAGTGAACAGCGCGCAGATACCCGCTCGACGCTCGCGCCGGGGCGTCCAGCCTGCACGCCGCCAACAGACGACCCGAGGAATCATTCAGCAGCCGATCCGCGATTCGGCCAGGGCCGGCTACGGCATCGAAGATGTCGTAGCTCTTTTGAGCTTCCTTCCAGTAGGCAAGGAGGCCCGCTTGCGGCGCCGCCAGATGGCGGTCGATCCGTCGGCCCACGGCGACAAACGTGTCGTCGTCCGGATCGAAGGCGATAAGCCAGGCATCGATCAGACGGCGAAGCATGCCTCTGTTGCTGCCAAGCCGGTCGAGAATCGCGACCTGCAGAGCATCGCGATCGATGCCGTCCTTGGCCGCTGGCCAAAGCAACCAAATGGCATCCCGAAGGACGGCTGGAGGAAGGTTCTTCAACGGCGTGCCGCTGCGTTGGGCCGAGCGGATCTCCCGCCGGGTCCGTGCCAGGCGGTCCTCGGCTGGGCGTATGGTGACATCCCAGATCTTGAGAACGTGCGTCAGTGCTTTGAAGGTTGGTCGATCCTGCTCCCGTGGTACACTTCGCTTGCGGGGCATTGCTTCGAGGAGGGCTTTGAGCTTCTCGAGCTCGGCGAGCAACGTGCTCATGGCCGGTTGCCCGCGACACTGCGCAAGGTCGAAAGGACGGCTTCCAAGCGTTGAATTTTGTCTGTCAGATCTTCGCGACGGCTCGACAGCAGAAACCGGACTTCGATGCGCCGGTTGCGTCTGTCTTTCCCGTCAATACTCTGAAGGTTTCTTGCATCGCCGTACCCGGCAAGACCAAACAAGAGCTGATCTCTGTCGTTCTTAAGGTCTCTCAAGGGAAGGGGCGATTCGTCGATCAATCGCAAAAAGGCGCGGGCCCGTTCTGTCGAGAGACGCCAGTTTCCTCCTTCAGTCGGTGATGGCAGCGTATCGGTATGACCTTCGACTAGGACTGTCTCAAAAATCGGTTGTTTCTTGCAAGTGGAGTCATCGGCCTTTGAGATCGAGTAGCAGGGCAAGAGGCGCCCCATCTCTTCGATCAGTGCCTTTGCTTTGATCTCGCCATCTGTGGTGAACCTGGCTTCATTCAGCTCGAAGAGTCCTTCGCTCGATAGTCGAAGAATGCCCTGCGCTACATCGACGTCGACCGTGACGTTTCGACTCGCCAACCCTTTCTGAATCGCGAACAGTAGATCGCTGCGGATCTGTTCCAGCCGCCCTTGGTCGTTGCTTAGGGCGATGTTCACACTTTCGAGCTGCTCCGCCAGATCAGTGAGGATGCGTCGAAGAGCGTCGCGATCCTGTATCAGGTTGGCGATGCTCGCTCGCTGGGAAGCGATTTCCCGATCCCGTTCCTGTAGAAGTTTGCGCAGGTCCTCGACGTCGACAGTAAGCGCTGCCACCTTTTCCTGCAGCTCCCGAATCTCCTTGTCCTTGTCTTCTGTTGCATAGTTGATTGCGAAGACCGCGAGCATCAGCAAGAAGATAAACAGGATGCCGACCATTAGATCGCTGATCGACGCGAAGTAGCCCTCGCCAGCGTCCTCCTGATCTGTGTTGGACGGCCGCATTCCTTAGCTCACCTGCGCCGGTTTTCAGAATCGTCGTCGCGGGCTGCCGCCAGCTCGGCGACGGCATTACTCAGCGCGGTGAGTGCCTGCGCCATGTCCTTATTCATCTCTACGACGAAGTGCGAGATCTGCGCGGTAAAGCCGCTCAGACCTCCCCCTAGATCCTTGAAGACCCTGCCCAATGACGCATCGAGATCCTTGAAACCGCCGAGCGCTGTGTCGAGGTTTGTGCTGAGTGCCCCCAGTCGTCGCTCCGCCTCTGCGAGTTGTTGGATGGCGCCGTTCATAGAGTCGGCTAGGGGAGTGATCCGTTGGCTGGCGAGGGCGAGGTCGGCGGCCGTCTTCTGCCCCGAGGCGCCGAGCTTGACGAGGTCGGCCGTCGCCCCGCGCAACGGCGTCGTCGCCTCCACGGCGGCCAGCCGCATTGCCGTCAGGGATTTGCCCAGCTCCAGCGCCTCGCTCTGGAGGGCTGCAATCCGCTGCCCCAGTTCCCGCGCCGGTGTGGCGAACTCGCCCGCGGCGGCTTGCAGGCCGCGGCTGGCATCGGCGCCGCCGGTCCGGACAGCATCGCCGCCTTCCTGACCACCTGTTCTGAGCGACGCTGCCGCGGCATGGGCTGCTTCGGCCAGGGCGGTGGCGCCGTCACGGCCTTGCTGGGCAAACTGGGTGCCGGCGGTCTGCATGTTGCCGGCAAGATCATTGGAAAGCCTTGTGAAGTTGTCGCGCAGCTCCTCGACCGCGGCGGTCAGACGACTGGCGGCATCGCCGGCACCGCTGGTCAGCGCTTCCGCCACCTGCGCGGCGCTGCGTTCGAAGCCCTCGGCCGCCTGCCCGATACGCTCGGCCATGGCCTTCGTGGCGTCGTCGCCGGCCGACCGGTTCTGTTCGGCGAGTTCCCTCATCGCACCAATGGCTCGGGTGAGTTCCTCGGTCATGCGTCGTGTCGCTGCTTCGGCTTCGCCGCCCAGGCGTTCGGTGATACTGCCGATCGTCTGTTCGAGGCTGGTGGAGATAGCCCGCGCAGCAACGCCGAACGCGTTGCCCGCTTCGGCGATTCGTGCGGCAGCCTGTGCCATAGCGTCGTTGCCTGCGGCTCGCGACTGCTCTGCGAGGCTGCGCAGTTCTCCAACCAGCCCTTCCATCTGCTGGGTGATCCGCGACATCGCCTGTTCGGCGTTCCGGCCCATCTGCTCGGAGATCTGGTCGGCGGCGCTGGCCATCCGCGTGGCCGCCTCGGTCAGCCCGCCCCGGATTTCCTCCATGGCTTGTGACGTGCGCTCCAGCGTTGCGCCAAGTTCCTTCATGTGAGAATCGGCCCCGCCCTGCAGGGTCTTGTGAAACTCGTCGACGAGGCTGCGCAGCGTCTCTTCGCCCATGCTGCCGATGCCTTCCGACAGCTTCTCAATGGATTCTCTTAACGGTCCGATATGTTCTCCCATTCGCTGATCGAGCGCGCTATCGAGCTTGCTGCCGATGTTGACGGCAAGCTCGGTGGCAAATTGCGATTGCAGCGTGAGCGACTGCTCAAGAAGAGAGTTTGCCTCAGCTTGAAGAGTCGCCGGCGTTGCGAGCGGGATACGCTCCTCTAAGGCAGCCAAGAATCGATCGAGTGAACGTTCCGCCTCGTCGAGCTGGCTTCCGCGGAAGATCGTGTACCCAAGCGAGCACAAGAGGCCGGTAAGGGACGTCACAAACTTGGCGGAGGCGACATCAAGCAGGTTCTTCAAGCCGCTCTGACGATCCAGAGCAGAGACAGTTTGATCAGCGATACTTCCTGCTGCAGACAAGGCGACAGCTAGTCCCATGAAGGTCAGCAATAGTCCCAGGCCGACCAACAAGTTGGGCATCGACGCATGAAGGCGCGGGTTGATGCGGCAATACCGTAAGAGGTCAAGGGAGAAATATGTATAGGGCCGACTGGTGGAGCGGACCGGAATTCCGACGGCGTCCGGCGTGATGACTGTGGCTGACCAGTCTCGCCAGGCCGGTCCGACAATTTTAGCATCCTGAAGCGATGTCCCGATCGCTTCAAAGGAAGCGGTAAACTCCCTCGCTTGGCGAGGCGTCCCCACGAGGAGCGCTGTCGCCGAATCGAGGGCGTCGCGGAGCGTCCTAACGCCATGCCTCAAGCGCACTGCGGCAATAAGAGCCCAGACCAGTATCCCGAGCGAAAGCCCGCCGATTACTAACCAATTGCCGAAAAGCTCCGCCCAGTGACCTGCTCCCAACGCAGCTTGAAACGCGTTGGCTTGCGCCGAAATCCACGTCACCCAGTCCCCCTAGAACCGCCGGTTGTGCGGCCATGGTAGTATGATAACGATATTGCAAAGCGGATGAACGGAGAAATGACGTCGACGCGGGAAATAAGGATTCTGCGCGAGGGAAATGAACTGGCGCGTCAGATGCTGGCCCTGTTCCGTATGCCCGATGGAGGTGAGGCTGCGAAATGGGGCGGCCTTGTCTTTCCATTGCGCGCCGGCGACGTCATCGACGTCAGCGACCGCGGACTGCCGCCGACACACTGCCGCTTATGGGAGGACGAAGGCCAGGCTGTGGCAATCGTCGCCGAGCGCGGCGGCAACGATTCCTACGTCTTCATCGAAGGCAGTGCGCGAGCTTGCCAGATGGCTGTAAGGCGACTCACGGATGTCGGGTGCCAGGTCTTGCGATCGGGCCCCAACCTCTCGGGTGGAGCGGCGGACTGGTTTATCCGGCTGGCGGCGATGCCGGACGGTATCGCCAAACAGCTGCCCAGCCTCCTCAGGGATGTCGCTCTCTCCCCGCCGGGCGAAGAGCAAGCCTCTCTGCGGGAGCGACTGCTCGTGCAGGCGTTGACCGCCGCGCAAGCGGATCGCACCAGTTTGCAGGCCCAACTCGCCGAGGTGCGCAAGGTCGTTGAGACAACGTCCGCTCACGCCCAGGAACGCGGGGCGCTCCTGGACAATCTCGATTCGATGGCGGTTCGCCTTGCCGAAGCGGAGACCGAGGCGTTGGACTTGCGGAACCGGCTGGAGGCTACCCCAGTGGTCACGCCAGCCGTTGCGCCAAAGCCCAACAGACTGGAGGTCGAGCTCGGGATTGCGGTCGCTGCTTTGCTGCCGCGCATCAACTTCGTCCGAGACAGCCTGCGCTTCATCGCCGTCGAACTGCCGGAACGCGACATTCTCTGGAAGGCTTTGGCGGCGCTTGACCGGCAAGAGCGCGGCCTTCCGCCAGCGTGGAAATCCCTAACCGGCTATCCGGGTTGGTGGGAGCGACATTTCTCGACCGGCCATGACAATCAGGGGCGAATCTATGCTCGCTCGGCAGGAACCCCATCAAGATGGCAGGTCCTCGTCTCACACAAGCAGGATCAGCCGATGGATCTTCGCTGGATTGCCAAGGCTTAGAGATATCGGGGAAGTGGGAGGAGGGCGGATGAGTGTCGATGTGGAGGTCCTTTTCGGCAAGCCGCAGAAGGAGATCGCCTCGCGCCTGCGCGACCGAATCCGTCGATGCCAGTCAGTATCGCTGATTGCAGGCTTCGCCACCGCCGAGGGGCTCGAGCAGATCGCCGATCCTTTGCTGCGGGATCCCGCCCGTCTCGATTGTCTGGTTGTCGGTGCCGGCACTTTTCGCGCCTTCGAGGCACTCGATGGCCTGCTACAGGCCGGCGTGGCGCCGTCGAAGCTCTTCGTTCACCTCGGCATGACCCGGAAGTCGGGCGGGGTAAAGCACCCATTCGCCCGCTTTCGCCCAATGCTGCACAGCAAGGTCTATCTGTTCGACATGGGTTCAGGGAAGGCCTGCGCCTTCGTGGGATCGCACAATCTGACGGGCTTTGCCCTGCGCGGTCTGAATGGCGAGGCCGGCGTCTGCCTAGAAGGCGATGCCCATGATCCCACCTTCGTTGAGTTGCGCAAGCACGTGAACATCGCAAGGGCGACTGCCGCTCAATACGAAGGCTGGATGAAGGACGCTTACGCCTGGTGGACAGCCCAGTTCGTCGAGGGGCTCCGGACCGAGATCAACGATGCGCCACGGGATTCCGAAACAAGGACCACGATCATCGTCATGGCGGCCAGCGACGGGACAGGGATACCCAACTCGAAGGAACGGATCTACTTCGAGCTCCCCGAGGCGCTCGCGATCGACTCGCTGCGTCCCGAGTTTCATCTCTACGTTTTCGACACTTTGCCGTCGTCACCCTCGGTGGCGCTAACAGAACTGCACCGCGCGCGCGTCTGTTTGCGTTGCACGACCCTCGGCATCGACAAGGATCGTGGCAATCTCGAGGTTCGCACTGACTGGTTCGTCGACGATCGCAAGCAGGCGTTCCTGAGGCGTGCGCCCGATCCGTTCAGGCCCAACCCCGAACAGGGATTTCAGCAGGTCCGGGTGCGGGTGGAGGAAGCGATCACGCCTAACTTCGAATACCTTTTCGATTCGGAGAAGATCTCATGGTCACCGGTGCTGGACACGTCCAATGAGGTCGCGCCATCGGAGGACGGGGGGACGAAACTACAGAAGCGCGATCGTAAACGCCCAGAAGATGGTGCCTGGTATCCGGTCGCCGGGCTTGAACGGAGGGAACAGGAGTCGGGCACGACTCTACAAAGCGCCCTCTTCGAAGCCTCGCCTACTTCGGGGTCTTACATTGTCATGTCGCCACGTCGCCGACGAATGCTAAAGCCCTGAAGCCTGTGAGTGTGTTTAACTACTGGCCGCAATTCGGCTGCTAAAGGCCTGTAGTGTTGGGTGCCGAGTGCACAAAGATTACTTTGTGCGCGCCTGACTCAAAATCAGGTTCCTCACGGAGTGTTGGTTCGAGCCCGACCGGGGGTACCACTTTATCGGAACTGCACGCGCGATTGCCCGCCCGCGTTTCCTGGTCCCAGTCGCGATAGCCGTTCACCACGCCAGTGGTTATGGGCTCACGACCTAGTCTTCGAGCGTGCCCGACAGACGCTCCACGGCTTCGGCGTAGTCCTTCATGAAGTCGTAGACGACCGACCGTGCCGACTGCTCGGTGTTCATGAGGCCGACCGCCTGGCCGACGTAGTAGGTGGCGAGACGCTGGGCGCCCTCATGTCCGCTGGCGGCAAGCTTATCGATTTTTGCCAACGCCGGCCGGCTGATGAGGCCCTGGAGCGGCATCGGCAGCGGATCGGGCGCGTGCTCGCCGTGCCAGCCATCGGTCCAGGCCGACTTGAGCTGCCGTGTCGGCTTGCCCGTCCGGCTGCGCGACCGCACGGTGTCGCGCGAGGTCGCGGCCAGCATCTTCTTCTTCACCGTCGGAGTGGTCTCGGCCTCCGCCGTCGTCAGCCAGACCGACGCCGTCCAGGCGCCGGCGGCGCCCATGGCCATGCACGCCGCCATTTGCCGCCCGGTGGCGATGCCGCCGGCCGCCAGCACGTCGATGTCCTTGTAGGCCGCGATGGCCTGAATCACCTCGGGCACGAGCACCATCGTCGAGACCTCGCCACAGTGCCCACCGGCCTCGGTGCCGGCGACCACGAGAATGTCGACCCCGGCCTGAGCGTGTTTGATCGCATGTTCCTTGGCGCCGGTGAGAGCGCCCACCAGGATGCCTTTGTCGCGTGCCCGAGCCATGATCGACGGCGGCGGCACGCCGAGCGCATTCACGAACAGCTTGATGGGATGGCTGAAGGCGACATCGAGGAGCCGGGCTGCGCCGCCTTCGCGCATGTTGTCCGTATAGTCGTGGACGGCTTGCTCGGCGGACCACAGGTCGGCGGTATCGATGCCGTTCCGGGCGAGCAGGCTTGCGACATGCCGGCGATGCTCGGGAGGGACGCGCGCCTCGAGGTCGGCCGCCGTCAGTCCGCCCTCCTTGTCCTCCATCTTGTTGGGAATCAGCAGGTCGATCCCGTAGGGCTTGCCGTTGACGTGCTCGTCGATCCACCTGAGATCGATTTCCAGGCTTTCCGCGGTGTGGGCGACGGCGCCCAGCACGCCGAAGCCTCCGGCATTCGACACCGCGGCCACGACGTCGCGGCAATGGCTGAAAGCGAACAGGGGAAATTCGATCCCGAGTTTCCGGCACAAAGCGGACTTCATCCGACGTTCCCCCTGAATAAGAACCGATACGGCCGGGAAGCAAACGAGATGGGACTGGATAGCAGTGCCCGAGGTGCCCCGGTACAATTTTCCGGACGGCTGCAAAGCCGAGGGACCCATGCCGGCCCGGCAGTTCTGTCGGTGGATTGTGCAGGCAGTGGGCGCGAAGAGCGCCAAAAAAAGTGCCTGCCCTGCGTCCGGGAGGGGAGAAAACCGGTCCGCTCGTTCGTCTTATCACTGAGCGGATCGCGGCCGACCGCTCGAACGAGAGGGCGATCGAGTTGAAGCGCGAGTCCGTCATGACCGGTCTGTCGATCCTTGTCCGTCTGGTGGCGGCGATCGGCGGCGGCTACGCCGTGGCGGCGGGCTTCTCCGCGCTGCTGGCGGTGGCGCTGGCCGCGGCCCGGCTGATGCCGCGCAGCGAGGCCGTCGTGCTGTCCGCGATGCTGGCCTTTCTCGTCTATCTCGTCCTGCTCATCTGGGCTTTTGCCGACCGGCGTCTGGGCAGGCTCTGTCTGGTTTTCGCACTGGCCAGTCTTGGCTCGTGGGGCGGCGCCTGGGGTCTCCTGCGTCTGACGGCAGGAGCCTGAGGTGACGGGCGTTCTGCTGCTCGCCCTTGCGCTTGCCTCCTATGGCGGCTTCGCGCTGCTGGCGCTGAGCCAGGACCGGCACTGGGAGCGCGCCGGCGGTGCGCGCTGCTGCCCCGAGCGGCTGGCATGGCCGATGCGGATCGCGGGCTACGCCCTGCTCGCAACGTCTCTCGCCCTCTCCTTGTGGCGCGACGGTCCGGGTTTCGGCTCGCTGCTCTGGGCCACGATGCTCAGCGTCGGCGCCGTTGCCGTGACCTGCACTCTTACCTGGCGTGCCAACTGGTTGCGCCCCGTCGTTCGCACTCTTCAGGGTATCGCGTAATGCTGGTTCGTCGTTTGCTGGTCGTCCTTCTGATTTTCCCGGCGCTGGCGTGGGCGCAGGTGCCGGCGACGACCGAGCCTTCCCAGCCGGCCGCCGCGCCGCCGGCCGACGTCGCGCCCGTCGCGCCCGTCGATCCTGCGGTACCGTCGGACACCGCGACGCCGTCCCCGGCGCCACCCGCCGCCAGCACGCCGGCCGCGCCCGCGACGCCACCTGCACCGGCGACGCAGGCCGTGCTGCCGAAGGACCTCTCGGTGTGGGGCATGTTCATGGCCGCCGACTGGGTGGTGAAGGCCGTGATGATCGGCCTGGTGATCGCGTCGGTGCTGACGTGGACCGTGTTCGTGGCCAAGAGCCTGGAGCTTGCGGTCGCGGTGCGGCAGCAGCGGCGCCTGCTGGCCGCCGTCGACAGTGCACCTTCGCTCGACAAGGCGCCCTCCGGCGATCTCGTGGCCGCCGCGCTGGCCGAGCAGAGGCTGAGCGCCGACACGGTCGACGACCGGGAAGGCCTCAAGGAGCGCGTGGCCTCGCGCCTCGAGCGACTGGAAGCGGCCACCGGCCGGCGGATGCTGAAGGGGACAGGCGTGTTGGCGACCATCGGGAGCACCGCGCCGTTCGTCGGCCTGTTCGGCACCGTCTGGGGGATCATGAACTCCTTCATCGGCATCTCGCGCTCGCAGACGACCAACCTGGCCGTGGTGGCGCCGGGCATCGCCGAGGCACTGCTGGCGACGGCGCTCGGCCTCGTTGCGGCCATTCCCGCGGTGGTGATCTACAATCACTTCTCGCGCCGCGTGACGGCCTATCGCGCGCTGGTCGGCGACACCTCCGCTGCGGTGCTGCGTCTCGTGTCGCGCGACCTCGGGCGGAGATAGCGATGTCGGTGAAGCTCGATCACGGCGACGGCGACCTGCCCGAGAACCACGAGATCAACGTCACGCCCTTCATCGATGTGATGCTGGTGCTGCTGATCATCTTCATGGTGGCGGCCCCGCTGGCCACCGTGGACGTACCGGTGGACCTGCCCGTGTCGACCGCGGAACGCCAGCCCAAGCCCGACACGCCACTCTATCTCACGCTGAAGGACGACCTGTCGTTCGTGCTGAAGGACACGCCGGTCAGCCGCGAGGCGCTGGCAAAGGCGCTCGACGAGGCGACGGCGGGCAGGAAGGACGAGCGCATCTTTCTGCGGGCCGACAAGGCCGTGCCCTATGGCGAACTGATGCAGGCGGTGAACGTGCTGCGGACCGCCGGCTACCTGAAGGTGGCGCTGGTCGGACTGGAGCAATGAGGGAGGGTCTTCGCTGGATCGGCGCGTTCGTCTTCGTGCTGGCCCTGCACGCCGGGGCGATCCGTCTCGCGCTGGGCTGGGTGAACGGCGAGGTGCCGTACTCTCCGCCGCCCGCGGCGATCATGATGGAACTGGCGCCGCTGCCGGCGGCACCGGAGGCCGTGCCCAACGAGGCACCGCCGGGGCCGGAACTGAGCGAAGTGATCCCCGAACCCGAGGAGCCGCCGCCGGTGGAAATGCCGCCGCCGGTGCTTGCGGAGGTGACGCTGCCGGATCCCGAGCCGCCGCCGCCGCTCGACCTCAAGCCACCCCCGCCGCCCAAGCCGCCGGAGAAGAAAGTCGAGCGCAAACCGCCGCAGCCCAAGGTCTCCGCGCCGCAGGCGGCACCCGAAACGGCGCGAACCGCTGCAGCGCCGATGCCCGGCGCCTCGGTCGAGCCGCCGTCAGCGACGCTGCCGACCTGGAAGGGCCTGCTGCTGCGCCACCTGGAGCGCCACAAGCGGTATCCGAGTGAGGCGCAGCGGGCGCGACACGAGGGCGTGACCTACGTGCGCTTCACGATGAGCCGGGACGGCCGCGTGATCGCCGCGCGCATCGAGCGTGCCTCGGGACACGCCGCGCTCGACAATGAAGGTCTCGCTCTGCTGCAGCGCGCCCAGCCGCTGCCGCCACTGCCGCAGGACCAGCCGGGCGAGAGCCTGGAGATCGTGGTGCCGTTCCGGTTCTACCTGAGGCGGTGAGGGATGGATCGGCTGGAGGCGCTCTGCCGCGAACGCGGCGTCCGATTGACCGAGCAGCGCCGCCTCGTGCTCGAGGTGCTGGAGGCCGCGACCGATCATCCCTGCACCTTCGAGATCCATCGCCGAGCCTCCGCCGGGCGCCCGATCGGAGTCGCCACGGTCTATCGCGCCCTCAACAGCCTCGCGAATGCGGGCCTGGTCACGCGTCACGTTTTCCAGGACGGGAAGGTGCGATACGAGCGTGCGGGCGTAACCCCGCATCCCCATCTGATCGACGTCGTGACAGGCGAGATCGTCGAAGTGACGAACGACGACGGTCTCGCGCGTCTGTTGGAAAGGGAAGCTGCTCGTCGCGGCTTCTGGCTGCGAAGCTACCGGTTGAGGTTGTTCGGGCGAAGGGTGGCGCCGGCGGATTGATTTCCCGGTCGACGGCGCATATAGGATTGAGAACCATTCTCATCCGCAGGTTCTCTTGGCGCCGCCCGACCCGTCTCTCTCCCTCTACATCGAGCACCGGGAAGATCTCGTTAACTATGCGAGCCGGCTGCTGCAGCAGGACCGCTCGAGGGCCGAGGATGTCGTTCAGGAGGCGTGGATCCGCCTCTCCTCCCGCCACGGCCGCGGCGTGGAGATTCTCAATCCGCTGAACTACCTGTATTCGATCGTGCGCAATCTCGCGTTCGACGCCCTGAACCGCCGGTCGCGCGAAACGGTCGACGACACGACGCTGGCGCCCTACGACGCGATCCCCCATGAACAGCCCTCCGCCGAGGACGTCGTCTTCCATCGCGACCGGCTGCAGGTGCTCGCGGAGGCGATCGCCGAACTGCCGGAGCGCACGCAGGTCGCCTTCCGCATGTACCGGCTCGAGGAGAAGACGCTGCAGGTGATCGCCGATCATCTCGGCATTTCCGTCGCCCGGACCTTCCAACTGGTCCGCGACGCCGGCGCGCACGCCACGCGGCGCCTGCTGGCCCGGTCGGGCGCCTCGAACGACCGGAAATAAACTGGATTGCGCCATTCAAAACGGTGCATCCGAAACGCTCTAAGGGATGGGGCCCCGCTGCGGGGACACCCGCAATGGGGATGGAACGGCGTGGACGCATCCACAGGCGAACTGGACGCTGCGATCGAGCGGGCGATGGAGTGGCTGCTCCGCCGTGAAATGGCGCCCGGGGATGCGAACCTCGAACGCGACTTCCGGCGGTGGCTGGCCGAGGCCGAGTTGCACCGCAAGGCCTACGAGGCGGTCCAGTCGACCTGGGCGGAGCTGGGTCGGCTTCCCGCGCCAGTGCGTGAGGCGTCCGCCAACGTCGTCACCCTGCCGGTCCGGCCGCCTCGTCGCCGGCGGTGGTACGCCGCGGCGGCGGCGCTCGTTGCCGCCTGCGTGCTGATCGCGGCATTCCCGTCGCTCCATCGATCCCTGCTCGCCGACCATGAAACCGGTGTCGCAGAACTGCGCGACGTGAGCCTGCCTGACGGCAGTGTCGTGCAGCTCGACGCCGGCAGCGCCATTGCCGTCGACTACCAGGAGGGAGAGCGGCGCGTCACGCTTCTGGCCGGGCAGGCTTTTTTCCGCGTCGTGCGCGACGCGCTGCGGCCATTCTCCGTCCTCGCGGGCGACGTTTCGGTCGTGGTCACGGGAACCTCCTTCAGCGTGGCGAAGACACGCACGACGATCGACGTCGCTGTACAGACCGGCAGTGTCGAGGTGCTGCGCCGCGGCCAACGGGAAGGTGATCCGCTCACCGTCGGCGATCGGCTCGTGGTCGACCGGACGAGCCAGGCGGTGCATCGCGAGAGGCTGGCGCCGGAGCAGGTGGCGTCGTGGAGACAGCGGCGGCTCGTCGTCGTCGACACCTCGTTCGGCGACATCGTCGAGACGTTTGGCCGCCATCTGCCGGGTATGGTCTTCGTGCGCGACGGCGCGCTGAACCGGCAGGCGATCACCGGCGTGTTCGACCTCACGCAGCCGGTCGAGGCGCTGCGCACGCTGGCTGCGTCGCAGAACGCGAAGGTCACGGAAGTGACGCCGTACCTGCTGGTCGTCTCGCGGCGCTGATCCACCGTCGTCTTTTTTTCGACACGCCCTTCAAATCCGCATCGTCCGTCCAGTCATGGTTTGGAGGGCGTGAGCGATTCCGGCTTGCGCGAGTCTTGTTCCGTGACCCGCCGGCAACGGACGCTTTGGGGAGAGGTCCGTGTTTTCCAAACGATCGACGCCGCGTCGTGCGAACGCAATCGTGGCTGCCGTTGTCGCTGCAGGTTCGTTCGCCGCTTTCGATGCGCCGGCCCGGGCCCAGACCGCGCCGGAGCAGGCTCAGGCCGCTCCCGCCGCGACCTTCGACATCCCCGCGCAGCCGCTCGCCCAGGCGCTGACCACGCTCGGCCAGCAAGCGGGCTTGCAGTTCGCCGTGACGGCATCGGTCGTCGCCGGCAAGACCAGCACGCCGGTCGCGGGTGCGATGACGGCGGCGCAGGCGCTGCGCCTCATGCTGTCCGGCACGGGCATTTCCTATCGCTTCACTTCGCCCACGTCGGTGACGATTACGGCCGCACCGGACGCGAGCGGCGCGCTGCAGCTCGATCCCATCCAGGTCCAGGGTGCTTTCATCGTGCCGCCACAGGCGATGATCGACAACGCGCCGCCGGCCTATGCCGGCGGGCAGGTGGCGACCGGCGGCCAGCTCGGCCTGCTTGGCAACCGTACGGTGATGGACACGCCGTTCAACCAGACCAACTACACGGCGAAGAAGGCGCAGGACCAGCAGGCCAAGACGGTGCGTGACGTCCTGATCGACGATCCGTCGGTGAGGGTCACGCGCGGCGACACCAGTCCCGGCTCCGATGCCGTCAAGATCCGCGGCTTCAGCGTCGATAACGGCGATTTCTCGTATGGCGGGCTCTACGGCATGCTGCCGAGCTCGTCGATCATGGCGGAGACGGCCGAGCGCATCGAGGTGCTGAAGGGGCCGAGCGCCCTGCTGAACGGCATCCCGCCCTTCGGCTCGATCGGCGGCAACGTCAACGTCGTTCCCAAGCGTGCGCCCAACGAGGACCTGACGCAGGCGACGGCGAGCTACATCTCGGGAAGCCAGTTCGGCGGGCACGTCGATTTCGGCCGCCGCTACGGCGAGGACAAGCAGGTCGGCGTGCGCTTCAACGGCGTGTTCAGGGCCGGGCAGACCGACCTGCAATACAATGCCGACCAGCGCGCGCTTGCGTTGCTAGGCCTCGATTTCCGCGGCGAGCGCCTGCGCCTGTCCGCCGACTTTGGATTCCAGAATCAGTACATCTCCGGCGTCACGCCGTACCTCTCGCTCGCGGCGGGCGTGCAGCTCCCATACGCGCCGAACGTGCGCAACAATCCGACCGCGCAGCCCTGGGGCTACCAGGATCGCAAGGATGCTTTCGGCGTCGTCCGGCTGGAGATGGACATCACCGAGAACGTCACGCTCTACGCGTCGGCCGGCGCACATGATTTCCGGCTGGGCGGCCTCTATTCGCCGGCGACGACGATCACCAACTTCAACGGCGCGGCCACGGCGCTCGGGGTCTTCAACCTCAGCCAGTACACGACGACGCTGACGGCGCAGGGTGGCGTGCGTGCGCGCTTCGCCACGGACTCGGTCAATCACGAACTCGCACTCACCGCCTCGACGCTGCAATCGTCGAACGGGCAGGTCAACGTCTCGCAGCCCGTCGGCTTCGCAACCAACATCTACAATCCGACGCTGATCGCGCGGCCGAACGTCCCGACCCCGGCGGCTAACAAGACTTCGACCTCCGGCTTCAACAGCCTGGGTATCGCCGACACGATCTCCTCGCTGAACAACCGGGTCCAGCTCACGGCCGGCCTGCGCGCCCAGAACGTGCAGTCCGCCAACTTCAACGCCGTCACCGGCGCGCTCACCACCAGCTACGACCAGACCGTCATCAGCCCTGCCGTGGCGCTGGTCGCGAAGCCGCTGGAGAACGTCTCGCTCTACGGCAACTACATCCAGGGACTGCAGCAGGGCACGGTGGTGCAGGCGCCGTTCGCCAATGCCGGCACGATCCTGCCGCCGTTCGTGTCGAACCAGCTCGAGGTCGGCGTCAAGGTCGACTGGGGCAAGTTCACGACGACGGCGTCTCTGTTCCAGATCACGCAGCCCAGCGTCGTCACGAATACGACGACCAACACCCAGAACGTCAACGGACAGCAGGTGAACCAGGGCCTGGAACTGAATTTCTTCGGCGAGGTCGCCAAGGGATACCGGCTTCTCGGCGGCGCCATGTTCCTCAATCCGAGGCTGACCCAGACGCAAGGTGGTCTCAACAACGGCCTGATCGCCCCCTTCACGCCGCAATTCACGATGAACCTCGGCGGTGAAGTCGATCTGCCTTTCGTGCGCGGACTCACCCTGGCAGCCCGGGCAATCTACACCGGCCAGCAATATATCGATGCGACGGGGCCGCAACGCGTGATGCCCCAATGGACGCGCTTCGATCTCGGCGCCCGCTACGCGTTCGAGAATCCCGGCGCCAATGGAAAGATGCTGGTCGCACGGTTCGACGTCGACAACGTGCTCGACGCCAACTACTGGGCCGGCAGCAACCAGACCGCGACCTTCATGTTCCTGGGCGCACCGCGCACCTTCCGGCTCTCGCTGACCGCCGACTTCTAGCCGGACCGCGGCCGAAATGGAGAAGACGTTTCGCGACTCCATGCAGTGGCTGCACACATGGGCGGGGCTCTGCCTCGGCACGGTGTTGTTCGCGGTGTTCTGGATGGGCACGCTTTCGGTGTTCGACCGCGAGATCGATCGCTGGATGATGCCGGCTACGCGGCTGGCGCCGGCAAGCCTGCAGTCGGTCGACCGTCTCGCGCGCGATCTGCAGCCCGTGATCGGCGCCTCGCCGCAATGGCTCGTCCTCTTTCCCGGCGAACGCGAGCCGGTCGCGCGCGTGGGCTATCGCGGCGCCCGCGGGTCGATGACGTACCGCCATGCCGATCCTGCGACGGCGACCCTGCTGCCGGATGCCGGGACGCTCGGCGCGTCGGGCTTCCTCTATCCCTTCCATTACAATCTGCACATCAAGGCCTGGTCGCTGGGCCTCTGGATCGTGGGCCTCGCGGGCATGGCGATGATGGCGCTCTGCGTGTCGGGCGTGATCATCCACCGCAAGATCTTCGTCGACTTCTTCACCTTTCGCGCCCGCAACAAGCCGCGCCGGCTGATCCTCGACCTGCACAATGTCACCGGCGTGCTGGGACTGCCTTTCCATTTCGCGATCACCTTCTCGGGCCTGGCGATCTTCTTCACGCTCTATTTCCCCGGCGTTTGGGAGACACCTTATCGTGGCGACCGGGCGGCCTTCGTGCAGGAGACCTACGGCATCCATGCGCGACCGAGGCTCGGTCGATCCGGGCCGCCGATGCAGTCGCTCGACGCCATGGTCGCCGAGGCCACCGGCGCCTGGGGCGGTGGGCCGCCGCAGCTCCTGCGCGTGTTCCATCCGGGTGACGCCAACGCGTATGTCGAGGTGCGTCGCTCGTTCGTCGACGATCGCGTGACCATGCCGGTCGACGCCTTCTATTTCGACGCCGCCAGCGGCGCGGTGCTGTCGAGCCATTCGGCCACGCCGGTAATGAAGGTGCATCGTTTCATCAGCGGCTTTCATTTCATCCAGTTCGACCACTGGAGCCTGCGCTGGATCTATTTCGGGCTGGGCCTCGTGGGCTGCGCTCTCATCGCGACGGGCTTCCTCTTCTGGCTGGAATCGCGTCGCAAGCGGCATGCGCAGCAGGGCCTGGCCGGCGTGCGTCTGGTCGAAGGGCTGACGATCGGCTCGGTGAGCGGCATCGTGGGGGCCACGCTCGCCTTCTTCGTCGCCAACAAGCTCCTTCCGCCGGCGGCGTCGGCCGCGGGCCTCGGGCGCGCCGACCTCGAAGTCGCCGTCTTCTACGTCGTCTGGCTCGCTTCGTTTGTCCATGCCTGGGCACGCCCGCGTGGGGCCTGGCGCGAACAGTGCTGGGCGCTCGCCGCGCTCGCCGTCGCCGCCGTGGCGCTCAACGGCCTCATGACCGGCGACTCGTTGTGGCGCAGCCTTGCGTACCGGCAGCTCTGGCCCGTTGCCGGCATGGACCTGCTCCTTCTCCTTGCAGCCGTCGCAGCCATCTGGACGGCGCGAAAGCTTCGCTCGCACCCGGCTCGTCGAGAGACCTAGGACTGCCGCGCGCCCACCGCGCCGTCCTCGACGACGAAGGTCGCCAGCCGCGCGACCGTACCGTCGTTCTTCTTCTCGTCGTCGATCGCCTCGAAGCCGACGGTGCAGCGCGCCGGGGTGAGATCGACCGTGGCGTAGCCGCGGCGATCGCCGCGGGCGTACTTCACATGCGGGTTGGCGGCCAGCGCATCGCGCAGGCCCTTGGCGCCCGGGCCTTCGGAGGTGATGGAGGTGCCGACGAATTCGGTCGCCACGGGCGGTGCGGTCGGCTGCGCGGGATCGCGGGCGAGATCGGCCACGAAGAAGGCATGGCGGTCGCCGCCGATCACGATCGGGTTGCGCGGCCGGTGCGTGGCGATCGAGTCGAGCAGCCGCCGCCGCGCGTTGGGATAGCCGTCCCAGCCGTCCATCCAGAATCGATGCGCGCCCTCGGCCGGCCGGTCGAGTTCCGCCATCAGCGTCTGCTGCGCGACGACGGTCCAGCGCGCCTTCGAGCTGCGGATCTGCGAGTCGAGCCACGCCTCCTGCGCACGGCCCAGCATGGTGCGCTCCTCCAGGGTGCGCTCGGGGCAATCGGGCACGGTGACCGGACGCGCGCCGTTCACGCAGGCCGGCGCCGACCGGTACTGCCGGTCGTCGAGCAGCAGCACGTCGAGCATGTCGCCGAACCGGTAGCGCTCGTAGATCTTGGCGGAGGGGCCGCGCGGCCGCGCCGAGGCCGGCAGCGGGATGTGCTCGTAATAGGCCTGGTAGGCCGCGGCCCGCAACTTCAGGAAGCGGGCGGGATCGCGCGTCGTGTAGGAACGATCGTCGGCGTAGTCGTCGGCGACCTCGTGATCGTCCCAGATCGAGAGCCACGGCGCCGCGGCATGGGCGGCCTGCAGGTCGCCGTCGAGCTTGTAGAGCGCATAACGATCGCGGAACTCCGGCAGCGTCGTCGGAATGCCAACCTCATGCCGTCGCACCAGCCGCGATCCCCAGGACTTCTCGTAGATGTAGTCGCCGAGGTGGATCACCAGGTCGAGGTCGCGCGCGGCCATGTCGCGATAGGCCGCGAAGTAGCCCTGCTCGTACTGCTGGCACGAGGCGAAGGCGAAGCGCAGCCTCTGCGGCGCGCCCGTGGCGGCCGGCGCGGTGCGCGTGCGACCGATCGGACTCTGCGCCGCGCCCGCCCGGAACCGGTACCAGTAGGGACGCCCCGGTTTCAGGCCGCGCGCCTCCGCATGAACCGAATGGGCCAGCGCCGGGACGGCCTGTTCGGTGCCGCGCGCGACGATCCGGGAAAAGGACTCGTCCTCGGCGACCTGCCAGTCGACCGCGACCGGGGTATCCGGCATGCCGCCGCCTTCGAGCGGCTGCGGCGCGAGCCGCGTCCAAAGCACGACGCCGTCCTCGCGCGGCGCGCCCGAGGCGATACCGAGGGTGAAGGGATCGCCGGAGAATCCCGGCGGTGCCGCGCGCGAGATCGCGAAGGGAGCCGCGATCACCGCGCTACCCAGTGACCCCGCCAGGAAGCGGCGGCGGGCAAGCCCGCGGTTCGTATTCATCTCGCCGACCTCCGTCGGATTGTCCGCGACAGCGCATGAGGTACGGCCGCTAACATACACTGATATATAGCGTATATTGTGTTTGCATGCGTGACGAGGCCCGAAGGATGGTGTATCCAAATCACAGGGTCGAGATACAGACATGACGATCAAGAACAATGACGATGTCGCCCATCTCCTGGATGCAACGGGTCGCACCGGCACGCCCTATCGGGAATTCGAAAGCTCGGCGGATCAAATGTCAGCACCCCTGATCGATGCCATTTTCGGCAAGGATGCCCCAATGGCCGAGCCGGAGGAGGTACCTCTGGCGATCGCGCAGGCGCCCGGCCACGATCTGCTGGCCGACGTCTTCGACCGTGCGCCGGCCACCGCGCCGCTGCAAAGCGCGGATCGAGGCGGGTGGCGCGGCCCGGCGCCCCGGCCCAGTCCCGCCGCGCCAGCCCGCGTTCCGGCTGCCGCATCCGTCGGCGCCACGAGATCGCTGGGCGATATCCGGCGGATCATCACCCAGCCCGTCGACCAGGCGGCCAAGCCGGCGTCGAGCGACAGTCTGAACGGACTTTTCGACCGACTGGCACGTTGATGTCGGTCGTCTGCTTCTGTTCGCCCAAAGGCGGTGTAGGCAAGACTTCCCTCAGCATCAACGTCGCGGGCGTGCTGGCGCGCTCGGGGCTGCGGGTGCTCGTGGTCGATCTGGACGTCCAGAATTCGATGCGGCTGCATGCCGGCATCCAGCTCGCCGACGATCGCGGCTGGGCGCCCTGCCTAGTGCATGGCCGCTCGATCCGCGAGGGCGTGCTGACGGCCGGCACCAATCTGCTGGTCCTCCCGTTCGGGCAGGTCAACGCGGCCGAGCTTCATGCCGTGTCCGACCATCTTTTCCGCAACGGCGACTGGCTGGCCCATATGCTTGCGCCGTTCATCGAGCGCGGCTTCGTCGTGGTCATCGATACGCCACCGGGTCCGTCGGTCTTCCTCGAGCAGACCCGGTCGATCTCGACCCTCGACGTCGTCATCCTGCAGGCCGACGCCACCTCCGTATCGCTGCTTTCGGCCGTCGAGACGCCGAGCTTCCTCGGCGTGCGGTCGGCGGACGGGCGACGCCAGGTGCGCTACGTGTTCAACCTCGTGGACATGCGGCGCAAGCTGACGCGCGAGGTGATCGCGCTGCTGCGGCGTCGGCTGGGCCAGTCGATGATGGGCATCGTGAACTACGACGACAGCTTCGGCGATGCCGTTGCCCACCAGCAGCTCCTGGTCGACCGGGCGCCCGTAAGCAAGGCGGCGGCGGACGTGCGGGGCGTCGCCGCGGCGATCCAGGGACTGCTCGTTTCCACTGGAGATCCGGGGCGGGCATGATCTCACCCAGCAACGCGCTGCCCAGTGAAACGCGGCCAGTCTCCCTGACCACGAGACTCTTCTACCTGCTGGTTTCGGTCGTCGCTCTGGTGCCCGCCGCCTTCGTCATCATCACGCCGTTCGACCTGCAGACGCAGGCCATCTTCGCCGTCTTCACGGCCGCCATCTTCCTGCTGGTCAACCGCTTCAAGAATCGCACCGCGACCCTGATCATCGTCACGCTGTCGGCCATCGTGTCGACCCGTTACCTGTGGTGGCGCACGACCGAGACGCTGGGCTTCGTCGATCCGTTCGACATGATGTTCGGCTACGGCCTCTATGCCGCCGAGGTCTATGCCTGGATCGTGCTGATGATCGGCTATTTCCAGGTCCTGTGGCCGCTCGAGCGGCAACCGGCGCCGTTGCCGGCCGACGTCAAGGAATGGCCCACGGTCGACGTCTACATCCCGACCTACAACGAGAGCCTCGACGTCGTGAAGCCGACCGTGCTGGCGGCGATGGCGATGGATTACCCGGCCGACAAGTTCAAGGTCTACATCCTGGACGACGGGCGCCGGCCTGAATTCAAGCGCTTCGCCGAGGCGGCGGGCTGCGGCTACCTGATCCGGCCGAGCAACGAGCACGCCAAGGCCGGCAACATCAACCACGCGCTGACGGTCACCAAGGGCAAGCTGATCGCCATCTTCGACTGCGACCACATCCCGACGCGGGCCTTCCTGCAGATGACCGTCGGCTGGTTCCTGCGCGACCGCAAGCTCGGCATGCTGCAGACGCCGCATCATTTCTATTCGCCCGATCCGTTCGAGCGCAATCTCGGCACCTTCGGCCGGGTGCCCAACGAAGGCCAGCTCTTCTACGGTCTGATCCAGCCGGGCAACGATTTCTGGAACGCGACCTTCTTCTGCGGCTCGTGCGCGGTGCTGAGCCGCGACGCGCTCGACGAGGTGGGCGGCATCGCCGTCGAGACGGTGACCGAGGACGCGCACACCTCGCTGCGCATGCATCGCAAGGGCTGGAACACGGCCTATCTCCGCTGGCCGCTTGCCTCGGGTCTGGCGACCGAGCGGCTGTCGATCCATATCGGTCAGCGCATGCGCTGGGCGCGCGGGATGATCCAGATCTTCCGCACCGACAATCCGCTGCTGGGACGCGGCCTGAGCTTCGGTCAGCGCATCTGCTACCTCAATGCGATGATGTACTTCCTGTTCCCGGTGCCGCGCTTCGTCTTCCTGACCGCGCCGGTGGCGTACCTGCTGACCTCGCAGAACATCATCGTTGCCAGCGCGCTCATGGTCCTGGCCTATGCCGGGCCGCACATGTTCCACACGCTCAGTACGCAGTCGCGCCTCGACGGCAAGTATCGCTACTCGTTCTGGGGCGAGATCTACGACAACGTGCTGCTGTTCCACATCATGGGGCCGACGCTGCTGGCCCTGATCAATCCCAAGGCCGGCAGCTTCAACGTGACCAGCAAGGGCGGCGTGCTGGAGAAGGAACTCTACGACACGCCCATCATGCGGCCGCTGATGATCCTGGTGGTCGTGCTGCTGGGCGCGATCGGCGTCGGCGTCTATCGCCTGCTGTTCACCGAGCTGTTCCCCGGCGATGCGCCGGTTCTCTGGATGAACCTGTTCTGGTGCTTCTACAGCGCCTTCACCGTCTTCGCGGCGCTGGCCGTCGGCCGGGAGAGACGACAGGTGCGTGCCCAGCCGCGCGTGCGGATCAGGCAACCGATCGCGCTCTACTTCGACGGCCGCCGCTCGCTCCTGGGACGGACGGAGGATCTTTCCCTCGGCGGCGGGCTGCTGCGCATGGACGACCTGGCGAGCGACGTGACGGTCAACGAGCAGGTCTTCGTCAACTTTGAGCAGATCGAGGGCGATTCCGGCGTGCCCGCGCGCGTCGTCGCCGTGAAGGGCCGCGAGGTCCGCCTCGAATTCATGCCCGAGACGCTGGACGACGAGCGCACGATCGTCAGCGCCGTGTTCGGCCGTGCCGATGCCTGGCTGAACTGGGACGACCGCCCGCCGGACACCGTCGGCAAGTCGCTGATCGATCTCTCGGGCGCCATTCGCGGCCTGGCCGGCATGGCCATCGGCAACATGCGCCGGTCGCGGCGGGCGGTGCAACAGCCGCTGCCGGCGCCGTCGAGGCCGACGTGAGGTCTGCAACGGTCCGTTGCGCAGTGGTGGCCTTTGTTTTCGCGATCGTCGCTCCTGCCGCCGCGCAACGTCCCCTGGATCCGCCGGCGGGCGCGGGTTCGCAGCCTCTGACCTTCTTCCCGCCGCAGGCTAACTCGCCGCAGGTTCAACTCTCGCAGCCCGCCCAGCTCACGCCGAAGTTCGAGCTGCCGTCGACCTTTCCCTCGATCCCGTCGGGCGTGGCCGTCATTCCACCGACGGATTCCCAGGGCCAGAGACCCCTGGGACCGGCCCCGACCACTCCCTTGCCGACCACCACACCGATGCCGCCGGCCAATGTCGCGACACCGATCGTGCCGCCGACCGTTCCGCCGACAAGCGTAACGATGGCGAAGATGTCGATCGTGTCAGGGACAAAAGTCTTCGCGACGGCTTCACCGACAGGCGGCTGTGCCGTGAGCATCACGTAGACCGTCAAGGCGATCATGACAAAACCGAGAAGCTGGGCGAAACGGTCCATAGCGCGGCC
>OFDN01000106.1_pt1 | contig 84197 bp, 74 predicted proteins | sample 1520971 | NCBI WGS metagenome assembly OFDN01 (sample SAMEA94257418, study PRJEB24077) | hot springs metagenome | biome: Aquatic biome; feature: Geographical feature; material: Water | place: India | collected 2012-06-12 | depth 5 m
TCTCAGAGAGCGGACTCTACCTCACAAAACGGATACCCTTACGGGGGCAGGGTCATCGGCAGGGCAAACGCCTACATAACGACCTTTCTAGCTCAGGGTTGCGACACATGGCGCTGTGTCGGCAGCGCCATGTGCTCAAAGGGACAGTTGTCCGATATCCCCCTGAAGATCTACTTCTGGATCCCGCCTGACTACACCCCTCAGACGGACGCTGAGATCGCAGTGTCCCTCGTCCGCCGGGAGACGACATCATGGATCCTTCAGACTGGAAAATAGTGCGCTCTACACCTCTTTTCGGCACCGTTTCGCAGGAGGTCGCGCAATCGCTGATCGGCAACCAACCCGTCAGCGTCCACAAGAAGGGCGACACACTCTTTCGGCAAGGCGAGCCAGCCGACTCATTCTTCGTGGTGCTCGGCGGCTGGGTTAAGTTGTACCGAGTTACGCCGGACGGAAACGAGGCTGTCGTAGGCGTCTTCCGATGCGGAGAGACGTTTGCGGAGGCCGCGATGTTTCTCGGCGGGCGCTACCCGGTGAGCGCGGAAGTCGTGACCAATGCGCGCCTCATTCGCGTCGACGGTCAACTCCTGCGGCGGCGCATCAAGGAGCAACCTGAGCTCGCCCTGTCAATGCTCGCATCCGCATCCTACCATTTGAAATACCTGGTCGAGCACATCGAGCACATCAAGGTTCTTTCGGCGCCTCAGCGCCTCGCCGAGTTCCTCGCGCGTCTCTCACCGGTAAAAGAAGGCAGCGCGACCATCGAGCTGCCGTACGAGAAGGCCCTGCTCGCCAACAGGCTCGGAATGAAGCCTGAAAGCCTGTCGCGCGCGCTCGCCAAACTGCGCCCACTGGGCGTCAGCGTCGATCGCGAGCACGTTTCCATCGTGGACGTGACGTTACTCACACAATTTGTGGACTCGAGCGATCGCGGCGACGAAGGCTTTTGAACCCTGAAGGCCACCACGCTTCGTTGACATCGATTGATCGCGGTTAAGCGGGCTTCTGCGGCAAGAAGGTAGCCTGCACCTTATTGAAATGTGCAGGGAGGCTTGCTGCGGTCGCTAGCACGGTGGCTGCGCCGGCTCAAAAACCATGACCGTCTCGCCGATGTCCGACACCCACCCCGCGAGCGTCCCCTTAGCGGCACGCCCAAGCCTGGAATCCTTCTTTTCCTATGGGTTCCGCCCCTTCTTTCTCGGCGCCGCCGTCTATGCAGCGCTGGCGATGGCCGTATGGATCGCCTGGATTGCAGCCGCGGCTGGAGGCTGGCAACAGAGCTGGCTGCCTGTCGCCGGATCGCCTTTTGCCTGGCACGCCCACGAAATGGTGTTCGGCTTTGCCGCAGCTGCCATCGGAGGCTTCCTGCTGACAGCGGTACCGAACTGGACCGGCGCGCTCCCCCTCTCCGGCCCCCCGCTCATCTTCCTTTTTACCGTCTGGGCGGCTGGCCGCGTGGCGATGGCCGTGTCCGCCCTCCTGCCATACCCTCTCGTCATCGCGCTCGACGCCGCATTTCTTCCGCTGCTGGGCGCCTTCGCCGCACGGCAACTCTTCACGCGGCCTGCCGCCCGCAACCTCATCTTTCTCATCATTGTTGCAGCCCTGACGGCCTGCAACATTGTTTTCCATCTGGGAAACGCGGGCTATCTCACCGCCGATCCCTTAGCCGCGATCCGGACCAGCGTTTTGATCGCCGTGATCATGATCGCCGTCATCGGCGGCCGGATCATTCCCTCCTTTACCCACAATTGGCTCAACGGAAGGCCCAAACCGGAACGCATGCCTCAGCGTATCCCTTGGCTCGAAAAGGTCGCGCTGGCTTCACTGGTCGTCTTCGTCGTGCTCGAAGCCATCGGCGTCCCGGACCTGCTCCTCGGCACCACAGCACTCGTCGCATCCCTCGCAAACGGCGCACGCCTCGCACTCTGGCGGGGGGGCGCGACGCGCACGGAGCCGATCGTCTGGGTGTTGCATCTGGGATATGCGTGGATTGTGATCGGGCTTGCCCTCAGCGCCGTCGCCGCCCTCACCGGATCTATCCCCGGCGCCATCGTCATGCACGCTTTCGGCACGGGTGCGATCGGCACCATGATCATGGCCGTCATGAGCCGGGCTTCTCTTGGCCACACGGGGCGCCGTCTCGTCGCCTCGCCCAGCATCGCCTTGTCTTATCACCTCATCACGCTCGCGACTGCGCTCCGCTTAGGGGCGCCGTTCTTCCCACCCCAGTACTATGCGGCCGCCCTTGCCGCAGCAGCACTTGCTTGGATCGCGGCCTTCGCACTCTTCACCGTTGTCTACGCGCAGATCCTGACCACACCGCGCGTACACACCAAAGTGGCCCATTCCTGACCGGACACCTAAAGTCGGTCGGTTCCGCCAACGCGATTGAGCGGCCTAATTCGTCGACTGCCGCGGCTCACCAGTATCCGCGGTGCCGGCCCAGGAGAACCATGCGACGTAGAGGGCCGGAAGAAACACGAGCGTCAGGAGCGTGGCCACGAGAAGCCCGCCCATGATCGCAAATGCCATCGGACCCCAGAACACGGTCGGCGCAATCGGGATCATGCCAAGCACCGTCGAGATTGCGGTCAGCATGATGGGACGGAACCGCGTTGAGCTTGCATCGATCGCAGCGGTCGCAACATCCTTCCCCTCGGTTCGTTCGGCCTCGATCTGACCAATCAGAATGACGGCGTTCTTTGTGATCATGCCGAGAAGCGCGAGAATTCCGAGAATGGCAACGAAGCCGAGCGGCCGCCCCGAGATCAACAACGCTCCGACAACGCCAATCAGCCCCAGCGGGCCGATACTCAACACGAGGCCCAAGCGCTGAAAACTCTTAAGCTCCACCATCAGAACGGTCAGCATGATCAGCAGCATGAGAGGGACGACGGCGATTACGGACGCCTGAGATTTCTGGCTTTCTTCCACGGTGCCGCCATCGACAATGGCGTATGAGCGCGGGAGTTCCTTGCGAAGCGCCTCTATGCTTGGGGCCAAGGCATCGACCACGGTCTCCGGCAACGCATTTCCCGCGACATTGGCTTGGACGGTAAGGGTCGGAACGCGGTCGCGGCGCCAAACGACAGGCTGATCCTGCGCATATTCGAACGAGGCGAACTGGCCCAGCGGAACGGTCCGACCGTTCGGAAGAGGAACCTGAACGTTGCGCAACGTCGTGAGAGAAACCCTCTGCTCGTCCGTCGCACGGACGATGACGTCGACGAGATAGATGTCGTCGCGAACCTGGGTCAGCGTGTTTCCCGAAACCACCGTGTTCAGAACCGATGCCACCGCTTCGGAGCTCAAACCGAGCTGGCGCGCCTCGTCCTGATCGATCACGATGCGAATTTCGCGCGCCGGCTCGATCCAGTCGAAATTGACGTGTTCAGCCAGGCGATTGGCAGCCACCACGTTCGCCAGTTTGAGAGCGATGTCCCTGACCACCGAAATATCCGGACCGCTCACGCGATACTGCACCGGCCAGCCGACCGGGGGACCGAGTTCGAGCGGCGAGATGCGGCCCACCAAATTGGGAAACTCTTTGGACAGGATCGTTTCGAGCCGCTTCTGTAGGCGATTCCGCGCCGGAACATCCTTGGCGACCACTACGGCCTGAGCGAAGAAGTTGTTGGGGAGTTGAACATCGAGCGGCAGATAAAAGCGGATAGCGCCCCGACCCACGTAAGTGCTCCAGCGGGCGACGTCGTCGTCACCACGAAGTTCCCCATCCAACCGCTCGGCAATTTCCTGGGTTGCGAAAATCGAAGCGTTCTGAGGCAGCCGCAAGTCCACCAGCAGCTCCGGGCGATCCGAAGACGGAAAGAACTGGCTCGGAATGAGCGGGAGCGCGAGAAGAGACGCGCCAAAGGCTGCGAGCGTTGCGGCAATCGTCAGGCCTTTGGCCTTGACCGCGCGGGTAAGAAAGCCGCGATAGGTTTCCAGTACCTTGCTCGGTTTTCCATCCGCAGATGGCTCGGGCGCCTTCAGGATAACGGAGCAGAGCAGCGGCGCGAATATCACCGCGACACCCCACGATACGAGCAGGGCGATGCTAACCACGGCAAATAGCGAGAAGGTGTATTCGCCCGCTGAACTCGCAGCAAAGCCGACGGGAACGAAACCGGCGATTGTCACCAGCGTGCCCGCGAGCATCGGCATCGCATAGGTGCGGAACGCAAACGCAGACGCCTCCTCCTTGCTGTCTCCCGCAGCGAGACGTGTCAGCGTTGCATCCGTCATGGTCATGGCATCGTCGACCAGAAGGGCCAGCGCGATGATGAGCGCGCCCAGCGAGATGCGCTGCATGTCGATTCCGGCTAGAGCCATGACCGCAAATACGATGGCCAGCGTCAAAGGAATCGAGAGGGCTATGATGAGCCCCGCGCGAACTCCGAGGCTGATGAAGCTTACGACAAGGATGATGGCGACCGCTTGCCAGAGCGACGACATGAATTCCGATATGGCGCTCTCGACCGTCACGGCCTGATCCGCCACCAACAGCGGTTCGATACCGATCGGCAGATCCGCCTTCAGCTTTTCCATCGCCTGCTTGATGTTCTCACCCAAGGCAAGGATGTCCCCGCCGTCGCGCATGGCGATGGCGAGCCCGATGGCAGGCGATCCATCGACGCGGAACAGAGGCTGAGGCGGATCCGAGAAGCCCCGGCGCACCCGCGCAATGTCGCTCAGACGCAACATCCGGTCGCCCACCGCAAAATTGACGTTGAGAACATCCTGCTCGGAGGCAAATGCGCCCGACACCCTGAGCGACAGCGTCTCGTCTCCGGTCTCGATCGTCCCGCCCGGCCGCACGATGTTCTGCGATTGCAGCGCTCGGATCAGCGCCGACCGGTCGATGCCGAGCGTGGCCAGCTCTTGCACCGAGAATTCGACGAAGATTCTTTCATCCTGAGCGCCGAGAATTTCGATCTTCGAGACATCGGGTACTTGAAGCAGCTCCGATCGCACGCTCTCCACGTAGTCGCGAAGCTCCCGGTGGCCGAACCCATCCGCCGTGAAACCGTAGATGATGCCGAATGTATCGCCGAAGTTATCGTTGAAGCCGGGTCCGACAATGCCCATCGGCAGCGTGTGGCGCATATCGGCTACGTTACGACGCACTTCATCCCAGATGTCGCGCACCTCCTGGGCCGTCGTATCGCCTCGGAGATTGACGAAAATCGTTGCGACCCCGGCTTTGGTATAGCTTCGAAGAAAGTCGAGCTTCTCTGTCTCCTGCAGCGTGCGCTCAAGCCGCTCCGTCACCTGATTGAGCGTGTCATCGACCGTCGCGCCCGGCCAGGCTGCCTGCACCACCATCGTCTTGATGACGAATGTCGGATCTTCCGCGCGCCCAAGCCGCTTGTAGGAGAAGACACCGGCCATCACCGCAATGATCATGAAGTAAATGACCAGAGAACGATTGCGCAGCGCCCATTGAGAAAGGTTCAGGCGCATTAGGGCTCGGCTCCAAGGATTCGTATCTTCTGTCCGGGATGGAGCGCCTGGACGCCGGCTGTCACGACCACGTCGCCAACATCGAGACCTTCAGAGATCAGCACACTCGTCGGATCGAACCGCGCCACCTCGACATTGCGTAACGACACGCTCTGATCCATCGCGTTCACGATCCATACGGCAGGCTGCTGGTTTGTCTTTGTGAGCGCGCTTGCCGGTATCTCGATGGCTGTCAGCGTGTCGAGTTCCACCTGACCATTGACCGTTGCGCCGAGCCGCATCGCTTCCGGTGGATCCGTCAGACCGACTTTCACCTCGAAGGTTCGCGTGGTCGGATCCGCTTGAGGTGCAACGGTCCTGACGCGTCCGACGGACTTTACGGCCGCGTCGTCGGCCAGTCGGACCTCAATTTTGGCATCGGCCGGAATCGATCTCAGGATCTGCGCGGAAACATCGAAAACGCCGTCCCGCCCCGACTGCCGCGCGAGGCGTATGATCATTTGGCCCGCTTGGACGACCTCGTGCGGCTCGGCACCGGTGGCCGTCACGATGCCGGGCGCGTCCGCTGCAAGCTCGGTGAAGCTGACTTGGTCTTCAGCGAGCTTGAGCTGCGCCTCCGCCGAGTCGAGCTGCGCCGAGGCTGTTGCGCGAGCTTTCTCCGCGTCGTCGAACTGCGCACGCGTCGTCCATCCTTGGCCAAGAAGCGTTTCCTGGCGTTCGAACCGATTTTCGGCTTGCGTTACCGCGGCGCGGGCGGCGGCTACGTTTGCCTGCGCGGATCGCAAGGCATTCATCTCGTTCTGCGGTTCGAGCCGCGCGACGACCTGCCCGGCTGCCACGCGATCACCGATACCGACCGTACGCTCAACCATGCGCCCGGAGATGCGGAAGCCCAATGCGGCTTCGTCAGCGGCCTCGATGCGCCCCGTGAGAACGAGCGGCTGCGCGGCCGGGCTTTTTTCAACGGTCGTCGTTCGGACCGGACGCGGGATCGAAGGCTCTACGTCGGCAGGTTCGCCACACGCTGTGAGCACCGTTGCAGCGAGGAAAACCAAAACAGCCGGCCGAAAGGCGGGCAGCCTATGGCACCCGCTTGCGTGAAATCCTCGGGTTCGTCGCCTCATCGCACATCGCTCCCAGACAATCCCGGAGTTTCCTCGACCTTAAAACGATCCGAACATCGACCCGAGGATGATGACCGCAACGAGGGCGATCATGGCGCCAAGGATGCAGACCACCACGATGTCCCGATAACTCTCTCGATGCGTGGATCCGCACACCGCGAGCAAGGAGACGACTGCCCCGTTGTGCGGCAGGCTGTCGAGTGTGCCGGCACCGATCACGGCGACACGGTGGAGCAGGTCGGGGTGAATATTCTGCGCAGCGGCAAGGCTCTTGTAGGTCTCTCCCAAGGCGTCGAGCGCGATTGTCAGGCCACCCGAGGCCGAGCCGGTGAGCGCCGCAAGAACGTTGGTCGCAACAGTGAGAGACACCAGCACACCGCCGCCGATCGACAGCACCCAGTCACGCACGAACGCAAAGGCGGGCAACGCGGCGACGACGGCACCGAACCCAACCAGGCTCGCAACACTGAGGGCCGGCAGAACCGACGCGTTGGCGCCTGCGTCCATGCTGGTGCGCAAGTTCGGTAACCGGGCGCGATTGAGAATGACGAGGACAAGTGTAGCCGTGGCAAGCGCTACGGCGACCGACCACACGCCCCCGACAGCCTGAATCGAGGTGCCACCCCATCGCTCTTCTTTCAGAAAATCGAAATCGAGCGCGGGAAGAACGATCAAGGCCATCAGAAGATTGACCAACACGACGACGGCAAGGGGAAGTGCAGCAGCCCAGATCGGCGGCAACGTTGCGGTATGCTGTCCGTGATGGATTTCGGCGGGGTCGAACTCACGAGCTGCCGTCGCGCGCTCGCGGATGAACTGATCGTCCGCAACCTCGCTCAGGTTTCCGGCGGAAGAGACGCCAAAGCCTTCTCCCGCAACGCGGGCCTTCATCTCCTCGCGCTGCAGCCACCATAACCCGAAGCCGAGCATGATGAGCGACGCGATCACTCCGAGGCCAGGAGCTGCAAAGGGTGTCGTGCCGAAGAACGGCATGGGAATGGCGTTCTGGATCGCAGGCGTCCCAGGGAGGGCAGACATCGTGAAGGTTGATGTGCCCAGCGCGATGGCGGCGGGGATAAGCCGCCGTGGAATATCCGCCGCGCGAAACAATTCGATGGCCATCGGAGCCAGCACGAAAAACGCGACGAACAGGCTCACGCCGCCGTACGTCACCGCTGCGCCAGCGAGAATAACCGCAAGAATTGCGCGTCTCGGCCCCAGCGCCTCGGTCATGTATTGCGCGATGGCCTTCACGGAGCCGCTGTCGTCCATAAGCTTGCCGAACAAGGCTCCAAGCAGGAACAGCGGGAAGAACTGCGCCAGAAACTGCGCCGCGTTGGTCATGAAGGTCTGCGTCCAGTGCGCAAGCAACGGTTCGCGCGCAAAGGCAGACGCGACGAGAGCGGCGGCGGGCGCCAGCAACAAGATGCTCCAGCCGCGGTAGGCGAGCCAGATCAGCAGGGCGAGCGCGAATATGATACCGGCAAGTCCCATCGCTAGACCTGCTCAAGAAGTGTCTCGAGGTTGACGGACGACGTTTTCCCGAGATCTCGGCGATGATTCCGCAGAAAGTCATCCGCTGAGTTTCGGCCTTCCTGATGCAGCATCTGGAGGAATGGCCACTCGGCGTTGAGCTTCGAGGAGTAACCAAGCTCCAGCATGGTCGGATTTCGAACGGCATGAACCCGCATCTCTGCCCAAAGGGCGCCTTCGCTTTTCCCGGGATCCGCGACCTGACGCAGCAGCGCGATCATCTTGAGTTCTTTGAGGGTCACCGCGTTGAAGGCGACCTCATTGATCCTGTCGAGGATCTCCCGGGCCGAGCGCGGCGTTCCGGGCCGTTCAATAGGATTGATGGGCACCAGGATCGTGTCGCGCGAACTGCATTCGAGCACCAACGGCATGATGCTCGGGTTGCCCGAATAACCGCCGTCCCAATAGGATTCTCCATCGATCTCAATCGCCTGAAAGAGCTGCGGCAAGCAGGCCGAGGCAAGGAGAACGTCCGGCGTAATTTCGGCGTTTCGGAAGATCCGCCCGCGCCCCGTGCGAACGTTGGTGGTGTTCACGAATAACTTGATCGTCGCGTTGGGGAGACGATCGAAGTTGACACATTCGGCGAGAACATCGCGGAGCGGATTGAACCCGCCTGGATTCAAATCATAAGGCGAGATCAGCCGCGCAGCCAGATCCATCGCGACGAACGCAGGCGAACTATCGAGGGTCCAGCGGCCGAGCAAGATGTCGAGCGGGCCACGCTGAAAAGGGCTGAAGCGCGCCGCCTCCGAGACTTTACGCCAGAACCGCTCAAGTGCCGCACGCGCCCCGTCCGCGCCGCCATCCATATACCCGTCAACAAGGACAGCAGCATTCATCGCGCCGGCTGACGTACCGGATATCCCATCGATCCGGAGCGTATCATCCTCGAGTAGTCTATCGAGAACCCCCCAGGTGAAGGCGCCATGCGCGCCGCCACCCTGCAGGGCCAGGTCAATAAGAAGCGGATCCCTTCGGTCTTTGGAACGCGCGTTTGACATCGAGGTCTCCGGATCGTGATCCCAGCAGCTCCTTGCATCCAATCCTAGGGCTCGACTGCGCGAGGCTCGCGGCGGAGTTGCCATCCGAGCGACATCCACCATGCGCCGTGAAACAGCAGGTCTATTCCAACGAGCGTACCCAACACCCACAGCCCGCTGACAGGCCATTTCGCAAGGATCACCAAGCCGGCGAGAATGCCGATGATCCCTGAAAGGAGAAGCAGGAACCCGGACCATCGCCAGTACTGAAAGGACTGAAAGATCCGCACGACGCCGGATGCGATAAGCGCGATTGCAAATACGAACGTCAGAAAGACGGAGGCCACCAAGGGATCGGCAATAAGTGCCACGCCGCTTATCGCGTAGAGTGCGCCGATGAGCAGCCTGAGCGTAAATCCGCTCCAATGCGGCGCAGAGAAGGCGTGAACGACCTCCGAGGCGCCGGCTATGAGCAGGGTGAAGCCGATAATGATCGCGCTGATCACCGTCGCAAGAGCAACATCGCCAAGAACAAAGAGACCGGCAGCAATAAAAACAGCACCAAGCAAAAGCGCGCCCCACCAACTGGTTGTCGTCGAATGCGGGCTCGAATGGGTGATGACGGATTTGTCGACCATGGGGCAGGCCTTTCACAATGGGATGGAAGTTTAATGGAAGAACATACGACGAGCTTTATCGCCCCCCGGATTTGTCATTCCGGGGGCGCTTCGTTTCGAGATGTCGAACTTCACGAAATCAGCCGAAAAACGGCTGTCGGTATGAATTACTTTTCTTCGGAAGGTGAAGGACCGCGCATTTCAGGCACTTTACCGCTGACAGTGCCGGTGGCGGGCAGTTTGCCCGGCTCGTCGCCCATTCTGAGGCCAGTTCCGCCTGTACCAGTGCTCCCACCAGTCGAGGCATCGCCGGTGCTTGGACCCGTCATATCGGGCACGGCACCACGCATCGTATCGCTGGCAGGGAGCTTTCCTTGATCGCCCATCGTTTTTGATGGGCCCTTGGGTGCAGGTCGATCTTCAGCAATCGCCAAAGTCGAAGTCGCACCGATCGCTGCAATCACAAAGGCAGACGTAATGGAAAGTTTCATTGACTGGACTCCTTAGCGAACGTTTCCTGTCACCAAGTGTCCCCCGTGGCGCGACTATACGCGCAATTCATCCCCCTGGAAAGAAATGTAGCCGACCGGAGAAAATGTAGTTAACCGCAATGAAATGCGGCCCTGATGCAAATCAGACAGTGTTTTTATTTCGTCGGCCCATGAGCGCAGAGCGCGTTCGTCATGCTTCTCATTGGCGCGATTAATCGATTTCACTCTGACTCTTCGCTTTCGGAGCACGATGCGCCGCTGCATTGACGACCAGGAAAAGCGTCAAAGCCCCGATCATCAGGGAGACTGCGATTCCCAATCCCAGAAGGTCGAGCTCACCGGTACGCGCAACGGCCTCCTTGGCAAATAGCACGGCAAGAACGGCAACGATAACGCTGACCAGATTGTTCTTCAGATCCTCGAGATTGCGGATGACGAGCCAGCCCGGCAATGGAAGGGTGTTATCGATGAACAGGACAAACAGCCCTGCGCAGATGATGTAACCCACGATGGCAATCAAAAACACATCGATTGCCGCCAGCAAGCCCACGGCGAGCAGCCTTCCACCCTCGGATGAGACGGACGCCTCCTGGATCGTCGCCACAATGACCGTCGCAACAACTGCGGTCTCGTAAAGAATGAGCGCCACCGATCCCGCATAGATGCTGAGAACGACCACGAGAATTATGTATTTGGTCGAGGCTAACATTTGGCGCAGCATGGTTGGCCTCATCGGTTGATGACGTGTCTGCCCAGGCTTGCTGACACGAACATAAGCCTGCCGGAAATCCCAAAACTTGGCAAAGCGCGATGGCGATAGCCGAACGCATCCCGCACGAAACCCGCAAGGATACGTCGGTCTAGTATAGGAACATCTTCGAGGGGTGGATATCACATGAGGTGATCACGCCTAACGAAGTCGGCTACGCTATCGAAGCTATGGAATGGCTGCGAGCTGCTGGATCGCCGTCGCAAGACAATCTCTTGAGACCGTCGCAGGTCATATCTACGCAGGACTGCGGAGATGTAACGGCCGCGCTACGCGCGCCTACCGCTCTCTGAAGGCACGAGCAAACTGATCGGTCAGCGGTTTCGTGAAGTAGGAAACCGCGGTTCGATCGGCCGTCTTGATATGGACTTCGACCGGCATGCCAGGAATCAAAGTCAGTCCGGCAATCTTGTCGCGCGCCTCGTCGGTCAGCGCGAGACGAACGCCGTAGTAGGAGATGCCCTCGTCACCTCCCCGCGCACCCCGCGCGTTTTCCATGACGAGGTCGGCCGAGACCCGCATTACCGTCGCAGTCACCGCCGGCGTGGTACGGTGGTTGAAAGCACTGAAACGGATGAAGGCGGTCTGGCCAATAGCAACCTGGTCGATATCCTGTGGCGCCACTTTGGCGTCGATCACAAGCTTGTCTGCCTCGGGCACGATCAGCATCAGCGTTTCGCTCGGAGAAATCACGCCGCCCACGGTATAGACAGCGAGCTGATGCACGGTCCCGGATTGCGGCGCTCGTATTTCGGTTCTTTTGAGCTGGTCCTCCGCCGCCACACGCCGCTCCGATAACTCGGCTTCGCGTGCCTGCTGCTCACGCAGGTCTTTGCCCACTTCGGTCTGGAGTTCCTGATCGATCTGCAGGATCTGCAGCTCGATCTCAGCGATCTTGCCTTTGGCTTGCGCGATGGCGGCCGTCACCTGGGCGAGATCCCCCTCGAGCTGCGCCACGGTACGTCTTGCAGCGGTGAGCCGCGGGGTGCTGACAAGGGATTGGCGATCCAGTTGATCGAGCCCGACAAGTTCGGCCTTGGCGTATTCGAGCTCGAGCCCCCGCGCCGTCAACTGCGCCGACTGTCCAGACACCTCTTGTTGCAACTGGACACGGCGTTCCCCAAGTTGCGACTTGAGGCCTTCGCGCACCCGACGCCGGCTTGCGAACAGCTTCGTCTCGCTCGCCATGATCTCTCCGAGCACCGGCTCGCTACGGCGGGCCAAAAGTGTTTCGGGGAAGACGATATCCGGGATGCCATCCCGTTCGGCCTTGAGACGGGCCTGCCGCACGGCATTCTCGTCCAGAACCTTGGTGACCATCGAAAGATTGGCTTTCAGCACCGTCTCGTCCAGGCGCACGATGACGTCTCCGGCGCCGACACGCTGACCTTCCTTCACGTGGATCTCACCCACCACGCCACCGGTCGGATGCTGCACTCTTTTTACATTGCTATCGACCACGACATGACCGGTTGCGAGCACGGCCCCGGAAAGATCGACGGCACCGGCCCAAACTCCGATCCCGCCAAAGAGCAGCGCAATAACCAGCGACCCGAAAGCCAAGTAAGGACGAACCTCTTGGAAAGCGGACCGTTGCGGTTTCTGGACCTGCAGGCTCATGGTGCACTCGTGTGAAGCTTGAGCGTAGCGACCGACGAGGTCTCCTCTCGTTTCGCGGCATCAGCCGGCACTGGGCGCAATACCGACTTTAGAACCTCGTCCCGCGGACCGAACGCCTGAGCCTTCCCCCGCGCCAGCGCCAGCACCTTGTCGACACCAGCCAACGCCGAGGGCCGGTGCGCCACCACCACCACGACGCCGCCCCGCTCGCGGACCGAGAGGATGGCCTGCGTCAGGGCAGTGTCGCCTTGCACATCGAGATTGGAGTTGGGCTCATCGAGGATGACAAGGAACGGATCGCCATAGAGCGCGCGCGCAAGACCCAGCCGCTGACGCTGACCGGCCGAGAGCTTGGCACCGCCCTCACCGATACGGGTGTTATAGCCGTTTGGCATCGCAACGATCATGTCGTGAATGCCGCAAAGCTTGGCCGCTGCTATGACGGCGTCGCTCGGAGCCTGCTTATCAAGGCGTGCAATGTTCTCGGCCACGGTCCCATCGAACAGCTCGATGTCCTGGGGCAGGTAGCCGATGTCCCGGCCGATCTTTTCAGCCGACCATTGATCGAAGGTTGCGCCATCCAAGCGCACGGTTCCCCCGCGCGGCATCGGGGCCCACACGCCCGCAAGCGCGCGGATCAACGTCGATTTTCCGGCCGCACTCGGCCCGATGACCCCGAGTCCTTCTCCGGCGGCAAGCTTGAACGACACGCCCGCCACCACCGGATTGCTATCCCCGGGAGGCGCAACAAAGAGATCGGCAACCTCCAGAGCTTGCGTTGGACGCGGAAGCTCGAGCGCGATGTCCGACGACGGCATCGTGCCCAAGACGAAATTAAGCCTGCCGATGCTCTGACGCATCCCGACGAAGCCTTTCCAGTGCGTGATCGCAACCTCGATAGGTGCCAGCGCACGCGACAGGATGATCGAGCAGGCGATCAGCGATCCTCCCGACAACTCACCTCGGATGGACAGGTAAGCTCCCAATCCCAAAATCCCCGATTGCAGCAACAGCCGCAGCACCTTCGAGGCGGTTCCGATGCCGTTCGAAGCATCGCTGATGGCGAGCTGATCGTTGAGATACTTCTCATTCAGCGCGTCCCATCGCGCGACGGCCCGTGGCGCAAGCCCCATCGACTGGATCACCTCGGCGTTACGTCGCGTCGCATCGCCGAAGGCCTGGCGTGTGCCGCTGCTCTGGGTCGCATCCTTCGACGGCTTCTTTGTCCGCGCTTCCGTCATGATCGTGAGCACGACGAGCAGAATGGCCGCTGAGACGGCGAACACGCCAAGAACGGGATGGAGCAGGTAGATCAGGCCAACGTAGATCGGCAGCCACGGCATATCGAACAACGCCGTCGGACCCAGACCCGAGAAGAAAGCCCTCACTTGGTCGAGATCTCGGATCGGCCGCAAGACCTCGCCGCCTTGCCTTGATCGAAGCGGAATCAACATCTCCGCTTCGAGGACGCGCGCACGCATCTCCCGGTCGATCCCGAGCCCGATGCGGCTCAAGGCCCGCACGCGCGCGAAGTCCAGCGCGCCGTAGGCGCCGTACAGGATCACCAGAAGAATGGTGATCCCGATAAGCGTCGGAACACTCCGTGACGGCAGCACCCGATCGTAGACCTGGAGCATGTAAAACGATCCGGTCAACACAAGTGTGTTGATGACCGCAGAGAACAGGCCCACGCCGAGCAGCGCGAACCACGACTTGGCAATCGCCTTACGAACCGTCACGGATTAAAACTCACTTCCGATCCCCGCCGTCAGGCGGCCTTCTCCTTGACATGAACCTCACCGACCTTGGCTTTGCCGTCAGCGCCGCGGATCCGCATCTTGGGCGCGCGGTCCTTGAACACGGTCTTGGTCAGCTGTTCCATGAGGCCACCGAGGATCTTCGGCTCACCCACGGTGTGGATGATCCACGGGATATCGCCGGACCGCCACTCCTGAGGCGCCAGACGGATAGGCCCGGCCTCTTGGCTCGACAGCCTTTGATCGACCTCGGACGAAACAAGCGCCCACAGAACGGCACCAACCGGAAGCACGAGACCATTGGTCTTCGATTGCGCCTCGGCGAGCGCGAACTGCCCGAGGCGCACGGCCGGCGCGACCAACCAGTCGAGATCACGCAGCGCGTAGTGCTGTTCCCCAGGCGACTGGCTCATCAACAGAACGATCTCGCCGAACGAAGCCGCCATGCGCTTCGAGGCCGCCGCGCGCTTCTTTGATTCTTCGGCGTCGAGCGTCGTCGGTGCCTCGGTCGCGGCCGGAGCTGCTTTGGCTTCAGGTGCGGGGGCGGCGGCGCCTGCCGCTCCGTTTACAACGGCGGCGTTCTTGGCGGTTTCGTCTTCTGCTTGCGGCTTCTTGAAAAACATAGGGGCGTTCTCCTGGACGTTGACTTCTTTTTGTGGGGGATGTCGGACACCGGCCGCGTTTTGCGCGGCCGGTGTGGTTCTGTCTTAGAGGTAGAAGTCGCTCGAGCTCAGCGTTCCGACTTTGACGAGGATCTCAAAATCGGCGGCTTTGTCGCCGTTGAGGTCGCCCTGCACGATCACCTCCGATCCGAGATCGGAGAACCGCAGCTCTCCGTTCGCACCGTGGAAGTCCTGGGTGCCGATCCACTTGAAGGCCTGGTCGGCCTTCTTCGTCGGATTGGTGTCGAACGAGGCGACATCAATCTTGTCCTGTCCGCGCACGAAATCGAAGATGATGTCGCGTGCCGACCCGACAGCCGACTCCAGCGCCTCGTTGAAGTCGAAGCGATCGCGCCCTGCGCCACCGTAGAGGTGATCCGTCCCGAGACCGCCAACCAAGAGGTCGTTGCCGCTCTCGCCGTAGAGAGTGTCGTTACCAACCTCGCCGAGAAGGGTGTCATTCCCGGTGCCGCCGAACAGGAAATCCAATCCGTCGCCGCCGTAGAGCGTATCGTTGCCACTCTCGCCATAGAGATAGTCGTTACCACCGTGGCCGTAGAGCTTGTCGTTGCCCGATCCGCCCTTGAGCACGTTGGCGGCATTGTTGCCGTTGATCACGTTGTTGTAGGAGTTGCCGGTGCCGTTTATGGCGCCGTCACCCGTCAACGTGAGATTCTCCAGGTTGCTGCCAAGGCTGTAGTTGACCGAGCTCAGCACCTTGTCGGTGCCCTGGCTGCGGGATTCGATCACCCGGTCGTCGCTGCTGTCGACGACGTAGATGTCGTTACCCCTTCCGCCCTTCATCGTATCGGCGCCGCCGTGGCCGTCGATCCAGTCGTTACCGGACGTGCCGGAGAGCGTTTGGCTCGCCTCCGTACCGTGGATCATCTTCAAGCCTTTCACATCTGCAACGGCGAGCCGATAAGTCGCACTGGTCGCGTCGGGCGAGCCGGGCAGCGCGTCGTCATCCACCACAACCGCCACCTCGAGACCTGCGGCCTGCGCCGCATCGAGCGCAGCGCCCGCCTTGAGGAACAGCGCGAGCCCGACGATCTCGAAGAGAGCCCGGTCGCGTCCGACGAGCGACAGGCGGTTGGTACCGAGCCCATCGTCGGTCAGCACGATGTCCGCCACCTTGACGCGCGAGGCGGTCGAGGTGTTCTCAGCAATCGACAAGAGCGTGTTCGCAAGCGACACCGTCGGCGCCGTGTTCTCGTCGACATCGGTGACGTTGACCGTGATCTCCTGCTCGATCGAGAGACCGCCCGCATCGGTGACCTTCACGACCACCGTGTGCGAAGTCGCCGCCTCGTAGTCGAGGCCCGTGCTGTCCTTGACGACCAGCTTGTTGCCGACGATCTCGAAGCGGCCACCGGCCGTATCGACAAGCTCGAACGTGAACGTGTCGCCGGTGTTCGGATCGACGGCCGAGAGTGTCGCGACCTCTGTCCCGTTTGCGGAGTTCTCCGCAACCGTTGCGACGTCGGGCAGGATCTCGGTCGGAGCCTCGTTTTCATTCGGAACGTCCGTGACAGAGATGGTCAGCGTCTTCTCGAAGGTGTGACCATCGCCGTCCGTTACACGCACGCGGATGGCGTGCGAGGTCGCCGTTTCGTAGTCAATTGCGCCCGCAACCACGATCTTGTCGCCGTCAAGCGCGAACAGACCGCCTGCGTCGTCGAGCAGTGTGTAGGTGAAGGTCTCGCCATAGTAACTCGACAGATCCGTCGTCTTCAGAGTTCCGACTTCGGTACCCGCTTCGACGCCTTCCGTCACCGTAAGGGACGACAGCGCGATATCCGTGGGCGCTATAAGATCCCACGCATTCAGAATCCCATCATTGAACTTGAAATACTCGGTGGCAGTTGAAAGCTGAGTTCCGTCCTGGAGATCGTAAATGTCGTACGTGACATAGTCGATGCCATCGAACCCGGTTCCGTCAGGATTGCTCCGCTTGTCGCGGATGGTGAAGGCATTCACATAGTCCTTCGCCCAAGTGATCTCATAATCGGCAATGTTTCCAAAATACTCGGCGGTGTCGTGATCGCCGAGTCCGCCGACAATGATGTCGCTGCCGCCGTTGCCGCGGAAGGTATCGTTGCCGCCGTTGCCGGCCAGGAAGTCGTTGTAGTTGCCGCCCCAGATGACGTCGTCGGTATCGATATCGTTGCGGCCGACCATGTATTCCGGATTGTAGTCCAGAAGATTGATCGTGAGGGTCTTTTCGTACGTCAGACCGTCACCGTCCGTCACCCGGACCGTGATGTCGTAAGTCGTCTGCTGCTCGTAATCGAGGAGCGTGTGGTAGACGGTGCGGATTTCGTTGCCGTTGACGATCTTGAACCGGCCGCTCGAGTCGTCCACCAGTTCGAACGTCGCGGTATCGCCTTCCGCGTCCGTCGCAGCCAAGCGACCGACAAGCAGGTTTTCGTACGACGATTCGAGAACCGTGTAGTTCGACAGGAAGATATCCGTCGGCGCGCTCGGATTGACCGAATGCCGGCCGTCGGCGAACTGCAGATATTCCACGTTGACGAGTGTGTCGGCGCCGTCCTGCGGCGCGACGCGCGTATCGGTCACCGTGACGGATCCATCGCCGTTGTGAACGACGCTATAGTCCGCTTGGTTGCCGGAGAACACAGCCGTGTCGGCACCTGCGCCGCCATCGATCAGGTTGTTGCCCGCGTTGCCAGTCAGGATGTTGCGGCCGGCATCGCCCGTGATGCTGAGATCGAGGGAACCGGTCAGCACCGCGTTTTCAATATTCGTGTAGTTATTCAGATCGAGATCGACGCTGTCCGACACCACCCGATCGACACCACCGTTCGCGGCCTCGACCAGCGTATCACCGGCGCTGCCGCCGTCGATGATGTAGGTGTCGTTGCCGGACCCGCCTTGCAGCGTGTCGTTGCCAGCGCCGCCACGGAAAGTGTCGTCACCCGCGCCGCCGATGAATGTCACAGCATCGGACGTCTGAGCACTGGCGACGATGGCGCCAATGGCACCCGTTGCAGTCACGCCAGATCCGTCGATCCGCGTCACCTTGCTGATCTCGGTGCCCGCAACCGTGAAGTCCCAGCCCGTATCACCCTTGAGCGTAACCGTCGTTGCCTCGTCGAGCACGAGCGCCTGCTGGAACGAGTCGACCGGCGGCGCCGCGCCGAAGTAATAGCGGTCGTCCGGCAACACGATCTTGACGATGTCGTCGCGCGAGTTGGTGGTGATGTTGACCACGGTCGCGTCCGCAACATGAACCGTACCCGTCGCCTGCTCGGTCGCCGGGATGGTTTCTTCATCGACGAGTCCGGGAGGCGCCCTTTCGGCGATGAAAGGCGCGGTGAACGCGATATTGATGCCGGAAGCCGAACCGAGCAGATTGACGGTGCCGAACCGGGTGGCGTCGTTGGCCGCCCGGAAAACAACCTCCGATCCCTCGAGCAGATTGACCGTGTTATTTCCGCCCGTTCCGGTGGTGCCGGTCACGACAATCGATTTCATATTGTCGAAGTTGGTGACATCAACGGCGTGGCTCTGGGCAGTAACGTCAAGCTGAAGCTTCTCGAAGCCGGAAATACGCGCGCTGATGTCGCCGATCGCCTCGGCCACGCCGAACGTCATGCGAATGGTATCGGCATCCGAGTTGAAAGGCACACTCGAATCGCCGTTCTCACCGCCGTCGATGGTCCCCCAAACGGTCTCCCCGGCGCTGTTGACGTAGCTCGCGAAGGCACCCGAGCCGAGGATACGGACCTCGTCTGCTCCATGGCTGAGAGTGATGGTGCCGCGCAGCCCTAGGCCTTCATTGGCGTCCCTGACCTCATCCAACGTGCCGTCGTTGCGCGCGTTGACGGTGCCGAGGTTGCCCAACCTAATGAAATCGCTCTCAATGCCTCCGATGAAACGATACTCGGCAAGACCACCGGCAGGAGCCAGGACGCTATCGTCCAGCGGCGTGTCGATCCGGATCGTGCCGTAGTTTGAAGCGATCATCGTCTCTCCATCCATGATCGGAGAGAGGTCGATCGTCGTGGCATTCGGCACGTACCACTTTATCGCCAAGCTTGACGACTGATAGAATTTGATCGTCTCGGCCGAAGCAAACGACAGATTGTAATCGTCTATCGCCGCACCGTTGAGCCAATCGGTATTCGTCATCTGGTTAAAGACGATGCTGGTCGCGGTGTTGTCGCTGACCGTTTCACCGGCATCGAGACGAACGCCGAGCAGATAGATCGACAATTCGCGTTCTCCGGCTGCCGCGTTGACGGAGATATCGCCGGTGAACGCGGGCAACCCAGACTGTTGCGACCACGCATCCGACATGAGGTTGTCAATCTCGAGGATCTCAAGCGAATCCGCATTGATGTTGACCTGACCGGAGACGAGATTCACCCGGACATAGTTCAGGAGATCTACTCCGGTCGCATCACCGGGATCCGTGATCGTGACGTCGGTGCCACGCTCGAAGTTAACTGCCCGTTCGTAGCCATGCGTCGTGACATTGATCGGCACCCAGTCCTCTATGCCCAGCACGTCATCGGTATCGCCTCCGGCACGGATCAGCAGCGGCGTTTCGCGCAAGTCGATCGTCCGATCTGCGAACTGCAGGACCTCGATGAATTCGGCTTCGAACTCGACCTGCTCAACCTGGCCCGCCTCCAGGCCACTGATCCGCTTAACGGTTAGCGCACCATTGTAGTAAGCCATCCAGCCTTGCGGCTGCATTCCGACGATCTTGTACTCGTCGTAATTGCCGTCGAAATGAATGGTGTCGACGCTGTCGGCTTCCTCGTTTGAATCGATCGCAAAGACGGTGTTGTAGCCCAGACCACCGTAGAAATGGTCCGAGCCCCACCCTCCGGCCATGTCGTCGTTTCCGGCGCCACCATAAAGGATGTCGTTGCCACCCTCCGAATCCAGGAAGCCGCCGCCGTCGCCGTGCATGCTGTCGTCGCCATCATTGCCGTAAAGGATGTCGTCGCCAGCGCCTCCGGACATCTGGTCGCCGTTCGGGAACAGCGAATACTTGACACTATTGGTCTGATTGCTGCCGTGGAGAACGTCGTTGCCGGCGCCGCCGAAGATGGTGTCACCCATCCAATCCGGCGATCCGCCGCCGCGGAGTATGTCGTCTCCGTCAAGCCCGTAAATTGTGTCGATACCCTCGCCACCATCGATGATGTCGTTTCCACCGAATCCGGCAAGAACGTCGTCCCCGCCCAGACCGTTGATGATGTCGTCCCCTTCCTTGCCCAGGATTTCATCGCCGTACTGCGTGCCGTTGATCGGTACGCCTGGGCCGAACAGATTCTGGGTGTCCGTGGACGTCGAGGTCGTTTCAGTATCGGGCTGGACGCGATCGGTTCCGGTGCCCGTCGCCACCGAGTTGCTGGTGTCGACGACTACGAAGTCGCTGTATGTCAGATTTGTCGGTTTGTTTTCGAGGATCGCAAACTGGATGCTCGCGGCGATCCCGTTGCCGTCCACGTCATAGAAAAGCGCGCCGGTTGCCGAGTCGTAGATGATGCGATCGGATGCGTCGGAAGCGCTGGTTCCGAAGGCAAACGCATCCGCCGTCAGGGTACCGAGCACAAGATTGAAGATGGAGTTGTCGAGCCAGATATGGTCCACGCCATATAGAGGTTCATAGCCCTTGAAATCAACGATGGTGTCGACGTTTGTCGCCGCATTGAGCGCGCGATCGAACAGGAAATTGTCGCTGCCAATGCCGCCGATCAGCCGATCGTTGCCGGCGCCGCCCGATAGGGTGTCGTTGCCGTCGTGGCCATAGATCGTATCGTTGCCGCGCATACCGTAGATGACGTTGTCGTAGCGCGTGCCCTCAAGGTCGTCGTTGCCGTCGCCGGCGACAGCATTCTCGATGAGCGATCCCTTCGCGACAATCAGGAAGCTCTTGCCATCGACAGAAGACGTCCAGCCTTCGCTCATGCGCAGCCGGATATTCCCGGTCATGGCCGCCAGATCGAGCCAGTCCGTTCCTCCGTCGGTATCGTTGAGAATGATCCGCTCGCCCTCACGAGCGATGGAGATCAAGACTTCATCGGTGTAGTGATAAACATCGTCAGTGGTGTTGTGGCTACCGTCTGCGGTATCGGTGCCGTGCAGAGTGACGGATGCGGAGTTGACAGTTCCAGAGTCCGCAAGCCACCGATCGACGATGCGGATCGTCCATTCACCTGTGCCATTCTCACCGCGGAAGGCGTTGGCCCCAAACGTCAGCTCGACGTTATCGGTGTAGTTGTATTGAAGCTCGAAACGGAAATCGATGAGCGTCGTTTGCGTACCATCTGGCGATATCAGATAGATCTCGAGATCATCGAGCTGGGTGTGAGAGATGTTGATCGCAACATTGACAAAGTCGACCGTGAAATCAGCGCCACCGAAAGTGAAATAAATATCGGTCGTCTTGCCGTCGAGCAACTCGACGCTGTGCGTGGTCGATTGCTTGAACGAGCTTTCGTTGGCGCTCGTCTTTGCGCCTCCGAAAAGGTGCCAAACCTCGGCCATGCGGACGGCGTTGTAGGCGTTGATGCCGCCGTAGCCGTAATCCTCCGAGTAGTGCAGACCGCCGCCATTCCAATTGTCGGCGCCGTTATATTTCCACGTGTTGTTTTCGTCGTAGCGCCGAACACCGCCAACGCCGCTGCCCACCTCGTGCGCGGAATACGCAATGATGTTCTGGACGTCGCGCCAGCCGAGCGCCGGGTTGGCCTCGAGCATCAGCGCAACGACGCCGGTCACGATAGGCGTCGCGCCCGACGTGCCACCGAACCCATTGGTGTAAGCGGTGTCTGGAAGGCCGTTGTAGCCGAACGGCAGCTCGCCTCCGTTCGTCGGAAGCACGCCGCTATTGTCCGTTGTGACCAGACCCTGGTTGACCGTCGTAAACCAATCTTTATAGCCACTCGACGGCGCGGACACGAGCAGGTTGGCACCATAGCTCGAATAGTACGACGCATCTCCGTCATCGTCGTAGGCGCCGACGATAATCGTCGCGCGGGTCGTGGTGGTGCCGTCGCCGTTGCTCTTCTGGTCCTGATTGCCCGCAGCCTTGACCTGGATCGTACCCAGTCCATTGCGACCGATCTCGAGAGCCTCGAACCAATAATTCAAAAGGCTGTCGTCCTGAGCGACGGCCATGACATCTTGCCAGAAGCCGGGGTACTTGCCCCAGCTATGGTTGATGACGTCGAAGTTCGAGGACTGCGAAGCGGCCTGCAGGAAGCCCGCGTAGTAGTTGTTGATGTCGCCCGCGCCGGAGAAAATGTTCACGCCCGTGAGCGAGGCGCCCCAGGCCACGCCGACGACGCCCGTGCCGTTGTTCGCGGCTGCAATGAGGCCCGCGACAGCCGTGCCGTGCGGCGCACCGTAGGCGATGGAGTCGAGCGGATTGAGGATTTGGCCGTCGACCGTGACCTCACGGGAGGGATCGTAGTTGGCCGCCAAATCCGGGTGGTCGGTTTGCAGACCGTCGTCATACACGCCGACGTGGACACCCTCGCCCGAGTATTCGTCCCAAATCGTCTCGATATCGCCCATGTAGGCGAAATGCCATTGCAGATCGTAGTAGCCGTCGGTGGGCGTCATCGCCGGCGCATTGCCCGCGCCCGGATGCGCGGCCACCGGCATCGGCAGCGTGGAGTAAACGGGGGAACGATTGCTGAGAGCGCTCAAGAAGGGCAATTGGCCGCCGTCGGAAAAGAACTCCGCGAACCGATTTGCCCACACGCCATCGTTCAGCGCCAAGGCGCTGTTTACAAGCTTCACGCTCATTTGGGTCCTCCCCCAGGAGATTTATTTTTAGGTCGCTGGCCTTTGATGGCCACGTTTCAAGTGCGAGCGTTTGTCGCGCTCTGTACATCGTTTGTAAGAAGTGAATGAGTATCCTGACAATATGGACTACTTCCCGATTCGCATCGGGAAGCGGGAGGTATTCCCGAAGCAATGCCGCGTTAATGCAAAATGGGTCTCAGACTTTTTCCCGATCTTCGCGCGACATAAGAGATACCCCTTACGTGGTCGTGATGATGTAGTTGCGAAGATGACAAAGGGACCAGGATCCGGAGAGCTTGAGGCTCGACGCGCATGGGCAATCGGCTGCGTCTCGCTTGCGGGATATAACGATGTCTACCACTCGAAACTTCCCTCCCCCGCAGCACGAATGAACCCGTCGCCATGGAATGCAGGGCGTGTCCGGCCGGGATCATCCGCACCGTTTCCCGCGCCGCCAAGCCTCGCCCTCAGGAAATCTGCCCAAAGACCTCCGGGCGATCTGCCCTGCTGGAGAAAAGGAAAGCCACTTAAGTAGGGGCAGCAAGAGCGAGAAAAATCTGCCACGCCATAAGCGGCCTCTGATTTCCTAAAGCCCACTTGTGGTCATCACGATACGAAGAGGGAGGATCTTTTGCGCAGTGCCTTGAAATTGGGTTGTGTGCTGGCGGCCTCTTTGTGGTCGATCTCCTCGTCACCTGCATCGTCCGCCGATATCGGGGACGCCCAGTTGAAGTCCGCCCTGAAAGAGCGCGGCAATTGGCTGCTCTATGGTCGAGACTATGGCCAGCAGCGCTTCTCACCGCTCGATCAGGTCAACACTGAAACCGTGGGGCGCCTCGTCCCGAAATGGATTTATCAGACCGGGAGCGCCGCCACATTCCAGACTACCCCGCTCGTCGCCAACGGCGTCATGTATTTGACGGCTCCGTTCTCCCACGTAGTTGCGGTCGACGCGAAATCCGGACGTGAGATCTGGCGGTATGATCATAAGCGCACGTCCGAGAAAATTTGTTGCGGCCCTGCGAACCGAGGCGCCGCCCTCGGCTACGGCAAAGTCTACGTCGCGACCGTTGATGCCCGCTTGGTCGCGCTCGATCAAGCGACAGGCAAGCCTGTGTGGAGCATTGCGCTGGCCGAGCAGGGTGCGGACGCGACCGAGGACAAAGGCGTGCTCGCCGACGGCGATCCGCTGCATGGAAGAAACATAACGGGATCCACCGGTGTCGGGGCGGTCATAGCCCCGCTTGTCTACGACGGCAAAATCATCGTCGGCATCACGGGCGTCGGATACGGACTGCATCTCGACAGCCCCCGGCCCGGCGCGCCCTTGGGCGCCGTCGTCGGTGTCGCCGGGCGATACGGCCGTCCCGGCTTCCTCGCCGCCTATGACGCTGAAACGGGCAAACAAGTATGGAAGTTCGAAACGACGCAGCAAGGCTGGGAAGGCAACTTCCGCACTGAGTCGCCTGACGGCGTTCCGCTCAATCGCGATATCTCGGAAGAGAAGGCGAACCTCGCCGAGCATCGCGACGCTTGGAAGTTTGGCGGCGGCTCGATCTGGCACACGCCTGCTGTCGACCAAGAGACAGGCATGCTCTACTTCGGTGTCGGCAACCCGTCGCCCCAGGCGGCGGATGGCACACGTCCCGGCGACAATCTCTACACGGTTTCACTCGTTGCGCTGAAGGCGGCGACGGGCGAACTCGTCTGGCACTACCAGCAGGTTCCACACGACATGTGGGGTTACGACGTCGCGAGTCCGCCCTCGCTATTCGACATGAAGGTGGACGGCACTGTGATCCCCGCAGTGGGACAAGCGAGCAAGCTCGGCTGGTATTACGTCCATGATCGCCGCGACGGCGCTCTCCTCTTCAAATCCGAACCGTTCGTGCCGCAAGACAACTTGTTTGCCCGGCCAACGCCGCAAGGCGTACGTGTAACTCCAGGCCCGGCTGGTGGCTCCAACTGGTCACCCGCGTCATTGGATGCATCCCGCAACATCGTTTATGTCGCCGGTATGCACATACCGATGATCTATCGCACCGATGAGCTGCCCGCCGACGGTGACAAACCCGCCGTCCCCTACTTCATCATCGAGCCGTCGCATGAAGCGAACTGGGGAACGCTAACCGCGCTCAATCTTGCCGACAAGGGCCGCATCGTCTGGCAGGCCAAGACGGAGAAACCGCTCGTCGGCGGAGTACTGGCAACAGCAGGCGGTCTCGTCTTTACGGGCCAAGGCGATGGTGAGTTCACGGCATTCGACGCCAAAACCGGCGCCCCGCTCTGGAGCTTCAACTGCGGCGCCGGCGTCAATGCTCCGCCGATCAGCTACGAAGTGGACGGACAACAGTACGTAGCCGTGGCAGCGGGCGGCAGCCAGATCTGGGGCTTCCGTCAAGGCGGGGCCGTCGTCGTATTCGGTCTGATGAAAGATTAGCAGTAAGACGGAAGCTCCGTGCGACCCAGCTCGCAGCGGCAAAGCCCGCGCATCCCCCAATAGAATGCGCGAGGTTTTGGGCGCATAAGGGGGAAGCGCAGTGGTTCCGATGGCGGAAGTCAAGCGCGTACACTTGCTGCTCTACCGCGAGCTGACCGAGGCCGAGGAAGAAACGGTACGGGGACCGGTGCGGGAACCGCCAAAACCAAGGACGGAGAAAATTAAATTAAATCCGCAACTTAGCGGCATATGATGGCGCCCCGTAGGGGACTCGAACCCCTGTTACCAACGTGAGAGGCTGGTGTCCTAGGCCACTAGACGAACGGGGCTGCTCTCCGAAGGACGCCACCTATAGGAGAGGCCGCGCCGCCGATCAAGGACGAACTTGGCCTTCCGGAGCCATTAAAGTGGGCTAAAGAGCCGCGCTACCGGCCGGGTCCTTCTGGAGCGATGCTCACACGCCGGGTGACGGCGCCTGTTGCAAGGTCCAAAACCGCGATACCGGCCCCACTCGGCGCCTCGTAGTGAACCGCCAGCCGGTCCCCACTCAACGAGATGGATTTGACGACGGCGCCTGCCGGCAGGTCGAGCCGCTCCGGCGACGGAAGCCCGGCAGCCGGCGCCGCGGCCCCTGCAACTTGAGACGCCTCCTGTTGTGCCGAAGGCGTCGCCGAGAGATAGATGATCCTGAGAACGACAGCGGTAATGCCGGCGACAATGAGCAACCCGAGAAAAGAGACGATGAACACCAGAAGGCGCTCTGTGCGCTTACGCGCGGCCGCTTCGTCCGCCTCGTCGGGTTTCGTGTCGCGCGAGGGCTGCGTCATGCCGTCGAAGTCCTTGCCTTTCGCAGCGCCTAAGCGCGCTAGTCTTCGTGTAAGCCCTCGTCGATCGAGGCCGGACACTGCTCTATCAGCTTCCCGGCGCACGTGGCGACAGAAATCCGCGGGCGCACAACCATGATCGACGACGAGATCGAAATCGAAGAGGACGCCGAGGAAACGGCGCCTGTCGAGCCCGTTAGCGGCACTCACGCACTGACGGCGACGAGCACCGATGCCGGCGTGCGGCTCGACCGCTTTCTCGCCGAGCGGCTCGCCGGCATCAGCAGGGCTCGCGTCCAGGCGCTCATTCGCCAGGGCACCGTCGAAGGCCCTGCAGGGCCGGTGCGCGACCCTGGCGCGAAAGTGCGGGATGGCCAGCGCTACGAAATCACGATCCCGCCGCCGAGGTCGGCCGAGCCTGCGCCCGAGGCCCTTCCCCTGCACATCGTTTATGAGGACAAGCACCTGCTCGTTCTCGACAAGCCGGCAGGCCTCGTCGTTCATCCCGCGGCTGGGCACGCCCACGGTACGCTGGTCAATGCGCTCATCGCCCATTGCGGGGACGAACTCTCCGGCATCGGCGGCGTGAAGCGGCCCGGCATCGTGCATCGGCTCGACAAAGATACGTCGGGGTTATTGGTCGTTGCGAAGTCGGACGTCGCCCACCAGGGCCTCGCCGAGCAGTTTGCCTCCCACGGCGAGGATGGCCGGCTGGTGCGCACCTATGAAGCATTCGTTTGGGGCATTCCGGCGCGGCAGACCGGAACCATCGAAGCCAACCTTGGCCGAAGCCCGATCAACCGCAAGCGCATGGCGGTCGTGCGCGGAGAGCATGGCCGACACGCGGTGACCCACTTCGAAGTGGTGGAATCTTTCATCGGACCGGACGGCAAACCCCTTGCAGCCCGCCTCAAGGTCGCGCTGGAAACCGGCCGCACACATCAAATCCGCGTGCATCTTACCCATATCGGGCACCCCGTTATCGGGGATCCGGTTTATGGGTCAGGCTTCAAATCGAGCGCCCGTCGGTTACCGGAAAACGCGGCCAATGCGCTGAAAAACCTGGGCAGGCAGGCCCTGCACGCGGAGGAACTGGGATTTGAACACCCGGTCACGCGAAAGGCGCTCCACTTCACAAGTGCGCGACCGCACGACATCGAAGCGCTCTACGAGGCCTTGAAGCCCGTTCCCGCGCCTATTCCACGAAAGTCCAAGAGCCGCGCGAAACCCAACGTTTCCAAACGGTAATTAGCGCGGGCGACGGATTCCGCACTAGGATCCCGTTAATGCATCAAGAATGTCGAAACCACCGAGCGATCCAGACGTTGAAGATCAACGTAGAAAGCAAGGCACGGTCGAGACAAGCCGGAGACACCGTTCCACGAACGTGGAACGCGCCGACGGCGGCAGCTGGCGTGCTGCGGGCGAGCAACTTCAATGTCGTTGGCCTGCAATAACGAAGCAGACCTGAAGACGGGATCATCTCCAGGTTCAGACATGGGGAGCGTTCACTGACCGGTCAACCCGGCCATAGCGTTGATGGACATGGCAACAGCGAAATCTCTACCGACCATTGCAGGCGGCTCCGGCGGTCTTTCTCGTTATCTCGAGGAGATCCGCAAGTTTCCGATGCTCGAGCCGAACCAGGAGTACATGCTGGCCAAGCGTTGGCGCGAGCACAACGATCCCGATGCCGCGCAGGAACTGATCACGTCGCATCTGCGTCTCGTGGCTCGCATTGCCATGGGCTATCGCGGCTACGGCCTTCCGATCGGTGAAGTCATTTCTGAAGGCAACGTCGGCCTGATGCAGGCGGTGAAGCGCTTCGAGCCCGATCGCGGCTTCCGTCTCGCGACCTATGCCATGTGGTGGATCCGCGCCTCGATCCAGGAGTACATCCTGCGCTCGTGGAGCCTTGTTAAAATGGGCACGACGGCGGCGCAAAAGAAGCTGTTCTTCAACCTTCGTCGCGCCAAGAGCCAGCTGCAGGCCCTCGAGGAAGGCGATCTGAAGCCTGAGCACGTCAAGACCATCGCCAAGAAGTTCGGCGTAACCGAAGAAGACGTCGTGTCGATGAACCGCCGCCTCGGTGGCGACGCGTCGCTCAACGCACCCGTGCGCGCCGATTCCGAATCTGGCGAGTGGCAGGATTGGTTGGTCGACGATAAGCCTGACCAGGAGGAGCAGCTTGTCGAAAGTCAGGAGATGGGCCGTCGCAAATCTTATCTCAGCGACGCACTGTCGACCTTGAACGATCGCGAGCGCCGCATCTTCGAAGCGCGACGTCTTGTCGATGATCCGATCACGCTCGAGGAGCTGTCCACCGAATTTGGCGTTTCGCGCGAGCGTATTCGTCAGATTGAGGTGCGCGCCTTCGAGAAGGTACAGAAGGCCGTGCAGAACGCAGCTCGTGTGGAGACCGGCGACGCCGCCTGACCAGACGAAAAGCACGAAAGCATAGACAACGACCTAGGGTCGTTCCGCGCAAAAGCGGAACGGCCCTAGTGCATTCTAAGCCACTCGCGCGCGCTCTTCTGCGCAGCCGAAATCTGCTTCTTGGTCATCTCGCGCGAGAGTTCGAGCCGGTAGCTCTTTGCTGCGTCGTTGCCGCGCAAAGCCGCGAGATTGAACCACTTGTGAGCCTCGACCAGATCGAGTTCCACATCGCGCCCGGCGCAGTACATGAGACCGAGCTGGAAAAAAGCTTCTGCTCCATCCACCGCGGCCGCGCCGTGGACGATGTCCTCGGCTGAAAAATCAAATCGTGCCATTTCCGTTTACCTCTGGCAGCTTTCCAATCGAATGCGAGCCCTGGCGCACTTGCCGGTCATGCCAGCAAAACCGGGGCTCTGAGATCAGACGATAGGGGTAGCTGCGATGAAAAGCGGTAAACGAGGGAACAGGCCGTTCGCCAAGGCCCGGTTTATTCGCGACTCGTTTCGAGCCAAATGAACGACTTCCGGGCAACCGGAAATCGAAGTTTAACGACTTTGGAAACCTTCCGCTAACCATACGGGAAGATTGAGAAATCGCCCCGTCACCGGCTCAAACGAGCTCAGCGGAAAGTCCGCGCTGAACGGCATCTCGCTTCGAAACCCGTTCGAGCCAGGCTTTGACGCGCGGGAAGTCTTCGATGTTCTGCCCCTGCCTCTGCCAATGCAGCGCCCATGGAAACGTCGCGATGTCGGCGATCGAATAGTCGTCGGCCAGGTAGCTGCGCCCCTTGAGGCGCTTGTCGAGCACCCCGTAAAGACGCGTCACCTCGTTGGTGTAGCGATCAATGCCGTAGGCAACCTTCTTCGGCGCATAGTGGCGGAAATGATGAGCCTGACCTGCCATCGGACCGAAGCCGCCCACCTGCCAGAACAGCCATTGATCGACCAGCACACGCCCGCGCTCGTCGTCGGGATAGAACGCGCCGGTCTTGCGGCCGAGATACTGAAGGATAGCCCCGCTCTCGAAAATCGAGATCGGCTGCTTGCCAGGTCCGTCCGGATCGACAATGGCCGGCATTTTGTTGTTGGGCGAAATGCGCAGGAACGCCGGCTTGAACTGATCGCCCTTGTTGATGTCGACCGGCTTCACCCGATACGCCAAGCCGCACTCTTCGAGCATGATGCGGATCTTGTGTCCGTTCGGCGTGGGCCAAAAATAGAAGTCGATCGGCTTCTGGGCCATGAAAGTCTCCGAAGTGGAAAAGTTTAGATCGTGAGAACCGTCGATCCCGTCGTCTTGCGCCCTTCGAGCGCGCGATGGGCATCCGCCGTGTCCCTGAGGGCGAAGGTCTGGTTTACGGAAATCTTGATCGCGCCCGACAGCAACATCTGGAAAAGATCCTGCGCATTCTCGTCGAGCTCGGTGTGCGTCGCCGTGTAGGCCATCAGCGAGGGCCGGGTTGCGAACAGCGAACCCTTGAGTTGCGTCAGCTCGAACGGCGGCACCGCACCTGAGGCGTTGCCGAAGCTGACCCACAAGCCCTTCCTGCGCAAACAGTCGAGCGAACGCGGGAAGGTATCCTTGCCGATACCGTCGTACACGACATGGCATCCTTCGCCGCCCGTGATCTCAGCGACGCGGGCAACGAAATCCTCGCGCGAGGTGACGATCACGTGGTGTGCGCCATGCGCACGCGCGATCTCGGCCTTCTCGTCGGTGCTGACCGTTCCGATCAGCGTCGCTCCGAGCGCCCTCGCCCACTGGCAGGCGATCAGACCCACGCCCCCCGCCGCCGCATGGAACAGCAGCACGGTCCCAGGCCCGACCTTGTATGTTTCCCGCAGAAGGTAGCGGGCGGTCATGCCGGCGAGCATCGCCGCAGCCGCCGTCTCGTAGGAAATCCCCTCCGGCAGCTTGACGAGCCGGTTCGCCTTGATCAACCGCTCCTCGGCGTAGCCACCCAGTTCGGTTCCGTAAGCGACTCGGTCGCCGACCTTGAACGACGTCACGCCCTCGCCCACCGCGACGACATCGCCCGCGCCTTCCATGCCGATCACCGCGGGCAGGTTCGCGAGCGGATAAAGCCCCGTACGGTGATAAACGTCGATATAGTTCAATCCGGCGGCGCGCTGTCTGATTCGCACTTCACCCGGACCTGGCGCGCCAACTTCGATTTGCTCCCACGTCAGACGATCCGGACCGCCAACGGCATGCAGGCGTATTCCATGCACCATTTGAGCAACTCCATGAAACGGATTGGGAAACCATGACGATTTCGCTTCGCCATGCTTACGACACGCAGCCATCTTTGGATCGCCTTGACCCTGCCACGCGTGCCTTCTATTGGCACAATCGAGTGATCACAAGAGGCCTCGGATGAGCATGCGCTACGCCGCCACACGGATCGCGGCGAACCTGCATGTCGTCGCGGTATCGCTTTCACTTGGCGCCTGCGCCATCGGGGCCGGCCCGGAGATCGAGGCGCGCGCCGGGCTCGGCTGCGTGGACGATTCCGTCGAATGCATCAACCGCCGCCAGGCCACGCTGCGTCACATGGTGGACGACAAATCCCGCAGCTGGGTCCATGAAGCGCCGACTCCTGAGGCCTATGCCTCGGGCGTGCGGTTGTTCGCCTACAAGACCAAGAAAAAAGAGCTCTCCTGCGATGAGCTGAAGCGCGGCAAGCTTGAAGCCGACACCGCCCGCACCAGCCTCAACAGCATGGGCACGCGCCTCACACCAGCCCAGATCTCGCGCAGCGCCATGCTCGCCGGAGAGGTCGGGCGCGAATTGCAGAATGAAATCAATCGTCGTTGCAAGAAGGCCTGACCCCCGCCACATTGTGGCTGGCCGGGCATCGGCTTCGATCCTCCACTGCGTGGCACTGACCGCGCTCCCCTGACAAGAGAGATGGTCCTCAATGGCCTTGGAAGCAGTTGTCGAGACGGTCGTAACCTTCGTGCGCGAGCACGAAAGCTGGGCCGCCCCCGTCGCCTTTATCGTAGCGTTTGGCGAGAGCTTTTGCTTTCTGTCCCTCCTGATTCCGGGAACCGCCATTCTGGTCGGTATCGCGGCTCTGCTCGCCGCCAGCGGTGTTGAGGCTCATATCCTGCCCTCCGCCATCATCGCCGCAGCCCTGGGCGGCTCGCTGGGCTATGCGGTGTCGTTCTGGATCGGACGCTACTTCAAGGACAGCGTCCACAAGATTTGGCCATTCACGACGCGCCCGCACCTGATCACGCAGTCACAGGAATTCTTCGAGCACTATGGCGCTTTCGGAGTCTTCCTCGGCCACTTCTTCGGCCCCGTTCGCGCCGTCATCCCCGTGGTCGCCGGCATGTTCCGAATGCGCGAGTTGCCGTTCCAGATCGCCAACGTTCTGAGCGCGATCATCTGGTCGGCAGGCGTGATCGCACCCTCCTTCTTTCTCGTGACCTTCAAGGATGAGGTGATCGCATTCCTCAACGCGCACCAGTATGCGATGCTGTCGGTCATCCTGTTGCTCGCGATCGCCAACAGCATCCCGCGTCCCATCCTGTTCGTACCGACACTGCTTCTGGTTCTTGGCCTCGGCACGCTGATGGTGATCGGCAACGGCAATTTTTCGATGGTATGGATCGCCGCCGCCATCGGCGCCTTCATCGGTGATTTCTACGCCTACTACAAAGGCATTCTGCACCGGCAAGCCAGGATCGAGACTTGGCCTTTTTCCGCCACCAAGAAGCAACATGCCGATGCACGCACCTTCGTCGAGAGCCGCGGCCTGCCCAGCCTCTTCATTAGCAAGTTCCAGGGTTTCAATCGCGGGCTCGTGCCACTCGAAACCGGCAATCTCGAACGCCCGATGGGTTCGTTCCTGATCGCAAGCGCCGGCTCCGCCCTGCTGTGGGCGCTGGCCGTTCTATTGCCCGCGCTGGTGGTCGGAAAGCTTGTGGCCTGAAGCAGCAGCTGGCTTCGTCAGGATCGCACGGCACGCATAATCCCGAAACGGCCGCTCGAACACGAGCGCCGCGCCCGTGTCCACCGCGAGGCGCCTGAGCTCGGCCTCGAGCTCGGCTCGCGGCTCTACGGAAAACTTCCGAAGCCACGCGCGCAGTCCGGTCCGAAACGTCTGAGGCAACCGGCTCTGCTCGCCGAAATCCACGACATGCAGCGAGCCACCCGGCTTAACCGCCTGGAACGCGCGCTCCAACGCGGCCCGCCACGGCGGGATCATCGACAGCGCATATGAGACGAACACACGGTCGAAGCCGTCCATCCCGAAAACCGATTTCGCATCGAAGAGAGCTGCGTCGGCCTGTTCGAGCTGAATGCTGTGTTGAAGCCCCGCCTTGGCGACGGAAGCTTCCGCCGTCTCCAGCATCGCCCGCGAGACATCGAACCCGAAGCAGCGCGCCGAAGGATATCGCTGCGCCGCCAGAATAAGATTGCGCCCAGTCCCGCAACCGATTTCGAGAATGCTTCCCGCAGGCGGAGGAGCAAGTGAATCCAAAAGCCCATCGCGGCCGAGCAGGTAGTATTTGCGCGACGCGTCGTAGATGTGCCGCTGGACGCGATAGATCGCGTCCATCTCGGCCGCGGCATCAGCCATCACACTAGGCCTCGAGCGTATAGAGATGGAACCCACCATAGATCGATGAGCGATCCGCAGCCGTGAATGCCCGCGATTGCGCCGCATCGTAGCGGAAGCGGTTCAGGATCGCATTCGGAACACGTCCCGGCAGGATGGTCTCTTCGCCCGCGGTGCGGAAAATCACCCGGCAACCGGGTTTACCCGTGCGCACGATCTCGCTCCACAGCGTCGTGAGCTGCTCATCGGTCATCCAGTCCTGCGCGTCGAGCAGCACATAGGCATCGTAGGCCGGCGCCTGGAAGCTCGCGAGATGCTCACCAAACGACGCATGAACCACGTTGACGTTCCCGGCCCGCGCCTTCAGCGTCTCCCAGTTTCCGCGCTCGAGATAAGGCGGAAGCGGCCCCTTGCCGTCAGCCGCGTAGCCGCGTCCGAACGCCTGCCAGGCGAAATAGTTGTCCTTGAGATCGAAGCCGTACGCGAGCCGCGCCAAGCGCTCCTTGAGCACGTCCGCCATGTGCGGCGCATCGCCTTTGAGCGCATCGAACTGTGACGGCGGAATGCCGAGCCCGAACAGCGAAGCCGGCTTGTCCATCAGCCACCGCATGTGGCGCATCGCAAACAGCGGCGCGAGTTCTTCGTTGAACAGGCGCTCCTGATCGGCGCGGCTCTTCGCATCGAGCAGCTTCGCAGGATTGCGGCCGTGCATCCGCGTCAGCACGTGGCCCGCGGTGATAAACCAGCCGAGTAGGCCCTGCCGATAGAACTTGCGGCTGAAGTAGCTGATGCGACGCCGTCCCAGCGCGTCCCGCCCTTCCCAGTAGGCCCGCGTCGTCCGGTCGAGATGCGGCGCCAGGAGACGATCGTAAATCCCGGCTGTCTCCGGATCGGCGGCAGATACGAAAAAGCGCGCGAAGGTTTCGTAGTCGGGGCTGTGCGTGACCGCAGCCAGTTTGAGCTTGTTGAGTGCGACGTGTGCCGGATTGAGGTCGAGCGCAGTCACCTGCACATCCGCGGCCGTCACGTACGAGAACACGTTGCACCCGCCCGACGCGATCGCGGCGACCCGTTCGCCGGGCTTCAGCGCCATAGCCTCGAGATCGACCACCGGATCTTCCCAGATCTGCGGGTAGACGAGCCCTGAGAACGCCCAGGTGAAGAACCGTTCCTCGAGGCCCTTTCGGCTCGCCGCGCCGTATCGATGCACGGCTTCAGCGAGGCGATGGTTGCGCCCCCGGTTCAGTTCGCCTTCACCTTGTACGTGCGCCTCAGCCGCTCCGCCCATCGCAATTCCCCGGGTATCCTTATTCATCCGGCCCGACTAACGATTTCATGTTGCAGCCCTGTGACAACACGGCGGCAAGCTGTGGACCCCATGCGACACCCTGGACCCGGGGCCGGGCTTTTCCGCCGTTCGGCTTGCCTCGGGCGGCAAGATCCCTTAGACGAGGCGTCACAGATCGGACACGGGCGCAGCGCCCGGCATTTACAAGGATTTTCACCATGACCGCCCGTCATCCCCGCAAGGTCGAGACCCAGAAGAAGAAGGCTCGCCGCGCGATTCCCCGCGACAAGGTCACCCGCATCCAGGGCAACACCGCTGCCGCCCGCAAGCGCCTGAAGAAGCAGTCGGGCAAGCTGCGCGCTGCCAAGGCGAAGGCCTCGGCCTAATCTCTCGACGACTCGGCGATCGACTTGAAGCCCTGGTTGCCCTGCAGCCGGGGCTAAAGGTGTGTCTGGGCTCATCTAGCGCCGGAACACGGTCACCGCTTCCACATGCGGGGAGAAGAGGAACTGGTCGATCGGCGTAACTGGCCCCATCCGATAGCCGCCGTCGATCAGGGTCCGAGCATCGCGCGCGAGCGTCGCGGGATTGCACGACACAGCAATCACCACCGGAACCTTTGATTTAGCCAGTCGCTCCGCCTGGTCGGCTGCGCCCGCACGCGGCGGATCGAGCACCACCGCGTCGAACTCGGCTAGCTCCCGTGCAGAGAGCGGATCACGATAAAGATCGCGCACCGTTGCCGTGACAGGCTTCAAACCCTGTGCGTGCCGCATCGCGCCAGCCAGCGCGTTGATCGCCCGCCGGTCGCTGTCATAGGCCGCGACCGACGCACGCCGCGCGAGCGGGAACGTCAGCGTCCCAACCCCTGAAAAGAGATCGGCAACCTTCTTCGCCCGTTTGGGCAACGCAGCGACACAGAGGTCGGCAAGCAACCGCTCCGCTTCCGGCACCGCTTGCAGGAACAGTCCCGGCGCAATCTCCACCTCGACCCCGCCGATGGTCAGCACCGGCCGTCCAGCTGCGACGATCTCCTCGCCCCCAACAACGAGCCGCGCCAGCCTCATCTTTTGCGCCAGCGCGCCAAGCTCGGCCCGTTCGTGCGGCGAGAGATCTTTTCGCCCATTGTCAAACGAGACATCGAGGCCGTGATCGAGCTTGGTGACGACAAGGCGCCCGCCCGCGCGATCGACCATCACGCGGCGTGCCATCTCCCGCAAGCCCGCCACCGCGCCGACGATCAGCGGATCGAGCACCGGGCATTCGGCAAGATCGACCAGCGTATGCTGACCTTCCTCACGAAAACCGATGATGACCTCTGCTCCTCGCCGCTCGACACCCAGAAACGCGCGCCGCCGCGAGTTGCGGTCGACAACGACGACCGGCGCCACCTCCGCGTCAAGACCGCGATGGCGGAACGCTTCGACCACAAGCCCGTGCTTCCAGTCACGATAGAGCGTGGGCGACATATGCTGCGCGAGACAGCCGCCGCATTGCAGGAAATGGCGGCAGGCAGGCTCCGCGCGCTCTGCGCTATCCGTCAGCCGCTGCGCCCCTTCAGAACCGACGCGCCACTGCTCCCCCGGAAGCGCGAACGGCACATAGACGGGCGCGCCTTCGCGCATGGCGATCCCATCGCCCTTGGCGCCGAGCCGCTCGATCGTGAGCTCCGTGCTTTCAGCCATCGAAATGCGCTCCAAGCAGAAACTCCTGATTGCCCGATCCGCCCTCAATCGGAGAAGCGACGACCCCATCCACTTGCCAGCCGGCGCGCGCCGCGATCCAGGCGGCGATCTTCTCCGCTTGCGCGTCTCGCACCTCGGCGTCTCGCACGATGCCGCCCTTCCCGATCGCCTGCGGCCCCGCCTCGAATTGCGGCTTCACCAGCGCCACCAGCCAGCTCCCAGGCTGGGCCAGGGCAAGCCCCGCCGGAAGCGCCTTTTCGAGAGAAATGAAGCTGACGTCGGCCACGACCGCCGTCACGGCCTGATCGACCTCCTGTGCCGAAAGCGCCCGCGCATCGAAGCCCTCGAGCGACGTCACCCGCGGATCGTCGCGAAGGCGCGGATGCAGCTGTCCGTGCCCAACGTCAATCGCGTACACGTGCTTTGCGCCACGCTGGAGCAGCAGGTCTGTGAACCCGCCCGTGGAGGCTCCGATATCGAGCGCAACCCGGCCTTCCGGATCGAACCCGAACGAATCTAGCCCCGCCGCGAGCTTGTGGCTCCCTCGCGAGACATAGTCCGCCGCCTCCGCGAGCTGGATCGACACACTATCCGCCACCAGGGCACCAGGCTTCAGCTGAACCGCCCCATCGACGATCACCGCCCCACGGACGATCAGGTCCCGCGCCCGCGAACGGGTCGGCACCAATCCCCTTTCAAGCAGCGCTTTGTCGAGCCTCAGCCCCATCGCCGTGCATTCCGTGTTGAACTTTGCAGGCCCCTGCTGGTTGTGCCACAGAGGAACGCTATATATCTCTATGGACTATAGAAATCAGGCATCCAGAAGTAGACGGAGACCGCTGATGATCAACCCCAATCGCCGAAATTTCCTTTGTGCCGCGGGTGCCGCGACCCTCGTCACCGCAGTATCCGCAGGCGGCATTGGCCGGGCCTTCGCGGATACGGCGCCGGAAGGCCCGTTTACCTTGCCCGCGCTGCCTTATGACCCGGCTGCTCTCGAACCCCACATCGACGCGACAACGATGGGCATCCACCACGGAAAGCACCACGCCGCCTATGTCAAGAACCTGAACACCGCGCTGAAGGATCACGGCGACCTCGCCAAGTTGCCGCTCGAAGACATCCTCGCCAAGCTCGGCGAGGTTCCGGAAGCCGTCCGCACCGCCATCCGCAACAACGGCGGCGGCCACGCCAACCATTCGATGTTCTGGCAAATTATGGGCGCACCCGGCGGCCCAGGCCCCGAAGGCGAGCTGAAGGCCGCAATCGACAGCGACCTCGGCGGCCTCGAAAAGCTTCAGCAAGCTTTCAACACCGCCGGCACCAAGGTGTTCGGCTCGGGCTGGGTGTTCGTAACTGTCGACAAAGCCGGCAAGCTCGCGCTCGTCTCGAAACCGAACCAGGATACGCCGCTGATGGACGGCGGACGCGCGCTGATCGGCAACGACGTTTGGGAGCACGCCTATTATCTGAAGTACCAGAACAAGCGTGCCGACTATCTGAAAGCCTGGTGGAACGTCGTGAACTGGAAGGCCGTCGGCGAGCGCTACGCCGCCGCCAAGGCCGGAACCCTCAAGATCTAGACCATGATCGCTTCGGACCTACGCGCTCCGATCGCCGCGGCCCCTATCGGCCGCGGCGTGAATCGGCAGCGCAGAAAAAGTCTGAAGCGTGGATCATCGGTCTCACTAAAATAACCTCTCCCCATTGAACTCACATCAATGGGGAGAGGGAAAAGGACAGCCTAGTCCTTGACAGCATATCGGCCGGGGCCATTCGCAAACAGCAGCAGCAAGCCGCCGGCGAGACCTAGGTTCTTGAGGAAGCTGATTTGTTGCATCTGCCCACCGTCACCTGACCACGCGGTATGAAAGACAAGTGCTGCAACGATCGAGAAGCCTGCGAGCGCGAGCGCCGCCCAGCGCGAGAATACGCCAAACAGGATAGCGAGCCCGCCACCAAGCTCCGTGACGATGGCGAGCGGCAGCAGAATTCCCGGAAGCCCGTATGCCTCCATGTAACCGACGGATCCCTCATAGCCGGTGATCTTCCCGATACCGGCAATGATGAAAATGGGCGCGAGCAGAAGGCGCGCAACGAGGCTCGTGAGATCGTGTGACGAAGTCATGGGTTTTCCCTATTGGATGAGTGTGGACCCGACTGCGCCCTCACCCTAGTGTGCTTCCGGGAAAGTGGGAACCGGTCATGGCGAAGCCGTCCGATTTGCATCCCTCGGACCGGACGCTTTGGCCGCGTCGCGCGGCCGGAGCATTGCTTCACTGAGCAATCCCGTTGAGAGCCAGCCGTTGAGATACTGCGCGACCCGCAAAGCTGCCTCGCTCGGCGCACCGTAGGTCGCCGCCATTTCCATGAGCCCGTCGAACGGCTTGCCCCTTGCGGCCTCGCTCCACAGCATTCGCTCTTCGTCGCTCACCCGCCGCACGTTGGGCACACCATCCCAGCGCCAGACCAGGAAAATCTCCTGCGCGTCGTGCACCGCGATTTCCGGCGGCGGCAGCTCGTTCTTGAGTGCCACCCAGATGTCGAACGCGTTTGTAGCGAGCGTCAGGAGCGCGGCCGAGGGATGGGCTGTGAACACCAGATCGCCCCACGTTTCGGGCGGATGCTGCGTCAAGGCGCCGAGATCGAGCACAGGCGCGTCCACCGCATCGAATGCCTGGTCGAGCTGTCGTTCGAGGAGGGCGATCTCCCGGAGCACCGGTGCATTGGCATAGTCGGCGTCTCCCAGAAGCTCCGGAACATCGGTCGCATACCAACGCGCGTTGGCGTAACGGGACGGATACCGCACGATGTAGCGTTCCGCCATTTGAACGAACGCCTCGTCGCCCATATGACGCGCGAGCATCGGATAGGCGTTCCGAACGACCTCCACCAGCCGGCTGATATAGGCAAACCGATAAACGCCGAGCAGCACCGCATTGCTCGTCCGCGAGTTTGGCGGAATGAGCGCAAGAATGTCGTCCGAACCGCCGACGATCGCCGCCTGAAAGCGGGCCTGTAGCTCCGCAAGCGATGGCGCATCATGCGACATGCAATTGCCCGAGCGTTTCCGCTGCCACGTTTCGCGCCTGATCGAGCTCCGTGACCAATTCGTCGAGCGGCGGAATATGATCGTCCCGCTCGATGATCGCAGAAACCGGTCCGAAGTGACGAAGCGCCGAACGGTAGAGGTCCCACACCTCGTCACAGATCAGCGCATCATGCGTGTCGACGATATGGCTCATGTTGTGCTCGTGCCCGGCGAGATGGAACTGCACGACCCGCTCCTTGGGAATGCCGGCAATGAACGCGTGCGCGTCGAACTCGTGGTTGAACGCGGAGACGAACACGTTGTTGACGTCGAACACTAGCCAGCAGCCGGTGCGTTTGGTCAACTCGGCGATGAATTCCCACTCACTCATCTCGGAATGAGCAAATTGCACATAGCTCGAGACGTTCTCGAGCGCGATGGCCTGCCCCAGATAGTCCTGCACATGATGGACCCGGGCCACCACGTGATCGAGCGCTTCACGCGTATAGGGAACAGGCAGGAGATCGTGCAGATTGACGCCGTGCACGCCGGTCCAGCACAGATGGTCGGAGATGAACACCGGCTCGCTGCGCGCAGCCAGCGCCTTGAGGTCGCGCAGATAATCCGCATTGATCGGCGCCGTAGACGCGATCGAAAGCGAAACGCCGTGCATGACGATCGGATACCGGTCGCGAATGCGATCCAGCATTTTGAGCGGCTGCCCGCCCGGCACCATGTAGTTCTCCGAGATCACCTCGAACCAGTCGACGTTTGGATCGCCGTCGAGAATGTCCTGATAGTGCTGAGGACGCAGACCAAGACCGAAACCCAGATAAGGCGGCCTGGATGCCCGTGTAGCCGTTGCGTGCGGGCTTTGATCCACTGACGACATGGGCACCTCCTCGATCATTTTCATCAGGGACATGCCCGGCAGCGCAGTGCCGCCACCGGACACGATCCCGATCGCTCGGCCTTACTTCGCAGGCTCGAACTTGGCACCTTCGACCTTCTCGCAATCGGCCTTTGTCGATTCCGTGAAGCCCTGCCCCTTGCAGGCGTTCTGGCCCTTGCAGGCGTTGGTTGCGGTCTTGCAGGCGCTCGTGCCCTTACAGGCGTTGGCCCCCATGCAGTGCCCCTTTGCCTCTTCGGCCGCGAAGCTGGGTGTCGCGACAGCACCGGCAAGGAGAAGGGTTGCCGCAGCGGCGGCGAGCGCGGATCCAGACGTCACCGTGAATTTCATGAGCGTATCCTTTTTATGATGAACATGTCCCGGACTGAGTTCAAAAGCTTCCCTGCCCGGGCGCCGAATTGGGAAGCATGAAGGTAGCTACGCCGCGGTGCGCGAGCGAGTTTCAGCGCGAGCAATTTTAATCGGAGAAAATTCGACGGCCGGCGAAAGCAGCTTCGGGCCACACATCCAAGCCTGCAAACGCGCTAGGGCGTCGCCTTGACCAGCTTGCCGCTGAACACGACAGGTCCCGTCGGAGCCCCGGTTGGCGAGCCTCCTTTGGCCTCGACACTGACGGCATAGGTTCCGTCCATCATCATGTCGTGCATCTTGCCACCGGCCATCGGCCGGACGTCCATCTCGCTATCGTCGAAGACACCAAGCGATTTCGGTTGCGCCATCTCGTCGTGCACGAGCCAGAGTTGATAGGACTTCTCCGGCTCGGCCGGCTTTTTCATCGCCGAGATCACGAACATGTTGGTCTTGGTATCGACCGTCAGCAGGAACGCCGGCAAAGCTTCGGTCGCCTGTAGAACCGCCACATACTGCGTCGGCATCTGGCGCCGATCGTAATCCTGCCACACCACGACACCCGCGAGCGACGCCGCAAGCGCCGTCATGGCCCCCGTCGCCGCGCGCCACCGGTTCGCACGCCGCACCATCGCCTGCTCGCGCGCCTTGAGCGACACGACGTTCGACGCAAGCCCGATCTGAGCGCGGATCTTATTGTACAGCCCCGGCGGCGGCTGCACAGGCGCCACGACTTCGGACAAGGGGCCGAGACGCCGTTCCCACGCCGCGACCGCTTCGGCAAATCCCGGATCGCGATCGAGACGCGCCGCCGCAGCCTCGCGCTCCTCGCGCGAAAGCGTTCCGAGAACATACTCGGCGGCCAGTCCATCGATGTCGTCGAGCTCGGTCATCGCTCGAGGCACCCCTTCAACTGAGCGAGGCTGCGGTGCAGCCACGTCTTGATGGTTCCCTCCGGTCGATCGAACCTCTTTGCCAGCGCCTCCCGGCTGAAGCCGTCAAGATAGGCGAGCCGGACCATTTGCTGCTTTTCGGGTTCGAGCCCCTCGAGGCAGCGCATCAGCCGGGCAACATCCTCCTGCCGTCCGAGCACCTCGACCGGATGCTCGTCGTCACTGGCAATTTGGTCGAGTTCGGAAACGTCCGCCGCGGGACGTACCGCCCGCCGGCGAACTTCATCCAGCGCCCGATTTCGGACGATGGCAGCCATCCAAGTGATGGGGGACGCAATCCCAGCGTCAAAATCTTGAGCGCGCTCCCAAATCTTGAAATAGCTGTCCTGAACCACGTCCTCGGCGACCGCATTGCTTCGAAGGATACGCAGCGCGACGGAATAGAGTTTCGCGGACGTCACCTGATAAAGCTCCGCAAACGCGGCTTCATCGCCACGCGCCACCCCGGCAAGGAGTTCATCGAGTTGCTGACGCGACGACTTCATCAAATCCCAACCTGTGGGCGCAAACAGCGTCCGGCGGAGCACCGGGCCCGAAATCGGTCATCAGTAATAGCGAATTGCCGCCGACTGTCGAGACAGCAGCGTTCGCTTGCCTTAATCAGGATTGCATCGGCCGCTCACCAAACCGAGTGCCCCGATTAGTCTATACGGAGACCCCCCTTGCAGAGTTTCGGACTGCCGACCAATCTTGTGCCCATCGTTCTGCTCGTCACTTCGAACGTGTTCATGACCTTCGCCTGGTATGGCCACCTGAAGTACAAGGCAGCCCCCCTCTGGATCGCCATTCTGGCAAGCTGGGGCATAGCCTTCTTCGAATATTGCCTGGCGGTTCCCGCCAACCGGATCGGCCACGGCACCTATACGACGGCCGAACTCAAGACCATCCAAGAGGTCATCACCCTCACCGTATTCGCCGGGTTTTCCGTCCTGGTTCTGCACGAGCCGTTGACGGTAAATCACTTCGTGGGCTTTGCGCTGATCGTGGCGGGCGCCTATTTCATCTTTCGAGGCCCATTGTAAGGATCGCCGAAATGGACCGATTGAACGCCGCCTGTGCCGGCATTGACGCCGCCAACAGCAAGGATCCGAACCGCGTCCGCGTGGATGGCGCCGAGCATCCCGCGGAGCTGATTTATGGCCAGCGCATGTCGGCAATGCTGGCGCGCCTCTATCCGGATGCGTCGGAAGCGCTCCGCCTCGCCGTCCGCGCGCAACACATTCGCCGCTGGGAAGTCCCGCGCAACTCATACCCGATGGATCGCCCCGGCTATCTCAGATGGCGCAAGGATCTCGGCCGCAAGCACGCCGATTGGGCTGGTGAAATTCTTGCTGGCTGCGGCTACAGCGCCGAGGAAATCGCCCGCGTCGGATCGCTTCTGCGCAAGGAGAACCTGCGTAAGGACGCCGAAACGCAAGCGCTCGAAGACACCGCCGCCCTCGTCTTCTTGGCCTATTACGCTGAAGAGTTTGCCGCCAAGCACGAACCCGACAAAGTCGTGACCATCCTCGCCAAGACGTTGGGCAAGATGTCGGAGCACGGCAAGCGCTCAGCCGCCACGCTCGATCTCCCGCCGGCAATTGTGGGCGCGCTCGAAGCGGCAGCCGCACAAGCCGCCGCCCCATGACCGAACCTAGCCAGCAAACTTTGGCTGCCGTGCTGGTGGCCCACGGCGACCGCGGCGGCACATCCCCCAACGCTGCGCTCGAATCTCAGGCCGAAGCCGTGCGCAAGCTCACGGGGCTCCGCGTCTTCACCGGCGTGCTCAAGGGCGAGCGCACGATCGAGCACGCGCTTGCCGAAGCCACTGCCTCCGGCGCCATATCGATCGCCGTGTATCCCCTGTTCATGGCCGATGGCTATTTCGTCAACAAAGTGCGTGAGCGCATCGCTGCGGCTGGCCTCGCGAACGAACCGAAACTGCTGGCCCCGCTTGGCCTCGATCCGACCCTTTCCGACGTCCTCGTGAACGAGGCCATGACAACGGCCGAGCAGAAGGGCTTCGATCCTTCGACATCCCGTCTTCTCGTCGTCGGTCACGGCTCGAAGCTCGGACCCGCGTCCGCGAGCGCCACCCGCAAGGCCGCAGCTCGAGCCGCCCTCGCGCGCCGCTTCGCCAGCGTCACCACAGCTTTCCTGGAGGAAGAACCTTTTCTAGATGACGCTCTGCGCGCCACTTCGGTGCCAACCGTCATCGTGGGATTTTTCTTCGGCAACGGGATGCACGCCGGAGAAGACGTTCCCGAAGCCATCGCCGAAACCGGCGCCAACGCGATCTACACCGGCGCCATCGGCAATTCGCCCGCCGCAGCCCCTCTCATCGCCGCCGCACTAAAAACCACGACGAGAACGTGATTGCGATTCAAGGAAAGGCAGTCACTCTCTAGTAGAGCGAGACATGAAAACCGTCGATCATCGCGCAAGCGGGGACCAACACCGGCTCATTGGACGGCTTGTCCCATCGGGTTTTCCAATCGCAACTCTCATCCCAGGTGATGAAATAGGAAAGTCCCTTGATGGCGGATTCGCACATCAGAGACTCCGCATACTCACATTTTGCGGTCGTGGATTTGAGCGCCTCTCGCAGAGGTGTCCCTGCCCGATTGCCATGGGCGTCCCTGGCTCCTTCGCTCCATGACGCCAGAGCCGTGATCTTTCCCGTTTTCTCGCTGCCATAGATGCTGAGACCGAATGCACCACGGCTAACGACGAAACACTCAATTTCACACTCGTCGGAAAACTCGACCTTGAACGGCCCGAAGCGCCCTTTGATGAAGGACGGCGAATAAGGCTCGTTAAGCGCGATCTTGAAGTTTGGCCCCTTGGCACTTGTCGCGCTATTGCCGTCGAAGATGGCCTCGGTTGCCTCCTGGGCCCCGGCGACGGACGCTATCGACAGCACAACGGCAAAGGCAATACCCGAGATAACGCGCATACAAACCACCCTCAAAACAACGTCGGCATGACGTTAGCAAAGAAGGCCGCGGAGTGTGACTCCGCGGCCTTCCAATTTTTACAATCATCGCAAACGAGAGCGAACTACTCCCGGCGGCGGCGCTGTCCACCGCCGTCGCGGTCACGGCGCGGCGGACGCTCGGCCGAGAACACTTCCTCGGGCTCGCCCTCGGCGCGCGGAATTTCCGCGCCCGTCGCCTGATCCACGATCTTCATCGACAAGCGCACCTTGCCGCGATCGTCGAAGCCCAGGAGCTTTACGTAAACTTCCTGGCCTTCCTTGACCACTTCGCCGACCGTCTGCGGACGGCCCTGCGTCAGCTGCGAAATGTGCACGAGGCCATCCTTCGCGCCGAAGAAGTTCACGAACGCGCCGAACTCCATGATCTTCACGACCTTGCCCTTGTAGATCTGGCCGACCTCAGGCTCCGACGTGATGCCCTTGATGCGGGCAAGCGCCTTCTCGATGCTCTCGCGGTTTGCCGACGCGATCTTGACCGTGCCGTCGTCGCTGATGTCGATCTTGGCACCGGATTCGGCCACGATCTCGCGGATCACCGAGCCGCCCGAGCCGATCACTTCGCGGATCTTGTCGGTCGGAATCTTGATCGTCTCGATGCGCGGCGCATGTTCGCCGAGCTCTTCGCGAGCCCCCGTCAACGCCTTGGCCATCTCGCCGAGAATGTGCAGGCGGCCCTTGTTCGCCTGCTCGAGGGCGACCTTCATGATCTCCTCGGTGATGCCGGTGATCTTGATGTCCATCTGCAGCGCGGTGACGCCGTTGGTCGTGCCCGCCACCTTGAAGTCCATGTCGCCGAGATGATCCTCGTCGCCGAGAATGTCCGACAGCACAGCGAAATCATCGCCTTCCTTGATGAGGCCCATCGCGATACCTGCCACCGGCGACTTCAGCGGAACGCCCGCATCCATCAGCGCCAGCGAAGTGCCGCAGACCGTCGCCATCGAAGACGAACCGTTGCTCTCGGTGATTTCGGAGACAACGCGAAGAGTGTACGGGAACTCGTCCTGCTTCGGCAGCAGCGGACGCACGGCGCGCCATGCGAGCTTGCCGTGGCCGATTTCGCGGCGGCCGGGCGAACCCATGCGGCCCGTCTCGCCGACCGAGTAGGGCGGGAAGTTGTAGTGCAGCAGGAAGCGCTCTTTCTTGGTGCCTTCCAGGCTGTCGATGTACTGCTCGTCTTCACCGGTGCCGAGCGTCGCGACGACCAGCGCCTGCGTCTCGCCGCGCGTGAACAGCGCCGAGCCGTGCGTGCGCGGCAGAACATGCACTTCCGACAGGATCGGACGAACCGTTTCGAGATCGCGTCCGTCGATGCGCCGCTTGGTCTTGAGAACGTCGCCGCGCATGATGTCCATCTCGAGCGCCTTGAACGCGTCGATCAGCAGCACCTTCTCGCTTGCATCTTCGGACGTCAGCTCGACGCCCTCGACAACCTTCTTCTTGGCTTCCGAGACGAGAGACTGGCGCTTACCCTTCTCCTTGGTGGAGAAGGCGGTCTTCAGCAGGTCGCCGGCAATCGCACTGACCTGCTTCTTGTACTTGTCGGCGTCCGGGATCTGGATGTCCCACGGCTCCTTGGCCGCCTTCTCGGCGAGCTTGATGATGGCCTGGATCACCGGCTGCATATGCTTGTGGCCGAAGATCACGGCGTCGAGCATCACCTTCTCGGGAAGCTCCTTGGCCTCGCTCTCAACCATCATCACGGCATCGTGCGTACCGGCAATGACGAGGTCGAGCGTGCTTTCCGCCATCTCGTCGATCATCGGATTGAGCACGTATTCGCCGCCGATCACGCCGACGCGGGCTGCGCCGATCGGGCCGAGGAAAGGCAGACCCGAAAGCGTGAGGGCAGCCGAAGCCGCAACCATGCCAACGATATCGGGATCGTTCTCGAGGTCATGCGAAAGCACGGTGACGACCACCTGCACTTCGTTCTTGAAGCCGTCGACGAACAGCGGGCGGATCGGGCGATCGATGAGGCGCGACGTCAGCGTCTCCTTTTCGGTCGGGCGCCCTTCGCGCTTGAAATAGCCGCCCGGGATCTTGCCGGCGGCGTACGTGCGTTCCTGGTAGTTGACGGTCAGCGGGAAGAAATCGATGCCCGGCTTCGGGCTCTTGGCGCCGACGACAGTCGCCAGCACGCTGGTTTCTCCGTACTGCGCGTAAACGGCGGCATCAGCCTGGCGGGCCATATGCCCGGTTTCCAGCTTGAGCGTGCGGCCGCCCCATTCAATTTCCACGCGATGAATATCGAACATGTTCGTTCTTTCGTTCTATCTCTGTTTCATGTCTCTTTGATGCGCGGCTTCTTAGCACGAATGCCAGTGGCGCCGCGAACCCAAAAGGCCGGCGACGCCACTCTTTCACTGCATTCGAAAAATGCTCGAAGCCTTAAGACTTTGCGCCATCGGAGACCGACCGGCACGCTGTCGCTTAGCGGCGGATGCCGAGCTTCTCGATGATCTTCTGATAGCGCGCTTCGTCCTTGCGCTTCACATAGTCGAGAAGCTGGCGGCGCTGGCTCACCATCTTGAGCAGGCCACGGCGCGAATGGTTGTCTTTCTTGTGCGCCTTGAAATGCTCAGTGAGGCCATTGATGCGCTCGGTCAGGATCGCGACCTGCACCTCGGGCGAGCCGGTATCGTTCGCCTTGGTAGCGTTGTCCTTGATAACTTTCGACTTATGCTCAACAGTCAGCGACATCGGGGGCTCCTTTCAGGATGGAGTTCTGGCTGATCGCGCCATTGAAGCGGTGATCAGCCCTTGGGAAACGGCCATGGCCGGGATGTCGTCCAGCCAGGTCGCAAGCGAAAACGCCGTCCGCGCCGAAGGGCACGAACGGGATGGCGCTTTATACACTTTCACCGGGATGTCGCGAGCGAAAAATACCCCGCACCCGCGCGCTGAAGTTGCATAGGCGCAATACGTACCCCTAAGCCCCAATTTGAACGCCCGCCCCCTAGCCTCAGCAGTGCTCCCCGCTCGGATCAAGCCCGTGCCGGCCCCTGACAAGCCGTCGCAGAGAAGCCAACAACGCTTACCCCTTCGGCCCCTCGCTCAGCACCTCGACCGCCTTGGCGAGCTGGGGATCCGCCCCGCCGGCATAGGGAACCGCGAACGGAACCTCGATCGTCGGCGCCACGCCCTTGCCTTCCAGCCGCTCGCCGTCGACTGCCACGTCGTTGACCGCCACCATCAGGAAGCTGCCGTCCGAGAGCAGATATCCGCGCCCTGCAAGCAAGGCCCCCGCCGTGCGCGTTCCGATCACCTCGCCGTAGCCGTATTTCTTGAAGCCATAGGCGAGCACCTCCTTGCCGCTCCGCGTGCCCTCGTTGATGAGCATCGCCACAGGCTTTCGCCATTTGAAGCTCGCGAAGTCCGTCTTGCCCGAGCGCTCGGTGAACGTCATGTCCGGACCGCGCGCATTGAAAAGATCGAGGTAGCGCGGCTGCGCACCACCCCATCCATCGCGCAGATCCCAGATCAGCGCATCGGCGTCCTTGAGCTTCCCCGAGGCAAGCTCTTCCATAAGGATGTCCTGGTAGTCCTGCCCGGCATAGGACCACACACGAATGTAGCCAATGCGCCTGCCATTCGCCTCGATGATCCGCGCGCCCTCGCTCATGGCGTTGCGGAACGCCTTGCCGGGTTCGATGCGTTCCGGCTTCACTTCGACCACCGAGACCGGCACGCCCGGCGCACGGCGAAGCGAGAGTTTCACGGCAGAGCCTACCTTGTCGCGAAACGATGCCACCGGCTGGAACGGCGCATCGTCAACCGCGACGATCTCGTCACCCACGGCGACACCCGCTTTCGCCGCCGCAAGCCCAGCAATGACGCCGGTCACGAATATCTTGCCTTCGATCTCACGCGCGAAAATGCCGATGCCGGGATACGAGACGCCCGACGGCAGATGCTTACGGATGCTGTCTCGCAGGCCGAAGCGGAAGATATCGACCAGCTGGAAATAGCGCGGGTCTTCCGGCGTCGCATGGATCATGTGCGAGGCTCCGAGCTCGCCGAGCATCGCGTTGATGGCGTCCGACTTCTCCTGAACGCTCGCGGAAGCCAGGTAACGCGGCCGGTATCGCGCGGTCACCGCGTCCCAGTCTTTCCCGGCAAGAGAGCGATCATAGAAGTTATTCTGAACGAGACGCGCAGCTTCGTCGAACACCTCCGCCTTGTCACCTTCACGCGCCAAAGCCGGCGTCGCGGCGAAGACAAACGCCATCAGCCCCGCCATCAGAGCAAGGGCAAAGGTCTCGCGAACGGTCGCGAGAACATTGAAACGCGTTTGAGAATGCATGGGGCCTCCTGCAATACCCGGCCAGCAGGCATATAGGGGGCCTTCGCGCATCTTACAGATGCGGACTATTCCGGAGCGCCGTCGCGGTTCCGGCTATCCGCCGAAATTGAAGACCCGCGTCGGATGCAGCGCGCCCTTCTCGATCTCGCCGAGCGCGATGATCTGCCCTTTCGAGATGGCGTAAGCCGCTCCCCCCAACACCGGCGCATCGCGGCCTCGGATCAGGATGCTGCGTCCCTGCGCAAGATCCGCCGCATCCGAAGCGCTGACATTGATCTCGAGAATTTCACCGAGCGCCATTTCTACGGGCCGCAGGAACGACGCCAGATCTTCTCCAGCCTCGGCCGCGTCCTCGATCTCCTCGAGCGAGACAGATTCTTCTTCCGCAAACGGCCCAACCCGCGTGCGCCGAAGCTCAATCACATGCCCGCGACAACCGAGCGCGCGACCCATGTCGCGCGCAATCGCGCGCACGTAGGTGCCCTTGCCGCAGCGCGCCTCGAACACCGCCGTATCGCCGTTCGGCACGTCGATGAGTCTAAGCTCGTCGATCACCACGGGGCGCGCTTCGAGCACGACTTCCTCGCCGTCCCGCGCCAGCGCATAGGCCCGCTCTCCGTCGACCTTGATCGCGGAGAACTGGGGCGGAACCTGCATGATCTGGCCGGTGAACTGCGGCAGCAGCGCCTCGATATCGGCAACGGTGGGACGGCCCTCGCCGGTAGCCGTGATGTCGCCTTCCGCGTCGTCCGTCGCCGTCTCGGCGCCCCAACGCACAGCGAAGCGATAGACCTTCTCGCCATCGACGGCGAACGAGACGGTCTTCGTCGCTTCCCCGAACGCAATCGGCAGAATGCCGGTCGCGAGCGGATCGAGCGTACCCGCGTGCCCAACTTTCTGGGCGAAGAACAGCCGCTTGAGAATTCCCACGGCACGCGTCGACGTCATCTCGAACGGCTTGTCGAGCACGAGCCAGCCGTGAACCGGGTTACCTTTTTTGCGTCGTGCCATCGTGAGGTCTTTCTGGAAGCAAAAATCGCTCTCTGTCGTCCCGGCCGAGCATCCTCTTGGGGCCGAGAACCGGGAGCCAGAGCCAGCATTGTCAGTTTCAGCTATCGCCCTGGATCGCCACTCCGGCGTCCGGAATGTCAACGAGACGCCTTGCGCTCCGCGTCAGTCTTTCTCGACGTCGCGCCGGACCTTCTCGCTGTGCAGCAGCCGGTCGATACGCGTGACCTCCTCAAAGGTCTCGTCCTCGCGGAACCGCACGTCCGGCGCCACGCGCAAATCCACCGCATGGGAGATCTCGCCGCGAATGAACTTGGTGTTGCGATTGAGCGCATCGATCACGGTCTTGGTGTCCTTGCCGCCGAGCGGCATGACGTAGGCCGTCGCGAGCCGCAAATCCGGCGACATCCGGACCTCGGTGATCGTGGTCACATGCGACGCAAGCACGTCGTCATAGATCTCGCCGCGTGCAAGCATTTCCGCCAGCTTGTGGCGGATCAGCTCGCCGACGCGCAACTGCCGCTGCGTCGGTCCCTTGGCCTGGTGTGATTTTCGTCTGGACATATCTTCTCAATCCTACCGGGATCGAACCGGCACGAGGCCAACGCCTCTTTGCAGAAGTGCTTCTTCGCCCCGAAGGGGCGCGGGAGCAAGGCGACCCGGCGGTCTTGGCGGAGCCAAGCAAACGAAGGAACCGTGCCGCCCTCGCGGAAGCTGCCCGCTCGCGAAAGCGAGCGGAACAGCAGCCGTGAGCGAACTACAAGCTTCTTTTGATGGTCTCCACCTGGAAGCACTCGATCTCGTCGCCCTCGCGGATGTCCTGGTAATTGGCGAACGCCATACCGCACTCCTGGCCGACCGGCACTTCTTTGACATCGTCCTTGAAGCGCTTGAGCATCGAGAGCGTACCCTCGTGAATGACGACCTTGTCGCGCAGCAGACGCACCTTCGCGCCGCGCTCGACCTTGCCTTCCGTGACGAGACAGCCCGCGACCTTGCCGATCTTGGAGATGTTGAACACCTGCTTGATCGTCGCGTAGCCGAGGAAGTTCTCGCGCAGCGTCGGCGCGAGCAGGCCGGACATGGCACCTTTCACGTCGTCAACGAGATCGTAGATGATGCTGTAGTAGCGGATCTCGATGCCCTGGGAATCCGCCACCTGCTTCGCCTGCGCGTTGGCACGCACGTTGAAGCCGACCACGACGGCCTTGGACGCACCGGCAAGCGCGATATCCGATTCCGTGATTCCGCCGACGCCCGAGTGCACGATGCGCGCCTCGACCTCGTCGGTTCCGAGCTTCTTGAGCGCACCCTGGATGGCTTCCACCGAGCCCTGGACGTCGCCCTTGATAACCAGGGTGAAATCCTTCTTGCCGGCCGCATCCTTCAGCGTCTGCATCATCTGCTCGAGCGTGCGCGGCGTACCGGCCGAACCCAGCGTCTCGCGACGCTTTCTGATGCGGTAATCCGTGATCTCGCGCGCACGTGCTTCGTTTTCGACGACCGCGAACTGATCGCCCGCTTCCGGCGCCGAGCTGAAACCCAGGATCTCGACGGGAACCGAAGGCCCGGCGCCATCGACGTTCTTGCCCTGATCGTCGATCAGCGCACGCACGCGGCCCCACGCCATGCCGGCAACGACGATGTCGCCGACCTTGAGCGTTCCGCGCTGCACGAGCACCGTACCGACAGGTCCGCGGCCGCGCTCAAGCTTGGCTTCGATGACCACGCCTTCCGCGGAGCGGTCGGAGTTGGCCTTGAGATCGAGCACTTCCGCCTGCAGATGGATCGTCTCGAGCAGCCTGTCGAGGTTGGTGCCCTTGAGCGCCGAAACCGGCACTTCGAGCGTCTCGCCGCCCATGCTCTCGACCACGATCTCGTGCGAAAGCAGATCCGTCTGCACACGCTTCGGCTCCGCCGCCGGCTTGTCGATCTTGTTGATCGCGACGATGATCGGCACGTTCGCGGCCTTGGCGTGATTGATGGCTTCCACCGTCTGCGGCATGACGCCGTCGTCGGCCGCAACCACCAGAACCACGATGTCGGTCACCTTCGCGCCGCGCGCGCGCATCGCCGTAAAGGCGGCGTGGCCCGGCGTATCGATGAACGTCACCTTCGCGCCCGAAGGCGTCGTTACCTGATAGGCACCGATGTGCTGGGTGATGCCGCCGGCTTCGCCGGCGACCACGTTGGTCTTGCGGATGGCGTCGAGCAGCGAGGTCTTGCCGTGATCGACGTGTCCCATGATCGTGACGACGGGTGCACGCGGCTGCTGGCTCTCCTCGGCATCCTTCTCGCCGATGAAGCCGGATTCGACGTCCGCTTCCGAAACGCGCTTCGCCGTATGGCCGAATTCCGAAACGATGAGCTCGGCCGTATCCGCGTCGATCACGTCGGTGATCTTGTGCATCGCGCCTTGCTTCATCAGGAACTTGATGAGGTCGACGGCGCGCTCCGTCATGCGGTTGGAGAGCTCTTGGATGGTGATGGCTTCGGGAATGACGACTTCGCGCACGATCTTGTCTCTGGGCTGCTGAATGCCCATGGCCTTCAGCTTTTCGCGCTCGCGCTTACGCTTGAGCGAAGCGAGCGACCGTTCGCGCTGCTGCTCGTCGAGTGCATTGTTGATGGTGAGCTTGCCGCGTTCGCGCTTTTCATCGACGACGGGCGCCTTTACGGGCACGCGGACGAGCTTGCCGCCACGCTTGATGGCGCGGCTCTCTTCGTCGTCGGGCGTCTCGACAGCAACGGGACGCGGGCGAGCATCATCTTTTCTGACGAGCTTCGTCGGCTCTCCAGATGCTCCGCCGCGATCGGCAGGAGGCGGTCCACCGGCAGGACGCGGCAGCTCGATCTGCTTCGGGCGACCGCCTTCGCGCGGCGCAAAACGCGTGTCGTAGCTGGTCGGGCGCGGACGCTGCGCGGGACGCGCGCTGTCATGCCCATGCGGGCGCGACGCCGGAGAAGACGAAGCCGGACGCGCGGAAGAAGGCGAGGACGGAGCTGACGACGCGGCGCGCGGCGCGGCCGGAGCAGCGGGCGCACGTGGAGCCGGCGCTGGTGCGGGAGCAGCCTCCGCAACAGGAGCCGGTGCCGCCGGTGCAGCAACGGACGGTGCCGGAGCAGACGGAGCCGGTTCAGGCGCCTCTGCGGCGCGCGCAGCATCGGCCACGCGCTGTTCCTCGGCGCGCTGTGCATCCTCGACGGCTTGCTTGCGAGCTTCTGCGAGGGCGCGGGCGCGGGCGTCGCGCTCTTCGGGCCGAAGCAGATCCGCCTTGCCGGCATCCCCACGCGTCTCAGTCCGAACCGGCGGCTTAGGCGCCACCTTCGCTTCGACCGTAGGAGCAGGCGGAGCAGCAGCCGGCGCAACATCACCCGGCCCACCGGGGGTCGCGAGCTTGCGCGTCTTCTTCTTTTCCACAACTACCGACTTCGAGCGTCCATGGCTGAAGCTCTGACGGACGTGGCCCGACTCAACGGTACGCTGCAACGACAGCGGTTTGCGGCCGCCACCCAGCGTCTTGTCGGCATTGTCCTTGGTTTCGCTCATTCGATATCCGTTCAAACCTCTAAATCTGGGGCATTTTCCGGCTCATCGGATGCACCGATGCCGGACCGGTAGCGCTTGAGCCGCTCGGCCTCGTATAAAAACCGCTCGGCGGCTCCGCCATGTATGAGGGCAGCATGTACCACATTTGACCGCCCCATGGCCAAGCTCATTTGTTCTGTCGATAGACTGGTTACCAAAGGTGCATTTCGGCCTCTGGCGGCAGCAACCGCAGCAAATTTGCGGGCAAGCCTGTCCCGCCCTCCGTCTGCAGCATCGGCGGCCTGGACCAGCACCGTGACGCCGCCACTCTCGATCAATTCGTCGACCTGCTGAAAACCACCTGTCACCAGTCCCGCCTTATTGGCGAGCGCCAGGGCTTCGATCACGCGCTTTTCCATGAGCTGATCGAGCCGTTCCGGCAGTTCCGGAGCAGCGCGGACATTCCGTTTCAGGCTCTTGGCAAACACGTTGGCCTTGATGGCCCGCTCGACGACCGGCTTCGACGCCTTGATCCAGACGCCCCGCCCGGGCAGCCGCCGCGCGAGATCCGGAACGATCTCGCCCGCGGGGTCGGCAACGAAACGGATCAGCTCGTCGGGGTTGAGCGCTTCCCGCGTCGCGGCACACAGACGCTGCGTCCCGCCATCATCGCTGATGGCAGGCTCGGCGTCATCGTGCTGGCGACGGCGGTCAGCCAATGCCCAAAGTCCTCCAGTTCTGGTCCGCGGCGTAGCACGGCCTTAAGCTTCCGAAGCCGGTTCGGATGCGTCCGAACCTTCTTCGTCTGCGCCGGCGTCTTCTTCCACGGTTTCGTCAGCCGAGATCCAGCCGGCAAGAATGCGCGCAGCCAGGATCAGGCCCTCGGCGTCCTTGCGATCGACCTCGAACCCATCGAGCACGCCCTTGTGACGGACAGGCTCGACATCCTTTTCCTTCGAACGCTCGGTCCAGCCGATGAGATCGTCGGTGGCGCAATCGGCAAGATCCTCGAGCGTCTTGATGCCATTTTCGCCGAAAGCCACCAGCATGGCCGACGTGACGCCCTCGACCTTGCCGAGGTCGTCGGAAACGCCAAGCTCGCGGCGGCGCGCATCGCGTTCGGCTTCCTGCTTTTCGAGATACTCGCGAGCACGCGTCTGGATCTCGCCCGCCGTGTTCTCGTCGAAGCCCTCGATGTGAGCGATTTCCGCGAGATCCACGTAGGCCACTTCCTCGACCGAGGCGAAGCCTTCGGTCACGAGCAGCTGCGCGATCACCTCGTCGACGTCGAGTGCATCCATGAAGGCCTGCGAACGCTCGGCGAATTCCTTCTGGCGCCGCTCGCTCTCTTCCTGCTCGGTCAGGATGTCGATGTCCCAGCCTGTGAGCTGCGAAGCGAGGCGCACGTTCTGTCCGCGGCGGCCGATCGCGAGCGACAGCTGGCTCTCCGGCACCACGACCTCGATGCGGTTGGTGTCTTCGTCAAGCACGACCTTGGACACCTCAGCCGGCGCCAGCGCGTTGACGATGAAGCTCGCCGCATCCGGGTTCCACTGGATGATGTCGACCTTCTCACCCTGCAGCTCGTTGACGACCGCCTGCACGCGCGCACCGCGCATACCGACGCAAGCGCCCACTGGATCGATCGAGCTGTCGCGGCTGATGACCGCGATCTTGGCGCGCGAGCCCGGATCACGCGCAACCGACTTGATCTCGACGGTGCCGTCGTAGATTTCCGGCACTTCCTGCGCAAACAGCTTCGACATGAATTCGGGCCGTGCGCGCGACAGGAAGATCTGCGGGCCGCGCTGCTCGCGGCGCACGTCGTAGATGTAGGCGCGAATGCGATCGCCGTAACGCACGTTCTCGCGCGGGATCATCTCGTCGCGACGAATAATGCCTTCCGCACGTCCGAGGTCGACGATCACGTTGCCGTACTCTGCGCGCTTGACGGTGCCGTTGACGATCTCGCCGATGCGGTCCTTATATTCGCCGAACTGCCGGTCGCGCTCGGCTTCACGAACCTTCTGGACGATCACCTGCTTGGCGTTCTGTGCGGCGACGCGACCGAAATCGAGCGGCGGCAGGCTTTCCGCGATGAGATCGCCGAGCTTGGCTTCCGGGTTGCGGCGCTTTGCGTCGGCGAGCGTGATCTGCGTCGCTTCGTTCTCGACATCCTCGACCACAGCCAGCACGCGCGAAAGACGCGTTTCGCCGGTTTTCGGGTCGATCTCGCAGCGAATGTCGTTTTCCGCGCCGTAGCGCGATTTGGCGGCCTTCTGGATGGCGTCTTCCATGGCCTGGATCACGATCTTCCGATCGATCGTCTTTTCACGGGCAACAGCTTCCGCAATCTGCAGAAGCTCGAGCCTGTTGGCGCTAATGCCTGCAACGCCTGCCATATTAGAGACCCTCCACGTCGTCGGTCTTTAAATCGTCCGGATCGGCCTCTGCGCCGTCTCCAAGTTGTCCTTTACCCTGGGCCTTGGCCCGGCTCAGGGCTTCACGAATGAGTTCGTCCGTCAGCACCAACCGGGCGCTTGCAATAAGCTCGACCGCAAGCCCGATCACTTTGAGGCCTTCCTCGCCGAGATCGACCTCGATCAGCGCCTCGCCGTTCTCGAACCCTTCGATCCGTCCGCGAAAGCGCTTCCGCCCGTCGATCGGCGCAGCGAGCTCGATCTTGGCTTCCGAACCCGCCCAGTCCACGAAATCGGACGGCCGCACCAGCGGGCGATCGATCCCAGGCGACGAGATCTCGAGCCGATAGGCATCGCTGACGATATCCTGCACGTCGAGCAGCGGCGAAACCGCCCGCGAAATCGCCTCGCAATCGTCGATCGTGATCGAGCCGTCGGGCCGCTCGGCCATGATCTGCACGGTTTTGCCGTCTCTTCCGGAAACCTCGATGCGCACAAGACGGAACCCGAGGCTGACGAGCACCGGCTCGACAAGCGCTGCGAGATCCGACGCAAGACCGGTCTCTTGGATGAAACGATCGCTCGATGCGACCTCGTTCGAACTGTGCATACCTAGTGAATTCCGGCCGCCGCGGCAACGGGGGCTGCCAAAACAAAAAGAGCGGACCCTTGAGGGGCCCACTCTCAAAGTTGAGATGATCATGAGCAAGCGAATAATACGTGACTATGACACCCCACGCAAGGGCGTTTCCGAGAGGTCGATGCTGCCAAACCTCGCCCGGGGAAATCGAGAAAAAGGAAACAACACATTGTTCTGCAAGGGATTTTAAATGGCGATCACAACAATTGAAACGGCACTTCAGCAGGCAAGCGCCCTGCAACCTGCTTAATCCCTTAAGAAAACCTTGGGCAATACTTGGAATCACACGCGGAGAAATCGGAAGAAATAGCAGCGACGCCCTTCCCGGCCGGCCTTGGCTTCGTAGCGCGTACCCGGCCAATCTTCGAGCCGATGGCGCCAGTCTTGTGGGCTCTCGGCCGTCCAACGAAATTCCGGAACTTGCGACACCGCCATCAGCGAGGTCCGCGCATAGTCGCCGATGTCGGTCGCGAGCCGGAGTTCCGCCCCCGGTTTCATCACGCGGGCAAGCAGGCGCAAAAGCTCCGGTGAAAACAGACGCCGCTTGTGATGGCGCTTCTTCGGCCACGGATCGGGAAACAGCATGAACACGCGGGAAATAGATGCCTCGGGCACCCACCTGAGCAGCGGCCGCACGTCGTCCGACCAAAGACGCACGTTGCCGAGTTCACCCTCGTCGATGGCCGTCAGCGCCTTGACAACGCCGTCCTCGAACGGCTCGCAACCGATGAGCCCCGTATCGGGATGGTGCCGCGCCTGCCAGATAAGGTGCTCGGCACCGCCGAAGCCAATCTCGAGCCACACACTGGAGACAGTGGGCACAAACGCGGCTTCAAGCGCCTTGGGGGCAGGCTCAGCCAGGTCGAACGTCAGACGCGGCAAAAGCTCGGTGAAAAGGTGCGACTGCCGCGGGCTGAGCTTGCGCCCTCGCCTGCGGCCGAACGACCTCAGCTCCGCCGAATGCGTGCTCTTGGCTTCATCCCTGTCCAAACTTGGGCCCATCCTCAAAACAAACGGCCGCAACGAATGCGGCCGCCCGTAACACATGCGCGGAATGAAAGCTTAGACGGCCTTCTTGATCGTCTCGGCCAGATCGTCCTTCTCCCAGGAGAAGCCGCCGTCATTGTCAGGCTTACGCCCGAAGTGACCATAAGCAGCCGTCCGCGCGAAGATCGGCTTGTTGAGGTCCAGATGACTGCGGATACCGCGCGGCGTGAGGTCCATGGACTTGGCCAGCGCCGTCTCGATCGCGGCCTCCTCGACCTTGCCCGTGCCGTGCGTATCGACATAGATCGACAGCGGACGCGCGACGCCGATCGCGTAGGACAGCTGGATCGTGCAACGATCCGCAAGCCCGGCCGCCACGACGTTCTTGGCCAGATAGCGTGCGGCATAGGCTGCCGAGCGATCGACCTTGGTGGAATCCTTGCCCGAGAACGCGCCGCCGCCATGCGGAGCCGCGCCACCATAGGTATCGACGATGATCTTGCGCCCGGTAAGACCGCAGTCTCCGTCCGGACCGCCGATGAAGAACTTGCCGGTCGGGTTGATGTGCCAGACCGTGTCTTTGCTGATCCAGCCGTCGGGCAGCGCGGCCTTGACGTACGGCTCGATGATTTCGCGCACCTGGCGCGAGGACAGGTCTTCGACGACATGCTGGTGCGAGACGACGATCTGCGTGACGCCGACAGGCTTGCCGCCCTCGTAACGCACGGTGACCTGGCTCTTGGAGTCGGGGCCGAGCTTGGCCGCGTCTCCGCTCTTAGCCTTGCGGGCCTTGGCCAGGTCTTCGAGGATCTTGTGGCTGTAGTAGATCGGCGCCGGCATCAGCTCAGGCGTCTCACGGCAGGCGTAGCCGAACATGATACCCTGGTCGCCCGCGCCTTCTTCCTGGTTGCTCGGCTGCTGGGCATCGACGCCCTGCGCGATGTCCGCAGACTGCGGATGCAGCAGAACCTTGATGTCGGCCTTGTCCCAGTGGAACCCATCCTGCTCGTAGCCGATATCGCGAATGGCCATGCGGGCGGTGTGGGCGATCCAGTCTTTCGTTACTGTCTCGGGGCCGCGCGTCTCTCCGGCAATGACGACCTGGTTGGTCGTAGCCAGCGTCTCGCAAGCGGCGCGGATGATCCACGGATCGACCCCTGCGTTGGCACCCTCGCGATAGAACAGGTCGACGATCTCGTCGGAAATCCGGTCACAAACTTTATCCGGATGTCCTTCGGAAACGGATTCGCTCGTAAATAGAAACGACTGGCGTGCCACCCTGATCCCCTTGATCTCGCGCTGCGGCCGGAACACTTTCCAACGACGCAATCACATTTTCCGACGAAGCAAGCACATCTGCATCGTAAAAAATGTGACAAACATAGAACCTGGAACGCAAACCGCCCCAGAGAATGCGCGGGTGTCTTGCCGGTTTTGCGCAGTGCGGTCAAGTGCGACGCCTCGGCACCAGGGGATGCCGAAGCCTTCGGGAAGAGGATGCCCTACAGCCCGGACCGGCCATTGGAGACCGGCGAGCAGAATGCGACGGGCCGGGCCCCTAGTCGAGCCCGTCTTCCCCGCCGAGCGAACGTACCAGCTCGACAATCGACCGACGCACCCTAGGATCCGTGATTTTCACGAAAGCTTTGTTCAGCTCAAGACCTTCGCGCGTCGAAAGAAACTCGATCACATAGCTTTCCGCAGGCCGTTCAGAAAATCCGGGCGCCAGCGAAGCGTCGACGAGTTCAGACGGGGCTTCGTCATAAAAAAATTGAACAGGCACCCCCAGCACCCGCGACAAATCGAAAAGCCGGCTGGCCCCGATGCGATTGACGCCCTTTTCGTACTTCTGAACCTGCTGGAAAGTTAGTCCAAGGTGTTCGCCGAGTTTTTCCTGGCTCATACCGAGCAGCATTCGCCGCAAACGAACCCGCGTACCGACGTGGGCATCGATCGGATTCGGCTTGCGCGAACTGCGTTCGATATCGACGTCTTCGTCGATCGCATCTTCCTTGGACATCAGTCTGTGCTCCGTACCCTGCGTGATCGTGCCGGATTGCAAACGCCCAAATCAGGCTGCTGGACATATTGACCAACATGAAAGATTTTTGCCCTCGGCATCTTTGGTTGAATATTTCTGATAAAGCAATCTTGAGTCAATCGAGCGGCAATTTGAATGACGTCTATCAAAACTTCGGATGCTGAACATCAGACATAAGAGTCGACGTCACGAGTTCTACTAACAAAAACAAGTATAACAGCGATCATCAGAGCTGCGAGAAGAAAAACGCTATCGCCAAAAACTGCGTAGAGCGGCGTCGATCGTTGAACAGGCACAGAAGAATCTGTACTTCCTTTTACATTCATGCCTAGCATAACTACAACTCGGCCATTTCCATCGATTACTGCTGAAATTCCGTTATTTGCAGCTCTGACCAAGGTCAGCCCTTCTTCTACTGCTCGCACGCGAGCTTGATGGAAATGCTGCCTCGGGCCGGTCGTGTTCCCAAACCATCCGTCGTTGGTGACATTGATCAGCACCCCCGGCCGCTCGCGGCTTGCGGCCCCGACACCCGGGAAAATTGCTTCGTAGCAGATGAGCCCACCGACAGGCGGAAGCCCCGGAAGCGCCAGCGTCGGACGCGGCGTAATCCCTTCCGAGAACCCTCCGCGCAGACGCGTTAGCTGCTCGAGACCGATCGCTTCGAGAGTTGATTGCCAGGGCAGATATTCCCCGAACGGAACCAGGTGTGTTTTGTCGTAGACGCGATGCAGAGCCCCGCTGCCGTCGAACACCATCAGGCTGTTGTAAGCGCGGACCGGCCGCAGATCGGCGTCGCTAGCCTCCGCGCGCGCAGCATCCGTCTCGCGCCTTAGCGCACCCGTGAGCAGCATCGTCGTATCCGGCAGCAAGGCGCCAATCGCCTCCAGCGCCTCTGGATGTTCGAGCGGCAGGAACGGCATCGCCGCCTCCGGCCACACCACGTGCGTGATCCCGGCGAGGTCGTCCGCGACGCCGGCCGCATCCCGCTTCGACAGCGCCAGATGCTCCTGGAAGATTGCGCCCTGCTTTTCCGGCATCCACTTCTCGCGCTGTGGAATGCTGGGCTGAACGATGCGAATTTTCACGCCATCGATCACGCCATCCGGCGCGGTCGCCAGTCTGATGGCGCCATACCCCGAGAGCAGGAGCAACGGCACGCCGGTGATCAGGAGCGCGAAGCCCCCGGCGCGCCGCCGCAATGCGCCCGCCGGCGCATCCGCCGCGAGCACCAACGGCGCAGCGAATATCGGGACAGCGATGAGCGTCAGCCCATATATGCCAAGCAGACCTGCGCTCTGCATGAGAACAACCGGCCAGGTGAGCGCGTAGCCGAGCACGTTCCAGGGAAATCCCGTCAAGATATGACCGCGAAGCCATTCCGCACCCGCAAGCGCGAGGGCCAGCACGAGGAGCCGCAGCACGCCCCCACGCCACAGAAGGGCCGCAACCGCCGCCGCAGCCGCCCAGAACAGCGCGAGCCCGGCCGGCATCAACGTCACCGCGAACGGCAGCAGCCAGCCGAATTTGTCGGCCTCGACCAGAAACGCTTCGCCGATCCAAAACAGTCCGAACAGGAAATAGCCGAAGCCGAACCACCACCCGGCACCGGCCGCACACATCGCCACCGCCCGCGCGCCGCCGGGCTTCCGGACCGCATCGTCGATGAGCCACACCAGCACCGGCAACGATAGAAAAAGAATGGGCGCGATGAAGAACGGCGCCATCGCAAGGTTCGCAACCGCACCGGCCACGAATGCAATGGCCCCCCGCCGCCATCCGCGCGCGGTCCTGATCGCATGGCAGCACTCGCCAAGCCGGTCACGCGCGCTCATGCTTTAGCCTGGTTCGCCGCTATCGGCCTGCTGGGAGCGCGGCAGATGGATCTTGAGCCGCTTCACGCGGCGCGGATCGGCATCGAGCACCTCGAACTCCACGCCAGAGCTGTGCCGGATCAACTCACCACGCGCCGGCACGCGTCCGACGATCGCGAACACAAGCCCGCCGAGCGTATCGATGTCGGCCTCCTCCTCGGGCTTGAGCAGCTTCAGGCCGAGCCGGGTTTCGAGATCCTTGACCGGCGCACGGCCCGAGGCAACGAGACCGAGCTTCGGATCGACCGCGATCAGGTCCGCCTCTTCCTCGTCATGCTCGTCCTCGATGTCCCCCACGATCTGCTCGACGAGATCCTCGATGGTCACGAGGCCGTCGGTACCGCCGTACTCGTCGACGATCAGCGCCATGTGGATGTGCGTCGCCTGCATCCGCACCAGAAGGTTCATGGCGGGCATCGACGGCGGCACGTAGAGTACAGGTTTGCGGAGCTTGAGGACCGCAATCGGCCGCGTAAGATCGATACGGCTGAGATCTGGCTTCACGCCCGACCCGCCAGGCTTGTCGGCTTCAGGCTTGGCCGCCTCGAAATATCCTGGGCGCTGCTTGCTAGGCTCTCTCAGAGCGCGTCCCGCAACCTCGGCCGAGATCCAGCGGAACAGGTCCTTGATGTGCAACATCCCGCGCGGATCGTCGAGCGTCTCGTGATAGATCGGAATGCGCGAGACGCCGGCTTCCTCGAACAGCCGTACGAGTTCGCCGAGAGGCTCCATCTCCTCGATCGCGATGATGTCCGCCCTGGGCACCATGATTTCATCGACGCGCGAAGCCCCGAAGCGCAGCAGGCCCGACAGCATCTTGCGCTCTTCCGGCGAAAACCCACCGGTCGCTTTCGCCTCTTCCTTGAGCAGCACTTCAAGCTTGTCGCGCAGCGTCGGCTGCTCCGCGAGGCCGAGCCGGGTCCACAGATGCGCGAGCCATCCACTAGCGCTCTCACGCATCGTCGGGCGCTCGTTGGCAAGCGTTACATCGTCCATTTGATCATCGTCACTGGTCATGAGCGTTACAGAGCCGTTTCGTCCACGGCGTAGGGATTTGCGATCCCGAGCGAGGCGAGAATCTCCACTTCGAGCCCCTCCATCTCCTGGGCCTCGGCATCGGTTTCGTGATCGAACCCGAGAAGGTGAAGCAAGCCATGCACGACGAGGTGTTGCAGATGGTGCGCCGGCGATACGCCTTGCTCATCCGCCTCGCGCATGACCGTCTCCTGCGCCAGGATGACATCGCCCAGCGCGCCGTCCTCGGCCGCTTCGGGCGGTCCACCCTGAAGGGCGGGAAACGACAATACGTTGGTTGGTTTGTCCTTGCCCCGGAACCGCGCGTTGAGTTCGCGCACGGTTGCATCGTCGCTGAGCGCGACGCAAGCCTCAGCGGCGGTGTTCGACCCAAAGATGGGATGAGCGGCAAGCGCACGCGCCGCAGCCGAGATCAAAGCGTCGCGATCACCGATCCGCGACCAGTCTCCCGCTTCGTGGAGGATGTCGAGGCTGAGCCAGAGGGACGCCTCAGGGCGCCCCTCGCTACGACTTCGACTGTCCGGTTCGTCAGGCATCTCAGGACTTCCTCGGCCCTGCGCGATCGTAGGCTTCCACGATCTTCGCAACGAGATCGCGCCGCACGACGTCGGAATTCGTGAAGCGCACTGCCGTGATGTCGGGCACATCGCCCAACAGCCGCACCGCTTCTTCGAGGCCCGAAGTCATGCCCGGCGGAAGGTCGATCTGGGAGGGGTCTCCCGTGATGACCATCTTTGAGCCTTCACCGAGACGCGTCAGAAACATCTTCATCTGCATGCTCGTCGTATTCTGCGCTTCGTCGAGAATGACGAACGCATTGGCGAGCGTCCGTCCGCGCATGAACGCGAGAGGCGCAATTTCGATCACGCCCTGCTCGAGATCCCGCTCGACTTTCTCCGGCGGCAGCACATCGTACAGCGCATCGTAAAGCGGCCGCAGATAGGGATCGACTTTCTCGCGCATGTCACCCGGCAGGAAGCCGAGCCGTTCGCCCGCCTCGACCGCAGGACGCGAAAGAATGATCCGCTCGACGAGGCCACGCTCGAGGCATTGCGCGGCAAACGCAACGGCGAGATAGGTTTTACCGGTACCCGCCGGGCCGATGCCGAACACGAGATCGGTTTTCTCGAGCGCGCGGATATACGTGCTCTGGGATTGCGTTCGCGCCTTCACGACACGCCGACGCGTCGCAATTTGCGCTTGGCCTCCCTCGGAGGGGGAATCCTGCTGCCGGGAGTGGCGGATCAGCCCGTCGAAATCTCCAGGTCCCACATGGTCTCCCTTCGAGACGCGATCGTAAAGCTGTTCGAGAACGCCCCGTGCGATATCACAGGAAGTCTCCGACCCGCTCAAAACGACGACGTTACCATGCGCGTGCGCCTCGATACCGAGACGATCCTCGATGAGCGCCAGATGGCTGTCGAATTCGCCGAGAAGCTGGGTAAGAAGCCGGTTATCCTCGAAGGGAACAACGACTCTCTTGTTGGGGGTTGAGGGTTTTGCCACTCGCCTTTGACCTGTCGCCGTCTGGCCGCGAATTGCTGTCAATCGTTTCGTCTCCTGAGGCTAGAGTGCTATTGGAGCGATTAAACGAAGAGCGGTAACTGACTTTGCAGGGCCGAATCGCGGCCCCATGGGATCGAGCTTAAGTCCTGTTCGTCCGAGATGCGAGCGGACACCCTTCCCTCGAACCCCGAAACCGGACTTTCGAACAGGAACCTTTCTTAGAATAGGCAAGAGCGCAGTCGAATCAACGCCCCCACCCAGTCCGAAGAAGGTTACCAGGCTCACATTGACCCGCGTATGACGCCGGAAAGGCTGTTCGCGCCGGCCGCCCTTATCTCCACATCGACGATTTCGCCAATGAATTCGGCCCCTCCGTCCACTTGGACGAGCTGAAGATAGGGCGATCGGCCTACGAGCTGGCCATTTTGCCGGCCGGCCTTTTCAAACAACACCGGCATGGTTTTTCCGACACTCGCAGCGTTGAATTGGCGATGCCCATCCTCCAGCACGGCCTGCAGCCGTTCCAAGCGTTCGCGCTTCACGGCTTCGCTCACCTGCCCGTCCATGGACGAGGCTGGCGTCCCCGGTCGCGCGCTGTACTTGAAGCAATAGGCGTAGGCGAACCCCACCGTCTTGACGAGATCGACAGTCGCCTCGAAATCTGCGTCCGTTTCACCCGGAAAGCCAACAATGATATCCGTCGACATCGCGATGTCCGGCCGCACCGCGCGGACGCGCTCGATAAGTCGGAGATAGTCGTCGGCCGTGTGCTTCCGGTTCATCGCCGCGAGCACGCGATCCGAGCCCGATTGGAAAGGCAGATGCAGATAGGGCATCAGCTTTTCCTCTTCCGCGTGCGCTGCAATGAGATCGTCGGTCATGTCGCGCGGGTGGCTGGTCGTGTAACGGATGCGCTGAAGCCCATCGACCGACGCGAGTTGCCGGATGAGGCCGGCGAGCGTCGTCGCATGACCGTCCGCGCCCTCACCATGATAACCGTTGACGTTCTGCCCGAGCAGCGTGACTTCCCGCACCCCGCGCGCAACGAGGGCCCGCGCCTCTTCGACAAGCGCGGCGACCGGGCGCGAAAACTCCATGCCCCGCGTATAAGGCACGACGCAAAACGTGCAGAATTTGTCGCAACCTTCCTGAACGGTCAGAAACGCGGACGCAGATTTCACGGGGCTGCGCGCGGGCAGCGCCTTGAACTTGTCCTCGTCGGGAAATGCGGTTTCGACGAGGGCCGCTTCTCCGCCGCGCAGCCGCGAAAGAAACTCCGGCAACCGGTGATAATTCTGCGGCCCGAGCACGAGATCGACGGCCGGCGCGCGCCGGACAATCTCGTCGCCCTCAGCCTGTGCCACACAGCCGGCAACGGTGATGAAAGTTTCCTTGCCGCTCTTCGCACGCAGCGATTTGAGGTCCCGCAGACGTCCGAGGTCCGAGTAGACCTTCTCGGCCGCTTTCTCGCGAATATGGCAAGTATTGAGGATCGCAAGATCCGCTTCCGCGACATCGGCGGTCTCGACATAGCCTTCCGCCGCGAGCGCTTCGCTCATGCGTTCGGAATCGTAGACGTTCATTTGGCAGCCGAACGTCTTGATGAACACGCGCTTGGCTTCGGGCCGAGACTCGCCATCGGACTGGCGCGGATGCGCAGCCATATCGTCAGCAAGCAATGGTTCAAAATCGTCCAAGGAGCGTTCCGAGTCCCACTCTTCAAGCTTCCAGAGAGCTTCCGGAAGATTAGATCAAATTTCCTGAAGCAAAGCCGTGCGCCGCGGTAACACAATTCCCGCGTCCCCGCACCCCCGTCTTACTGCATTGCAGCATTGCGCAGCCGCTTTGTCCAGCACGGTGAGCTATGTAGGCCGCCGGCCTCCCATCTCAAATCAGCAGCAATCGCGGCGTGTCGAGCCGAGCAAATTCGCCGGGAATCGAAAACGGGCCTCACCGGAAGAGGCCACCGTCCGTCTGCGGCCGGGCCGACGTGCGCGTCTCCGCCGCAGGGGCCGTCACCGCGATCGGCGCATCTGTCGGATAGCCGCGCAGGAGCTTCACCACATTCTCCCGGACCTCGTCTTCACTCCGCCGCGCGAGATCCTTCCGATCGGCGAAACTTTCGAGCGGGATCGGCACGCCGATGCGGATGCGGACATCGAGCGGCCCCGCCTTCAACAGCTCCCACGCATGGCTCTGCATTTCCATGTCGCCGAACCAGCCGACGATCGGCCGCGCGCCCCGGTTGATCGGCACACCATGAAGACGCGTGTAAACCAGCGACAGCGTCTGCACGACGACATCGGGCACCGGCGCCTGCGCCACCCCCGGCTTGACCGGAGGCTTGGCCGCGGCGAACAGCGAGGTCTTGAACGGAAGCACGCGATTGCCGTCGCTCGACGTGCCCTCCGCAAACAGCACGACTGTGTCGCCTTCCGCGAGGCGACCCATGATCTCGTTCGTCGTCGCCCCGACCGCACTGCGCCGTTCGCGATCCACGAACACCGAGCGTTGCAGCCTTGCGAGCGTGGAGACGAACGGCCAGCGAGAAACGTCCTTCTTCGCAACGAACGACAGCGGCGCCACGGCCGACAGAACAGGAATGTCGAGCCACGACGTATGGTTCGAAATGAGCAGCACCGGCTTGTCTCCGGCGACCGCGCCTTCGATCGAAAGCCTCACCCCCAACAATCGGCAGACCTGGCGATGGTACCAATGCGGAAACCGCCGGGCGGCCTTCGGCGAAACCCTGAGCAGCACCGCCTGCACCGGCAGCAGCGGCACGGTGAGCGCGAAAAACCCTGTAAGAATGGAGGCGGCTCTGAACGTTCCCATACGCACCTGACAGGCCAAGCCATAGAGCTTCGGACGGTGAGCTAGCTCTTTCGCGAAGACTTTTTCTTTTCTATCGGCTCGCCATAAAGTTCGAGCCGATGCCCGACGAGCACGAAGCCGAGTTCGCGCGCGATCTTCTCCTGCAGCTTTTCGATTTCTTCGCTGTGGAACTCGATGACGCGCCCCGTGGCGATATCGATCAGGTGATCATGATGATCACGGGTCGCTTCCTCGTAGCGCCCACGCCCTCGCCCGAACGCGTGCCGTTCCAGAATGCCCTTCTTTTCGAGCAGATTGACTGTGCGGTAGACAGTGGAAAGCGAGATGTGGGAATCGACCTGATGCGCCCGCCGATGGAGCTCCTCCACGTCGGGATGATCGCGCGCTTCCGACAGCACCCGGGCAATGACCCTGCGCTGGCCAGTCATGCGGAGCCCGTGCTCGGCGCACAGAACTTCTAGCCGCGAGAGGCCCTCGTCTTTCGAGACCGGCATGGAGCATATCCCGAGCAGTTTTTGTTGCCGCAGCCGCCTTTTGGCGAAAAGCACGCGGATTAGTTTCTTCTACTCGCGCATCATATGGGATTCTGCAAGGCTGTCTAAAGCCTTAGAGCTAACGTTACGGCATCGACGGCAGTTCCGCCGCTGCGCTGGTAGTAACCGCGCCTGAGCCCGGTGCCGAGAAACCCCGCCCGCCGATAGAGTTCCATCGCGGCATCGTTGTCGGCCGCAACCTCGAGAAACAGCTTCTTGGCCTCAGCCCGCTGGGCGGCGCGCGCCACGCCCTCGATGAGCTTGCGCCCGACGCCCTTGCGCTGCCAGGCCGGTGTCACCCCGACGGACAGGATCTCGGCTTCGTCGGCCGCAAGCTGCGCCATCACGAACCCGACGCACACCTTGGGGGCGCCTCCCACCATGGCCGTGAACGCGGTCGACGCAGGATGATCGAGGAGCGCCTGAATGCTTTCCTCCGACCAGGCCGGCGAGAACAGCTCGGCATGCAGCTTGGCGATGAGAGGCGCCTGTTCGGGTCCGGCCCACAGAAGAGAAACGTACTTGAGATCGATCGGCGTTTCTTGCGTCATGACACTCTCTTGAGGGAAGCTCCGTCCTGCGGCTTGGCGTCGGGCGGCCGCAGATAGAGAGGTTGCGGCAAACCCGCGCCCGGCACAACCGACGAGAACGGAATGAACCGTACATCGGGCTCAAGCGCGCCGAGCCGAGCCGTAACCGATGTCCCACCCTGCGTATGGGCTGCTTGCGCCAGCATGTCCGCTCCTGAGCCGACCGCAATCGCCGCCCGCCCCTCAAGAATTTGGGCAGCAGCTGCCGGCGTAGTCAGCGTCGGCACATCAAGCGGAACAAGGTCGGCACCTGCGAAAGCCTGGAAGTAGATCTCGCCCCGCCGCGCATCGACCGCGACCGCCAATACCTTACCAGCAATCTCGGGCCCGATCTCGGCTGCAGCGGTGTAGGCCATGACCGCGAGGCTGGAGAGCACGGCAACCGGCGCGCCGGACGCAAGCGAAAGCGCGCGCGCCGCCGCGATCCCGACGCGCTGCCCGGTAAACGTTCCGGGGCCTGTCGTGACGACGATCACATCGAGATCGGAGACCGCGAACGGAGCCTCGTCCAGAACCGCCGCGATCATTGGAGGCAGGCGCTCCGCGTGCCCCCTCTCGATCCGCTCGAAACGAGAGGCGGCACGATCGGACGCGAACAATCCGACTGTTCCGGAGACATCCCAGCCTGCCGCGACGGAGCACCCCCCAAAGCAGGTATCGAAGGCAAGCATATTCATGCCGTGAGCCTATACCGCGATGCCGCCAGTGCACCAATTGATTTTGGGCGGCATTCTGTCTGCGTCGGATCAGACGATCTTGGCCAGTTCTTCGAAGGTCAAGCGCGGCAGCCGCGGCTTCAGCGCCGAAGCATCGCCGTAGCCGATATTGCACAGGAAATTTGCCCGAATATCGGTGCCGGCAAAAAACTCACGCGTGACGCCGGCCTGATCGAACCCGGACATCGGCCCGCAATCGAGCCCCAGCGACCGCGCCGCAAGGATCAGGTAGGCACCCTAAAGAGAGCTGTTTCGAAACGCCGTCTCCTGAATGTGCTCGGGTTTGCCGGTGAACCAGCTCTTGGCGTCCGTGTGAGGAAAGAGACGCGGCAGAGCATCGTAGAATTTGAGATCGTACCCGATGATGGCCGTGACCGGCGCTTTCATCGTCTTGTCGCGGTTACCCTCCGACAGAAACGGCTTCAGGCGCTCTTTCGCTTCAGCCGACTTGACGAACACGAGCCGCACCGGCGAGCAATTGGCGCTCGTCGGTCCGAGTTTCATGAGTTCGACGATGCCGAGAAGCTGTTCATCCGCAACCGGCTTGTTCTGCCAGACGCTGTGCGTGCGCGCCGAGATGAAGAGTTGGGAAAGCGCGGCCTCGTCGAGTGCCAATGCCATATCGATATCCTTGCATGGGTCCGAACGGGCGCAATCCATGCGCCCATAAAAAAGAACCCCGCTTCGTGAGCGGGGTTCCGAAAATCCTGGGCCTTAAGCGGCCTGTACTTCCTCGACCTCTGGGCAGAAGTGCTTCAAGAGGTTCTCGATGCCGTGCCGGAGGGTCGCCGTCGAGCTGGGGCAGCCCGAGCACGCGCCGCGCATATGAAGGTAGACCACGCCGTCGCGGAAGCCTGCGAATGTGATGTCGCCGCCGTCCTGAGCCACAGCCGGGCGCACGCGCGTTTCGAGCAGCTCCTTGATCGTCGCTACCACATCGGCGTCCTCGGCGTCATAGGCGCCGTCGGCCGCATCGTTTGCCCCATCGCGGTCCACAACTGAAGCACCCGAAAGATAGTGCTCCATGATCGCACCGAGGATCATCGGCTTCAGATGCTGCCACTCGGTGTCGTTCTTGGTGACGGAGATGAAGTCCGAGCCAAGGAAAACACCCGAGACACCTTCGATGTCGAACAGGCGGCTCGCCAACGGCGAAGCCTTTGCATCGCCCTTGGCGCGGAAATCGGCGGTACCGTCTTCAAGCACCGGTTTGCCGGGGATAAACTTCAGCGTCTGAGGGTTCGGAGTGGCCTCGGTCTGAATGAACATGTCGTCGTCTCCTCCTCAAGGCGCGCGCCAATGCAGCAATCGCCGGGAACTCTTTAGAATAGTTCCAGAACCTAAGAAAGCATAGAGCAATTGTCTAGCCCCGCAATCGGAGTTTTCCAAGCGCGGCCGCCGTCCAAATCAAAAAATATCGCAACTCTTCCGGCATGTTGGCGCCTCAACGCAAAACCGGCGGGGCTAAGCCAGCGCGATGATGTCGTCGAAATCCAGGTTACCTGGCACCACCGTGATCGGGATCGGGAACGATCCGGCCGCCGTCCCCGCCGCCATCGTCGAGACCAGCGGCCCCGGCCCTTTGGGATCGGTCGAAGCACCGAGCACCAGGATCGAAACGTCTTCGTCCTCGGCTATGGTCCGCATGATCTCCTCGCCCTTGAGACCTTCCCGGATAAGCTCTTCGCAGATGATGTTTTCGAAACCGACCTGATGCAGCTTGCGGCGCAGCAGGCGGAACATCGCCCGCGCCTTTACGGTCTCTTCCTCGATCTGCACCTGCCGCACGCCGGCCCAATGCTGGAAATCCTGCGGCTCGATGACGTACAGCATCAGGATCTGACCCGACGAACGAACTACCCGCGCCGCCGCGTAGTAGAGCGCACGCTCCACCTCCGGACTGTCATCGATGACAATCAGAAACTTCCGGACGTGTCCGGCTTCGAACGATTGGCGTTTGCGAAACGTGAGTGTCATGACGCCGATGCTGCCACGTGATCCGGAGCCGCACAACAGACCCGTTCTGATTACGAACGGATGAAGCCGACGATGTCCTTGACCTCGTCCAGGATCGGCGACGCGATCGCACGCGCCCGCGCCGAGCCGTCGGCGAGCACGCGATCGATCTCGCCCGGATCCGTCATGAGCCGCCGGATCTCCTCGCCGATCGGCGCGATCTTGGCGACGAGCGCATCCGAAAGCTGCTTCTTGAAGGTCGAGAACTGCGATCCGCCGACCTCGGCCACCACCTCTTCGAGGCTCCGCCCCGTTACCGCTGCATAGATACCGAGCAGGTTCTCGGCCTCCGGACGCCCCTCGAGCCCCTTGACCTCAGACGGCAGCGCATCGGGATCGGTCTTGGCGCGCTTCACCTTGTTGGCGATCGTGTCCGCATCGTCGGTCAACGCGATGCGCGATTGCTCAGACGGGTCCGACTTCGACATCTTCTTGGTGCCGTCACGCAGGCTCATGACGCGCGTCGCCGGCCCCATGATCACCGGCTCCGGCTGCGGGAAGAACACGCCATCCGCATAACCCTTTGCCTCGATCGAGGCACGGAAGTCGTTGTTGAACTTCTGCGCGATGTCGCGCGCGAGTTCGAGATGCTGCTTCTGGTCTTCACCGACCGGCACGTGCGTCGCGCGATAAGCGAGAATGTCGGCCGCCATCAGGTTCGGATACGCATAGAGACCAACCGACGCTGCTTCACGGTCCTTGCCGGCCTTCTCCTTGAACTGCGTCATGCGGTTGAGCCAGCCGAGGCGCGCCACGCAGTTGAAAACCCAGGCCAGCTCGGCGTGCGCCGACACTTGGCTCTGATTGAACAGGATGCTCTTCTTGGGGTCGAGACCGGACGCGATGTAGGCGGCGGTCACCTGTCGGATCGCCGTCTTGAGTTCGGCCGGATCCTGCCAGACTGTGATCGCGTGCAGATCGACGACGCAATAGATGCATTCATGCGTCTTCTGCATCTCGATCCACTGCACCATGGCGCCGAGGTAATTGCCGAGATGAAGGCTGCCGGTGGGCTGCATACCCGAGAAAACGCGTTGTGTGAGTTCCATAGTCCCTCGTCCGTCCGGCCACGATGCATTTGACCCGGCCGGGGTTATGGCGCGGCGGGATGGGATGCGCAAGCCTTGCGGCCGGCCCAATCAGCCCCGGCGCGTGATCTTCCGCAATTGCCGGAGATTGAGCGTTCCGGTCGCCAGAATGGCCGCGGCATAAACCAGGAGCCCGGTGCCGATCAGCGCCAGGAGCGCCAGCGCGTGCACGACGAATCCGCGCCCGGTCGCGAAATAGACGCCGAGAAAATGCGCCGCCCCGAGCAGCGCCGCGCACATCACGACGCTCGACAACAGGATCATCGCAAATGCCCGCAGCATCCTCCGGTCGAGCGTGAAATGCCCGCGTCTGACCAGCGTGAACCAGAGGAGCCCTGCATTGAGCCATCCACCGAGCGTCGTAGCGACCGCAATGCCGAGATGAGGCAACCACCCGAGGTCGCGGAACCAGAAGAACAGCGCAATCGAGCCGAGCGTGTTCGCGATCAGGCTGAACGCCGCGTAGCGCATCGGCGTCTTGGTGTCTTCGCGCGCGAAATAGGCGGGCGAAAACACCTTGATCATCACGAACGCGGGCAGCCCAAGTGCAAACACCGAGAGCACGGCCGCGGTCTGCGCCGTATCGGTCGCCGTGAACGCGCCGCGCTCGAACAGCACTTTTATGATCGGCACCGGCACGACGGCGAGCGCGAGCGCCGCAGGCACCGTCAGCAGCATGGCGAATTCGAGCGAGCGGTTCTGGCTGTCGAGCACAGCCTCGTGATTGCCGGCCCTGAGTTGCCGCGACACATCGGGCAGCAACACAACACCGATAGCGATACCGACGATCGCAAGCGGCAACTCGTAAAGCCGATCGGCATAATAAAGCTGCGAGACCGCGCCCGGCTGCTGTGAGGCGATCACCGTGCCGATCATGATGTTGAGCTGCGTTACGCCACCTGCAATGACGCCCGGAATGCCGAGAGTGATCAGGCGGCGCACACCATCCGTCATGCGTGGCCGGCGCAGCTTGAGCGTGAAATTGTTCCGCTTGAGCCCGCTGATCAGAAGCCAGAGCTGCAGCACACCCGCGACGAACACACCGATTGCCTGAATGACACCGCCACCCGGCTCGCTGTGATAGCCGAGCCCGAACCCGATAAAGATCGCGACCAGAAGTGTGAGATTGAGGACGATCGAAACCGACGAGCTCTCGACGAACTTACCGAACGTATTGAGCACGCCCGAGAACAACGCCACGAGCGACATGCAGAGCAAATAGGGGAAGGTGATCTGCGTCAGCAGCACCGCGAGATCGAATTTCTCGGGCACCTCGCTGAACCCCGGCGCCAGGAGATACATGAGCCACGGCATGGTGAGGATCGCGACGACCGACAGCACCACCAGCACCGCAAATAGACCGCTCAGCGCTTCCTCGGCGAAGGCGCGCGCAGCTTCGCGGCCATTGCCTTCAAGCTCCTTGGCGAACAGCGGAATGAACGCAGAGTTGAATGCGCCCTCGCCGAACAGCCGCCGGAACAGGTTGGGAAACCGGAACGCCACATTGAAGGCGTCCGCCACCATCCCCGAGCCGAACCCCCACGCGAACGCGATATCGCGCAGGAACCCGAGCACGCGGCTGACGAGTGTAAGACCGCCGACGGTTGCAAAGGCGCGATAAAGCTTCATGGCGGCCTAGGATGAAAACTCAGGAAGGAAACGCGCCAATCCATAAAGGGCTTTCGGGCAGGACGCACGCCCAAACACGAGCCGACGTGTCCGCCTCCCGGGCCCTCCGTCTAGGATTTCTTGCACCCGAGCGTCACCGTGCGGGCGTACCCCATGCCGGTTCCGGCGTTGGCATCGCCTGCCGTCAGCTGGCCACCGAACGACTCGTTGAGCGCCTTGAGCTGCTCGAGTTCGCTCTCGGGGATACCGATCTGAGCCGAACAGCCCGCCGGCGCACCCGCCGACAGCTTGACCGGATTGTCCTTGCCGAAATCGAACGCGATGAAGAACGACTCGTCGAACACCGAGAAATTGAAGTTGGAAGCATCCGCGAGCACGGGCTGCTCGAACGGCAGTGTGAAGAACAGCGACAGGAACCCTTCTTTGTATTCGAGATAGTAGTCGACCGGGTCCTTGGCCTTGAGCTTCTCCTCACCGAGCTTGGCGACGGTGAAGTAGCCGAACTCCTTCAGCCCATCGATGTTGACCTTGGCGAGTTCCGCCAGCTCTTCGCGGGAATATTGACCGTCGCCGTTGGCATCAAGGCCCTGGATCGCCATTTCCGTATAGGAATCGTCGAACGTCCACTTGTGCTGAAGGCCGGTGATCTTTCCCCCGTCGTAGACCACCGTGGTCTCGACCGTCACCCAGACGTGCGGATGCGCCGCTGCGGGGAGCGCAGCGAACACCAGCCCCGCCATCGAAAGAACAAAGGCGAGAAGCCGTCCCCGCACCGTCGCGCCGATGGTTCTCACCTGTCTCTCCTTTGATCCTGATCCCGCGCGGGCTCAACGACACGCCATTTTTGCAGGACAACAGCCGGAAAAATGGAGCGGAAGCAAGGCAAATCCGCCACCGATCCGATCCCCGCGATCCGCGGGACCGAAAAACAAATCGCTAACATATTCAGCGCTTTCAACGCGTCTCATCCGAGATGCGGACCGCACCGGCTTGATCGCGTTCGAGGTTGCGCCCTGATGGATGTTATAGTATCCACACCGCTCTCGATGGAGAAAATATGACGACGACCTCTCTTGCCGCATCCGTCCGCGCAGGCGCGTTTCTGCTGGCAGCCGCGACCCTCCCGTTGCAGCTGACGGCCGGGCCGACCCACGCCGCGGCGCAAGATCTCAAGGTCGTCGCGACAATCAAACCGATCCACGCGCTGGTGGCTCAGATCATGGACGGCGTCGGCACGCCCACTCTGTTGGTGCAGGGCGCTGCCTCCCCCCACAACTACGCCTTGAAGCCATCCGATGCGAATGCGTTGAACAAGGCCAACATATTCTTCCGTGTCTCGGAGAACGTCGAACCGTTCACGCGCAAGATCGTGACCGCGCTTCCCGCGTCCGTCCGTACCGTCACGCTCGCCGACGCACCGGGCATCGAGATCCTGGACGTACGCACCGGCGCAACCTTCGAACAGCACGGTCACGACGACCATGGTCACCATCGCCACGACGGTCACGGGCATGATCACGACGATGATCACCGCCACGAGGCAAACGTCCGCGACGGCCATGTCTGGCTCGATCCGCGAAACGCCAGCAAGATGATTGCAGAGATCGCGCGCGTACTCTCGGAGGCCTCCCCCGCCGACGCTGAAAAGTTCAAGGCCAATGCGACCCGCGCGGAAGCAGCTCTGATCGCACTCGAAGCCGATCTCGCCAACGAATTGAAGCCGATCGAGAACAAGCCCTACGTCGTGTTTCACGACGCCTATCAGTATTTCGAGCGACGCTTCGGCCTTTCCGCCGTCGGATCGATTACCGTGAGCCCTGATGCCCAACCCTCGGCCAAACGCCTGACTGAGATCCGCAAGAAGCTGGCGACGCTGTCAGCGAGCTGCGTCTTCAGCGAACCTCAGTTCCAGCCGAAATTGGTGACGGCGGTGACGGAGGGGACCAGCGCGAGATCGGGCACACTCGATCCCGAAGGCGCCCTCGTAGAGCCCGGACCGGATGCCTACGTCGTGCTTCTCAAAAACCTCGCCTTGAGCCTTAAGTCCTGCCTCGCCCAAGGAAGCTGACGCCCGAACAACGCGACCCGCTGGCAGCGGACGCAAGCCTCGCCCCAGCTCTGTGCGAAGCAAGTCTCCAAACGAAAGAGGCGGCCCAACTGCATTGGGCCGCCTCAAAAATTCAGCCTCCGAAGGCTCCGATATCGAAAACTACTGTACCGAATTTGCCTGCTGAGAAATCTTGCGGGCGTTGAGGCGGGTCACCTTCTTGGGCTCTTCCTCGACCGCATTCGATTCCTGCTGCGAGTAGGTGCCGTCCGGATTGCGGGTAAAGACGGTCGCGCCATCTTCCTGCGTCAAGCCCTCATCAGCTTCGATCGCACTCACCGTCTCGCTTGCGGCGGCTGGTTCGTTCGCAGTCGACTGGCTCGAAGCCTTCTCGTTCGCGGCCTGCTCGCTATCCGAAGCAATGAAGAACCCAGCCTTCGGAGCGGAAGCAACCGAGCGCGTCTTGCCGATCACCTTGTTCGAATTGCTTCCGGTCGAAGCGGTGCTCTGCGACGGCGTCGACGAAGATCCCGACGACGGATAGTTCGTATCAGCACCGGGCGAAGGTGCGTTATCGACCGAAGCGATCGTGTTCGTCTTGAAGCGCTCCCAGGTCACGACCACCTTCGTACCCGTCGGCACCTTCGGGTAAAGATCAATCACGTCCTCGTTGAACATGCGGATGCAGCCCTTCGAGACGTTCTGACCGATGGTCCAGGGGGCGTCAGTGCCGTGAATGCGATAGGTGCTTGATCCGAGATATAGCGCGCGCACGCCCAGCGGGTTCATCGGATGGCCGCCCGGCACCCAGCTCGGCAGCTTGGGGTTTTCGCGCAGCATTTCCGGGGTCGGACGCCAATCCGGGTTCTCACGCTTCATCGACACGGTGGTCGTGCCCTGCCAACGGCTCTGCTCGCGCGGAATCGCGATCGGATAGCTCATCGCCTGGCCGTCTTTGGTGATGTGATAGAGGCGGCGATCACCGAAGCTGACGATGATCTGGCCAGACTTATATTGCGGGTTGAAGCTTACAATCTGGCGCTTGCCGCCGCCGTATTCAGGCTCGCCCCCCCAGAGGAATTCAATCAACCCCTGAGCGTTGGCCGCGCCAGGGATAGCCGTCAGCACAGCCGCCGCGGCCACTGCTGCCAGAACTCCACCGACCTTTGCCTTCAACACCATCTACAAACTCCCGCTGTCATAAGCCGCAAGTAACGGAACCGGTTCCCTCGAATAGGCTCCGCCGCATCGCTGGCATCTTGCGCCAGTTTCATGAAGCCCCCGTATAAACCACTCGTAAAATTGGCGGGAGAGCAGGGCGGTCACACTCTAGTCATGTTCCATCATTTTCCGCCCACTTGCCACTCGACCGATGCCATATCGCAACGCATGCCGATTTGTGAGGCAATCCCGATGCTTGTGTGGGCAACGCCTTCCGCCGTCACTTGACAAACAGCCAGAAAAGAACGAGAACAAAAAAAGAACAATATCGATCGGCATAAAAGCACCCGTGAGCGCGTGCCGACCGGGTCGGCTGCTCAGGAGCGTGTGTCGCGTAACGGCCGACCGAGTGAAGCGTTTTTGGCCGATCGCTCCAAAAGTTGCGTAACCCCGCGTTGCGTTTAGGGGTGGGTGAATAACTTAAAGTGGTGTTGCGTTGGTTGCGTCGCGTAAGGCCTCGAGCCCCCTCAGCTCGCAGGCTTCGTACATATACCTAAGTGTGTATCGCGTAAGTGCGTCCCCCGACGAGTACCCGTGCGTCCCCGTGCCAACGGTCTTTTGGCGCCAGCCGCGTTCGTAATGCGTCAAGCGTGTTCCGTGCCGTGGAGCACGTTCAACAGTATGGCCTGGCCCAGCGGCCGGAATGGTACCCCCGCCATTCCGGCCGTCTTTTTATTCGCTCAGGCTAGCGCGCCACCGGGTGGGTGGGTGTCAGCCCTTCGGCCCCGATGAAGACGGCCAGTATCCGCACCGGCCCACGTCCGGTGTTCCGCCCGTTGTGCGCCACCGCAATGGCCTCCATCAGCGCATCGCCCGCGCGGTACACCCGTTGCCCCTTCTCGCCATAGTCGACGGTGAGCTCACCCTCGATCATGTAACCGACCACGGGCATACCGTGCGTGTGCCACCCGGTCTCCTCGCCGGGCGCGAGCGAGACCACCGCGGCCGTGACTTGCGCCGGCGTCCCTGTCGGATAGACGACGGGTTCACCGACGACAGTCGTGCCGGTTCTGAGCAGCGGCGCCGCCGGGCTCGGAGGCTCGCGCGCCACGGTCTCCTTCCCGATCGCGAGCGCGCAGAGTAAAGCGCCGAACAGAAGCGCCGCGGCGCTGGCACGAATACGGAGGTTTCCAAGCATGTGTTCGCCCCTATAGAACGGTATCGAGAACCCGCGACTCCAACAGTCTCTCTACGCATCGCCAACGCCGCCAAACCCTGTAGCCCCGGCTCGGCTCACACGGAGAGGCCAGGCAAAGATGCCGGAGACCGCCGATGACGCCGCGAAGCTGCAAGGGCACCCAATGATCGACATCAGGATCGGCGTCCGCAAACTGTCGGCCGGAACGACGATGGCGGCAATCGCACTTCTGCTCATTGCGCCGGCTGTCCACACCGCACACGCCGAGCCGGCGGCCACCCCGCGCCTGCAGCTCGAACCCGAAGGCCATACCGGGCTTTCCGGCAAAAGCCTCGCCGTCGCGAAGAAATACATGATCTCGACGGCCAACCCGCTGGCCTCCGAAGCCGGCCGTACCATGCTGCGGGAAGGCGGCTCCGCGACCGACGCCGCCATCGCCGCGCAATTGGTTCTCGGCCTTGTCGAACCACAATCGTCCGGCCTCGGCGGCGGCGCTTTCCTGCTGCACTGGGATCAGGGCCAAAAAGCCCTGAAAGCCTACGACGGCCGCGAAACCGCGCCGGCCGCCGCGAAGCCCGATCGCTTCCTGAAAGCTGGCAAGCCGATCGGCTTTGGAGAGGCTGTTCACTCCGGCCTCAGCATCGGCACGCCGGGTCTAGTCCGCCTGCTCGAGCACGCCCATCGGCGACATGGCAAGCTACCCTGGGCGCGCTTGTTCGAGCCCGCTCTGAAACTCGCCCGCGACGGTTTCCAAATCTCGAACCGCCTCTATTTCCTGCTGCGCTGGTTCGGCCCCGAAAGCTTCGCGCCCGCCGCCCGTCGCCACTTCTTCGACAGCACCGGCAGCGCGCTCCCGATCGGCCACCTCCTGAAAAGCCCGGCCTACGCCGCAACCCTCGAAGCCATCGCGAAAGGCGGCGCCGACGCGTTCTATTCAGGCCCGATTGCAGAGGGCATCGTCGCCGCTGCCAAAGGCGCGCCGAATGCGCCGGGCGACATCACCCTTGCTGATCTTGCCGGGTATAAAGTGGTCGAGCGCGATCCGCTCTGCGTCGTCTATCGCGCCCACCGCGTTTGCGGAATGTCGCCGCCCTCGTCCGGCAGCGTCGCCGTCGCGCAAGCCTTGAAGATCGTGGAGCCTTTCGATCTCGGATCTCGCGCCGAGGACGCCATGCGCACGCCGGCCTTGCATCTCATCGTCGAAGCCCAGCGCCTCGCGTATGCCGATCGCGATCGCTACCTCGCCGATCCCGATTTCGTCTCCGTGCCGAAGGGTCTTCTCGATCCGGGATACATCGCGACCCGTAGCGCGCTGATCGATCCCGCCAAAGCAATGGCCCGAGCCGAACCGGGCCAGCCCCCCGATGCCGACAAGCACGCATTCGGCATCGATGCCACGCAAGAGAACATCGGCACCAGCCACCTGTCGGTCATAGATGCCGACGGCAACACCGTCTCGCTCACTACCACCATCGAAGGCGCTTTCGGTTCGGGCGTGTTCGCCAACGGCTTCCTTCTGAACAACCAACTCACGGATTTTTCCTTCCGCTACGAGGACGACGCTGGACGCCCCATCGCCAACCGCGTCGAAGGCGGCAAACGCCCGCGCAGCACGATGGCGCCCACCATCGTGTTCGACGAGAAGGGCGATGTGCTTGCCTCCCTCGGCTCGCCCGGAGGCGGCCGTATCATCCTGTTCGTCATGAAGTCGCTGGTCGGCCTGATCGACTGGAAGCTCGATGCGCAAGCGGCCATCGATCTCCCGAATTTCGGCAGCACCGGCAAGACCGTGGAGCTGGAATACGGCTGGTCGACGATCTGGCGCGCACTGCAGTTGAGGAGCTATGGTCATCGGATCTCGCCCGACCTGATGAATTCCGGCTTGCACGCCATAGTCCGGCGCAATGGCGTGCTCGAAGGCGGTGCCGATCCGCGCCGCGAAGGAGCTGCACTTGGGGATTGAAGGAAAGCCGCCGGCGACCGGCAAGCCATTGGCGATCACCGTCGTCGGCGCGGGCATCATGGGCCTATGGCAAGCGCTGACGCTGGCACGCCGGGGCCACCGCGTGCGGCTCGTCGAAAGAAGCACGAACCCGTTTGCCGAAAGCGCCAGCCGGCACGCAGGCGCCATGCTCGCGCCCGGCTGCGAAAGCGAAACCGCGCCTGAGCTGCGCACACTCGGCCCGCACGGGTTGGCCCTCTGGCGCGCCGTCTATCCGCATCTCTTCAACGCCGGCAGCCTCGTCGTCGCCGCCCCGCGCGATCAAGCCGAACTGTCCCGCTTCGAACGCGCCACCAGCCCGCCCGAGACGCTCGACGCCAACGGTGTCGCTCGTCTCGAGCCTGACCTCGGCGGGCGCTTCTCGCAGGCGTTCTATTTCCCCGACGAAGCGCACATGAAAACGCCTCATGCGCTCGCCTTCCTCCTCGAAGCCGCCCGTAACGCCGGAGCACACGTCGAACTTGGCGCGACGTGGAACCCAGCCGATACATCCGGCATCGTGATCGATTGCAGGGGCATCGCTGCGTCCGACGAGATCGCAACGCTCCGCGGCGTCCGCGGCGAGCGGCTTCTGATAAGGAGCCACGAAATCCATCTGGCGCGCCCCGTGCGCCTGCTCCACCCGCGCCATCCGCTCTACGTGGTGCCCTGGGGCGAAGGCCTGTACCTCGTCGGCGCAACCGTCATCGAAAGCGAGGACGTGGGGCCGGTCACGGTTCGCTCGGCCCTGGAGTTGCTGGGAACGGCCTACGCGCTGCATCCGGCCTTCGGCGAAGCCGAGATCGTCGAGACCGGCGCCGGCATCCGCCCCGCCTTCCCCGACAACATGCCTCACGCCGAAATCCGGGACGGCGGGCGGAAAATCCTGGTCAACGGCGCCTATCGCCATGGCTTCCTGCTGGCACCCGTGCTGGCCGAAGCGGTTGCTGGTTATCTCGCCGCCAAGGCCCCGCACGCTTTGCTGGTCGGCGCCTAAAGCGCACGCAAGCCTCACATAGCTAACGATTTTCCGGGAAACCTTGGCGCTGCGCCCTCATTGCGGCTAAGGTCCCCCTCTCAAGTCACGGACCTCATATGTCGAACGAACCCAACACGCCACCTGGCGCCGAAAACACCACGAGCTTCGGCTTTCGCGCCGTCCGCGAGAGCGACCGCCAAGGCCTCGTCAACCAGGTCTTCTCGTCGGTCGCCTCCCGCTACGACCTGATGAACGATCTGATGTCGGGCGGACTGCATCGGCTGTGGAAGATGGAGTTCGTCTCGATGATCGGCGCGCCCAAGGGGCAGCAGCCGTTCAAGCTCCTCGACGTCGCCGGCGGCACCGGAGATATCTCGATCCGCTACGCGCAGAACTCGGGACCGAACGCCACCGCCGTGCTGTCGGATATCAGTCCGGAGATGCTCGAAGAGGGCCGCACCAAGGTGGCCGCAAAAGGTTTGGCGTCGCGCATCAGCCTGGCCCAGGGCAATGCCGAGGCGCTTCCCTTCCCGGATCGCACCTTCGACGCCTACACGATCGCTTTCGGCATCCGCAACGTCACCCATATCGATGCCGCGCTTCGTGAAGCCCATCGCGTGCTGAAAATCGGCGGCCGCTTCCTCTGTCTCGAATTCTCCGAGTGCCAGGTTCCGCTGCTGGACCGTCTCTACGACTTCCACTCGTTCGAGGTCATCCCGCGATTGGGCGAATTGACCGCGGGATCGGCCGATCCTTACCGCTACCTGGTTGAAAGCATCCGCCGCTTTCCGAAACAGGAAACCTTCGCCGGCATGATCCGCGAAGCGGGTTTCGAGCGCGTCTCCTATCGCAATCTCACGGGCGGCATCGCCGCCATCCATTCCGGCTGGAAACTCTAGCAAAAGCCTGCTTGAACGCAGCGGAACGTCGCGTCAAACCTCGCCGCGATCGGCGCGCCGCGAAAACTCCGTCTGCCCGCCGGACGCAAGAATGCGTGCCTGCTCGATCCAATTCTCGCGCTCGATGCGACCCTTGAAATCGAGAAGTTCGCTGATGCGGTCGATATCCGACAGCGTCCAGTTCGCAACTTGCTCATAGCTTGTGATACCGAGCGAGTTGAGCTTCTTCTCGATCAGAACGCCGATACCGCGGATACGCTTGAGATCTTCGATCTCGCCGGCTCCACCGATCAAGAGATCGCTATCGCCGCGCAAGGCTACGGACCGCACCGACCGGAAGCCCGAATAGTCGCTGCGAGGCGCATCGAGAACGCCCGAGGATTCCGCCGGCTCATCGATTGGATCGGCTTCCGAGGGAGGAGCTTCGGCGGGTTCCGCCGACGCCTCTGCCTCCGGTTCCACCGCCACCGAGCGCTGCAAAGCATCGGCAGCATCATCCGCGGCCGCTACGAAACCTGCCAGGAAACGAGCCTGCTCGACCCAGTTTTCACGCGTGATGCGGCCTCCAACGCCAAGCAACCATTCGAACCGCTCGACATCGTCCTTCGACCAACTTGCGATCTGGGTGAGGGTCGTCACGCCGTTCGCGCGCAGAATAGCTTCGGATTGCGGATCGATGCCGATCACGCGGTGCAGGCGCTCGCCATCGACCGGCGCCGGAGTATCCGACACTGTCTCGGAACCAGATCTGCCCGAGTGATCGATGTCACCGCCCTGGGCCAGGATCTGAGCCTGCTCGATCCAGTTTTCTTCTTCGATACGGCCCTGGAAACCGAGGGTCTGGCTGACCAGATTGACGTCAGCAGCGCTCCAGCCGGCAATCGTCGCAAAGCTCCCAACGCCAAGGCGAACCAGCCGCTCCTTGAGATCGCCGTCGATCCCGCGAATGCGGGTGAGATCGTCCACGGCTTCCGCAAACGCGGGGGCCGATACTGTTGCGGCAGCCGCGGCGGCGGCTTCGGCAGCGGCCAGTTCTTCTGCCGCAGCCGCGGCTTCAGCAAGACGCGCGGCTTCTTCTTCAGCAGCACGTGCAGCTTCCTCGGCAGCTAGCGCGTCAGCGGCGGCCTTTGCCTGTTCCAGAGCCTTTGCTTCTTCGAGCGCCTTGGCTTCCGCAAGAGCGCGAGCTTCCTCGAGAGCCCGCGCCTCTTCAGCGGCCCGCGCAGCTTCTGCCGCGGCGGCTTCTTCCTCGGCCTTGGCCGCGGCTGCGGCAGCAAGCGCCTCTTCTTCAGCCCGTGCGGCGGCTTCCGCAGCGTCGGCTTCAGCCTTGGCGGCAGCGGCGGCGGCTGCAGCTGCGGCGGCCGCAACGGCAAGTTCCGTATAGCTCGGCCCCGGAGGCGGAGTCGGCAGTGGCTCGGGCTCAGCCGGCGGCGCCTCGGCAATCGGCTCGATCGACGGAGCGGTCGGTGCCGGTGCTTGAGGCAGCGGCTGAACCTCTACGACGGGCTGTCCCTGGAATACGGGCGGCACACCCGATCCCGCCTCGCCGACGAGCGCCCGGCCAAATCTGTCGGTGTCGACGGCTTTGGGGGCTGCGGTCGCCACGCTTGCGGCAGCGGCAGCGGGCACCAGCACATCGCCCGCGGGATCTTCCGCCTGACCTGAGAAACCCCTTCGGATAAAGCAGGCAAGCGAGGCGCCGAGCAGGAAGGCTCCCAGCATCAGCAGGAACGTCTGCAAGAGCAAAATCGTCATTCGCACCAACTCCCTTTCAAAGACCGCAGCCCGGCGTGCATCCCGTTACTCGGGACAATGCACGTCAATGCCGAGGCTCAGTCTTCGACACGCCCGCAGCTGATCCACCCGACGACAAGCCCGATGGCAAATGCCGCCGCCAGATACCAGAACAGCTTCACGACCAGGTAATCCATCTCGCCGTCCCCCAGCTCAAACCCTAATTCGCCCCAGCGCGCACAACCTCAGTCCTTGAAGACCTTGAACTCGATGCGCCTGTTGCGTGCCATCCCCTTTTTCGTGTCGTTCGATGCGACCGGCTGCGTTGCGCCATGGCCGACCGAATTCAGTCGGTCTTCAGGCACGCCGGCATAGATCAGGCTTCTGACGACAGCCCGCGCACGCCGCTCGGAAAGCCGCTGATTGCGATCGGGCTCGCCTTCGGAATCGGTGTGCCCCTCCACCTCGACGCGCATACCCGGACAGTTCTTCACGATCTCGGCAAGACGCGCGATCGTGAGCGAACTCTTGGGATCGATGTCGGACTTGGCGCGCGCGAACAGGATCACACCCTGCTCGGCCGCCGTGGCGAGGCGCTTTTCACAAGCACGCGTTTCGTCGGACGTCTCGCGTGGCTTGGCTTTTGCGGCCGCTTCGGCCTTCTGACGCTCGGCGTCGGCTTTCGCTTCGGCCTCCATGTCAGCTTCCTGCTTTGCCTTCTGAGCCGCAGCAGCTTCTGCGTCCTGCTTGGCTTTGAGGGCTGCCTCTTCTGCTTCAGCCTTCGCCTTGGCTGCAGCTTCGGCAGCCTCCGCCTCGGCCTTTGCTTTCGCGGCGGCTTCTTCGTCTTCCTTGGCCTTCAACGCAGCAGCTTCCGCATCCGCTTTCGCCTTGGCTTCGGCCTCGGCAGCGTCTGCTTCAGCCTTGGCCTTCGCAGCGGCGGCTTCGTCTTCCTTGGCCTTCAACGCGGCTTCGGCGTCTGCTTTCGCCTTGGCTTCGGCCTCGGCAGCGTCCGCTTCAGCCTTGGCCTTCGCAGCAGCTTCTTCGTCTTCCTTGGCCTTCAGCGCGGCAGCTTCCACATCTGCTTTCGCCTTGGCTTCGGCCTCGGCAGCGTCCGATTCAGCCTTGGCCTTCGCAGCAGCTTCTTCGTCTTCCTTGGCCTTCAGCGCGGCA